>Ga0129317_1000043_pt1 | contig 156209 bp, 133 predicted proteins | sample Cm1ome_FD_94430 | JGI IMG/M metagenome (GOLD analysis project Ga0129317, IMG submission 94430) | Eastern black-and-white colobus group fecal microbial communities from Wisconsin, USA - Cm1105 metagenome | ecosystem: Host-associated > Mammals > Digestive system > Large intestine > Fecal...
ATTTGGATTTCCTCCTTCTGAATTTTGAAGCCTAGGGGCGTATGACGCCCCTTGCAAGCCATGAAAAAGGAGGGATTCCCCCCACATGCAGTTCTAAATGGCACAAAAGAGCGGCAAAAAGTGGCGTTGGTAGACATCTGGTAGACACGCCGGGCATGCCAAGCGCAAAAAGAGCCCGGAACCGCAACGGTTCCGGGCTCTTTTTGGTAGACATTTGGTAGACATTTTCCTCTTACGCCGCCTGCTTGTCCTGCTCCATACGCACCAGCTTGATACAGGCGCCGATGACACCGAACAGGAACCAGTAGGTAAACATATTGCGGGGGTAATACCAGGTGTACTCCGCCACGCCAATGACCAGTATACCGCAGAAGGCGCCAATGGCGGCGGCCATCATCCGCTTCACCCGGGGGTCCAGGGCGGCACAGAAGCTTTTCACACCCGACTTCAGTTGATAGAGCAGCAGCGACAGGTAGGCCAGCAGACCGAGTATACCCGTCTCTCCCCACATCTGGAGATAATTGTTGTGGGTATGAACCGGATAGGAGCCGTCGAAGTTGGTGGGATAGGTCTGGAAGACCTTCTTCATTACATCGGTGCCCAGGCCGACGCCCCGCGCCCAGTAGTCCTCCATCAGGTTCCTGGTAGTCTCATAGATACCAAAACGGTACTGAACCGAACTATCCTCTCCGGCGTTGAAGATGGTGAGGATGCGGTTGTAGATGGTCTCGGGCAGGAAGGGGATGGCGGCCAGACCCACCAGCAGGAAGACCGGCACCCAGCGCCAGTTCAGCAGGGCCAGGAAGACCAGCACTGCCCCGGCCAGGCCGATCCAACTGGCACGGCCGTAGGTTGCCCCGATGGCCACCAGCCCCACCCCCAGGGAGAGCAGGGAAAGGAGCTTCCCCCGCCAGCGGGAATTGAGGAAGAGAGCCAGGTTCAGGGGCAGGAGCATGGCCAACTGCTCGGCAAAGTTGTTGGGGTTGTCAAAGAAGGAGTAGACCCGGCCCGGCATGCCCTGATTGAGGTTCATATCCTGCTGGGAAGCCACGATATCCACGCCGATATAGCTCTGATAGCAGCCGTAGAGGGCGGCCACCGAGAGGCCCAGCACCGCCAGGGCCACCATGAGCTGGAGCTGCTCATACTTGCGCACCATGCTGACCACCAGCAGCACCAGCAAAAAGCCGGTCAGGTGGAAGGCGAAGAAGCGCAGGGAGAGGCGGGTGGACAGGGAGCCCGCCAAGGCGATACAGATAAAGGCCATATAGAACGTCATATAGGGCCCCAAGGTGTCCAGCTCCAGCCGGTGTTTGGGGCGCGAGGCGCTGCCCACCACAAAAAGTCCGGTGAGGGCTACCGCCCCCATCAGGCCGTAGACGTTGTTCCACATAGCGTGGGGAGTCATGAGCATGACCATCATGAACAGTCCCAGGAAGAGGAAGGAGGCCCCGCCCAGCGCCCCTATCAGGCGGCAGAACAGACTGGCGTCCCACACCCGTTTTCCCGCCCGGTAGACGGCCTTGAAAAGAGCGCAGGGGATGTTGATGATGGCGGTAAACAGGCGGCAAGCGATGCTGTGGGGCCACGCCCTGGGGATGCGGCCCTCCCGCCAGACGAAGGTACAGATGGCGCTGTTCTCCGCCTGCCGGAGAAACCATCCCTCCAGCCGGTCGCAGACCCGCCCCAGGGCACTGTTGGCGGCCGCGTTCTTCAAGCACAGCCACAGGGACAGGAAAAAGCGGACAAAGAGGCTGTTTTCAGTAATAGACATAAAAAATAATACTCCTAGCAATCAATCGTGGAGGGCTTTTTCATACACGCCGTAAGTGGCCCTGGCCATTTTGTGGATTTCAAACTTGTCCTCGATGGTCCTGCGCGCGTTCTCCCGGCACCGGGCTGCGAAAGCCGGGTCCTCCAGAAAGCACTTCATAGCCACGGCCATGGAGTCGGGGTTATCGTACTCCACCAGCATGCCGCACCCTGCCTCGTCGTTGACGATGTCGGAGTTGCCCCCCATGTCGGTGGCGATGACAGGCAGCCCGGCGGCCATGGCCTCGATGATGAGGAAGGACAGGGCCTCGTGCTGGGAGGAGTTGACGTACAGATCCGAACCCTTATATAGGTTCTTGATGTCCTTGCGGAAGCCGATGAACTTCACGCAGTCCTCCAGCCCCAGCTCCTGTACCTGGGCTTTTGTAGGCTCCAGCAGGGGGCCGTCCCCGGCCAGCACCAGGGTGAAGGGCACGGCGCACAGCTCGGTCAGCCGCTTGACCGAGTCGATGAGGTACTTGTGCCCCTTGTCCCCGGCAAACCGGGAGGCGCACAGCATAACGAAGCGGCTGTCGTCCAGCCCCAGCTCGGCGCGGAGGGTGGACTGGCTGCGGTCTCCCGCCCAGGCGTCCAGATCCACGGCGTTGAAGATGACCTGGATGCGGTCGGCGCTCCAGCCGTTGGCGACGAGCTGCTCCTTCCCCTTGTTGCACACGGCGATCATCTGATCCTGCCGCCGGTCCATGATGCGGTTGGAGAAGCGGGTCACGAAGTCGTTGGCCAGGACAAAATGGTTGGTATAGACCACGCGGATTTTTTTATTGTACTTCTTGGCCAGCAGGGCGGTGTAGTGCTCCCGCAGATAGTGGCAGTGAACCAGGTCGATGTCCCACTCGGCGCAGAGCTTCGCCAGTTCACGGGCGGCCTTTTTGTCGAAGCGGCGGCGCATCTCCACCCGGCGGCAGGGCACGCCCATGGCCTCCAGCCGCTCCACCAGCAGCCCGCCCTCGTTGTAGGCAAAGAAGGGCTGTACCAGCCCATCGGCGGCGAGATACTTCACCAGGGTCTCCACGTACCGCTCGGTGCCCGCCTTGCCTGCAAAATTCAGCAGATAGAGTACCTTCAGCATGAAGAATACCCCCTTTATCCAAAGAGTAAGCGCGGAGCCATGCCCCGCGCCTTTCATTTTACCGGAAAACCCCCGGGAAATCAACCCGCTTTTCGCCCCCAGCCGCAGAAGATCAGACCCCCGCAGAGCAGATAAGGGATGGCGGACTCATGAAGGGCCACAAGGGCCCCGTGCACAGGCAACAGCAGCACGCCCAGAAGAAGCAGGGCCGCGTAGCCCGCCCCCGCCCAGAACAGGGCACGCCGGAGTGCCAGCCGCCGGGGGCGGAGCTCCCGCCAGATAGAGACCAGGGCGCACACCGCCATTCCCAGCAGCAGATTCAGGGCGGGCCAGAGCAGCAGCCAGCCCGCCGCAGAGTAGTCATATTTATCGTACATCGCCTCAAGCGCCGGGAGCGCCCAGAGCTGGTAGGCCAGCCACAGCGCCGCCCAGACGGCCCACAGCGCCCCGGCGGTAACCGTGCGCCTCCGCCGGTTTGCCGGGGCCGCCGCTCCCTCCGCCGGCCGGGGACCATAGAGCAGCTCGTCCACGCCGACCCCCAGAAGCTCCGCCGCGGAGAGGAGTATCTCCAGCTCGGGCAGGTTCCGGTTCCGCTCCCAGTTGCTCACCGCCTGCCGGGTCACGTGGAGCCGGGCGGCCAGCTCCTCCTGGGTCAGCCCCCTCTGCCGCCGCAGACACTTCAGATTGCGGGCGATGTCGTGCATACGCCTCCCCCCTCTCCCCTCCATCGTAGCAGAGAACCTCCCGTTTGTCACGCAAGGCCCGCTTGCACGGGGAAAAACGGCGGCGGGGGCCTGCCGGAACGCGGCAAAAGCGGCGCGTCAGGGAGCCGCGCCCTACACAGGGCGGGAAGGCGGCGGGCATGACCGCTCCATGACAAAGTTGGTGAGGAGCACCCCCCGGCGCTCCACCTGCTGCTCCCGCACCACACGCCAGCCCCGCCGCTCAAAGAAGGGCCGGGCGGTGATGGAGGCGTGGGTGGTGCGGGCGGCGGGGAGGGCGTCGCAGAGGGCGGAGGCCACTCCCCTCCCCTGCCAGTCCCTGTGGACATAGAGGCGGTCCAGGTAGCCGTCCGGCCCGAGATCGGCAAAGCCGACGATCGCGTCGCCCTCCTCCGCCACCCGGGTGTCGTGGGCGCGGAAGGAGGCGTCCCAGGCGGCCAGCTCCACCCGGCCATCCGCCCAAGCGTCGAGCTGCTCGGGGCTGTAGTCCCGGGCGTTGACGGCGTGAACCGTTTGATAAAACAGCTCCGCCAAGGCCGGGCAGTCGGAGCTGCGGTAGGGGCGAATGTGCATACGCTACCTCCGTTTCCGCAGATGCCGCCCACGGTTCAGCAGGCGCTCCCCCTGGTCGAAGAGGCCCAACATGAAGCGCATGATGGAGTAGGCCAGCCCCAGGAACACCAGCAGCACCAGGAAGGCCTGCGTACCCAGGGGACTGAGGCCGAAGCTGCCACCGAAGCCGAGGATTGTCACCGCCGAGGAGCCCGCCATGGCCCCCCACAGCACCCGCCGCTTCCAGTCAAAGGGCTTGCACACCTCATAGAGCACCATGATGCCGATGACGATGAGGAGGATCGCCGACATGGTGGACAGCTCCGCCTCGCTGAAGCCGAAGGTGAGGAAGAAGACCTCCACCCCCAGCACCACGAACAGGTCTGTCAGTCCGCCGGGCAGGGCGGCGCGGAACACGTTGGACAGGAACTTGCCCTTCACCAGACTGTGGTTGGGCTCCAGGGCCAGGAAGAAGGAGGGCACGCCGATGGTGACGGCGCTGAGCAGGGAGAGCTGGAGGGGGGTGACCGGATAGGGGAAGGTGGCGAACAGGGAGATGAGGGCCAGCAGGAAGGAGAAGATATTCTTCACCAGATAGAGGGCGGCGGCCCGCTGGATATTGTTGATGACCCGCCGCCCCTCGGCCACCACCTTGGGCATGGCGGAGAAGTCGGAGTTGAGGAGCACGAGCTGGGCGGCGTGGCAGGCGGCGTCGGAGCCGGAGGCCATGGCGATGCCGCAGTCGGCGTCCTTGAGGGCCAGCACGTCGTTGACGCCGTCGCCGGTCATGGCCACGGTGTGGCCCTGCCGCTGGAGGGCGCGCACCAGCTTGCGCTTCTGGTTGGGGGTGACCCGGCCGAAGACGGTGTACTCCCGCACGGCGCGGGCGATGTCCTCATCGGAGCGGAGGGTAGCGGCGTCCACGTACTTCTCCGCCCCCTCGATGCCCGCCTGGCGGGCCACCTCGGAGACAGTGACGGGGTTGTCACCGGAGATGACCTTCACGGCCACCCCCTGCTCGGCGAAGTAGCGGAAGGTCTTGGGGGCCGCCGGGCGGATGCGGTTGGACAGGGCCACCAGGGCCATGGGGGACACCCGCCGGGGGTCCAGCCCCTTCTGATCGGGCGCCCCGCCGTACTCGGCCACCAGCAGCACCCGGTAGCCCTTCTCTGACCAGGGATCCACCGCCTCCTTCAGATCGGCGTAGCGGTTCCCCATGATGAACTCCGGGGCGCCCACCACAAAGGCGCCGTGGCCGGGGAACACCGCCGCGCTCCACTTGGTGGCGGAGGTGAAGGGGATGGTCTGGGCGGCATGCCACAGGGACTTGCCGTGGAATTTCTGGGCCATGGCGCGGGCGGTGTCGTTGTCCGCCTCCATGGACTGGTAAAAGGCGTTGAGGGTCTCGGTGACCACGGTCTCGGCGTACTTCTCCTCGTCCAGGTACACCACCTCCCCTACCTCCATGTGGGGCTCGGTGATGGTGCCCGTCTTGTCTACGCACAGAACGTCCACCCGGGCCAGGGTCTCGATGCAGTTCATATCCTGGGCCAGCACCTTGCCCTGGGCCAGGCGAATCATGCTCACCGCCAGGGCCACGCTGGTCAGCAGGTAGAGTCCCTCGGGGATCATGCCGATGAGGGCGGCCACCATGGACACCACCGCCTCCTGGGCGGTGCGCTCCAGGAAGACGAACTCCTTGACGAACAGGGCCACGCCGATGGGGATGAGCAGGATGCCGATGATGCGGATGAGCTTGTCCAGGGAGGACATCATCTCGCTCTTGCCCACGGTGACATCCTTCTTGGCCTCCAGGGTGAGGCGGGCGGCATAGGACTCCGCCCCCACCCGGTCTAGCCGAGCCCGGCAGCGCCCAGACACCACGAAGGCGCCGGAGAGCAGCTCGTCGCCGGGGGCCTTGGTGATGGCGTCGGCCTCGCCGGTGATGAGGGCCTCGTTGACCTGCACCTGGCCGGAGAGGACGGTAGCGTCGGCGGGGATCTGGTCGCCGGAGGCCAGCTCCGCCACGTCGTCCCGCACCAGTTGGGCGGCGGGCACGGAGATCAGGTTCCCCTCCCGCACCACGTTGGCCCGGGGGGCAGCCAGCAGGTTGAGCTTGTCCACGGTCTGCTTGGAGCGGAGCTGCTGAACGATGCCAATGCCGGTATTGGCCACGGCGATGAGCAGAAAGAGCATGTCGTCGAAGGAGCCCACCGCCACCAGCAGGGCCGCCAGCACCACAAAGATGAAGTTGAAGAAGGTAAAGACGTTTTCGCGCACGATCTGCCCCACCGTCTTGGTGGGGGAGTCCACCGGGTCGTTTGCCCAGCCGTTCTGCTGGCGCTCTTTTACCTGGTGCAGGGTGAGCCCCTGCTCCGGATCGGGGCTGAGCCGGGCCACCTCCCGCCGGGGCTGGGGGGCCGGGACCTGCGCGGCCGGCTGCTTTGTGTGCTTGCGTTTCATGCTTCCGCCTCTGATTTCCTCAAAATTCGGTCCGATACCTCTGTAGTATAGTGGATCGCGCCGGGTGGGACAAGTACGCCCCCTCAAAATTTACCGTTTTTTCACATCCGAAGCAGCCTGCTGGTCTACCCGGCCCTGTCCCCAGCTATACATGGAGAGAAGGAGGCGGCGCCTATGGAAACCAAACCGGACAAACAACAGACCGTCACCCGGCTGGCCCTGTGCGTGGTGGTTGCGGTGGCGCTCTACGCGGCGGCCGGGAAAGTCCCGCCCCTGGAGCCCTACCGTCCCTGGCTGGAGGAGCACAAGGTACAGGCCATCGCCATCACGGCGGCCATTCTGTTCGGGCTCTCCCTGCTCCTTTTCCCGCCGGAGGAGGGCGGGGCAGAGCCAGCGGCCCCGGAAGAGGGCCCCTGCGCCGGGTATGAAAGAACGGAGGACCTGCCGTAAGGGAGGTCCTCCGTTGACGTTGCGGCGCCGGAGCGGAGTTCAGCCCTGGAGCTCTACCGGAACAGCGGCAGCAGCGCCGCGCCAATGAGGCCCGCGTCGTTGCCCAGGGCCGCCCGTACCAGCCGGGTGCGGTGGAGGTTGTTGCGCGCGTAGTCCTCCCGGTTGAGGATGTAGCGCACCGGGGCCATCAGGGTCTCCCCCTGGGCGGAGGGGCCGCCGCCGATGCAGATGACCTCCGGCTGGAAGATGTTGACCAGGCTGGCCACCCCGCAGCCCAGGTAGTCCACATACTCGTCGATGACCTTGCCCGCGGCGGGATCGCCCTGGGCGGCAGCGTCAAAAGGAGTGCGGCCGTTGACCCCCTCCAGACTCCCCGCCAGCTCCCACAGCCTGGAGGTGCGGTCCTCCTCCATCGCCTGGCGGGTGCGCTTGATGAGGGCGGTGGCGGAGCAGTAGGCCTCGAAGCAGCCCCGGCGTCCGCAGGTGCACAGCCGCCCGCCGTGCTCGATGACGAAGTGGCCGATCTCCATGCCCGCGTAATTGAAGCCGGTGTAGAGCTTCCCGTTGAGGATTGCGCCGCCCCCCACGCCGGTACCCAGGGTGACGGCCACCATGGACTGGCTTCCCTTGCCAGCGCCCGCGGCGTACTCCCCCAGGGCAGCGGCGTTGGCGTCGTTCTCCAGCAGGATCTCCTTGTCCAGCCGCGCCTTCATCAGGGCGGTGATGGGCACATTGGTGAAGTCCAGATTGGACCAGTATTTGATCACGCCGGTGTCCGGCTCAATGGCGCCGGGAGCGCCGATGCCCACCGATACCACCTCGTCCAGCGCCGTACCGGCGGCCTCCGCCGCCCCGCGGGCGGCCGCGGCCATCTGGTCGGCCACCGCCTCCGCCCCTCTCGGGGTGGGCAGGCTCACCTTGCCCAGGATGGTCCCCTCGCTGTCCACCACGGCGGCGGCCACGTTGGTGCCGCCCAGATCAATTCCCAAATACTTCATAGCTTGCCCCTCCTGCGTGAAACGTATTCACATTATAATGCAGGACGGGCCGCCGCACAAGAGGGAAAACGGCGCTCAGGTGACAACTGTGCCCCGGGCGGTCTTAGGGAGCCGGGGGGACACCGCCACAGGCTGCCGGTTCCGGGTGCGCAGGTGCACCAGCAGCGTGACGCAGCCGCTGAGCAGCAGGAAGGAATAGAAGCTGATGCCCCGGGAGACCAGCACCGCCGGGGTCACCAGTCCGGCGCCGAAGAAGAGCCGCATGGCCGCCACAAAGCCGCCCTCGGAGGCGCCCACCGCCCCGGGCAGGGGCAGAGAGGCCACCGCCAGGGTGACCAGGGCCTGGGTGCCGATGATGTCCAGCGCCCCGCTGCCGGTCAGTCCGAAAGCGTGGTACACCACCAGCGGGACGGAAAACAGGGCGGTGAGCTGGCAGAAGGTGAGGCCCAGCAGAGCAGGCACCAGGGCGGGGTTGCGCCTGACGCAGTCCGCCCCCCGGCGGTACTCCTCCATCTGCTTCTCCAGCTTCTCCCTGGCCTCCTCCGGGCGGCGGACCAGACGGACGCGCACCAGCAGGCTCAGTACGCCGCCAGTGAGCCTTCTGGCCGCATTGGGCAGGAACATGAGGCAGAGCATCCCCGCCGTCAGCGCGCCGTTGACCACCGCGCCGAACAGCAGGAGCAGGCCCAGCCCGCCCCCCAGGTTGGCCACCAGATCAAAGCGGAGCAGCGCCACCGCCAGGGCGTAGCCGATGACCACCACCTGATAACACACGGCGATGAGCATCATGTTGAGGGCCCCGTGGGCGGCGGGCACGCCGTCCCTGGACATGTAGTAGATCTGGGCGGGCTGTCCGCCGGTGGCCGACGGGGTGATGGAGCTGACATAGAAGCCCACGAAGGAGTACCCCAGGCAGCGGCGCAGGGGGGCCCGGTGGCCCAGCCGTCCCAGGATCAGGTGGGAGCACGTGGCCTCACACCCCACGAAGGCCAGCATGAGAGCCAGCCCCAGCAGCAGCCAGCCGGGCCTGAGCTGGCCCAGGGTGTGGAGCAGCCGGGTGACGGGCTGGTCCCTGAACAGCAGCCAGCCGGTGAGGGCCATCAGCGCCGCGATCAGGCCGATCCCCACCAAGGACTTTTTCCGGTTCATCCGACGCGTACCCCCTTCTCGGCCTCCAGGCCCGCCAGCATGCGGTTGAGGCTCTCCTCCTCCAACTGTCCCTTCATGGCCCGCATGTTGCCCGCCATCCACTCCAGCGTCTCGTCGTCGTAGATCAGCGCGCGAATGGCGGACAGGCACTCCTCGGGCTCCTTGGCCGCTACGCGGCCAAGGCCCCGCTTCACCAGGAAGCGGGCGTTGTTCTTCTCCTGCTCCAGAAAGGGCTCCCACGCCAGGATGGGCAGCTCGGAGAAGATGGTCTCAAACAGGGTAATGCCGCCGGGCTTGGTGAGCACCAGATCCGCCCGGGCCATGTAGTCGTATACCCGGTCGGTGAAACCCAGCACCTCGATGTGGGCATACTTGCCCGCCAGGCGGTCGTAGAGCTTGCGGTTGTTGCCGGTGATAATGGTGGTGTGGACGCCGGGCAGGGCGTCCAGCGCCTCATAAAAGCTGTCCCGCTTGGGCAGCAGGCCCAGCCCGCCCCCCATGATGAGCAGGTTGCGCTCCCGGCCCGGGCGGCGGCGCACCGGCCGCTTGAACTCGCAGCGGACGGGGATGCCGGTGACGCAGATGATGTCCCGGTCTACCCCCTTGGCGGCCAGGCGGCTGCGGATGTCGTTGGAGCCCACCAGATAGCAGTCGGTGTATTTGTGAATCCACTCGGAATGGCTGGACAGGTCGGTGACGCAGGTGATGAGGGGCAGGGCGCTCCCCGTCTCCCCCTTCCAGCGGGACACCATCCGGGCGCAGAGGGGGTGGGTGGCGATCACCGCGTCGGGCCGCCGGGCAGCGACAAGCTCCTCCAGTTTGTCCAGGAACAAAGTCTCAAACAGGGGGCGGGCGTCGGCGGGCAGATCCTGGGTCAGCTTGTAGTAGAGGTTGAACAGCCCGCTGCCACGGGTCACCAGCAGGTTGAAGCACTTATACATGGCCTCCGAGGCGTTGGGCATGGCCTCCGCCACGAAGTCCAGCACCTCCACCTCCGCCCCGGGGAACGCCCGCAGCAGCTGCTGGCGCAGGGACTGGGAGGCCGACCAGTGGCCCATGCCGAATTTTCCGGTGAGAATCAGAATATTCACGGTGTTCCCTCCTTTTCATATATCAGTATAAAGGAGGATTCTTTAGAAAACCTCGCTCGAATTCTTAAAAAGCCATTAAGAATTTCTAACAAAGAGCTCCAACGGGCCCTGAGGGGTTGGGCAGCAGGCCGCCGCCCGCCAGGTTTCGCCGGAAAAGGCGGAAAAGACCAGCCCATCCAGCTCTCCCGTCTCCCCCGGCCGGAGGAGAGGAACGGCGATGTCCCGGGGGGGCCGCCGCAGACCCTCCCCGGTGCATTTGACCCTGGCCTCCTTCAACGTCCAGAGGGTGTAAAACGCCCCCCAGTCCCCGCCCTGCCGCTCCAGCCAGGCGGATTCCGCCTCCGAGCACACATACCGCGCCAGCCCGGGGCGGCGGGGGCGCAGCACCTCCACGTCCACCCCCAGGGGGGCCTCCCCCGCGCCGCAGAGGGCCAGGCCCCCGCTGTGGCTCACATTGAAGTGCAGCTCCGGCTCCCCCGGAAAGTAAGGCTTGCCGTCCGCCCCCCGCGCCATCGCCGGGAGAACCCCCAGTCCGTACTCCGCCCGCAGAAGCTCCCCCAGCAGGGCATAGGCGTCCCCCTCCCCCAGCCAGAGCACCATGTCCACCGCCTCCTTTTTTCCTAGGATACCACAAAACGGGGCCATTTGGTAGGGGCGGAGCGATGTAGGCAGAAGGGGAATGGCCCCGCAGGGCAAGAGAAGCCGCCCTGGGGCGTCGCCCTCTACGGACTTCCAGGGGCGGCGAACGAGTGTGTGCCTGTGCCGGAAACGTAGGGGCGGGTGCCCACACCCGCCCGTATTCGACAAGGCCGCGCACACCACCCGGCGCGAAGGGGCGGGCGGCCACAAGGGCCGCCCCTACGGGCAGGCTTACCCTCCTCCGGCATTGTAGGGGCGGGGTTTATCCCCGCCCGCAATCGGCAGAGCCGCGCACACCACCCGGCTCGAAGGGGCGGGCGGCCACAAGGGCCGCCCCTACGGGCAGGCTTACCCTCCTCCGGCATTGTAGGGGCGGGGTTTATCCCCGCCCGCAATCGGCAGAGCCGCGCACACCACCCGGCGCGAAGGGGCGGGCGGCCACAAGGGCCGCCCCTGCGGGCAGGCTTACCCTCCTCCGGCATTGTAGGGGGGGTATCCCCGCCCGCTAGGGCCGCTCAAAGGTACCCAGAAACAGCGGTACGCCCCGCTCCAAATCTACCACGGCGTAGCAGAAGGGCCGGTCGAGCACCAGCTCCCGGTAGTCTGTGGGCGCGGCCGCGCCGTCTACCCCCACCACGGTAGCCGCCGCGGCCTCGGTGCCCTTCTCGTTGACCTCGATGCGGGCCTTGTGGACGACGGAACTGACGTACAGCGGCCCGTCCGGCGCGGTGCCCAGGGCGGAAAAGTTGGCCCGGCCGGAATCGAAGGCGGTCTCCAGCCCCATGGCGGCCAGGGCGTCGGACAGCTCTCCGCCCCACTCCGCCTCGAACTTGGGCAGCCGGAGAAGCACCCGTTCCTCCTCCGCGGCCGCCAGCAGGGCGGGCAGGGTATCCCCGTCCAGCGTCTCCAGCCAGGCGTCCAGCTCCCCGTCGGGGAGCACGGCCAGGAAGCCCAGCCGCCCGTCGTCATAGGGGAGCACCACCCCGGCGGCCCCCTCCGCGGCGAAGTATTGCTCGGCACGCAGGCCGTTGGAGAGGAAATCCGTCTCGGCTTCGCTCCCGTCGGCGGCGGTGAAGTCCCCGGGGCGGGTGTCCAGCGGATCAAATTCGCTGGCCCAGGCGTTTTTCAGGTAGAGGGCGTTGACCAGCAGCAGGACGGTCTCGGGGGCGGGCGTCTCGGCCAGCACCTCCGGGATCAGCCCGCGGGTGACCTCCCCTACCCAGTTGTTCACCGCCCGGCGGGCCCCGTCGGTGTCCAGATCGGCCTGATAGAGCCGGGCCCCATAGAACGCCGTACACCGGGAGAGAAATAATTCGTTGGCCTCCAGCCGCCCGTCCAGCCACAGGCTGTCGGCGATGGAGCACTCCGTGGAGCCCCCCAGGGCGGCGTAATCAGCCAGCAGGGAGGCGGCATTGGCGTTGAGGGCCGCCACGTCCGCCCCCAGCAGAGCCTCGAACTCCGCCAGGGTGTCCTCCGCAGCTCCGTTGGCCGTCATGGACAGGGCCAGGGCCACAGACAGCGGGGAGAGCAGGGTGTTCTCCCCCGGTTCGCGGGCCGCCCGCAGCAGCTCCGCCCCCAGGGTGCCGATGGCGGCGTCCGCCGCCGGGTCGGCCTCCGGGGGCGCGGGGGCGCCCGCCTCGAACTGCCGGGACAGGTCGGTCACCCCCGCCGGGGCGGCGCACCCGGCCAGCAGGGCCGGCACAAGGCACAGGGCCAGCAGCTTTCGTTTCTTCATGGAACACCCTCCTTTTATAATATGGTTTGCTTTTTAGACGGGTTCTGGGGTAAAATGTTCCGGGGTCTTAATCGCTTTTTAAAGATTTTCCCCCTCGCCCCTTAAACTTCGCCTGCTATACTGACTTTACAATCTGAGGTGACTGTATGAATACCATCCTGATCTGCGACGACGACAAGGACATCGTCTCGGCCCTGGACATCTACCTGACCAGCGAGGGCTATGCCACCGTGAAGGCCTACGACGGGCTGGAATGCCTGCGCCTGGCGGAGCGCGAGCCGGTGGATCTGATCCTGCTGGACGTGATGATGCCCGGCCTGGACGGCATCCGTACCACGGCCAAGCTGCGGGAGAGCTGCAACGTGCCCATCATCCTGCTCACCGCCAAGAGCGAGGACAGCGACAAAATCCTGGGGCTGAACATCGGGGCGGACGACTACATCACCAAGCCCTTCAATCCCATCGAGGTCATCGCACGGGTCAAGAGCCAGCTCCGGCGCTACACCAGCCTGGGCGGCAAGCAGGGCGGCGGGGAGGCCAATCCCGCCCTGCTCACCAACGGCGGCATCGCGCTGGATGACGGGGCCAAATCGGTCACCGTGGACGGGGAGGGGGTCAGCCTCACCCCCATCGAGTACAACATCCTTCTCCTGCTGATGAAGAACCCCGGCCGGGTGTTCTCCACCAGCCAGATCTATGAGCTGGTGTGGAACGACCCCTCCCTCGGCTCGGAAAACACGGTGGCGGTCCACATCCGCCACCTGCGGGAGAAGCTGGAGATCGACCCGGCCAACCCCCGGTACATCAAGGTGGTCTGGGGGCTGGGGTACAAGATGGAAAAGGTCTAGGGGGCGCTCGCTCCGGCCGCACCCCGCCCATATTCCAGGAGGTAATGCCATGAAACGATTCCGAACCAGTCTGGCGGCCAAGACGGCCGCCGTCCTTCTGGCCCTGGCCGTGGGCGCCGGCGGCTTCTGGTCCACTGTCTTTATCCTCTACCAGTGGGATACCCTGTGGCTGGGCAGCGGGTATTACGACAGCAACGACTATTACTCCGACCTGTATAACCGCTCCAGTCAGGTGCACGAGCTGGCCCGGCTGCTCCAAAACCAGGAGTGGAACGGCGCCCTGCCCTACCTGGACCAGCGGCGGCTGGACATGCTGGAGGAGGCCCTCTCCCCGGAGCGGACCAACTTCCGTTTTGCCATCCGGCGCAACGACACCGGCACCCTCGTCTACTCCAACCTGGAGGGGGCGGCCTCCCTGGACGAGAGCGTTCACGCCGTGGAGCAGGAGGAGCTCTCCCTCACCCAGAACGGGGCCGCCCGCGAGCAGGATTATGTGGTCTGGAACGGGAAGGAGCAGTACTACCTCCTCTATATCGCCCTTCCCGACGCCGCTGGCACCAAGCAGCTCGTCACCCCGGAGGATGCCGGGCTCGCCGCCCAATACGGCTACACCTTTGACGGCTATACCTGGAACTATGACGAGCAGATGGACAGCCGGGTGACCACCTCCGTGCTGGCCCTGGAATACGGCGCAACCGACCCGCTCACCGTCCAGGACGAGTTCTGGGACAGCTACCAGGACTACCAGCAGTACGCCAGCTACCTCCCCGCCCTGGCGGTGCTGGCCCTGGTGCTGGACATCGCAGGGATACTCCTGCTGGTGTTTCTGCTCCGGGCTGCCGGCTGGCGGAAGGAGGAGAGCCGCCCGAGGTGCAACTGGTTCGACCGCATCCCGCTGGATCTGCTGGCCTTCGGCGCGTTTTGGGCCATCGCCCTCCTTCTCAACGCGGGGGACGCGATCGCCTTCGGCCTCAACGTATCCCAACTGGCCACCGACCTGCTGGTCGGCATGTGTGTCATCACCGTAGCCATTCTGGGCTGTCTCCTGGCCTTCTGCCTTACCGTGGCCACCCGCATCAAGACCCGCACCCTGTGGAGCAATACCCTCATCTGTATGCTGTGCAAGCTGATCGCCCGGGGCTGCCGGGCGGCGGCCCGGAGCTGGCCCATGACGGGCCGGGTGGTGGTGCTCTTTCTGCTCTACCTGGCCGGCACCCTGCTCACCACGCTGACCATCTTCCTCATCCCCGTGTTTCAGGGCTTTGTGCTCTACTGCCTCTGCCGCTGGACCATCCAATGGAAGCGGGTGCGGGAGGGCACCGGCCGCATCGTGGGGGGCGACCCGGACTTCAAGATCGACACCCACAAAATGTACAGTGACCTGGCCCGGCACGCCGGGCAGCTCAACGATTTGGGCGCCGCCATCGGAAATGCCGTGGACGAGCGCATCCAGAGCGAGCGCTTTAAGGCCGAGCTGATCACCAACGTCTCCCACGATCTCAAGACCCCTCTGACCAGCATCATCAACTATGTGGATCTGCTGAAAAAGCAGGACATCGACAATCCCAAGGCCCAGGAATATATCGAGGTGCTGGACCGCAAGAGCCAGCGCCTCAAGAAGCTGACGGAGGATCTGGTGGAGGCGTCCAAGGCGTCCACCGGAAGTCTGTCGGTGCACCTGGACCGGCTGGGCATGGTGCAGCTCGTCCAGCAGGCCCTGGGGGAGTTTGAGGAGAAATTTGCCCAGAGCCGCCTCACCGTGGTGCCCGCCTTCCCGGAGGAGGAGTGCTCCATCCTGGCCGACGGCCGCCACCTGTGGCGGGTCATCGACAACCTGCTCTCCAACTGCAACAAGTACGCCCTGGAGGGCACCCGCATCTATGTGGAGGTGTGCCGCTGGGAGGGCAAGGTGGTCCTGTCCATCAAGAACATCTCCCGCCAGCCCCTCAACATCCCCGCCGAGCGGCTCATGGAGCGGTTCGTCCGGGGGGAGGAGTCCCGCACCACCGAGGGCTCCGGCCTGGGCCTGTCCATTGCCCGCAGCCTCACCGAGCTCCAGGGCGGCGCCTTCCGTCTGGACATCGACGGAGACCTCTTCAAGGCCGTGGTCTCCTTCCCGGAGGCCGCCGGACCGGAGCTGCCCGCGAACACATAGGAGGCGGGCGGGGATAAACCCCGCCCCTACCAGTTTGTAGGGGCGGCCCTTGTGGCCGCCCGCCGTTCCCCAATGCAAACAACGAGAGGCCAGCCCCGAAGGGCTGGCCTCTCGTTTGCTTCTGCAATTAGTCGGTCACGAAGGGCAGCAACGCGATCTGACGGGCGCGCTTGATGGCCTCAGTGAGCTGACGCTGGTGCATGGCGCAGGTGCCGGTGGTGCGGCGGGGTAGGATCTTGCTCCGCTCAGACAGGAACCGGCGCAGCTTGACCGCGTCCTTGTAGTCGATGTGCTCCACCTTGTCCACACAGAAGGTGCAGACCTTGCGGCGCTTGCGGCCGCGGGGGCGCTCTCTATCCATAGCCATAACAGGGAACCTCCTTTTTCACGGGCCTTCAGCCCGTCTTGTTTTATTGCTGCGCACCGACTGTCGTGCGCAAAATGTGTTAGAAGGGCAGCTCCCCGTCGTCGTCAGAGAGCTCGGCGAACTGATCGCCGCCGCCCATGGGGGCGGAGTAGCCGCCGCTGGGTGCGGCGGGAGGCGGCGCGTAGCCGCCGGCCGGAGCGCCGAACCCGCCGGAGGGCGCGGCATAGCCGCCCGCCTCCGCGTCCCGCTTGGAGTCGCCGAAGTACACGTTGTCGGCGATCACCTCCGCGGTGCGGCGCTTGTTGCCGTCCCGGTCGGTCCAGTCCCGGAGCTGGAGCCGGCCCTCCACCACGGCCATACGGCCCTTAGTGAAGAAACGGGAGACAAATTCGGCGGTCTGACGCCAGGCCACGATGTCGATGAAGTCCGTGGACTTCTCGCCGGTGGTCTTGTCCTTGAAGTCCCGGTCCACCGCCAGGGAGAAGGAGGCCACGGGGGTCCCCGTCTGGGTGTGGCGCAGCTCGGGATCACGGGTCAGACGGCCCATGAGAATAATCCGGTTCAGCATGTCTGCCGCTCCCTTCTTACTTCTCGTCCTTGCAGACGATCAGGGAACGCATCACGCCGTCGGTGATCCGCAGGATACGATCCAGCTCACGGGGGAACTCGGGCTTAGCGCTGAAGGTCATCAGCACGTAGTAGCCCTCGGTCAGGTCGTTGATGGGATAGGCCAGGTGGCGCTTGCCCCACTCCTCAACCTCAGCCGGGGTGCCGTTCTGCTCCACCAGGGTCTTGAACTTGGCCACCATGGCAGCGGTGGCCTCCTCATCCAGGTTGGGATTGAGGATAAAGACCACCTCGTAGTTTCCGCTCAGTTTTGCCATTTTCTTTGCACCTCCTTATGGACGTATGGCCCCCGCCCTTGTGCGGGGGCAAGGATGGCCTGTTTTGAAACAAGCTATATTATTATATAGGAATCAGCGAAAAAGTCAAGCCTTTCCAAAAAAATAATATTTTTTTGCTTCCGTGCAATAAACGGCCCCTCTGCTTCATTTTACTGTCAGAACGGGCGGGAAACCCCGCCGCAGATTTGACAGGATAAAGGAGTTTTGATGATGAAAAAGGGTTTTGGAAAAGGCTTTTGCAGTGGTATTCTGGTGGCTGCCCTGACGGTGGGCCTGGGTGTGTCGGCCATGGCGGCCAGCCGCACCATCACCGTGGATGACAACATCCGCATCACCCTCAACGGTGCGGTCTTCTCCCCCAAGGACGCCAAGGGCAGGGATGTCCCCCTGTTCTCTTATAACGGCACCACCTACGCCCCCGTCCGCGCCATCTGTGAGGCCGCCGGCCTGAAGGTGGACTTTGACTCCGCCAACTATACCGCCGTCCTCACCACCCCCGACCGCTATATCGCCTCCACCCCCTCCGCCTCCAACTACATCTCCGTGGACAAGGCCAAGGAGATCGCCCTGAACCACGCCGGCGTGAAGGCCGCCGACGCCATCTTCGTGAAGGCCGGACTGGACTGGGACGACGGCCGCACCGAGTACGAGGTGGAATTCTACGCCGGGAACACGGAGTACGATTACAGCATCGACGCCACGACAGGCGCCATTCGCTCCTATGACCATGACTGGGATGATTTCTCCCTGTGGAATCCCGGAAACAACGCCGCCAACCCTTCCACCCCTGGCACCTCCACCAACAATCTGATCAGCGAGGCCAAGGCCAAGGAGATCGCTTTGGCAAAAGCCCCCTCCGGCGCCTCCGTGGTACGCTGCCACCTGGACTGGGACGACGGCCGCTATATCTATGAGATCAAGATGGTCTCGGGCACCATGGAGTATGAGTGCGACATCAATGCCGCCACCGGCGTCATCACCGACTGGGACGTGGACAGCATCTACGACTAATTCCTTTCGCAAACCGCTCCGTACCCGAAAGTACCGTCAGGCGCTGCCGCCTGACGGTACTTTTTTGCGTCTGCGTTAAAACAGCTCCGGATGCTCCAGAAGCCAGCGGTTGACCATAGCCATAAACCACTCCACGGCCGGATTGTCGCTGGGCTCCCGCCACGCCACCCCCAGCTCGATGGTCTGCCCATGCCCCTCCAGCGGGACAAAGGCCAGGCCGGTGGTATGCATGTACTCCCGAATCCGGAAAGGGAGAATGGCAATTGCCTGTCCGCACTCCACGGCAAAGATCACATCCTCCAGGGCGGGATACTCTGTGACCGACGCCGGGGTGAAACCCAGTCCCCGGCAGATCTGGAGGAACTGCTTATACATATAGGCCCCGCCGGTGTGGGACAGGCAGGCAAAGGGCTCCGTGGCCAGCTTGGCGTAGTCGATCACGGCGTTGTCCAGGCAGGGGTGCTCCCGCGGGCAGACCAGGCAGTAGAAGTCGGCCCCCAGCTTGCGGCAGGCGTAGCCGTTCATCCCCTTCAAGTCGGAGAGCACCGAGAAGCTCACATCATAAGCCGCCGCGTCGATGCCCGCCTGGATGCCGGTGGCGTCCCGCCGGATGAGCTCCACGCGGACCTGGGGATACGCCTCCCGATAGGCGGCGATCAGCCGGGGCAAAAAGTGGCGGGAGGGGGAATTGAGGTAGCCGATGCGCAGCTCCCAACATCCCGAGGCCTCCAGCTGGCGCAGGCGGCCCAGGGCCCGCTCCTCCTGGTCCAGGATGCGCTTGGCGTCCTCCAGGAAGAGCTCCCCGGCCCGGGTGAGCGACACGTTCCGCGTGGTACGCAGAAACAGGCGCGCGCCCACCTCCCGCTCCAGGGCGGAGATCTGATGGGTCACGGCGGGCTGCGTCACATAGAATTCCCGCGCCGTCTCGGTAAAGTTCCGGTAACGGGCCACCGACACGAAATAGCGAAGCTGCTCGGTGTTCATTGCGCTCCCTCCTCTCTCTGCTCGTATTATAAATTGATAACGCTTTTTTATCAATCCTGGAAAAAACGTGAATTTCACTTTTTTCGCCCGGAGTGATACAATTTGCCCGATTATAAAAGAGGAGTGATGCGCGTGGCGTTTCAAGTAATGGGCGTGACCGCCGGACGCAAGGACAGCAACTGTGAAATCCTGCTCAAGGAGGCTCTTCTGGCCTGCCGGGAGCAGGGGGCTGAGGTCCGCATGATCAACCTGAAGGATTACGAGCTCCTGGACTGCAACGGCTGCACCGCCTGCACCATGGGCATGTCCATGTGGAAGAACACCGGCTGTTCCCTGGCGGACAAGGACGACAAGCAGAAAATCATGGATGTGATGCTGGAACAGGATGCGGTGATCTTCTCCGCCCCCACCTATGATCTGATGCCCTCCTCCCTGTTTTTGAAGTTCATGCACCGCAACCTGGCCTATGAGTCGGCCTTCCTGACCAAGATCGGCGCCATCGCGCCCCGGGACCGGGTGGGCGCGCTCATCGCCGTGGGCGGCTCCACCCGCTCCTGGCAGTCCATGGCCCTGGAGTGCATGCAGGCCACCACCTTCACCAACAGCTTCAAGATTGTGGACATGTACATGGCCACTCAGGTTCCCGCCCCCGCCCAAGTGCTTCTCTACGAGGAGAAGGTGGCCCGGGCCCGGGAGATGGGCCTGAACGTGATGAAGGCCCTCAACACGCCCCCCGCCGAGCGCAAGTGGCTGGGCGATCCCGACTACGGCTGGTGTCCCAACTGCCACTCCAACGCCCTGTGCCTGGGCGAGCCCCAGTGGAAGGGGCTACAGTACCCCATCGAGTGCGTGGTGTGCGGCGCGGGCGGCACCCTGGAGCAGACCGAGGACGGGCGCTGGAAATTCGTCATCGCCGAGAATGGGCTGGAGCGTGACCGCACCACCGAGGAGGGCCGCGGGGTTCACTGCGACGAGATCGCCGAGACCCAGGGCGGCTTCTTCATGGATCCGGCCAAGCGCCATCTGGTGGCCGAGCGCCTGCCCAAGTACCAGAGCATCCAGTTCCCCGGCATCTAAGAAAGGAGTCTGATTGTCATGAAATTCGAGCATCTGTTTTCCCCCATGCAGGTGGGCAAGGTGACCTACCGCAACCGCATCGTCAGCGCCCCCATGGCCTTCGGCCTCATTGTTCAGAACCCGGACGCCCGGGACTTCACCTACCGCAAGCTGGAGAGCAGCGCCAGGGGCGGCAACGCCTGCGTCATCGTGGGCGAGACCGATGTGAACTTTGTGGACGCCGTGCGCATCCCCGGCTTCCGCCCCTTTGACTTTGCCAAGCCCGAGGAGGACATGGAGACCTTCCAGGCGGTGGGCGAGTACGCCCGCCGCATCAAGCGCCACGGCGCGGTGGCGCTGGCCGAGCTGGTTCACTGCGGCAAGGAGAAGGTGCCCTTCGGCCCCAACGAGGAGGCCATCGGCCCCATCGAGACCACCAACCTGGCCGGCGTGAGGGTGCACCCCATGAACGAGGACGACATGGCCCGCATCGCCCGCGACTTCGCCGTCTCCGCCACCTACATGCAGAAGGCGGGCTTTGACGGCGTGCTCATCCACGGCGGCCACGGCTTCCTCTTCACCCAGTTCCTCTCCCCCCTGATGAACACCCGCACCGACAGCTACGGCGGCTCTCTGGAGAACCGCGCCCGCTTCCCCCTCCAGATTCTGAAGGCCGTCCGGGAGGCGGTGGGCCCCGACTTCCTGGTGGAGCTGCGCATCGACGGCACCGACCACCAGCCCGGCGGCATCACCCCCGAGGAGACCGGCGCATTCGTCGCCATGGCCGAGCCCTACATCACCTCCGTCCACGTGACCTGCGGTATCTATGAGGCGTCGGTCAAGTCGGGCACCGAGAGCTCCATGTTCCACCCCCACGGCCTGAACATCGACAACGCCGCCATCATCAAGAAGTACACCAAACTGCCCGTGGGCGCCGTGGGCGGCATCAACTCCCCCGAGCTGTGCGAGCAGGCCATTGCCGAGGGCAAGATCGACTTTGCCATCCTGGGCCGCCAGATGCTGGCCGACCCCGAGTTTGCCAACAAGGCCAAGCGCGGCCATGAGGATCAGATCCGCCGCTGCCTGCGCTGCTACAAGTGCTTCCCCGGCTCCCCCGAGGAGGGCTATGACGACCTGCCCTTCACCAGCGAGGAGCTGGCCCTCTACGTGGGCCACTGCACCATCAACCCCCTGGCCCACCTGCCCTTCGATCCCGACACTCTGGCCCCCGCCTCCAAGCAGGAGACCGTGCTCATTGTGGGCGGCGGCGCAGCCGGCATGCAGGCCGCCATCACCGCCTGTGACCGGGGCCAGAAGGCCATCCTGGCCGAGCAGGGCCCCCGCCTGGGCGGCCTGCTGCGGTTCACCGACGTGGACACCGACAAGCCCGATCTGATGAACTTCAAGAACCTGCTGGTGCGCGAGGTGGAGCGCCGTGACATCGACGTGCGGCTCAACACCGTGATCACGCCGGAGAACATCACCTCCTTCGGCGCCGACGGCGTCATCTTTGCTACCGGCTCCCTGCCCTCCTGTCCCCCGGTGCCCGGCATCGGGCACGCCCACAAGGCCATGGACATGTACGACGGCAATGTCAAGCCCGGCCACAAGATTGTTATGGTGGGCGGCGGCCTGGTGGGCTGCGAGGCCGGCCTCTTCCTCCAGAAGACCGGCCACGAGGTCACCGTGGTGGAGCTGCTGGGCCGGCTGGCCAACGAGTCCTTCGGCATGTACCGGGAGGCCCTGATCTGGGAGATGGAGAAATGCGGCATGGCCATGCTGCCCAAGACCCGCTGCCTGGAGATCACCCCCACCGGCGTGAAGGTGGAGAACGCCGGCGGCGTCCAGACCCTGGAGGCCGACACCGTCCTCTTTGCCCTGGGCATGAAGAGCGTGGACATCGCCCCCCTGAAGGCCGCCGCCGAGGCCGCCGGACTCAAGACCTGGGTCATCGGCGACGCCATCCAGCCCGGCAAGGTGGATCAGGCCACCCGTAGCGCCTATCTGGCCGGCATCGAGGTGGGCCGCTGAGTCCCCCGCCCCGGAATAAATCAACCCCTCCGGCTAAGCCGGAGGGGTTCTGCTTGTCGAAAAAGCGGCAAGAGCCACTTTTTCGAGGGAGATGCGCGCAAGATGAACCTTGATTCCCGACGGAAAAGTCGGCTCATCTTGCGCGGAAATGACTGATTTTCATGTTATTCCTGCGGCTGTGGCCGCAGGAATTCTGCGAGGCTTTCCTTCCTGGAAGGTTTTTCGCCCGTCTGCGGCGCCCCAGGCAATGCCTGGGGCGCCGCGTTTCTTTTGTTCTTTTGTCAGCGCTCCTGGCGCAGCGTCTCGGCCTTCTCCTTCAGGAAGCCCTTGAGCCACGCACCGGTGGCCGGGTGATCCAGGGCGAAGTCGATGGTGGCCTCCAGGAAGCCGCAGAGGTTGCCAGTGTCATACCGGCGGCCCTCAAAGTCCACAGCCACCATGCGGCTTCTCCGGCACAGCTCCCGCAGGCCGTCGGTGAGCTGAATCTCCCCGCCGTAACCGGGCTTGACGTTCTCCAGAATATCGAAGATCTCCGGAGTGAGCACGTAGCGGCCCAGAATGGCGTAGTTGGAGAGCCTCTGCTCGGGGGTGGGCTTCTCGTTCATGTCGGACACGTCGAAGACCCGCTCCTCCAGGGGGGAAACCTTGACGGAAGAGTAGCGGGAGATGGCCTCAGTGGCCACCTCCTGCACCCCCAGGGCGGACGCGCCGTACTTCTCGGCGGCCTCCACCAGCTGGAGAGTCACCGGCTTTTTGGCCCGCATGATGTCGTCGCCCAGCAGCACGGCGAAGGGCTCGTCCCCCACGAAGCGGCGGGCGCGGCCGATGGCGTGGCCCAGGCCCTTCGTCTCCTTCTGGCGCACGTAGAAGATGTTGGCCAGGTCGGCGGCCCGGCGCACCTCCACCAGCTCGGACTCCTTGCCCGACTGGAGCAGGCGGGTCTCCAGCTCGGGGTAGTAGTCGAAGTAATCGTCCATGGCGGACTTGGCCCGGTTGGTGACGATCAGAATGTCCTCAATTCCGGCGGCCACCGCCTCCTCGATGATGTACTGGATCACCGGCTTGTCCACCATGGGAAGCATCTCCTTGGGAACGGTCTTGGTGGCGGGGAGCATCCGGGTTCCCAGCCCTGCGGCGGGGATGACGGCCTTACGAACTTTCATAACAAAAAACCTCCAGCAGAGCGGGCGGAACGCCGCCCGCCGTTATTGCAGATGTGCGGTGGGAATCATGGGGCGGAAATACCGAACCCTGGGCAGGGCCTTCAGGAGAATCGTGCCCAGCACATAGCAGGCCACAGCCTCCCCTGCCACAAAGGTCCACAGGTTCAGTCCATACGCCGCCCAGAAAGCGCCGTTGATAGCCCCTGCCTCCGCCCAAGCCCACATGGGCGGCAGCAGCAGGGCGTTCACCACAATGGGGGGCAGGGCGGCCAGATACCAACGGGGCATCTTGATGGAGAGGAAAGCTGCGATGGCGGTGGCCAAGGTGCCCACAATCATGTCGATGGGACCATAGGGGGAGAGAATATTGGTCAGCAGGCAGCCCAGTGCCAGCCCCGGCGCGGCGGCAGGGAACAGGAAGGGCAGCACGGTCAGCGCCTCCCCCAAGCGGACCTGAACCGGTCCGAAGGTGAGCTGAAAGATGTTGCCGAAGTAGCACAGGACGAAGTAGACGGCGGCCACCATCGCGGCCAGGGTGAGCTGTTGGATGTTGGATTTGCGCATGTGTGATCATACCTCCATTTTAGTCTTTAGAGAACGGCGGTGAGTCCCACCGAACGAACGCGGCCGTGGCCGCGCTTGGACCGGGTTTGGAAACCAGTCGGGGGTATTTTAGCACGTTTCCCCTCGGAAGTAAAGAAAAAGCGCTGGGACTCTCCCCCGCCCTCCTCCGCGGAAAAAGCAGCCCCGGAGCGCACGCGCTCCGGGGCGGTCTTTTCTTCCGTTATTCCGTAAAGGGCTTTTCCACCAGGGAGCCCCGGCTGTAGCGGGCCAGGATATCCCGGTCGTCCCCGTCGTAGAGGAACTGCTCCAGCTTCTCGAAGGGGGTGCGGGGCAGGCGGCCATCCAGCTCGTCCACATCCACCACCAGGGCGTCGAAATCGTACCCCGGCTCGAAGGAGCCCACCTTCCCGAAGAATTCCCCCGGCCCCTTGGTGGCCAGGTAGAGGGCCTCCGGCAGGGAGAGTGGCCGCTCCTCCATGTGGTCCAGGGCCCGGAGCTTGGACAGCCCTACCGTGGCCGCCACATGCCGGTTCATGGCGGCGGCGTGGCCGCCGGCCACATCGCTGGCCACGCAGCAGCGCAGCCCCTCCGACAGGCTGCGGCGCAGGGGCATGACGCCGCTGGACAGGTTGGTGTTGGACTGGGCGCAGTGGGCCAGGGTGACCCCCTCCTCCCGGAGAATAGCCTCCTCCCGCCCGGTGAGGTGGACGGCGTGGGCCATGATGGTGCGCCCCCGGCGGAGCAGGCCGTAGTCCCGGTACACCTCGGTGTAGCTGGCGCACTCCGGGTGGAGCTGGGCCACCCAGGCAATCTCGCTCCGGTTCTCCGACAGGTGGGACTGGACGGGCAGCTCGTACCGCTCCCCCAGCCGCCCCAGGCCGTCCATGAGCCTGGCGGTGGTGGAGGGCACGAAGCGGGGGGTCAGGATATACTCCACGTGCTTCAGCTCCGCCCGGCTGCGGCAGATGAGCTCCTCCGTGTCCGCCAGAGAGGCGTCGGTGTCCTCCCGCAGGCTGTCCGGGGCATTGCGGTCCATGTTCACCTTGCCGATGAGGGCGGACAGCCCCGCCCGCTCGGTCAGCTCCATCAGCCGCCAGGCGGCCTCCTTGTGGATGGTGGCAAAAGCGGAAAAGCGCAGGGTGCCGTTGGCCCACATCCGGTTGAGGAACCGCTTCCACGCCGCCTCGGCAAAGTCCGTGTCGCCGTAGCGGGCCTCCACCGGGAAGGTGTAGGTCTCCAGCCAGGGCAGCAGCTCCTGGTCGTAGCCCACGCCCCGGTTCACCATCTGGGGGGCGTGGAGGTGGAGGTCGCAGAAGGCGGGGAGCACCAGCGCCCGGCCGAAGTCGGTCACCGGCTGCCCGGCGTACTCCTGGGGGAGCGCCCGGTAAAAGCCGGCGCACTTCTCCCCCTCTACCACCAGGTACTCCCCCTCCCGCACGGTCAGCTCGCCCAGCGCGGGAGTGTATAAAAAGTTGCCCTTGAAAATCATGGCAGACCCTCCGGTTTTCATATTCTTCCTTTATCCTATCATCCGCCCCTGTAGAAAGCAATCAGAAGTTTTCGCCCCGGCACAGAAAAGCCGCCGCACCCGTTGCGTGCGGCGGCCCAGCCTGTCGAAAAAGACTTTTCAACAGGCTGCTGGACTTTTTGAAGCTCTAAAGGAGCTTCAAAAAGTCGTTTCATCAAACGTGAAAGGGAACCCTGACGGTTCCCTTTCACACTATCCTTCCCTCCGAAGCCTTTGGCAGGAGGGTTTATTGCTAGCCTCAACCGCCGCACCCGTTGCGTGCGGCGGCCCATATCTTTTATTCGGGTATTCAGGGTACCAGCTCTACGGTGTAGCCCAGCTCCTTCAAGCCGGACACAATGCCGCCCGGATCCACCATGTGGCCCGCGCCCACGGCCAGGAAGAACGTATTCTCCCCCTCGGTCTCCAGATACTCCGCCGCTGCGGCAATCATGCCGGGGTCCCGCTCGGTGAACAGCTTGGAGTTGAGCTCGTCATCGCTGTTGAGGATGGCCTCTTTGTCGTAGACCTCCGCCAGGGCATCGGGGTCCCGGTCCTTCCAGGCGTCGAACATGGCGGCAATCTGCTCCTGCTGGGCCTGGGCCAGCGCCTGGGCCGCCTCGTCGGCCGCCTCGCCCTTGAGCATCCCCTCGTACCCGGCTAGGCTGGCGTCCAGATAGGCCTCCTGGTACTCGGCGGACAGGCCGTCGAAGATGCCGCCCTGGAAGGCGTAGGTCTCCACGGAGTCGATGGTCTTGCCCGCGTTCACCGCGTAGGCGTTGATATACATATCAATGGCCATGGCGTTGGTGCCGGTCGTGTCGTCCTGGAGGCTCAGGACGCCAAAGGTGGAGGCCAGGGCCCAGGGCTTATATACGTCAAAGCCGTTGGGCTCCATGCCCAGGCTCACCGCCGCCGCCTGTACCCGCGCGTACAGCTCCGGGCTGATGTGGTCGGCCAGGGTGGTGCCGTCGGAGTAGACCTGGAGCTGGGCCAGCAGGGCCATGCCCTCCTGGTCGTTGAGATCCAGCTCGAAGCTCACCACCTGGGAGGCGTCCAGGGCGTCCCGCACCGACTTATGCAGGGGATAGACGTTGCTGCGGTCCATGTGGATGGTGCCCAGCAGGTAGAGGGTGTTGTCCCCGTTGACGGCCTTCCACAGCAGACCTCTGGAGCCGGCGTCGTTGGCGTCATAGAGGGCCAGGATCAGCCGCTCGGCCATGACCATAGCCTCCTGATAGGTGCAGGGCCGGTCTTCGTTCAGTCCGCCGGCCTGATCGCCCCTGACCACGCCCAGGCCGATGAGGAAGGCCGCGGCCCCCTCCTCCACGCCGTCGATGTCGTAGGCGGCCGCCTCCTGGTACAGCGCGTTCATCACGCCGCCGCGGGTGGTGTCCACCACCAGGCCTTCGGTGTCCGCCGCCCGCTGGGGCAGCTCCAGCAGGGCCAGCTTGTCGGCCACGATGCCGGTCATGGCCGAGAGCTGCTCGTTGGTGATGGTGCTCTGAATGTACGTAGTGTAGTTGTCGTCCACCAGCCCCATGGCGTAGCTGTCCGCCAGCTCTCCCACCGCCCAGGCGTCGGGCATCTGAGGGGCCGGAGCGGTATCTTCCGCCGCCAGCGCGGGCGCGGCCAGCAGGGCCGCCGCCGTGACGCCGGCCAGCAGCCGGCGCATCCGATTGTGCTTCATGTCATGTGCTCCTCTCGTCGAATTGTAAAGCTTGCTTTCCACATGTACTGTACCACAGCCCGGCCCCGCCGTCAACCGCAATTTGCGGCAGTGGGTGTCTGCCTCTGCTATACACGCAGTTATACTAGTTTTACACTAGTAATATCTATGTTTTAGCATGTAATAATCTATCTGTCAAGATGATACCCTTACATAAGGGTGAGACGCAATGAAAAAAGAGGAGCACAACGCCCGGTTTCGGGATCACTATATCGCCATCGGCATCCGCATCTCCTACTTCCGAAAGCTGCGGGGGCTGAGTCAGGAGCAGTTGGCCGAGCGCGCAGGAATCAGCCCCGGCTTTCTCTCCCAGGTGGAGGCCCCCGGCATGGCAGTGGGCATTTCCCTGAGCACCCTTTTCCTCATCGCGGAGGCGCTGGAGATTCCGCCCTACAAGCTGCTGCAATTTGACGATTGATCCGCTTCAAACCGCGCAGGCCGCCCCATGGGGCGGCCTGTTTTCTATATCTGCCCTCTCCGCACGCTCAGGCTGGCGATGAATTGTTTCGCCGTTCGCGGCGTCCGGCCCGGGCTGCGCATCTCGCCCCACGGGAGGTTCCCTCCCGTGGGGGCCCCTTTTTTCCATTCGGTTGAGGCGAAGTCAATTCGCCTCAACCAAGGTTTTGCCTCCGGCAAAACGCTTGTGCGCCGCGGGGCGGCGGGGCGCTTCCGCGTCCGTGGGAGATGCGGGACACCCGGTTACAGGCTCAGGCTGGCAATAAACTGTTTCGCCGTTCGCGGCGTCCGGCCCGGGCTGCGCATCTCATCCCACGGGAGGTTCCCTCCCGCGGGGGCCCCTTCTTTCCATTCTGTTGAGGCAAAGTCAATTCGCCTCAACCAAGGTTTTGCCTCCGGCAAAACGCTTGTGCGCCGCGGGGCGGCGGGGCGCTTTCGCGCCCGTGGGAGATGCGGGACACCTAGTCACAGGCTCAGGCTGGCAATAAACTGTTTTACCGTTCGCGGCGTCCGGCCCGGGCTGCGCATCTCATCCCACGGGAGGTTCCCTCCCGCGGGGGCCCCTTTTTTCCATTCTGTTGAGGCAAAGTCAATTCGCCTCAACCAAGGTTTTGCCTCCGGCAAAACGCTTGTACGCCGCGGGGCGGCGGGGCGCTTCCGCGCCCGTGGGAGATGCGGGACACCCGGTCACAGGCTCAGGCTGGCAATGAATTGTTTCGCCGTTCGCGGCGTCCGGCCCGGGTTGCGCATCTCACCCCACGGGAGGTTCCCTCCCGCGGGGGCCCCCTTTTTCCATTCTGTTGAGGCGAAGTTAATTCGCCTCAACCAAGGTTTTGCCTCCGGCAAAACGCTTGTACGCCGCGGAGCGGCGGGGCGCTTCCGCGCCCGTGGGAGATGCGGGACACCCGGTCACAGGCTCAGGCTGGCAATAAACTGTTTTGCCGTTCGCGGCGTCCGGCCCGGGTTGCGCATCTCCCACTTGACCGCCTCGGCACGAAGACTATCCCGGTCCAAGGCAATCCCCGCCTGCTCCGCCATCCCCTCCACCAGCTCCAGGAACTCCGCCTGATTCAGCGCCAAGTAGGGTATGCGCAGGCCGAAGCGGTCGGACAGGGAGGTCTTCTCCTGAATGGTCTCACTGGCGTCCACCTCGTCCCCCGCCCGGTCAGAGAAGGTCTGCCGCACCAGCCGCCGGCGGTTGGAGGTGGCATAGACTGCCACGTTGGCGGGCCGCCGCTCTAAGCCGCCCTCCAGGATGGTCTTGAGGGCGGAGTAGGTCTTGTCGTCCTGATCAAAGGCCAGATCATCGATGAACAGGATGAATTTCAGCCGCCGCCCGCCCAGGGTACGGATGAGCCGGGGCAGATCAGCCAGCCCCTCCTTCTGCACCTCGATGAGGCGCAGGGCCTCAAAGCCGGGCAGGGTGAGCAGGTTCTTCACCGTGGCGGACTTGCCGGTGCCGCTGTCGCCATACAGGAGTACATTGTTCACCAGGTTGCCCTCCAGCATGGCCCTGGTATTGGCGATGACCCGGTTCCGCTGGAGCTCATAGCCCAGCATCTCGTCCGCGCCGGGACAGTCGGGTTGCTCCACCGGGCAGAGCGCCCCATCTTCCCACAGGAAAGCCCGGTGCCGGGCAAAGAGCCCCGCGCCGTTGGCCCGGTAGAACTCCGTCAGCTCCGCAAAAGAAAACGGGCTGCTCCCCCGCCACCGGGGCAGGTTGGCCAGCACCGGCCCATACTCCCGCGGCGCTTTCCCCCCTACCTCAGCGAGCACCTGGTCCCAGTCCAGCTCCGCCAGCAGGGTGAACGTCTCAATATCCCGCCGGGCGGCCGCCTCCAGGGCGGGGTCCTCCCCGCCCCGCTCCACCAGAGCGGCATAGGGGGATTCCCGGTCCCGGAGCCGGCCGTCCAGCCATTCCCCCAGGCTCCGGCTCCCCGCGCTCCGCAGGGCATAGAACAGCCGGGCGTAGTCCTCCACGGCCCCGCTGCCGTCCCCGGCGGACAGCTTATCCAGTACCCCCAGCGCCAGGCGCATCACTGGCTCATCCACAACAGGCCGGTAGGCCGCTACCCCCCGCAGGGCGCAGCGCAGCATGTCGGTTGTCATTTCCCTCTCCCCTCTCGCGTTTGTTCTATCTGTGTCGGTTTTATTGTAAGCGCCTCCCCTCCGGCTGTCAATGTCCGCGTTTTCTTTCCAAATGAAACCACTGGCTGCGCCGCATAGGCAAAAGAAACCTGCGGATAATAAGGGCTGTAACTACAACCGCAGGAGGAGTTTATAGATGAAAGCGACTGGTATCGTGCGCCGTATCGACGATCTCGGGCGCGTGGTCATTCCCAAGGAAATCCGCAGAACCATGCGTATCCGCGAGGGCGACCCCCTGGAGATCTATACCGACAAGGACGGCGGCGTCATCTTCAAAAAGTATTCCCTGATGGGCGGCCTGGGCGACTTCGCCGGCCAGATGTGCGAGACTCTGAACAAGACCACCGGCGAGATCGCCGTGATCACCGACCGGGATGCCTGCATCGCCGTGGCGGGCCTGGCCCGCCGGGAGCTGACGGACAAGCGGATCTCCTCTGAGCTGGAGCAGATTATGGAGGGCCGCCAGATTTATCAGTACCAGGCAGGCGACAAGGCGGTGCCTGTAACCGACGACGGAAGCAAGTATCTCGTGGCCTGCGCCGCCCCCATTCTGTCCGAGGGCGACGTACTGGGCTGTGTGCTCTTTGTGGGCACGGAGGGCGAATTGGCCAGCAGTGAAACCGACTATAAGCTGGCCCAGACCATCGCCGGGTTCCTGGGCCGGCACATGGAATCCTGATTCCAATGATGATAGGGGGCATCCCTGTTCGGATGCCCCCTATCATTCCAAAAAGACCGCATACAGGAGGCCCCTGCCGCTGGCAGGGGCCTCCTGTACGTATTCACCTAACCGCCCAGGGTCATGCCGCCGCCGGAGAGTCCGTCCTTCTCCAGCATGCGCTCCAGCACCTGCACGTCGGTGGCGATATCCATGGCGTCGTCCTGGAAGAGCTTGTCAAGCTGCTTCTCGAAGCCCTCCACCACCTTGTCCATCATGCCCTCGATGCGGGCCTTAGCCGAGCGGATATTCTCTCCCTCCACGCCCTGCTCCTCCATACGGGCGTAGGCCCGGAGGATTTTGAGGGTCGTAGGCAGATAGTAGCTTAAAAAGCTGCGCAACTGGCCCGCCCGGTTGGGGCTCTGCTTCTGATAGGCAAAGATCTTGCCGGTGATCTCTCCGATGCGGTCGATCTTCTGGCTCATGACCGGATCGTCGATATCGTCGTTGAGTCGGCGGATTTCCCCCAGCACCGCGTCATCGTCGTTCATGTCCAGCACGTCCTCCTCCGGCTCCGGCTCGTCGGGCTCGGGGGCAGGGGGCGCCTCTTCCTGAAGGCCCTCGTCACTGAGGATCAGACGGCCGGTGGACATATCCAGATAGCCCGTCTCTAAAATACCGCTGTCCAGCATATCCTGGAGATCGTCACAGGCCTTGTGCACCGACACCGGCATGGCCTGGGCCAGGGTGGTGATGGAGATGCTCTCCCGCCTGCCGATGAGGGCCAGGTACTTGCGGAAGCGCTTGGCCTTCTTAGTGCGCTGGGTACCCGCCCAGATCATGGCCAGGCCGCCGCCGAAGAAGCCGATCACCGGGGACATCACCGCCAGGGCGGAGAGGAAGCCGCCGCTCATGGCCACCGCCGGGAATCCGGTGAGTGCGATGCCGAAGATCACGGTCAACACAATTCCCCATACGGTCAGGCCCTTGCCCCGGTCCAGGTTCACCGGCCTGCCCTGCCGGGGGCTGCGGCCCACATGCTGCCGCCCCACCGGAGGCGTCTGCCGCTGGGCGCCGGGCATTCCCTGCGTGCCGGGGACAGGGCCTCCCTCCCGCTGGATATCATAAGGGTGGCGGGAGGCTCTGCGCCTGGAACCTCCGGTCAGCTTTCGGAGCAGCAAAATAAGGCCGATGGGCCAGACCGGGCTGACCAGCAATACGATGGTAATGATCCAGGAGAGCAGGTCCCCCGAATCCGGTCGATTTTCATTTCGATAGCTTGCCATGGGCACCGCCCTCCTGTTACTGCCGCGTGTTCTGTCTGTCATTCTATCACAGAAGTGTTAAAGTTTCGCTGGATAAGTTCTTTAAAAAAGATGAAAGATTAGATTGCGCCCCGCTGAAGCCTTTCTATCATACTGCGAAATCCGGGGCATGTAAAGCGCTTTCCGCCGGAAGTGCTATGTAACCGTTCTGTAATTGCTTTTCCCGGGACGAAGTCCTATAATAGTAGTCGTATTTTACATCCTCTGTGATGTTTTGGAGTTGATGAAGATGGAAAATCAGGATGGAAAGAGGGTCGCAAGGGGACCGGGCATGCCCCGGGGCGGAAAAATCGCCCTGGCCGTTGTCCTCGTTCTGGTCCTGGCACTGGCGGGTGGATATGTAGGGCTTTGCGCCTATGCGGGCAGCAGCGCTTTCCTGCCCAACACCTCCATTGCCGGGGTGGACGTGAGCGGCCAGTCCCGGGAAGGAGCCACCGCCGCCCTGGAGGGCGCCCTGCCCGGCCTGCTGGCGGACAGCCGGGCCGAATTCACCTGCGCGGGCCAAAGCTATGCGGTGAACGGTGACGATCCCTCTGTCTCCGTGGACGCCGCCGCCGCAGTGGACGCCGCTCTGACCGACCAGGCCGGCAGCTTTTTCACCCGGGGCGGGCGGTATCTCGCCGCCGTGATGCATGGCAACCGCTACTCCGTCCCCGTGACACTGACCGGCACGCCGGACGCGGTAACCCGGGCGGTGGAGGAGTGCTCCGACCCGGAGGCCCAGACCACCTGGGAGGTCACCGACACCGAGCTGGTGCTCCACAAGGGGGTCACCGGCCGCACCATTGACGTAGCCGCCCTCACCGATGCCCTGGCCGAGCGGCTGGGCCATCTGGTGTCCAATGACGAGCCGGCCTCCTATGCCCCCATCGAGGCCCAGGTGACCACCGCGCCCCCCGCCGCCCCCGACTTTGACGCCATCCGGTCCGAGGTCGCCGCCGAACCTGCCGATGCCTACTTAGACAAGGAGACGCGTGAGATCGTCCCCTCGGTCACCGGAGTGGACTTCGACACGGCCCAGGCCCAGGCTGTGCTGGATGCGGCCGGGGAGGGAGAGACGGTGTCCGTCCCCCTGCTTCTCACCGAGCCGAAGCTGACCACCGCCAAGCTGGAGGCCAATCTTTTCAAGGATGTGCTGGGCAGCGGTTCCACCACCTGCGCCGGCCCCTCCAACCGCTGGTACAACATCGATCTGGCGGCCAAGCGGCTCAACGGCACCATCCTGCTCCCCGGAGAGACCTTCTCCTATAACGACACGGTGGGCCCCTACACCCTGGCCAGCGGCTACAAGGCCGCCGGCACCTACCAGAACGGCCAGAGCGTGGACGCCACCGCCGGCGGCATCTGCCAGCTCTCGTCCAACCTCTACTGGGTTACCCTCAAGGCCAATCTGGAGATTGTGGAGCGCCACAAGCACCAGTTCAACGGCGGCTATATGCCCGTCATCGGCACCGACGCCACCGTGTGGAGCGACCAGTTGGACTTCCGCTTCCAGAATAACACCGATTACCCCATCAAGATTGAGTCCTATCTGGACAAAAACCACAAGCTCCATGTGACCATCTACGGCACCGATACCACCGGCATCCACGGAGAGCCCTACCACGTGGTCATTTCCACCGTGCCCTACAAGAACACCTACCAGCCCAAGGACAGCATTCCCGTGGGCACCGAGCCCCAGCGGGACCCCAACTACTCCCGCTACAACGGCTATACGGTGGATCTCTATCAGAAGCTGGTGGACAAGAACGGCAAGACCATCAGCACCACCCTGCTGTACCGCAACACCTACAAGGCGTCCGACGCGGTGTACTACTACAACCCCGCTGACGCGGCCCGCTGGGGGATTGACCCCTCCACCGGTCTGAAAACCCTTACGCCGGTCACCCCCACCCCATCGCCGTCCCCCAGCCCCTCCCCTGCGCCCAGTCCGACGCCAGGCGGCACTCCGTCGCCCGTCCCAACCGCCACACCTGTGCTTCCCCTGGAGCCCAGTCCAACTGTCCCCCCCAGCCCGGAGTCCCCGCCGGCATATACCCCTCCTGTGGAGGCCACCGCCACACCGGAATCTGGCGTCGGTCCCGGCATGGAGCCGGTGGAGGAGACCCCGGCCGTCACGCCGGAAACCGGCTCCACCCCGGCGGCCGTACCCTCAGCGGCGCCCGCCGCCTGACCCTAAAACAAGAGTGGAGGCCCAAAGGGCCTCCGCTGAGACTGTCGATAACCCCTCCAACGAAAGGATTCGGAGGGGAGGATAGTGTGAAAGGGAACCGTCAGGGTTCCCTTTCACGTTGGATCAAACAACTTTTTGGAACTTTTCCAAAGTTTCAAAAAGTTCGGCAGCCTGTCGAAAAGACCTTTTCGACAGGCTGAGCGGAGGCCCAAAGGGCCTCCGCTCTTATAGAGAGAAAGAAGGTTCTTTATGTTTCAAGGCTTTTCCGGCGCCACCGTGGACTTCATGTGGGGCATCCGGTTCAACAACGAAAAGGGCTGGTTCGAGGCCCACAAGGAGGAGTACCTGACCACCTTTCAGCGGCCCATGAAGGCGCTGGCCGACGAGGTGTACGGGGCCTTTACCGACCGCCATCCCGACCTGGACCTCATCTGCAAGGTGTCCCGCATCTACCGGGACGCCCGGCGGCTCTTCGGCCGCGGCCCCTACAAGGACCATCTGTGGCTGAGCCTGACCCGCCCCCACGAGGAGGGCTGCGCCGAGCCGGTGTTCTGGTTCGAGCTGGGCCCGGAGGGCTACTCCTACGGCATGGGCTTCTGGCAGGCTCCGGCCGTCACCATGGCCAAGTTCCGCGCCCGCATGGACCGGGAGCCCAAGGCCATGGAAAAGCTGGCCCGCCGCTTCCAGAAGCAGGACGTGTTTGTGCTGGAGGGGGAGGACTACAGGCGCCCCAAGGCCGCCCCCTCCCGGCTGCTCACCCCCTGGTACAGCAAAAAGAGCTTCGCCCTCTCCCACGACGCCCCCCACGGGGAGCCGCTCTGGTCCCACGATCTGGTGGATCTCCTGCTGGAGGGGTACGAGTTCCTGCTCCCCTACTATGAATACATGCTCTCCCTCAGCGGCGACCCCGATCCCCGGGCACAATAACAGAATTTACATCGCAAGCAATCCCGCCAGCAGCGCATACTAAGGCCAAAGGATTTTGGAAAGGCGGCGGGCGGGATGGAGCGAACTTCCTGGCGGCGGGCGCGGGCATTTGTCCCCGCGCTGCTGCTGCTTTTTGCGCTGGCCGGGTGGATGCTCCCGGCCGCGCCGGGGCCGGCGGCGGAGGCCGATGCAGTGCTGGAGACCGGAGAGGGGGAGCCTTGCCCCACAGTTCCAGCGGGACAGAAGCTGATCGCCCTCACCTTTGACGACGGCCCCCGCCGCTCCACCACCACCCGCCTGCTGGACGGTCTCTCGGAGCGCGGGGTGAAGGCCACCTTTTTCCTCATCGGAGCCCAGATAGAGAACAACGGGGACGTGGTGCGCCGGATGGACGAGGAGGGGCACCAGGTCGGCATCCACACCTTCGACCACGTCAAGCTCACCGATCTGAGCCGGACCGACTTCGACGCCCAGGTGGAGACCACCCGGGCCCTGCTCAAGTCCACCCTGGGCCACAACGACTTCTTGCTCCGCCCCCCCTACGGCATGCTGGACGAGAGTGTAAAGGCCTGGGCGGGCTGCCCCATCATCCTGTGGTCCATCGACCCGGAGGACTGGCGGGATCAAAACACCGACCGGGTGGTGCGGGAGGTGGTGGCCGGGGCCAGGGACGGCGGAATCATCCTGATGCACGACATCTTCCCCGAGTCGGTGGACGCCGCCCTCCAGATTGTAGACCAGCTCCACCAGCAGGGCTACCTGTTCTGCACGGTGGACGAGCTCTTTGCCGCCCGGGGCCTTCCCCTGGAGGCCGGAGAGATGTACTGGAACGCATACCCATAAATCGGCCCGGGGACGGCGCTGCCGTCCCCGGGCCCTGCCGTTCAGGCCAGACAGACCGCGGCCCCGTAAAAGCCGCGGGTGCTCCCCGCCTCGTCCACCCGGACCGTCCCGGCCTCCGCCATGGCGCGCAGCCGCCGGGCCAGCAGCCAGTCCCCCACGCCGGAGAGCTGAACCAGGGCCTGTCCCAGTACGTTCGCCACCTTCTGCGGCTTCTCCGTGAGGCAACGGCGGAGGACGGGGTCATAGAAGTCCTCCGATACCCCCATCACCCTGCCGTTGACCACCGCCCGGAGGGGGGCGTTCTCCTCCCTCAGCCGCTCCCATTCCAGGGCCAGCATGCGCAGCACCGGGCGGGTCAGCTCCTCCGCCCCGCCCAAATACAGGCCGAACTCCTCGGGGTGTACCTCGCCCCAGCCCCGCTCCCAGCGCACCACCGCGCCGTCCGGCCGCTCCCACCACCGGGGCAGGGAAACCAGGGTCACCCTGGCGTCCAGCCCGGCCAGGAGGGCGGCCGCGTGGCGCAGGCCGCAGGCCCCGTCCGGGGTGTCGTCCGCCCAGATGCGCACCTCCTCCCCGGTAGCGGCCCGGGCCCTCAGCTCCTCCGCAGCGGCCAGGACCTCCCGCCAGTCTGCGTCGGCCTCCGCCGCCCGCTCCGCCTCCGCCCCGTCCAGCGGGAAGTCGGTGTGGAACTGCCGGAACAGCGCCCGCCGGGGTCCGTCCTCCGCCAGAGGGGCGGCGATGTCCCCCAGGGACAGGGCCAGCCCCAGGCAGAGTACGTCGGAGCTTTTGTTCCCCAGGGGGACGGCATACCTGTCCAGCCGGTCCTGCTCGGCCCGCACCTTCCGCAGCCGCGCCCTGACCGCCCGGCGGGAGGGCTTCTCCCCGTCCTCCGACGTGCAAAATACAATCCCGACGCTGTGGCGGCCTTTGCCGCCGCAGTGCTGAGCCATCTTCAGCGCTCCCTGTGCCGACTGGTTGAAGCAGAGCTCTACCATAATACGATCCACCCTTTCAAATCAAATAAGACAGCGCCAGGGACAGGGACAGCGCGCCGAAGCAGAGCACGCCGGGGCTGGTGAGAAAGCGCCGCCATGTTCCGCGCTCTGCGTCCGGACGGGCCAGAAGCGCGGGGATCAGCCGGAACGGCACCATGGCGCCTGCCAGCATCAGCACACCCGTCACCACCACCGGGCCGCCCAGCCGACCCCAGAGGATGGAAAAGAGGTTGACCAGCGCGTGGAGGAGGACGGCCTGCCACAGGCAGCCGGTGGAGAGCGCCAGCTCCGCCAGCACCAGCCCCAGAAGAAAGGCATAAAAAAACTGGTTCAGATTTCCGTGAAACAGGCCGAAGCAAAGGGCGGAGGCCACCAGCGCAAAGCGCTCCCCATAGGGCCGCAGGCGGCGCAGCAGCAGCCTGCGGAACAGAAGTTCCTCCGCCGCAGGGGCGATGAGCCCGGCCAGCAGGAGCTGGAGCGGAAGGGGGTAGAGGCCGATGGACTCCACCGGGTTGACCACCGCCGCGCCCCGGAGCCGCCCCAGCAGGCCGGTGAGGAGCAGGGTAGCCCCATTCGCCAGATAGGCCAGCCCCACGGAGCCGGCCCAAAGGGCCGCGAAGCGGACCGGCCCCAGCGGACGGCGGGCCGGGGCGGGCGGGGCCTCCGTCCCCCGCAGCACCAGACAGGCGGCGGGAATCCCCAGCCCATAGGTCCCCAGGACGGACGCCGCCCACAGAAACACCGGTTCTTCCAGCAGGGCGGGCCGTACCGCCCCGGCCAGAAGCAGCGCCCCCCACTGGGCCGCCAGCATGACGGCCATCTGGGCGAACAGGGTCCAGCCCAGGCGGGAAAAGGGTTGACGGACCTCCATTGCGCCACCTCCACAAAAAGTTTACCAAAGTATTATAGCAATTTTCTATCTCCCCGACAAGGAACGAAATATTGACAACCCTCTTTTGTGCGGGTACAATATCTTGTGTTCGAATACAACTGGAGGAGAGATACGATATGCCCATTTCGGAAAACGCAAAGGCCGTGCTGGAGCGGCGCTACCTGGCCCGGGACGAGCAGGGACAGCCCACCGAGACCGTGGACGGCCTGTTCCGCCGGGTGGCCAACGCTGTGGCCGAGGGTGACCGCCGCTTTGATTCCAAGGCGGACGTGGTGGCCACGGCCAAGGAGTTTTATGAGCTGATGGTCAGCCTGGACTTCCTGCCCAACTCCCCCACCCTCATGAACGCGGGCCGCCCCCTGGGCCAGCTCTCTGCCTGCTTCGTGCTGCCGGTGGCCGACTCCATGGAGGACATCTTCGACGCCATTAAGAACGCCGCGCTGATCCACAAGAGCGGCGGCGGCACCGGCTTCTCCTTCTCCCGCCTGCGGCCCAAGGGCTCCACCGTCAACTCCACCGGCGGCGTGGCCTCCGGCCCCATTTCCTTTATGAAGGTGTTCAACGCCGCCACCGAGGCGGTGAAGCAGGGCGGCACCCGCCGGGGCGCCAACATGGGGATTCTGCGGGTGGACCACCCCGATATTCTGGAGTTCATCACCTGCAAGAACGATACCCGCGAGATCACCAACTTCAACCTCTCCGTGGGCATCACCGAGGCGTTTATGGAGGCGGTGAGCCAGGACAAGCCCTACGACCTGGTGGACCCCGCCACCGGCCGGGTGGTGGGCCAGCACAGCGCCCGGGCGGTCTTTGATGCCATTGTCACCTCGGCCTGGCAGACCGGCGAGCCGGGCATCATCTTCCTGGACCGGCTGAACCGGGACAACGTGGTGCCCAGCCAGGGGGAGATCGAGTCCACCAACCCCTGCGGAGAGCAGCCGCTGCTGCCCTATGAGAGCTGCAACCTGGGCTCCATCAACCTGGTCAACCACCTGATGAAGACCCCCGCCGGGTGGGTGCTGGACCGGGCCAAGCTGGAAAAGACCATCCGCACCGCCGTCCACTTCCTGGACAACGTGATTGAGGTCAACCAGTACCCCCTGCCCGAGATCGACCGGATGACCCGCTCCACCCGCAAGATTGGCCTGGGCGTCATGGGCTTTGCGGACATGCTCCTCCACATGGGCGTGCCCTACAACAGCGAGGAGGGCGTCGCCCTGGCCGAGGAGATCATGGACACGGTGAATTCCATCGGCCACCAGGCCAGCGAGGAGCTGGCCGAGATCCGGGGCCCCTTCCCCCTCTTTGACCAGAGCATCTACAGGGACGGTAGGCCCATCCGAAACGCCACCGTCACCACCATCGCCCCCACCGGCACCCTGTCCATCATCGCCGGGGTATCCTCCGGCGTGGAGCCGGTGTTCGCCTACGCCTATATCCGCAATGTGATGGACGGCACCCACCTCATCGAGACCAATCAGATTCTGAAGGACAGGCTGGTGGAGGCGGGCATCTACTCCGACGAGCTGATGCAGAAAATCGTGGAGCAGGGCTCCCTGGCCCACGTGGACGGCATCCCGGAGGACATCCGGCGGGTGTTCGTCTGCGCCCACGACGTGTCCCCCATCTGGCATGTGAAAATGCAGGCCGCCTTCCAGCGGTACACCGACAACGCGGTGAGCAAGACGGTGAACTTCCCCAACTCCGCCACCAAGGAGGAGGTCGCCGAGGTCTACCGGCTGGCCTTCACTCTGGGCTGCAAGGGCACCACCATCTACCGGGACGGAAGCCGCAACGAGCAGGTGCTCAACATCGGCAAGGTCAACGACGGCAAGGCCGCCACCGGCGACCCGGTGGTGGACGCCGTGCTGGACTCCGGCTGCGAGGGCACGGCCTGCCTGATCAAATCCGGAGCCTACGGCCATATCCAGCCGAGGCCGCGCCCCGCCGTCACCAGCGGCTTTACCGAAAAGGTGCGCATCGGCTGCGGCAACCTTTATATCACTGTCAACTACGACGAGAACGGCATCTGTGAGGTATTCACCAACACTGGCCGGGCCGGAGGCTGTCCCAGCCAGAGTGAGGCCACCGCCCGCCTGACCAGCGTGGCCATCCGCTCGGGTATGGACCCCAAGGAGATCATCACCCAGCTCAAGGGGATCCGCTGCCCCTCCTGCCTCCGGCAGCAGGGCGTGCCCGTCACCTCCTGCCCCGATGCCATCGCCAAGGCCCTGGAAAAGGTGCTCAAGGTCTCCCAGCAGGGCGGCGGCTGCCCCGCCCCCGCGCCCATCAGCGCCGCGTCCAAGACTGCCACGCCTGTCCCCCACCCCGATATGACCCCCGCCGAGGCCAAGCTGGCCAAGTTCTGCCCCGAGTGCGGCGCGCGGCTGGAGCATGAGGGCGGCTGCGTCACCTGCCGTGACTGCGGCTACTCCAAGTGCGGCTGATGCCGCCGTAACCCCCGCGTGAACCTGCCGCGGCGGGCGGCCACAAGGGCCGCCCCTACCTCCGGTGATCAAACTGGACATGCTGCCCAGAAAAAGCGCCCCGCGCACGGCTTTTCACCGTGCGCGGGGCGCTTTTTTCCGTGACCCCATACAGACCGGTGCGCTATCGGTAGAACAACTTGGGGGAGATTCCAAAGATGGGGGCCCGGAGGCCCCCTCTTTGGTCGTTTTAAGGGGGATGGGCACCGGGAAGGGGGGAAATCGAAACCGCAGCGTAAAGCAAACGTGCCAGTGGCACGTTTGCAGCGTAGGCCGCAGCGGCTTTGCCGCGAGGAGGGAACCATCGAGGGGCCCGCCGGAGGCTTGACAAGAAATCAGATACAAAAAGGGGTTGCATGGAAGGTGCATCAGCCTGGCATAAGACGGGCCGATGTGGGCAGAAGGTGAATTGCCCCGAAGGGGCAAGAGAGGCCGCCCTGGGGCGTCGGCCCCTACGCTAAAGGGACGCCCGTCCCAACGCATAACGGCGTAGGGGCGACCCTTGTGGTCGCCCGCGGGCGGCCATAAAGGCCGCCCCTACAACATATTTTCGGTCCCCTGAAACGCGCAGGATGTAGGGGCGGGGCTTGTCCCCGCCCGCAGGCCGGGCGGCCGTAAGGCTCATCGGTTTATCTCCCTTTTGTCCGTGCGCCCTAAAATATAATCCACTGAGACATTATAGTAATCTGCCAGAGCCACTAAATGCCGTGCCGGGGGCAGCACCTCGGTAATCTCTAGGCGCTGGTAAGTTCGGCCCTCGATGCCTAATATTTCCGCCATCTGAACTTGTGTTAAGCCAGCTTCTTGCCGCAGTTCTTTTAGCCGCTCTTTTATCATAATAATATCCTCTCTCTTGACACGAGATTTTTTCTCGTGTATAATCAATACGAATATTTTTCTCGTGTTAAGGAGGTTTTTTCATGGACGATATCTTCGAGGAGCTCTACTATCAGTTTGTCTATCTCCCGAAAAAGGACGCCTGTCCTGAGCGCACCGCCCGTTGGGAACCCTTCTTCCACGGCGCTCCCCTGGACCTGGTCGACGCCAAGGACGGACTGGTCTACAACGCCTCCCTCACGGGCTTTCAGGAAGGGTTTCGTCTGGGGCTCCGTCTGGGACTGGCCCTCCCTCCTCCTGAAGATCTGCAACTGTGAGGGCCATCAGCTCCTCCTTGCCGGGCTTCTCCAGGGCGGCTACCCGGTCGGACTGGCGGGCCACCGCCCGCTCAAATACGTTGCGCACGTCCCGGGCGTTTCCGAAGTTCTCATCCCGCTCCTCATAGAGTGTTTTGAAATACGATTCGGCATATTCCGTCGCTTTATCATCCAACGTATACCCATTTTTCGCACACATGGACTGAAAAATCGCCAGAAGCTGGGCCCCGTTGTAGTCCTCGAAGTAAAAATACTTGTTGAAGCGGCTCTCCAGGCCGGGGTTGGCGTGGAGAAAGCGGCCCATCAGCTCAGTGTAGCCCGCCGCAATGACGATCAGATCGTCCCGGTGGTCCTCCATCCCCTTGAGCAGGGTCTCGATAGCCTCCCGCCCGAAGTCGTTGGGGGCGTCCTGGTTGGCCAGGGCATAGGCCTCGTCGATGAACAGCACGCCGCCCAGGGCCTTCTCGATGACCTCGCCGGTCTTGAGCGCGGTCTGGCCCACGAAGCCGGCCACCAGCCCGGAGCGGTCCACCTCCACAAGCTGCCCCTTGGACAGTACGCCGATGGCCCGGTAGATTTTGGCCAGCAGGCGGGCCACCGTCGTCTTTCCGGTGCCCGGATTGCCCAGAAAGACCAGGTGGAGGCTCATGGGGGGCACGGGCAGGCCGTGCTCCTGGCGCAGCCTGCGCACCTTCACCAGATTGATGAGGCTCTTTACGTCGGCCTTCACCTTGTCCAGACCGCACAGGCCGTCCAGCTCGGCCATCAGCTCCTCCAGGCTGGGGGCGGGCTCCGCCTCCTCCCCGGCCGCCGCAGCCGCCTGTCCCGCTCCCGCCGGAGCGGCGGCCGCGGCGGGGGCGTCCGCCTTGGGAGGCGCAGGCCGCCGGGTGACGAAGTCCTTCACGTCCAGGGGCGCCTTCTCCCCCTTGAGGCCGTCCCGATCGCAGAGGGCGGAGAGGGTGTCGGCACAGGTGTTGACGAAGCCTGCCTCCTCCTCGCTCACCACGTCGTCCACAGCGGCAAAGAGCAGGAGCATCAGGGTGACCAGGTCGATAAAACGGCGGGCCAGGTGGGTGCCGGACACCTTGTCGCAGGCCCGCATCCGGGCGAAGAAGTCGGGCACCCGGAAGCCGGGGTACTCGCTGACGGCGGTGGACAGCTCCCAGAACAGAATGGAGGGGGCCGGATTGCCCTTGGTATAGATGGCATTATAGTACTCCACGTGGCGGGGGGTGAGGGAGGCACCGTCCCGCTGCCACACGCCCAGGGCGCAGGCCCGGAGAAAGACATCCGCCTCCTGGGTGAACTTCACCCGCAGGGTGGCGTCTGCGATCTGCCGCCGGAAGGCGGTCACCCCTTCACTGTACTGCTTGTGCACCTCGGCGGCGCTGAGAGAACCTTTCACGCTGCAACACCTCGTTTTTCGGTTAGTGTTATTATATCCGAATCAGACCGCCCGCGCAAGGAGGCAGTTCAGTTGACATAAATATTAAAAAACCTTTACATTTTTCCCCACGCCGTTGACGGATGGCCGTCCGCCGTTGTAAAATAACTCTAAGAATGTCGACTGGAGGGATTTCCGATGGCATCCAAGCGGACCCGCGCCAATAAGCCCGAAATGATCCACTGCCCTTACTGTGGGGAGGACTACTCCTCTACCTATAAGCACTGCCCCTTTTGTGACGAGGTCGAGCCCGCGGAGGACGACTACCAAACCGACGAATACGACGAGGCCCCCCGCTCCAGGGGCGGCAAGCGCCTGGTGACCAACACCCGGGGCGGCGGCTACGGCGGGGGCACTTCACCGCTGAAGGTCATCGGCACGGTGGTCTCCCTGGCCCTGATCGTGGCGGCGGTCATCATCGTCATCACCATCATCCGGCCCCTGGTGGCCAAGGGCGACGTGGACGGCCCGGCGGACAACACCACGCCGGTGGAAAGCGTGACCCCCACCCCGGACGCCAGCCCGTCGGAGACCGAGCCCGCCGGTGAGAGCACGCCTCCAGTGGCGGAGACCCCCGGCGACACCATCCCCGAGGGGCAGACGGCCACCGGCTTCACTCTGAGCAAGAGTGAGTTTACCCTCAGCGACAAGTGGCCCAATCCCATCACCCTGACGGTCACCTTTATCCCCGACGGCTCCGCCGGGAAGATCACCTGGAGCAGCAGCGACCCTGAGGTGGTATCGGTGGACGAGAACGGCAAGGTGAGCCACGGCAGCAAGCAGGGCAGCGCCACCATCACCGCCACCATGGCCGGCGGCGTCACCCAGACCTGTCTGGTTCACAACTCCGTCACCTCCGGCGCATCCTCCTCCAGCGGGAGCGGCTCCGGCGCCTCCGGCGCCCTGTCCCTCAACCGGACGGACTTCACCCTGGAGGCCGGACAGGCCTTCCAGGTGAAGGTGAGCGGCACCTCCTCCACCCCTACCTGGAGCATCGGCAACACCGCCGTGGCCACCGTCTCCGGCGATGGCACTGTCAAGCACGTGGGCAAGGGCCAAACCACCCTCACCTGCACCGTGGACGGCAAGACCCTAACCTGCATCGTGCGCTGCAACTGAACCTGAATAGCGGCATGGCTCTGGTGCCATGCCGCTCAGCCTGTCGAAACAGTCGTTTCGACAGGCTGCTGGACTTTTTGAACCCTTTAAACGGTTCAAAAAGTCGTTTGATCCAACGCGAAAGGGAACCCTGACGGTTCATCTCCGCGCCAAACGCCGCCGCAGAGCGGCGGTTGCGCTCCGAATCGCCCTGCGGGGCAGCCTTTCACACTATCCCTCCCTCCGAAACCTCTGGCTGAAGGGTTTATCAGCAGTCTTGAGCGGCATGGCACCAGGGCCATGCCGCTTTCTTATATCTCCTATCTCCGTCCCCGGCGGGCCGCATCCAGTCCAAAAAGGGGATATGACCTTCGCGGTCATATCCCCTTTTTGACTCACACCTCCATGATGACAGGCAGGATCATGGGGTTGCGCTTGGTTTTCTTGTAGAGGAAACCGGAGATGGCGTTCTTGATCTCCGACTTGATGGAGGCCCAATCGTTCATGGTGTCCATCCGGCACTCCTCCAGGGCCTTGACGGCCACCTTCCGCAGCTCCTCCATAAGCCCCTCGGACTCCTTCACATACACGAAGCCGCGGGTGATGATGTCGGGGCCGGAGACCACGCTGCCGTCCTCCCCGGACATAGAGACCACCACGACGATCATGCCGTCCTCGGCCAGGTGCTTGCGGTCGCGGAGCACCACGCTGCCCACGTCGCCCACGCCGTAGCCGTCCACAAACACACGCCCGGCGGGCACGGTGCCGTTGATCTTGGCGGAGTTGGGGGTCAGCTCGATGACCTTGCCGATGTCGCTGATGAGGATGTTCTTGGGGGGCATGCCCATCTGCTGGGCCAGCTTGGCGTGGGTCTTGAGGTGCCGCTGCTCGCCGTGGACGGGAATGAAGAATTTGGGCTTCACCAGGGCGTGGATGATCTTCAGCTCCTCCTGGCAGGCGTGGCCCGACACGTGGAGGGCGCCCAGCCGCTCGTTGACCACCTCGGCGTCCTTGCGGTAGAGCTCGTTGATGACGCTGCCGATGGCGTTCTCGTTGCCGGGGATGGCGGAGGCGGAGAGGATCACCCGGTCGCCGGCCTGGATCTCCACCTGGCGGTGGGTGTTGAAGGCCATGCGGGTCAGGGCGGACATGGTCTCGCCCTGGCTGCCGGTGGTGATGATGCAGATCTTGTGCTTGGGCAGGCTCTTGATGTGGGCCAGATCCACCAGCACGCCGTCGGGAATGTTCATATATCCCAGCTCGGTGGACACCTTCATGGCGTTCTCCATGGAGCGGCCGGTGACCGCCACCTTGCGGCCGTACCGGGCCGCCACGTCGATGATCTGCTGGATGCGGTCCACATTGGAGGCGAAGGTGGTGACGATGATGCGCTGCTGGCAGCCGCGGAACAGGGCGTCAAAGGAGTCGCCCACGCTGCGCTCACTCTTGGTAAAGCCGGGGCGCTCCACGTTGGTGGAGTCGGCCAGCAGGGCCAGCACGCCCTCCTTGCCCAGTTGCCCCAGGCGGCCCAGATCCATCATGCCGCCCTGGATGGGGGTGGGGTCGATCTTGAAGTCGCCGGTGTGCACCACCGTGCCCACACCGCACTTGATGGCGAAGCACACCGCGTCGGCGATGGAGTGGTTGGCGTGGATGAACTCCACGGAGAACTTGCCCGCCTTGACCACCTCGCCCGCCTCGCAGGTGATGAGCTTGGTCTTGTTCAGCAGGCGGTGCTCCTCCAGCTTCAGCTTCACCAGCCCCGCGGTCATGCGGGTGGCGTAGATGGGCACATTGATATCCCGCAGCAGATAGGGAATGGAGCCGATGTGGTCCTCGTGTCCGTGGGTGAGGAAGATGCCCCGGATGCGGTCCTTGTTCTTGATGAGATAGGAGAAGTCGGGGATCACCACGTCGATGCCGTACATGTCGTCGTCGGGAAAGCCCATGCCCACGTCGATCACGATGATGTCCCCGCCGTACTCGTAGACGGTCATGTTCTTGCCGATCTCATTGAGTCCGCCCAGGGAGATGATTTTCAGTTTTTCAGCCATAGTAAGTCTTGGAACACTCCTTTTATTCTGAATCCATACAAATGGTATGTAAGGACCAGCGGAGCAGGGGCGCACGAAACCAAGGCGGTCCCGGTCCCCCGCCCGTTCCGGCCCTGCCTCGCCGGAAAGAGGGGGCGGCCGCTCCGCCGCCTGGCGCTCTTCTATGCCCGCTGTGTCCTGCTTATTCAAGCGCAAAATGCGCATAAAGCCATGATAGGTTATTTTAGTATACCATACCTTTGCGGAAAAGTATACCTCTATTTTTCCGGCAGGCCCCGGTCGGCCTCCTCCGCCCGGCGGGCACAGAAGGCGCACAGCTCCTCGGCCAGCTCGGCGCTGCGGGCCTCTCCCACGATCCGCAGAACGGCGCTGCGGGCCAGAGGCACCAGAGTGACCCACCCCTCGCCCTGGCGGACCCGCAGGCCGCCCCCAGCCGGCTGTGCCCCAGGCAGGGTGCGCAGCAGCACAGAGAGCACCTCCCCCTGCCCGCTTCGAAGGGAAACCTCCCGGCGGCGGAGGACGAAGCGGGGAATCTTTCCCGCCAGGCCATGGAGCCGCTCACCGGTCATGCCCAGGTGGGCGCAGATGCGGCAGGCGGCAAAGAGGGCGTCCCGCAGCCAGGGCAGCTCTCCGTACCGCGCCTCCGCCTCCGGCCCGTCCCGACCCAGCCGGAGGGCGCCGCCGTGGTAGCCGGCGGCCAGGGTGTCGATGGCCGCCGGGGCGGCGTCGGGCACCGCTACCCGCCCCGCCCCATCCTCATATTCGATGAGGGCCACGATGGTAAGCAGCTGCTCCGGCGGGAGGGGTTCTCCCTCCTCATCCTCGGCCAGCAGCCGGAAGCCGCCCCGCCCAGTGCGGAAGGCGGGCACGCCGGGGGATGCCTCCCTCCGGACGGTGCAGCCCAGGCGCTCCAGGGCTTCCGCCAGGGCTCCGTCCGCCGGTTCCCTGCCGGGCACCGCCACCTCCAGGCGCCGGAGCGGAGCCTGGGTCACCTGGGACCGCTTGGCCGCATCGGCGGCATAGGCCGGGCGGACGCCGGTGACGGACTCCCACTGGCCCACCCGCCCGGCGGGCATCCGCCGCAGCTCACTGCGCAGCAGGGCCCCCTCCAGCCGGCGCTCCCGCGCCCGGCCCAGGGGCATGCCCCGGCGGTCAAAGAAGTAGAGCCGGGCCCGCTCCCCCTCCTGCTGGACAAAAAGGGACACCGGCAGGCCCCAGCTCTCCGCCAGCCACGCGGCGGCGGAGGGACAGGGCGCGTCGTGGGAGAGCACCCGGCCTCCTGCGGCGGCCGCGCCGCTCCCGGCGGCCTGGGCCAGCATCCGCGCCCCCGCGCCGCCCGCCCAACCCAGGCCCACGGTACCCTCCCGGCCCAGCAGGCCGCCCAGGACGAGCAGGGTCTCGGCGGTCAGCTCGGCCCCGATGGCCCCCTCCAGGGTGCCGCCGCCCCCGAAGGCCAGGGGCGGCTTCAGGCCGCCCGCGGTGAGGGAGGCGGTGAGCCTCGCCCCGGCGGGTACCCGGCGGCCGGGCCACACCGCCACCCGCTCCAACAGGATCGCGTCCTCCCCGGCCTCGGCCCGGTCGGCCAGGAGGGCCCCCTCATTGAGCACCGCCCCCGCCCGGGCCGCCGCGCCAGGGCAGAGCACCGCGCCGTACAGGGTGGTGCGCTCCTCCGCCGCCGCGCCCAGCAGGGCGGAGCGCTGGACCAGAGCCCGGCGGCCCACCGTGGAGCCCCCCTCCAGCACCGTGTGGGGCCCCAGCAGAGAACCCTCCCCCACCTGGACGCCGGGACCGATATAGCAGGGGGGCACCACCTGCACCGAGGGCGGCAGGGGGCTGGCGCTCCACACACCGGGGGCGGTGCGGGGGGCGTCCCACCGCAGCCGCAGCTTGCCCGACAAAGCGTCGGCCAGCGCGTCCAGATAGGCTTCGCCGCCGGTGAGCTCCCGCCACTGCCCCTCCGGGACTACCCCGTACAGGGCCTCCCCCCGGTCCAGCAGGGCGGAGAGGCGCCCGGCCAGCGTCCCCTCCCCGGCCGCCCCGGCCCGGGCCGCCACCGTGAGGATGCAGACGCCGGTTTCCACCTGACTGGCCAGCAGACGGCCCGCCGGGGCGTCCAGCAGCCGCTCCACCCGCCCCTCCCCGTCGGAGAACACCAGCGCCCGGCCTGCCGCCGGAGGGCGGTGGGCCAGCGCCAGGGTGGCGGCGGAGCGGTGCACCTGATGGAAGGCCAGCAGGGCGCTGAGATCCAGGTCGCCCAGCCCGCCGCCGGGGAGCACCAGGGCGTCCTCCTCCCCCAGAAACCCGGCGCAGGCCGCCAGCAGCTCCAGCTCCCCCGCCCCCCGGCAGGGCAGCCACGTGAAGCGCACCCCCAGCTCCTCCCCGTCCCCCATCGCATCCTCCACCATGCGGGACAGGCGTGGGAGGGCCACACCGATCTCCCGCACGCCGTGGCGGCGGAGCAGCCCGGCCTGGTGGGCCAGCAGGGGCTTGTCGAACAGGGACAGCAGGGGCAGGGGGCGCTCCAGCGTCAGGGGGGCGAACCCCTCCTCCCCTTCCCCGCACAGAATGATCGCTTTCAAGGTGGGAAACCATCCTTTCACACACAGTTTCCCGTATTATTGCCGGAACCGCCCCCGTATGATACAATATTGTGACCAGAGAGCAAAGGAGAACGGCCATGAACATTCAGATTTTTGGAAAAAGCAAGTGTTTTGACACCAAAAAGGCGGAGCGCTGGTTCAAGGAACGGCGCATCCGGTTCCAGTCCATCGACCTGGGGAAGTACGGCATCAGCCCGGGGGAGCTGAAAAGCGTGCTGAACGCCGTGGGGCTGGAGGCCCTCGTCGACCCCAAGCACCCCGATGCCGCCCTGCTGGCCTATCTGGCCTACGACGCCGACAAGGTGGAAAAGCTGCTGGACAACCCCAGGCTGCTGAAAACCCCCATTGTCCGCAACGGCAGGCAGGCCACCGTGGGCTACTGCCCCGAGGTGTGGCAGGGCTGGGCATAAGCAAACGTGCCGGGGCGCAGGCCGCCCCGGCACGTCTCCTTATTGGTAGAAGGCCGCCACCGCGGCCAGTTGGCGCTTCAGCTCCTCCGCCGCCCAGTCGGGGCGGAGAATCTGCACTCCATCCCCCAGGCCGAACACCCAGCCCAGAAACTGGGGACTCACCACCGCCGGAACGGTGACGGTGAAGTGCTCCTCCCCGTCGGGCACCAGAATGGCGTCCCGGCCGAAGCGGTCCAACACCACTCCCACCAGGCTGTTGCGGCAGCGCAGGGTAATCTGCCCCTCCCGGCCGGAGAACATACCGAAGTGCTTCTGCGCATAGGATGCGATATCAAAACCCCCGTCCGCCCCCTCCAGGGGCAGGCAGGTCACCGCCAGCTCGGCCATCTTGTCCACCCGGTAGTGGCGCATCTCGCAGGAGCGGTGGTCATAGCCCGCCAGATAGTAGTTCTCGTTGTCCCAGATGAGCCCCAGGGGGGAGACGGTGTACCGTTTTCCCTCCCGGCGGAAGACCTTTTCCTTTTTGACGTTATACTCAAAGTATTTAAAGGTGACCGCTTTCCGGTTTGCAATCGCAGTGTGGAGCTTGTCGATGGTGTAGTACACGCTCTCATTCATGCTCTTCACCCGGCGGTCCACATACACCTGCCGCTGGAGCTGGCGGGCCTGGTGCACCGACGCCTGGGACTCCAGCTTGCGGATGAGCTCGCTGCTCTTGCGCTGGGTGATGAACTTGGAGGACTGCACCGCGTCCACCAGCAGCTTCAGCTCGGCCAGTTGAAACGTCCGCTCCCCCAGGAACCAGCCCGGGGACTTTCCCTTGCGGCTCTGCACGTCCATACCCAGGGTGCGCAGTGCCTCCATATCGTCGTAAATGCTCTTGCGCTCGGCCTTGATGTCCCACGCCTCCAGGGCCTGAATCAGCTCGGGCACCGTCAGCGGATGGTCCTCGTCGGTGCGCTCCCACAGAATCCTGCACAGGCAGAGCAGCTTGAGCTTTTGATTTGCACTTCGCGGCATGCCTCTCTCCCCCTTCCTTTCTCTCAGAATAACGGTTTTTTAGTCCAATAAACCGTACTTTTTTAGCATAGCACAAAATTGCACGGATTGCGAGGTTTTTTCATGGAAGTTGTAGTCTCTGCCCCCCTGTGCCCCCTCTATGCCGCCGCCAGCGCCGGCGCGGAGCGCTCCGACGAGCTGCTGTGCGGCTGGACCGCCGAGCTTCTGGAGGAATTCTCCACCGGCTGGTGCCGCGTCCGCACCAAATACCGCTACGAGGGCTGGGCCCGCCGGGAGCATCTGCGCCCCGCCGGGGACTGGACCGGGCGAAACAAGCGGCTCGTCCGCGCCCCGTTTGCCGACGTGCTGGCCCGGCCGGAGGTGGAGAGCCCCGTGCTGGACACCCTGCCCCGGGGGGCGCTGGCCGCCCCCGTCGGGGAGGCCGGGGAGGGCTGGCAGAAAATAGCCCTCCCGGACGGCCGGGAGGGCTATACAAAGTGTAGTCTCTGGGAGGATGATTACAAAACGCCACCCGCCGTGTCCGAGGAGGCCCTGCGGGCCCGGGCGGTGGAGGTGGCCCTGTCCTACCAGGGCACCCAGTACCGCTGGGGCGGTAAGTCCCCCCTGGGCGTGGACTGCTCGGGGCTGACCTTCATGGCCTGGTTCTTCTGCGGGGTGTCCCTCTACCGGGACGCCCGGCTGGTGGACGGCTTTCCCGCGCGGCCCATCCCCTTTGAGGCGCGGAAGCCGGGGGATCTGCTCTATTTCCCCGGCCATATCGCCCTCTATCTGGGGAACGACCGGTACATCCACTCCACCGCCCGGGCGGGCAGCGACGGGGTGGTGATCAACAGCCTGGACCCCGCCGCCCCGGACTACCGGGCGGATCTTCGGGAAAAGCTGTACGCCGTGGGAAGTGTGTTCCCGCTGGCGTAGGGGGGCGGGTGTGGGCACCCGCCCCTACCGCTGGTGCGTCTCTCCGTGGGGGCGGTCCTTGGGGCCGCCTCCTCTTTCGTGATCTCCGGTGGTGGGACGTGAGACGGCGGGCGGGGACAAGCCCCGCCCCTACCGCCGGTGCACCTTTCCGTGGGGGCGGCCCTTGGGGCCGCCCCCCTCTTCTGTGATCTCAGGCGGCGGGGCGTGAAACGGCGGGCGGGGACAAGCCCCGCCCCTGCTGCCGGTGCGCCTTCCAGTAGGGGCGGCCCTCGTGGCCGCCCTCTTCTTCTGTGATCTCTGTCGGCAGAGCGTAAAACGGCGGGCGGGGACAAGCCCCGCCCCTACCGCAGGGGCGGCCCCGGCGGCCGCCCGGCCGTCACCACTCCGGCTCGGGCAGGCGGGTCAGAGAGGTAATATATCCTCCGCGCACGGTGGCTTGCAGGGTAAGGCGGTTGATAAAGGGGTAGATACCGCCTCCCCAGCGCCGGTGCAGCTCGTCCGAATCGGCGCAGAACTCATTTAGGAAGGAGAGAACGCCCCCCTCATAGGGGGTTCCATCCTCCCGGCAGAGATCCGCCTCGTCCACGCGGAAGGTGGAAGTGCCGATCAAATTTGTCACCCGCCAGGTATCCTCCTCCACTTCATACATCCGCGCCTTGAAGCAGATTGGAAATCCACTGGCGTTCTCCGCCCTGAAATCGTACAGGTTTCCGATGATATAGTCCCCGTCCGGGGCAAGCTCCTCCACGCTGAACCGCGCCTCCCAGGCGGTCAGGGCGGTGATTTTGCCTCCCGTCACCTCCAGCTCCAGCACCGCCCCTGTGCCCCAATCCGGCCGGTTCAAGAAATCGCTCAGCTCTGTTTCCCCGCCGCCCAGAACCACATCCTCCGCCACAGGGAGGGAAATACCGGAGAATCCATCCGTGGTGGTGACGGTCATCGTATCGGGATCCATCGTCACACTCCTCAGAGAGAGTTCCCTGCCGCGCTTCCCGGCCTCCTCCCAGTCTGTGGCGCTCATAGGAATGGCCCAGTAGGTGCCGTCGGGCAGCCCTGTATAGTGGGAGGCGGGGTGATCCGCCTTTTGCTCCCACTGGCTCAGGGGATCCGGATCCAGTGGCAGGTTGGCGTCATGCCAAGTCAGCGCCGTGATCTCGCCGCCGGCCACCTCCGCCTCCAGTACCATGGGCCAGTAGGAGGAGAGTGCCGCCCACTGCAAAAAGCCGTCCAGGCCGCTATCGCCGTGGTTGCCCAATGTCACGTCGTCCGCCACAGGGAGGCTCGTCTTCTCTGGCGCCACGCTCAGAAGCGTCATGGTGTCTGTGTCCACCTCCGCCAGGGAGAGGAGCAGCTCTGTCCCCTCCTCCCCCGCCGTCCACCAGTCCGACAGGGACAGGGTGGCCCAGTAGGTGCCGTCGGCCAGATCTGGTTCCTTCACGGGATACTCTGGATACTCTGTTAGCCCATCAGGAGGAAAGACGGCGCGGCTGGTCATAGCGGCGATTTTCCCATCTTCCATTTCCACTTCAAGCACTTGCTTTGCATAGGAGAGTGAGACCGACGTCTCTAAAAATTCTTTTATCCCCTGTTCCGCATAGTTGCCCAAAATGACCTCCTCCGCCAGTGGGAAAACCAGAGTTTCACGTCCAACGTCCAGGAGCTCCATGGTTTTCCCGTCCACCTCCGCCATGTGCACCGCCAGCCTTTCCAGCGGCTCCTGCCACTCCAGTTTCGCCGGTACCATCCAGTAGGTGCCGTCGGGCAGGCTCTCCTCCGGCGCGCGGGACTGGCAGGCCACCAGGGGGCCGCCCAGCAGGGCGGCGCACAGCACCAGGAGCAGGGCGGCCCGGCCGGGCCGCTTGGCGGAGGCGTCCATCAGGGCGCGGAACCGCTCTTTCAATCCCCGGGCGCCTCCGGCGAACTGGCTGGTCAGGGGGGCGGGCCGCCCCACGGGCACAAAGGAGAGCAGGGCCGCGCCGTACCTCCGCCGCCACTCCCCGTCCCGGCCGGCCAGCACGGCGGCGTCGCAGGCGATCTCCATATCCCGCTCCGCCGCCCGGCGGAGCAGCCAGACCAGGGGGTTGAACCAGTGGAGGGCGCACACCCACAGCAGCAGGGCCTTGCGCCACAGATCCCGGCGGCGGGCGTGCATGGCCTCATGGGCCAGGGCAAAGGCCCGCCGCTCCTCCTCCACCCCCTCGGGCAGGAGGATGCGGGGCCGCAGCAGGCCCGTCAGCGCCGGGGAGGACAGCAGAGCGCAGGCGTATACCGGCACCCCCTCATACGTCCCCGCCGGGGTGCACCACCGGGCCGTTCTCCGGCGGAAGGCGGCGTACCGGAGCAGCCGCGCCGCCAGCACTCCGGCCGCCACGGCGGCCCAGGCGGCGAAGGCCAGCTCCGCCGTGGTGAGGGACAACCCCCGCCCCACGGCCTCCGGGGCGGCCTCTCCCGGCGGGAGCGTCCGGGCAGTCAGCTCCACCCCCTGGAATCCCCCCTCCTCCACCCAGGCAGCCGACACCGCCGCCGGGGCGGGGGCCTCCAGAACCACCGGGGCCCGGGGCAGGCTCACGTTGAAGGGCACCGCCAGCCGCAGGGCCACCAACAGCCACGCCCAGCACCGCCACTGGGGCCGGAAGCGGCGCTTCCACACCGGGGACAGGATCAGCAGCAGGGCGGTCACCGCCCCCATGGTGAGGCTCACCTCAAACAGGCCGGACAGGAACTCACGCACCGCCGTCCCCCCCTCTCAGAATCTCCTCCAGCTCCTCCAGATCCCTCCGGGAGATGGCCCGGCTGTCCATGAGGGCGGCCACCAGGCTGGGCAGGGAGCCGCCGTGGAGCCGCTGGAGAAAGGCCCGGCTCTCGGCGGACAGGTAGTCCTCCCGCCGGACGAGGGGGGTATACAGGTTATTCCGCCCCTCCTTCTCCCGCTTCACAAAGCCCCGCTCCTCCAGGCGGGAGAGGAGCTTGAGCAGGGTGGCCGTCTGCCACCGCCTCCCCGCCAGCTCCTCCATCAGCGCGGCGGAGGAGACGGGGTACTTCTCCTGCCGCCACAGGGCCTGCATGACCTCCAGTTCCGCATCCGGCAGCCGTTCCATCGCGTTCACCCTTTCATAAGACATTTGTCTTTTTGTCTTCATTTTACAATTGTCTCATCACTTTGTCAAGAAAAAAGAGCGCGCCGCCGGCGCGCTCTTTTGTTATTTCCGCTCCTTGTCCCGGACAAAGAAGTGCTTCATGTTGGACTGGCCGCCCTGGCGGACGTCCACCTCGAACCGGGGCAGGGCCTTGACCAGCTTACTCAGCTTGGAGAAGCCGAAGTTGCGGGGGTCGAAGTCCCGCTTCTTGCGCACCAGGAGGTTGGCCACCTCGCCCAGGGGGGCGTAGCCGTCCTCGTCGGCCAGCATCTCCACCGAGTCGGCCAGCAGGGTGATGATCTCCTTGGGCACCCTGGAGGGGGGCTCGGCCTCCGGCGCGGGGGCCGGGGCGGCCTCGGCCCCCTTCTTTTTGGCCGTGCGCCGTGCCGGTTTGGGCGGCTCCTTCGGCTCCTCCCGGGCGGCCTCCTCCGCCCGCTCCTGCTGGGCCGCGGAGCGGATGACCTCAATATACACAAACTTGTCGCAGGCAACAATGAAGGGGTTGGGGGTCTTTTTCTCCCCCATGCCGTACACCTTCTTGCCCGCTTCCCGCAGGCGGATGGCCAGGCGGGTGAAGTCGCTGTCGCTGGACACCAGTACGAAGCCGTCCACCTGGCCGGTGTAGAGGATGTCCATGGCGTCGATGATCATGGCCGAGTCGGTGGAATTTTTCCCCGTGGTATAGCCGTACTGCTGCACGGGGGTGATGGCGTTCTCTAGCAGCAGAGGCTTCCACGAGGCCAGGTTGGGGGTGGTCCAGTCCCCGTAAATGCGCTTGATGGTTGGGGTGCCGTACACCGCCACCTCGGCCATCACGTCCCCCAGGGCGGAGCGGGGCGCGTTGTCCGCGTCGATGAGCACCGCCAGGCGGAGATCCCTCTCTTCCGACATATCTCCCCCTCCTTACAGCACGAAATGGCAGAACCGGAGCACCTCGTACCAGTCCTCCGCGGCAAAGGAGATGGTCTTGCTGTCCTCCAGCCGGGCGCCGGGGTAAAAGCTGCGGCGGTAGGCGTCCTTGTGCTCCTTGTAGCGCACGGTGGCGGCAAACCGCCGGGGCAGGGGTACGGACATGCCCGCCCCTCCGGCGCGCAGGCGGCGCACCGCCTCCTCCGCCCCGGCCCGGATGGCCTCCGCGGCGGCCTGGGGGTGCATGGACAGCACCCCGCCGCCCCGGCCCTCGTTCACCGGCACGGCCACCAGGCCGGGCAGCCAGTCCTGGGCAAACGCGCACAGCTCCCGGTCGCCGGACAGGAAGGCCACCGGCACGCCGAAGTACAGGGCGGTATAGGCGTTGATGAGGAATTCGCTGGCCGGGACGCCGTTGAGCGTCACCTGGTCGCAGGCGGTGGTCATGGTGTGGGACAGGGGGTTGCCGCCGCAGCAGCCCCAGGCGTGGTAGCCCGTGAAGAGCACCCCGCCGAAGGCCCCCCGCTCCAGCCCCGCCATCATGCACAGGGGATCGCCCGTCCACCCCCGGAGCACCCGTGCCTGCCGGGGCAGCCGGGCCGCGTCCAGGTTGCGGGCGGAGTCGTGGGCGTCCTTCACCAGAATGTCCTCCGCCCCGGCGGCGACGGCCCCCTCACAGGCGGCGGCCACCTCGGCGGTCATCTGGGCGGCGAAGGGCCTGTAGTCGTCCATGGTGGCCCGCTCGGTCTCCGCCCAGTCAGCAATGCCGCAGGTGCCCTCGATGTCGGCGCTCAAATAGAGTCTCATTTCAACCCCTCCCGGCGGCGCACAAGCTCCTCCACCTGGGCCAGCTGCTCCACGGTGTTGACCCCCAGCATCTCCTCGGCAGTGCAGGTGGGGCAGGCCCCCACCCTGCCGCCCCTGGACAGGATGTAGGCCGGGGCGTCGGTGAGGTAGTACTCCCCCTGGGCGTTGTTGGGCCTGAGCTGGTCGATGGCCTCCCACAGGGGGCCGCTCTCAAAGACGTAGACCCCCACGTTCAGCTCCCGGATGGCCTTCTCCTCGGGGGTACAGTCCTTGTCCTCCACGATGTGGGAGAAGGAACCGTCGCTTTTCCGCACGATGCGGCCGTAGGGCAGCTCCTCGTCGGACACGGCGGAGAGCAGCGTGCAGTCGTTGCCCTCCCGCTTGTGGGTCTCGATGAGGGACTCGTAGGTGGCCCGGCGCATGAGGGGCATGTCGCCGTAGCACACCAGCACGCTGCCGTCAAAGCCCGCAAGCGCCTCCCGGGCGCACTGCACCGCGTGGCCAGTGCCCTGCTGGGGCTCCTGCACGGCGTGGGGGTACTCCGGGTAGGCCGCCAGCACCTTTTCCCGCTCGTAGCCCACCACCAGCACCACGTCCTCCTTCTCCAGGAAGGACAGCTCCTCCAGCACATAGCCCAGCAGGGGGCGGCCCGCCGCCTGCCGCAGCACCTTGGGCAGATCCACCCCCTCGGTGCGCAGGCGGGTGCCCTTGCCCGCCGCCAGAACCACCGCCTTGATTCCATTCTTCACGGTATTCAACCTCGTTTCTCTCAAGCATTTCTCAGCTTCATTTGATCGTTAGTATAACACATGGACCCTCTGTTTTGCAATTATCCCACCGTATTTCATACAATTTTGCCCTTGACTTTTCCCATCGGGGAACTATAATAAAAGCGCTTTAGCAGAGGCGCGCCGTTTCCCACGCGCGCCGCTTTGGGGGAATTGGAGCAGCAGCGCATCAGGGGGCCCGGGCCCCCTGTGCATGCCGGCCGGCATGCTGCCGCAGCTCCCGCCGGTTCCGTGCAGGACTGAGAGGCGGCACGGAGCCAAACAGTCTGAGGAGGAATCACTGATGGTTACATTTTTTGTCTGCCTGGTGCTCCTCATCGTCGGCTTCTTCACCTACAGCAGGCTCGTCGAGAAGATATTCCGTATCGACGACCGCCCCACCCCTGCTGTGGCTCATCCCGACGGTGTGGACTATGTACCCATGAAAACCTGGCGCATCTTCCTGGTACAGCTTCTGAACATCGCCGGTCTGGGCCCCATCTACGGCGCCCTGTCCGGCGCCTGCTGGGGCCCGGTGGTGTATTTGTGGATCGTCTTCGGCACCATCCTGGGCGGCGGCGTCCACGACTTCCTGTCCGGCATGATGAGCGAGCGCAACGACGGCAAGTCCATCTCCGAGGTCGTGGGCCTCTACATGGGCAAGGTCATCACCTTCATCATGCGGGTGTTCTCCGTGGTGCTGCTGGTGATGGTGGGCGTCAACTTCTCCGTGGGTCCCGCCGGCCTGCTGGCCAAGCTGACCCCCGATATGCTGGGCACCATGTTCTGGCTGGTGGTCATCATGGTCTACTACCTGATCGCCACCTTCCTGCCCATCGATAAAATCATCGGCAAGCTCTACCCCGTGTTCGGCATCTGCCTCATCATCATGGCCCTGGGCATCGGCGGGGCCATCGTGCTCACCCGCGGCTCCGACATGCCGGAGCTGACCGCCGCGGCCTTCACCGTGGTGCACCCCGACAGCCTGCCCAAGTGGTCCATGATGTTCGTTACCGTGGCCTGCGGCGCCATCTCCGGCTTCCACGCCACCCAGTCCCCCATGATGGCCCGCTGCATCACCAGCGAGAAGCAGGGCCGCACCATCTTCTACGGCGCCATGGTGGCCGAGGGCGTCATCGCCCTGATCTGGGCCGCCGCAGGCGTCACCTTCTACACCAACCACGGCTCCCTGCTGGACGGCATGACCGGCCTGACCAACGCCATCGCCGCCGGCGGCGCGGGCGACGTGGTGTACCAGATCTCCACCACCCTGCTCGGCCCCGTGGGCGGCGTGCTGGCCATGATCGGCGTCATCGCCTGCCCCATCACCTCCGGCGACACCGCCTACCGCTCCGCCCGCCTGACTATCGCCGACTGGTTCCACATCGACCAGGCCAAGGTGGGCCCCCGCGCCGCCCTGTCAGTGCCCCTGCTGGCCGTGGGCGCGGTAATCGCCCTGGCCCTCCCCTGGGACGTGCTGTGGCGCTACTTCTCCTGGGCCAACCAGACCCTGGCCATGATCGTGCTGTGGACCGGCGCCGTGTTCCTGCACAAGTTCGGCTATCCGCCCAAGGCGTGCTTCATCGCGGCCCTGCCTGCCACCTTCATGTCCGCGGTGTCCGTGACCTACTTCTTCCAGGCCCCCGAGTGCCTGGGCCTGTCCACCGCCATCGCCTATCCGGTGGGCATCGTGGCCGCCGCCCTGTTCCTGGGCATCTTCATCTGGCGGACCCTCATCGTCGGCAAGGACGACGTGGCCCCGCTGCACGCGGCCAAGAACTGAATTTTACCCGCCGGACGCGGGACGGAAGTATCCGTCCCGCGTCTTTTTTGCTCCGCCCTTGCCGGGCAAAAAAGGCCCTGTGCGCATGAAATTTTGCACCCCATGCAACAATTTGCCGTTCCAAAGCGTATATAGGGTGAAAGGGGGAACCGAGATGGACGGCCCCAACCGGTTGGAGGAACTTGTCAACACCTACGAAACCACGCTGTACCGCGCGGCCCTGGCCATTCTGGGCGACGCCCACGAGGCGGAGGACGCGGTGCAGGACGCCTTTCTGCGCTGTCTGGAAAAGGCCCCGGACTTTGAGAGCCCGGCCCACGCCCGGGCCTGGCTGCTGCGGGTAACGGTAAACGGCTGCAAGAGCCGCCTGCGCGCCCCCTGGCGGAGGCGCACCGCCCCTCTGCTGGACGCCTATCCCGCCGCCGCGCCGGAGGAGGGGACGCTGCTGGAGGCTATGCAGGCCCTGCCCGCCCGGGACCGGGCGGTGCTCCACCTCTATTACTATGAGGGCTACCAGACCGCGGAGATCGCCGCCCTCACCGGCCTGCGGGAGGGCTCGGTGCGCTCCCGCCTCACCCGCGCCCGGGCCAGACTGCGCCAAGTGCTGAAAGGAGAAGACGAATGAAGCACTATCGCTCTTATATGGACCGTATCACTGCGCCCGCCGGACTCCGGCAAAGGGTGCTGGAGGCAGCGGAGCAAGGGGCGCGCCCCCGCAGGCCCGCCCGGCGGCTGACCCTCCGGCTGGCGGCGCTGTCCGCCTGCTGTGTGCTGGCTGTGGCGGGCGGGCGGCTGCTCTGGCTGGGCGGCTCCGCCCCCATCCCCAACCCCACTGCCGGCATGGCCGCCACCCCCGCCCCGGCTGCATCTTCTCCCGCTTGGGAGCACACCCTCACTGTGGGCCCCGGGCCCTTTGCCGAAGGGGAGGCCCACAACTTCTTCGACATACCCGCCCTAAATTTCCCCGACTGCACTGATTTCTCTCCCCGGTTGACGGACCGGGATTGGGGGGTGAGTTCCTTTGAGGAGAAGCTGACCGCCCAGGAGATCATCACCGCTCTGGGGGGCACGGGGGAGGTTCCCTGGTCCCTGCTGTGGGAGGGCTATGGACTGGACGGCCAAGTTTTTTACAACGAGAAGGGAGATGTATTGCAGGTGGTGATCACCGGTGTGCGCGGGGACGACCGCCTGCGGCTCGCCCTCTCCCCCGGCCGGCTCCCCCCCCGCAGTGTGGTGTATCAGGAGGCCGCTACCCAGGCGGTCAACGGTATTCCCGTCACCACGGCCTCCTTCCGCGGCCAGTCTGACGGCCGGACGCTGACTACCTGCGCCGCCGACTTCCTGGCGGGCGGCACCGGCGTCTCCTTCGAATACCTCTCCCCCGATGCCGGACAGTCCACCTGGCTGACCGAGGTGCTGGCGTGGTACGGCACCGGCACCGACAGCGGCTTCACCACAGAGCATCTGAACGCCAGAATTCATCCCATAACAGGGCACGAGCCTCCAGCGGAAGGGGAGGCCGGCGGCGGGGTGGTGGTTCCCGTTCCCATCCCCTCCCCCACACCTTGGCAGGTCTATCCCCTGGAGTAAATTCAAAATGTTTGTCGCTTTTTCCAATCTTTTTTGATTTCACAGGACGAGATGCGGTGATCTTTTCCCTTGACGCCGGGCGGCGGGCACGCCTATAATAAACCGCAAGAACCAGTTGTTGCGGATTACCCCCGCTGCAATGATAGAGGCGCGGAATCGCAAGAGTATCCGGCATACCCTGCAATGGGGCAGAGCACCCCGCCGGAGAAAGGGCCCTTCCGCCGAAGGGCCGGTCCCCTGCCTGGAGGACCGGTTGCCTGGGCCGTTGGGATAACATCTCACGGACTGCCACATATCATCTGTGTGGAGCGCTATCATTGAGGCCAAGGGCTTTCGTCGCTGTGCTTCCCTCTGCCCGCATGCCCTGGAGCCGGTACTGCCGCTCCCCGGTACCACCGCGCCCGAGGGAGGCCGGTTTTCGACGCTCTTTGTCGCCATGAACGCTTCCACCAGGAAGGTTCATGGCGCTTTTTTTGTTAAAAAAGCGCCGAAAAACTAGACTGGAGGAAACAAACATGAATCGAAACACCCTCGCCGCCCTGTCCCTCACCGCTTCTCTCTCCCTCACTCTGGCCGCCTGCGGCTCCGGCGGCGGAACCGCTCAGAGCCCCGCCCCGGCCGCATCCACGCCCCCCGCCGCATCCGGCGCACCGTCCGGCGGCGTGGAGGACGGCGTGCTCACGGTGGGCATGGAGTGCGCCTATGCCCCCTACAACTGGACCCAGATGGACGACTCCAACGGCGCGGTGCCCGTCTCCAACGTGCCGGGGGCCTATGTCAACGGCTATGATGTGATGATCGCCCAGCGCATCTGTGACGCCAACGGCTGGGAGCTGGAGGTGGTTTCCACCGCCTGGGATTCCCTCATCCCCGCCCTCCAGAGCGGCACCATCGACGTGGCCATCGCGGGCCAGTCCATGACCGCCGACCGTATGGCCCAGGTGGACATGGCGGGCCCCTACTACTACGCCGACATCGTCTGTCTCACCACCGCCGGCAGTGCCTACGCCGCCGCCCAGGGCATCGCCGACCTGGCGGGCGGTCGCTGCACCGCCCAGTCGGGCACCATCTGGTACGACACCTGTCTGCCCCAGATCCCCGATGCCCAGATCCAGACCGCCGCGGAGACCGCCCCCGCCATGGTCATGCAGCTCCAGACCGGCGCGGTGGACTTCGTCTGCACCGACCTGCCCACCGCCACCGCCGCCGCAGCAAACGACTCTGACCTCATCGTGCTCAACTTCGCTGGCACCGACGGCGACTTCCAGTTTGCCTCCGAGTCGGAGCGGGCCGAAAACGTAAACATCGGCATGTCCGTGGCCAAGGGCAGCACCGAACTGCTGGACGCCATAAACGCCGTGCTGGACGAGATGACCGCCGACGACTTCAACACCCTGATGGACCAGGCCATAGCCGTCCAGCCCGAGGTGTAAGCCATGGAACGCGTTCTCGCACTCGGACAGGATATGGCGCTCCTGTGGACCAGGTACGCCCCCCTCTACCTGAGCGGCGTGGTGAACACCCTGCTTCTGGCCGTGACGGCCACCGTCCTCGGCTGCCTGATCGGCCTGGCCTGCGGCCTGCTCAACACCATCCCCATCCACCCACAGGACCGCCTGCCCCGGCGAGTCCTGCTACGGCTGCTCCGGGCCGTGATCCGTATCTATGTGGAGGTCTTTCGGGGCACCCCCATGGTGCTCCAGGCCGTGTTCCTCTACTACGGCCTGCCCTACTTCACCAACAACGCCATGCGCTTTGACAACGTCTGGGCTGCCGCCCTTCTGGTGGTCTCCATCAATACCGGCGCCTACATGGCCGAGTCGGTCCGCGGCGGCATCCTCTCCGTTGACCCCGGCCAGACCGAGGGGGCCAAGGCTATCGGCATGAGCCACGTACAGACCATGGTGAACGTCATCCTCCCCCAGGCCCTGCGCAATATCATGCCCCAGATCGGCAATAACTTCATCATCAACGTCAAGGACACCTCGGTGATGTTTATCATCGGCTTCACCGAGTTCTTCGCCGCCCACCGCTACATCACCGGCGTCAACCCCATGTACTTCCCCTCCGCGGCCATCGAGATGCTGGGCTACCTTTGCATGACGCTGGCGGCCTCCGCCCTGCTGCGGCTGGCGGAGCGGCGGATGGACGGGGAGAGCAGCTACGAGCTGGTCCAGGCCGACGCCCTGACCATGACCGCCGGCACCTACCGCCGCCGGCCCCGCCCCCAGGACGAAGGGGGGGCGCTGACATGACCTTGGAACCCATTCTGGAGGTATGCCACCTCTCCAAGTCCTTTGGGACGCACCAGGTCCTCCGGGATGTGAACTTCACTGTCCATCCCGGCGATGTCACCAGCATTCTGGGCTCCTCCGGCTCCGGCAAGTCCACCCTGCTACGGTGCATCAATCTGCTGGAGCGCCCCAATCAGGGGGAGATCCGCTTCCACGGCCGGTCCATCACCGGCCGGGGGACGGACGCCTCCGCTTACCGGACCCGGGTGGGGATGGTCTTTCAGTCTTTCAACCTCTTTTCCAATATGAACGTGCTGGAGAACTGCATGGCGGGACCGGTAAAGGTGCTCCGCCGGAGCCGTGAGGAGGCGCGGGCCAGGGCCCTGCGCTACCTGGAGCAGGTGGGCATGGCGCCCTACATCAATGCCAGGCCCAGGCAGCTCTCCGGCGGCCAGAAGCAGCGGGTGGCCATTGCCCGCGCCCTGGCCATGGAGCCGGAGGTGCTCCTCTTCGACGAGCCCACCTCCGCCCTGGACCCCGAGATGGTAGGAGAGGTGCTGGCCGTCATGCGGGCGCTGGCCGCCAGCGGCATGACCATGCTGGTGGTCACCCACGAGATGGCCTTTGCCCGCGACGTGAGCAGCCAGGTGGTTTTCATGGCTGACGGCCGGATCTGTGAGTCAGGCGCCCCCGACGCCTTCTTCTCGTCCCCCAGCCAGCCCAGAACCCGGGAATTTCTGGCCCGGTTTATGGCCCAGTAACCGCCCCGCACAGGGCCTCCCGGCGCTGGCGGCGCTCCAGGTAGAGGAACATCGCCAGACACAGGACAATCTGCACCGTGCTGGAGGCGGGGGTGCCCAGCCCAATCTGGAACAGGGTGGCCCCGGGGATTCGGCTGACCAGATAGGCGATGGGGATGCGCACGCCGAAGGCGCCGATGATCCCCTGAATCATGACAAAGAGGGTCTTCTCACAGCCGTTGTAGTAGCCCATGAAGCAGAACAGGAAGGGGGTTAGCATGCAGTCGATGGCGTAGGCCTTGAGATAGCTGTGGGACGCGGCAGCCACCGCCGCGTCCTTGGCAAACAGCAGGGACAGGGTGTCGCCGTGGAAAAAGGCCAGCCAGGCCATCACCAGTCCGGCGGCGAAAGCGGTCAGGATACCGTAGCCCAGCGCCCGCTTGGCCCGGCGGGGCTGGCCGGCCCCCATGTTCTGGGCTACAAAGGCGGACATGGAGTGCATATAGGCCGAGGACACCAGCATGAGGAAGACGCACACCTTCTCCGCCACGCCCACGCCGGCGGAGGCGGTGACGCCGAAGGTGTTCACGATGGTCTGGATCACCAGGAAGGAGGTGCCCACCAGCAGCTCCTGCAGGGCCACCGGCAGGCCCAGCCTCAGCTCCAGCGCGATGATGCGCCCGTCAAAGCGGACGCTCCGCCGGGAGAAGTGGAAGGGCAGCCGGTCCTTCCGGCGGCGGATAACCGCCAGGGAGACCACCACGCTGACCGCCTGGGCGGCCACCGTGGCCAGGGCGGCGCCGGCCGCGCCCAGGTGAAAGCCCTCCACCAGCAGCAGGTCGCCCCCGATGTTGATCACACAGGCCAGCATCACCGTGAACAGCGGCGTCCGGGCGTCACCGATGCCCCGGAACACCGCCCCCAGCACGTTGTAGGCCACGATGAACAGGCTGCCGCCGCCGCAGATGCGGATGTACTCCACCGTTTCGGCAAAGGCCTCCTCTGGCGCGTGCAAAAGGCGGGCAAGGGTCTCGGCTCCGGCCAGCAGTACCACCATCAGCAGCACCCCGAACACCGCGAACAGGCAGATGCCGCCGCCGATGGCCCTTCCGGCCTCGTCCGGCTCACCCCGCCCGATGCGCTCGCCCACCAGAATGGTGATGCCCATGGACAGGCCGGTGATCACCATGGTCACGGTGGACATGAGCATGCTTCCGGTGGCGACGCCGGAGACATCGGCGGTGGCGGCAAACTGCCCCACCACCAGCAGGTCCACGCCGCCGTACAGCGCCTGAAGAAACAGCGTGAAAAAGACCGGAACGGCAAAGCGGATGAGGGTGTGTAGGATGTTCCCCTCCGTCAGTCGGTTCGTTCGTTTCATGTGATTCTATCCTCCGTTTTCTCCCAATGAGCTTCGCTCCTCCGGCATAGGGCTTCATGCACACAGAACACACCACAAAACGATGCAAGGGCCTGGGTGCATGAAGTTTTTGCGCATGTGGGCCGTCCCGGCCCACGCGCTGTCATCCCATGGCCGTGCCGCTGTAAGCGGGTACATGGCCAGGTCTGCTATGCGTTTGCACAGCAAAAAAGCCGGACAAGGTGCGGACTTCTCAGTCCGTGCCTTATCCGGCTCCTCATTTCCACTGAATGAGTTGCCCTCCGAGCAAGCATCCCTATTATAGCAAATCATCCCCCATTGTCAAGGGGATGTTAAAAACGGCGGCCCCGCAGCGCGGGGCCGCCGTTTTCCTCGGTCAGGTATCGTCCTCGATCAGGCCGTAGCCGCCGTCATTGCGCTTGTAGACCACGGCAAAAGCTCCGTCGTCATCCGCGTTCTTGAAGGCAAAGAAGGTGTGATCCACCAGGTTCATCTGGAGCACCGCCTCCTCCACCGTCATGTGCTTGATGGGGAATCGCTTGGTGCGGACAATCCGGAATTCCTCCTCTTCCTCCTCAGGGGCAAAGGAGGAAACCTCTTCGGCATCCACGGTTCGGACGAATGCATCCTGGCGCAGCCGCTTCTCCAAGCGGGCCTTATTTTTGCGAAGCTGGCGCTCTACCGAGGAGACCGCCGCGTCGATGGTAGCAAACATATCGGAGGTACTCTCAGACACGCGGATGATCGTGCTGCCGGAGCGCACGGTGAGCTCCACGTTGTTCCGGTCCTTCTCCACGCTGAAGACGATGGCGGCCTCCGCGTCCGCCTTAAAATAACGGTCTAATTTACCCACCTTTTTCTCCGCATAGGCGTGGACCTTGTTGGGCAGGTTGACCTTTTTGTCTGTGAACACGAACTTCATAGTTTTCAGCTCCTTCCACCCTCCGGAGAGGGTTATGGTCCGGAGACCGGGAGGCCCGGCCTCCTTGCTTTGATTATACCACGAAGTTTCCCAATTGTCACAGCTTATTTTATGAATTTTTTGGTTCTATGCCCAATCAGCCGTGATGTCCGCAGCCGTGGTCATGGCCGCCGCAGGTGTGACCGCCCTCGTGATGGTGTCCGCAGGTATGCCCCTCACCGTGGTCGTGGTGGCTGCATACGGTGTCGGGATCGTAGGCCAGGCTGCCAGCCAGCAGGGCCTCCACCTGGGCGTCCGCACTGCCGGACGCACCGGGGTAGAGCTGAATCCCCGCCTCAGCCAGGGCGCTGCGGGCGCCGCCGCCGATGCCGCCGCAGATCAGGGTGTCCACTCCAAGTCCCCGCAGGAAACCCGCCAGGGCGCCATGGCCGGAGCCGCCTGTCTCCACCACCCGGGCGGAGACCACCTTGCCCTCCGCCGCCTCGTAGATTTTGAACTGCTCCGTATGGCCGAAGTGCTGAAAAACCTGTCCGTTTTCATAGGTAACCGCGATTTTCATTTTCATAACCTCCTAATTTTCCTTGGACCGCAGGCACGCGCCGCAGCCACAGCGTCCCATACCGCAATCCCGCCGGGCGCAGTCCCGGCCGGGACACTCCTCTCCCCGGGGGCAGAGCACATAGTCTCCGCCGGAGATGTGCAGGCGCCTCCCCTCCACCAGGGCCTGAGCCAGCCTGCGCCGGGCGGTGTCGTACACCTGCTGCACCGTGGAGCGGGCCACCCCCATCTGGGCGGCGCACTCCTCCTGGGTGCAGCCCAGCAGGTCGATGAGGCGGATGGCCTCGTACTCCTCCACCGCCATCTCCACCCGGCCGTCCGCCGCCCCCTCCAGGGGGCCGAAGCTGCTGCATCGGGGCAGGGCACAGATGCGTCTGCATTTTTTGGGTCTGGGCATAGCGTCTCCTCCGTTTCCGGCTTATGCCATTTATTATAGCATATTTTTGGCATATGTCAATAATTGATTTTTGAGTTTAACTGCGTGTTAATTTCCTTTCCCTCCACTTAAGATGCCTTTTCTTGTTATTTTTTTACGAAAACCCACCCGGTTTTTACCCTTAATCAGTTGACACATCGTTTTTGTACGCATTTTCTTGTCCACCCACCTCTGATTTCGGTGAGTCTGCCAATTGTTTTATTCCCATGCCCATACTATACTTTAAACAGCCCATAAAGGAGGTATGATTTATGGTACTGGAATTGAAGTTTGATTCCATCTCTGAGCTTGCAGAGCTGCAGCGGCTGGCCGTTCAGGCGGATAAGCCCGTATATATTGCCAATGAAGACGACTCCATCCGGGTGGATGCCCGCTCGTTTTTGGGGCTTTTCGCGCTGGACTACTCCAAGCCTCTGAAGGTGATCACCGACTCCCTCTACGCCATGCGGATGCTGGAGATCCAGCAGCGCAACCGTGCGGCCCACATGGCCCGCGCCTGAGGGGGATACAAGCAAAAAAGAGCGGAAGGGCGCGGCCCTTCCGCTCTTTTTTACTCTTTACAGGTGTCCATGAATTTCCTATAATAAGGAATGTTGTGTCACAAGTTGTTCTATTGTGAGGTGTTGGTGTGAAATCTGTACTTGCCGACCGGCTCTTTCATCTGAAGGAGAACGGCACCACGGTCCGCCGGGAGTGCTTCGCCGGCCTGACCACCTTTGTCACCATGGCGTATATTCTGGCGGTCAACCCGGCCATTCTGGGCGCCGCCGGCATGGACCGGGGCGCGGTCTTTACCGCCTCCGCTCTGGCCGCCTGCGCCGCTACCCTGCTCATGGCCCTGCTCTCCAACTATCCCTTCGCCCTGGCCCCGGGCATGGGGCTGAACGCCTACTTCGCCTACACCGTGGTCATCAAGCAGGGCTACTCCTGGCAGATGGCCCTGGCTGCGGTCTTCCTGGAGGGCCTGCTCTTCATTGTCCTCTCCGTCACTTCGGTGCGGGAGGCCATCTTCAACTCCATCCCCCGGCCTCTAAAGCTGGGCGTCACCTGGGGCATCGGCCTGTTCATCCTCTTCATCGGCCTTCAGAACTCCAAGCTGATCGTGGCCGACCCCTCCACCATGCTGTCGGTCTACCCCTTCCGGGAGGCCATCGCCTCCGGGGAGATACGTTCCGTGGGCCTGGGGGCGGTGCTGGCCTTCGCCGGAATCCTCCTCACCGCCATCCTCACTATCCGCAGGGTGAGGGGCGCCCTGCTGCTTGGCATCCTGGCCGTGTGGGGGGCGGCCATCCTCTGTCAGCTCACCGGCCTCTATGTCCCCAACGCCGAGCTGGGCATGGCCAGCGTCCTGCCCGACTTCTCCGCTGGTCTGGCCGTCCCCAGCCTGGCTCCCACCTTTATGCAGATGGACTTCACTGGGCTGTTCACCCTCAATTTTCTGACAGTGGTGCTCTCCTTCCTCTTTGTAGATGTATTCGACACCCTGGGCGGCATTATCGGCATGGCCTCCCAGGGGCACATGCTGGATGAGAACGGACGCCTGCCCCGCATCCGGGGCGCGCTGCTCTCCGACGCGGTGGGCACCTCCGTGGGCGCGGTGCTGGGCACCTCCACCACCACGACCTTTGCCGAGAGCGCGGCGGGCATCGCCGCCGGCGGCCGCACCGGCCTCACCAGCGTGGTCACGGCCCTGATGTTTCTCCTGTCCCTCTTCCTCTCTCCCCTGTTTCTGGCGGTGCCCGGCTTTGCCACCGCTCCGGCGCTGGTCATCGTGGGACTGAGCATGCTCGGCAGCCTCCGGGCGCTGGACCCGGCGGACTGGCGGGAGAGCCTTCCCGCCTATCTGACCATGGTGGCCATGCCCTTCTGCTACTCCATCTCCGAGGGCATTGCCGTGGGCACCATCTCCTATGTGGCCGTCCACCTCTTTACCGGCGCGGAGAGCCGGAAGAAGGTCAGCCCCGTGCTGGCGGTACTGGCCCTGGTCTTTCTGCTCAAGTACATTTTCCTGTAAGGTACAGCCTGGGCCCTGTCCATACGGACAGGGCCCAGGCTGATTATTTGACCCGCCGGCCGTTGAGAAAGACGGCCCGGATGCTGCCGTTCCAGTCAAAGGGGTGGCCGCTGGTCACCACCACGTCGGCGTCCTTGCCGGGGGTGAGGGTGCCCACCCGCTTGGAGAGGCCCGCAATCTCGGCGGCGCTGCTGGTGATGGCCGCCAGGGCCTCCTCCGGGTCCAGGCCCCCCCGCACGGCCATGGCCGCGCAGAGGGGGAGGTACTGGATGGGCGTTTCCGGGTGGTCGGTGCAGATGGCGATCTTCACCCCCGCCCGGTGGAGCAGGGCCGGGTTGTCCAGGGTCTGGCCCACCAGCTCCGGCTTGGAGCGGTCGGTGAGGCAGGGCCCGGTGATGACCGGCACCCCCGCCTCCGCCAGCAGCTCGGGCACCAGATAGCCCTCCGTGCCGTGAACCACCACCAGCTTCAGCCCGAACTCCCGGCTGAGGCGCACGGCGGTGGCGATGTCGTCGGCCCGGTGGGCGTGGAAGTGGGCGGGCAGCTCTCCCGCCACCACCGGCACCAGCGCCTCCAGCTTGGCGTCGTAATCGGGCATGTCCTGGTCGGGATCTCCGTCCGCCTTGGCCTGCTTGTCCTGGTACTCCTGGGCTTTGGCCAGGTGCTCCCGGATGAGGGCCGCGGTGGCCATACGGGTCACCGGCGTCTCCTTCCGGTCGTTGTAGACCGACTTGGGGTTTTCCCCCAGGGCAAACTTCATGGCGGCGGGGGCCTTGAGCACCATCTCGTCCACCCAGCGCCCGTCGGTCTTGAGGGCCAGGAACTGCCCGGCGATGGGGTTGGCCGAGCCGGGGCCGGTGAGCACCGTGGTCACGCCCCCCTCCCGTGCCTCCCGGAAGCCCCGGTCCAGGGGATTCACCCCGTCGACGGCCCGGAGCTGGGGGGTACAGGGGTCGGTGGACTCGTTTCCGTCGTCCGCCTCAAAGCCCAGGGCATCCCCGAACAGGCCCAGGTGGCAGTGGGCGTCGATAAAGCCGGGCAGGATATGCCCCCCCTCCGCATCCAGCACGGGGCCCTCCGCCCCGGCGGGCAGGGCCTCCATGGGCCCTACGGCGGTGAGCTTCTCCCCCTCAAAGGCCACGAAGCCGCGGGGAATCACCGGCCCGTCCATGGGGTGAACTACCCCGTTGAGAATCAGCATTAGCCATTCGCCGCCTTTCGACAAAAGTTCTATTTGACATTTTATGGAAATCATGGTATGATAAGAGCACAGCTTATCCAATAGGCGAGTGTAATTCCAACCCGCGATTCTTCCATTCTCCCGCACACATCTCTCTTGGGCGCCCCAGGACGGGGCGCTCTTTTTTTATCTACTCCTCCAGCGTGTACTGGTCCACCAGGGCCACGTCCCGCTCCAGGTAGTGGCCGCCGCGCCAGAGGCGGAAGGTGAGCACGTCCCCCACCGCCAGCCCCTCCTTGATCGCCTGGAGCTGGTCCATGTCGGTGATCGTCTCGCCGTTGACCGCCACAATCACGTCGTTGGGCAGGACGCCCTGCCGCTGGGCGTCGGAGCCCTCCCGGACGCTCTGTACCGCCACCCCCCGGGGGCACCCGTACTCCTCCGCCAGCTCCTCCGTCACGGTATAGCCGGTGATGCCGATGGTGGGCCGGCCCTCCACCCGCCCGTGGGCGATGAGGGCGTCCACCACCGTCTTGACCGTGGTGGTGGGAATGGCGAAGCCCAGGCCCTCTACCGTGTTGTCATAGGCCCGCATTTTCAGGTTGGTAATGCCAACCACCTGTCCCCGGTCGTTGATGAGCGCCCCGCCGGAGTTGCCCGAGTTGAGGGCGGCGGTGGTCTGGAGCAGCACCATGGTGTACCCGTCCACGTTCACATCCCGGTTGATGGCGGAGATGATGCCGTCGGTCATGGTGCCCCGCAGCTCCTCCCCCAGCGGATTGCCGATGGCCGCCACCGCGTCCCCCACCTCCAGAAGGGTGGAGTCGCCGAACTGGGCGGGCGTCAGGCCGGCGCAGGCGATCTTCAGCACCGCCAGATCGCTCTGTGCATCCTGTCCCACCAGCAGGGCCTGGAACACCCGCTCATCCTGGAGCACCACATCCACGGCGCCGCATCCCTCAATGACGTGGCTGTTGGTGATGATATACCCGTCCTCCGACATCACCACGCCGGTGCCCAGGCTCATGCCGTCCCCCTTGCTCCCCCGGATGCTGACGATGGAGGCGATGTTCTCCCGGTAGATCTCCTGGAGGCTGTGGGCCCCGCCGCTGGGCAGGGGGGAGATGGTGAGGGTGGTGCCGTCCCCGGTGGGGGCCCGCTCTACCGTGGTTTCCTCCGGCAGCTCCTCCCGGACGGGAAGGGGCTGCCAGGTGCTGTCGGCCAGGGCCGGCAGCTCCTCCAGGCGGCTGTGGCTCCACAGCCCCGCCGCCGCAGTCAGGCCGCCCAGCAGGGCCATGGTCAGGAGAAAGAGGAGCACCGCCGCTGCGCCGCTCCACCGCCGGCGGCGCCCTGCGGAAATCGGCGCCGGGGTGCTCCGGGGGGCCTCCCCCGTTTGATCGTAATAGTAGCCGCGCATGGGCCCTCCTTCTTGCCCCGTCCGCCGGGGCGTCATGCAAGCGTCAGGGTAAATACGAACTCCGTCACGCCGTCCTGGCTGGTGACGGAAATGTTCTCCTTGTGGTTGTTGAGGATAGTCTTGACGATATACAGCCCCAGGCCCACGCCCTCCCGGTCCACGGAGCGGGATTTGTCGCTCTTGTGGAAGCGGTCGAAGATCATGGCCAGCTCGTCGGGGGGGATGGTGTCGCCGTGGTTGCGCACCGCTACGTGGGCCTTGCCCCCCTTGGCAGTGATGGACAGGCCCATGGTGCTCCCCTCGGCCGAGAACTTGATGGCGTTGTCCAGCAGGTTATAGCACACCTGGGTGATGGCGTCCGGATCCCCCCACACCAGCACAGGCCCGTCGGGGAGCTGGGTGTCCACGTCCAGATGGCGGGCATTGATCTTGTTCTCCAGGCTCACCAGCACCCGCAGCATGACCTCGGACACGTCGAACTGCTCCTGGGCGGTGACATTCTCCGCCGACTGGAGGCGGGACAGATCCAGCATCCGCCGCACCAGGCGGGAGAGCCGCCGGGTTTCCGAGGAGATGGTCTGTAGGGCGGCGCGCTCCTTGTCCGGCGGGATGGTGCCATCCAGAATGCCGTCGGAAAAGCCGGCGATGGTGGTCATGGGGGTCTTGAGCTCGTGGGAGATGTTGGCCACAAACTCGCTGCGGCGGGCCTCGCTCTTGGCAATGGAGTCGGCCATGGCGTTGAAGGCCTCGGCCAGCTCGCCCACCTCGTCCTTCCGCTTCTCATAGCCCTGCACCCGCACCTCGTACTCGCCGTGGCCGAATTTGCGGGCGGTCTCGGCGATCTCCTTCAGGGGGTTGGTCAGCCGCAGGGAGGTGATGGAGCTGGTGATGAAAGCCACGCACAGTACCACCACGGCGGTAAAGAAAAAGATGGAGATGAACGCCTGCCACAGCTCGGTGATGTCCGAGGTCTCCGCCGCCACATAGGCCACGCCGATCATGGTCTGCTCGGTCTGCCCGGTGGCCAGGTTCACCGTTTTGACCGTGATGGGGGTGCCCGCCACAAAGCGTTTCTCCGGAAACAGGCCGCCCAGAGTGGTCATACCGCTGTAGCTGCCCTCCTTTTGGAGCTGGCTGACGATGGACTGGGGCAGATAGTTCCCCCCCAGCCCGCTCTGGATCGTCGCTCCATCGGAACAGAGTACCAGCTCCCCATCCGCCTCGGTGACCAGGACAAAGGCGTTGGCGATGTGGGCCACATTGGCAACATAGAGCTGGTAGGCCATGTCCCGCACGTCGATCCCTTCGGCCCGCACCTTGGCGGTGAAGTCGGCCACATAATCGGCGTTGCGCTCCATGGAGTCCCGGGTTTCCCGGATTGTATACTGGTAGGACAGGCCGATAAAGGCGGTCCCCAGCAGGGCGAAGGAGATGAGAATCATCCCCGCCGTCAGCAGGAACTGCCGTCCGTACAGGCTCTTCATGCGCCGCTCACAACCTCGAACTTGTAACCGACACCCCACACAGTTTTGAGGCTCCACTGCTCGCTGGCCCCCCACGAAGCGTTCCGCTCCGCGGGGACCCCATTTCCTTTCCATTTTTCGCGGGCCGGAAGTGAATTCCGTCCCGCTCCGCCGCAGAGGCGGCGGCACGCCTCGCGTGCCGGCGTCAGCGCATATGCCCTCATCCGTTCACCACCTCGAACTTGTAACCGACACCCCACACGGTTTTGAGGCTCCACTGCTCGCTGACGCCCTCCAGCTTCTCCCGCAGGCGCTTGATATGCACGTCCACGGTACGGGAGTCGCCGAAGTAGTCGAAGCCCCACACCTCGTCCAGCAGTTGGTTTCGGGTGAATACCCGGTTGGGGGAGGCCGCCAGGTGGTAGAGCAGCTCCAGCTCCTTGGGCGGCGTATCCACCCGCTTGCCGTCCACCAGCAGCTCATAGGAGTCCAGGTTGATGACCAGCTTGTCGAAGGTGAGCTTCTTCTCGCCGCTCCCCTCCTCCTCGCCGCCGAAGCGGCGGAGCACCGCGTGGATGCGGGCCAGCACCTCCTTCATCTCAAAGGGCTTGACGATATAGTCGTCGGCGCCCCCCTCCAGCCCGGCCACCTTGTCCTGGGTCTCCCCCTTGGCGGTGAGCATGATCACCGGGGTCTTGTCGTTCTCCCGGATCTTCTTGAGCACCGACCAGCCGTCCATTACAGGCAGCATGATGTCCAGCAGCACCAGCTCCGGGTGGAAGGAGCGGAACAGCTCCACCCCCTTGCCGCCGTCCCCGGCCACCGCTGTCTCAAAGCCCTCCTTCTCCAGATAGAGGTGGAGAAGCTCGGCAATGTTGGAGTCGTCTTCCACAATCAGGACCTTCCTGGCCATAGCGCACCGTCCTTTTCTATGTTGTTCTCTCCGGTATTATACCGGCTTTTTTCCCCGCAAGGGTGAATTTTTTGTAAAAGGGGGTTACCGGGTCTCCACATAGGCCCGGTCCACCTGAATGACCGCAAAATACCGCTCGTCCAGGGCACGCACCGCCCCGGACAGGCGTTCGCAGAGCTCCTCGTCCCGCAGGCGGCAGCGGTGGGGCACCACCACGTCAAAAATCAGGTTGGTGTGCTGGGGCCCCTTGGTCACCCGGAAGTCATGGATGGTCATCTCCGGCTCCACGGCCCTTGCCAGGGCCGCCACCTGTTCCCGCAGGCGGTTCACCGACTCGTCGTCGGTGGCGATGGGGTCCATGTGCGCCGTGGTCTCAATGCCGAACTTCTGCTGGATCTCCCGCTCGATGTGGTCGATGGCGTCGTGGGCCTCCAGGATGTCGGCATCCTGGGGTACCTCGGCGTGGAAAGAGCACAGCCGCCGCCCCGGGCCGTAGTCGTGGATGATGAGGTCGTGCATTCCCACCACCTGGGGATGCGACAGCACCACCTCCCGGATTGCGTGGACCAGCTCCGGGTCGGGGCTGGCCCCCAGCAGGGGGTTAATGGTGTCCTTGGCGGCTCCCCAACCCGCCTTCAGAATAAAGACGGCCACCACCGCCCCCGCCCAGCCGTCGATGCTCAGGTGGGCGAAGTGTCCGGCCAGGGTGCCCGCCAACACGGCGGAGGTCGCCACCACGTCGGAGAGGGAGTCCGCGGCGGTGGCCGCCATGGCCGCCGAGCCGAGCTTCTTCCCCAATACCCGGTTGAAATGGCTCATCCACAGCTTCACCAGGATGGAAGCCGCCAGAATGGCCACCGACACCAGCGAAAAGTCCACGGCCTCCGGGTGGAGGATCTTCCCGATGGAGGTCTTGCCCAGCTCCAGCCCCACCAGGAGGATCATCAGGCTCACCAGCAGCCCCGCCAGGTACTCCGCCCGGCCGTGGCCGAAGGGGTGTCCATCGTCGGCCTTCTGTCCCGCCAGCTTAAAGCCCACCAGAGTCACCACCGACGAGCCCGCGTCGGACAGGTTGTTGAAGGCATCCGCCGTGATGGCGATAGAGCCGGTCACAACGCCGGCGAAGAACTTGCCCGCAGACAGCAGCAGATTGAGCACAATCCCCACCGCCCCGGACAGGACGCCGTACTTCTCCCGCACCGCCGGGTCCGTCACATTGTCGCAGTCCTGGATGAAAAGCCGCACCAGCCGATTGATCATGCTGTCTCCCCCAAAGATTGGTTTCCTTTTATTATCCCACGCCCGCCCGCCATCGTCAAGGAGAGGTTTTCCCCCCAAACAGACGGTCTTCCTCCCTCTCCTTGTATCCACAGGTACAAAGTGATAGAATAGGGAAAACAAGCTCCCCATACCCAAGCCGCCGTGGCGAGGAGGTATCCTATGAAAATCCGCTTTCTCGAGCCGGGCAACCGGCCCTACAAGCCCACGCCCCTCAACTACTTCGTCTACGACCGCTACATCCGTACCCCCTCCGTGGGACTCAACACCCTGGCCACCATTGTCAAGGAGCTGGTGGACGACACCTATATGTACAGCGAGTCCATCTCCCGCATCGACATGGCCGACGTGGAGGACGCGGACATCGTGTTCATCGGTATTTTCACCTTCGCCGCCGTCCGGGGCTACGAACTGGCCGACCACCTCCGGGCCCACGGGCGGGGCCTGGTGGTGCTGGGCGGTCTCCACGCCTCCATGAACTGCGCCGAGGCGGCGCGCCACTGCGACTATGTGCTGCTGGGCGAGGGGGACGAGACCATCCGCGCCTTCGTGGATGCGGTGGGCCGCGGGGAGCGGCCGGACTTCCCCGGCTTGGCCTGGATGGAGGGGGAGGAGCTGCGCTCCACCGGCTATCCGCCCCCGCCGGAGCGCTTCGAGACGATTGCAGACCGTAATTTAGTCCACAATTATTCCAAAATGGTGGGGCACAGCACCCTCTGGCCCCAGGTGCACGCCTCCCGGGGCTGCCCCCATAACTGCGACTACTGCGCCCTGGTACGCCACTTCGGCCGCCGCGTCCGCACCCGTTCGCCGGAAAATGTGGTGGCCGACATCCGGGAGTCCATCCGCTTCTTCCACCGGGGCCACGTCCGGCTGGCCAAAGATCTCTGGCTCACCGACGACAACTTCTTCGCCGACCGGGACTGGGCCATGTCCGTCCTCCGGGCCATCGTGGATAGCGGCATCCGCTACCGCTTCAACGTGCAGGCCCGGTACGAGGTGGGCTTCGACGACGAGATGCTCGACCTTCTCAGGCAGGCCGGCTTCTTCGAGCTGGATCTGGGCATCGAGTTTCTGGACGACGCCTCCTTCGCCACCTACCACAAGAAGAGCACCCGGCAGGAGATCATCGACGCCATCCGCAACATCCGCGCCCACGGTCTCAGCGTCCGGGGGCTGTTCATCCTGGGCTCCGACGACCAGGAGGCGGGCGTGGGCGACCAGCTGGCCGACTTCGTCATCCAGAACCACATCCAGGGCACCCTGATCCAGTGTATGTACTTCGTCCCCGGCACGCCGGTATACGAGGCCAACCGGGACCGGCTGCTCCACCAGGACTGGTCGAAATACAACGGCAACGCCGTCCACTTCCCCCGCCGCATGACCCCCTACCAGCTCCAACTGGAGCACATCCGGGCCAGCCGGAAAATCTACTCCTGGCGGCGGCTCTTCTCCGCCCTGGTGCGGGAGGACCCCATCCACAAGCTACTCTTTTTGGGGGAATTTTTCTGGCACATGAGCGTGCGCAGCGATCTGAAAAAGGAGCTGCCCTACCTCAAGCGGATCTCCGAACAGGCCGCGTGCGCGCCTCACTAGAGGCGCGCACGCTTTTTCGTACCATATCATGTTGTGGCTACGGGGTGCGGAGCAGCTCCTTCCGCTCGCTCTCCAGACCGGCCTGCCGTCCGGCCAGCTCCTGATCCATCTGCTCCAGATTCCGCAGCGCATTGAGCACCCGGACATGAACCTCAGACACGCCTTCCTGGGCGTCCTGGATTTTGGACTGTACCATCCAGTCCATGAAAAAACCGTCGAAGAAGTAGTCGGCAAAGGTGGCGAACTCCCCGATCTGTACCTGGGGAAGCTCCATGTCCCGCACGTCGGCCAGCTCGGTGCGGAAGCGGGACAGGGCCCGTTGGGCGTGGTCGATGCCCGCCCGGGCGTCGTCGATGTGCCCGTGCTTGGCCATAGTGGTAAACAGCCCGCCCCCCAGCATGTCCCAAGTCCCCCAGCTCTCGGCGCTGTCCAGGCTGTCCAGCACGCCGGACAGGGCCTGCTCTGCCTGCCGGCCCGCGTGAAGGGCCTCCCCAACCTCCCGGCGCTGGGCCGCCAGCGCATCCAGCGCCCGATCCAGCTCCGCCAGGCGGGTTCCCCCGGTGCCGCCCAGCTCCTTCAAGCGCTCCGCTTTCTCTCCCAGCAGAGCTTCCAGCCGTGTCCGGACGGCCCGCAGCTCCTCCCGCTCCTGGAGCAGATCCCGAATCCGCTCCTCCAGATCCTCCGCGTCCCGCCGGGCCTGGTCATACTGGAGCCGGGCGGCCAGCTCCTCCCGGCGCTCCTGGGACAGCCGGGCCTCCCTGTCCCCGGTGAGGAAGAGCAGCAGGGCCCGCAGGCCCCCCCTCTCCAGCTTTTCCACGTCCTCCCGCTCCTTGGTCAGAAGCCGGGCGGTCTCCTCCACCCGGGCCTTCCGCTCCTCATACTGCGCCCGCAGATCGTCCAGCCGCCGCTCCAGCCCATTTGCCCGGGCCAGCCGTCCGTTCAGCTCGCTCAGCTCCTCGTTGAGTTCTCTCAGCCGCTCGTCCATGCCGTTCCCCTCCTTTTCCTTTATTCTACGGCTTCCGAAGGGAAAGCGCAAGGAAATCCGCTGGACTTCCCCGTCAAATTCGCGTAAAATAGCCTTATCCCAATCTTGTAAGGAGTACCACTATGGATACCATCATTCAGATACTGGCCCGGGAGCTGGGCCGGAGCGAGGCCCACGTGGAAAACGTGGTGCGCCTCATTGACGAGGGCAACACCATCCCCTTCATCGCCCGCTACCGCAAGGAGCTCCACGGGGCCATGGACGATACCGCCCTGCGCACCCTGGCCGACCGGCTGCAATACCTGCGCAATCTGGACAAGCGGCGGGAGGAGGTCAAGTCCGCCATCGAGGGCCAGGGCAAGCTGACGGAGGAGCTCTCCGCCGCCATCGACGCCGCCGCCACCCTGGCGGAGGTGGAGGATCTCTACCGCCCCTATAAGCAGAAGCGCCGCACCCGCGCCACCGTGGCCCGCGAGAAGGGTCTGGAGCCTCTGGCCGAGCTGCTCTTCGCCCAGGCCGCGGACGGCCCCGCGCCGGAGGAGGCCGCCGGCGCCTTCGTCGACCCGGAGAAGGGGGTGGAGACGGCGGAGGACGCCCTCCAGGGAGCCAGCGACATCATCGCCGAGCGCATCTCCGACGACGCGGACATCCGCAAGCGCCTGCGGGAGCTGGTGTGGAAAAAGGGATCTCTGGTCTCCGCCGCCGCGGCCAAGGAGCCGGAGGACACCGTCTACCGGCTCTACTACGCCTTCCGCTCCCCCCTGAACCGGGTGCAGGGCCACCAGGTGCTGGCCATCAACCGCGGGGAGCGGGAGGGCGTGCTCAAGGTGAGCGTGGAGATGGACCGGGAGGCGGCCCTGATCCCCGTCCGCCGGGCGGTGCTGAACCCCGGCGCCCCCGCCATGGCCTTCGTCCGGGCCGCCGCCGAGGACGCCTACGACCGGCTGATCTTCCCCTCGGTGGAACGGGAGATGCGCGGCCTGCTCACTGAGCAGGCCGACGAGGGGGCCATCAAAATGTTCGGCCTCAACCTCAAGCCCCTGCTGATGCAGCCGCCGGTGAAGGGCTTTGTCACCATGGGGCTTGACCCCGGCTACCGCAACGGCTGCAAGGTGGCGGTGGTGGACGCCACCGGCAAGGTGCTGGACACGGCGGTGGTCTACCCCACGTTCAGCCAGCGGAAGAAGGAGGAGGCCATCGACACGCTGGCAAAGCTCATCCGCCGCCACGGCGTGGCCCACATCGCCATCGGCAACGGCACCGCCAGCCGGGAGACCGAGCAGATGACGGTGGAGCTCATCAAGCGGCTGGGCGGCGGCGTCAGCTACATGATCGTCAACGAGGCGGGGGCCTCGGTCTACTCCGCCTCCAAGCTGGCCGCGGAGGAGTTCCCCGACTACGACGTGAACCTGCGAAGCGCCGTGTCCATCGCCCGGCGGCTCCAGGATCCCCTGGCCGAGCTGGTGAAGATCGACCCCAAGAGCATCGGCGTGGGCCAGTACCAGCACGACATGCCCCAGGCCCGGCTGGACGAGACCCTCTCCGGCGTGGTGGAGGACTGCGTCAACGCGGTGGGGGTGGATCTCAACACCGCCTCCGCCCCCTTGCTGTCCTACGTGGCGGGGCTGAACAACACCACCGCCAGGAACATCGTCAAGTACCGGGAGGAGAACGGGGCCTTCACCACCCGGAAGGGGGTGCTCAAGGTGCCCAAGCTGGGGCCGAAGGCCTTTGAGCAGTGCGCCGGCTTCCTGCGGGTGCCGGAGAGCCGCAACGTGTTGGATCACACCGGCGTCCACCCGGAGAGCTACGGCGCGGCGGAGGCGTTGCTCGCCCTGTGCGGCTACGGCCTGTCCGACGTGAAGGCCGGCGGCCTGGACGGTCTGCGGGAGCGGGTGGCCGCATACGGCGAGGAGAAGGCCGCGGAGGTATGCGGCGTGGGTGTACCCACCCTGCGGGACATCGTGGGCGAGCTGGTGAAGCCCGGCCGGGACCCCCGGGACGAGTTGCCCCGCCCCATTCTGCGCACCGACGTGCTGGAGATGAAGGATTTGAAGCCCGGCATGGAGCTCACCGGCACGGTGCGCAACGTCATCGACTTCGGCGTGTTCGTGGACATCGGCGTCCACCAGGACGGGCTGGTGCACATCTCCCAGCTCCGGGAGGGCCGCCGGGTGCAGCACCCCTCCGAGGTGTGCGCCGTGGGCGACATCGTCACCGTCTGGGTACTGGAGGTGGACGAGAAGAAAAAGCGGATTTCCCTCACCATGAAGAAGCCAAAGGGCTGAACCGGCCTTGACAGGCCCCGCCGCAGGCGGGACGCGGCGTATGCCGCGCCAAGCGTTCCGGCTGGCAGGCCGGAACCTTGAACTCGCCCGAATTCACTTCGGGCGAGTTGAGGGAAATGAGGGGCCCCCGCGCGGCCATGGCCGCGGGGGGCGGCGAGAAGAAAAAGCGGATTTCCCTCACCATGAAGAAGCCAAAGGGCTGAACCGGCCTTGACGGGCCCCGCCGCAGGCGGGACGCGGCGCATGCCGCGCCAAGCGTTCCGGCCGGCAGGCCGGAACCCTGAACTCGCCCGAATTTACTTCGGGCGAGTTCAGGGAAATGAGGGGCCCCCGCGCGGCCATGGCCGCGGGGGGCGGCGATAGGAAAAAGCGGATTTCCATCACCATGAAGTAGCCAAAAGGGGGAGCGGTATGATTCTCAGCTTTGACGAGGCGGGCGCGCTGCTGGACGAGATGGCGGAGGAGTTCCCGCCGGAGTTCTACGACGAGCTCAACGGCGGTATCTCCCTGCTGCCCGAGGCCAGGGAGGATCCCGAGGGGGAGCCCGGCGAGCTCTACATCATGGGCGAGTACTGCAACGACATGATGGGCAAATATATCAACCTCTACTACGGCTCCTTCGCCGCCCTGGCCGAGCAGGAGGACTGGACGGAGGAGGACTGGGAGGACGAGCTTTACACCACCCTGGCCCACGAGTTCACCCACCACATCGAGGGCCGCGCCGGGGAGCGGGGCCTGGAGCGCAAGGACGAGCAGTTCATGGAGGAGTTCCGCGCCGGGCGCGGGGAATAGCCGCCCGGCGGCGGACGAAGCAAGGCCCGGCGGACGCAGACGCGTCCGCCGGGCCTTGTCCTATATTCCGCTCATCCGTGCTGGGGCACCACCGCGAAGAACTCCAGCGGCTGTGTCCCGTCGTTGATCAGGGAGTGGGCGTGCCCCTCCTGGCAGTAGTGACAGTCTCCCGGGGCCAGCCGCTCCTCGCCGCCGCCGTACAGGGCCTTGCCCGTGCCGGAGAGAACGTACACAATTTCACTGCTCCCCTCATGGGTGTGCAGGCCGATGGAGCACCCCGGCTCCAGCCGCCCCCGCATGATGCGGTTGCGCCCGTCCGCAAACATTCTGGCGTGGGTCACTCCCTCGCCACCCTTGAACCCGGGGATGGCGGTCTCCTCCATGGCTCCGAATTCTACCTTCATTCCAACTCCTCCTCTGACTACAGCAGGGTCACGCCGAACCGATCCGCCATATCCCGCAGGCCCTCCTCCAGCTCGTCCCGGCCGAAGCCGGCCGCCTCCAGCTGGGCGTCGGTCAGGTCGTTGAGCCGGGCATAGAAGTCCACCGCCAGCTCCAGATAACGCCGGTCGCCGGGATCGCTCTCCGCAAAGAGCAGATCCTCCGCCCCGCCGATGTCCCCGGCGTTGACCTTCTCCAGCAGGCGGCGGTGGAGCTCGTCCAGCGCGGCGTCCTCCGCCGTCCCGCCGGGCACATAGTCGGTGGAATCCTTCTGAAACACCAGATAGGCAATGGAGCGGGCCAGGGCGTCCACCTGGCGCATCATCCAGTCCTCGGTCAGCATGTCGCATCTCTCCTTTTTATAGTTCCCGCACCAGGCGCACCGCCACGCCCACGATGCGGGCCGCGCCGGTCTCAAAATCCGACAGGGGGACCAGCTTGGGCTCATAGACGGGGTTCTCCGGCTGGAGAAGCACCATGTCCCGCTGGCGGCGGAAGCGCTTGAGGGTGGCGTCCTCCCCGTCCACCAGGCAGGCCACAATCTGGCCGTTCTCTGCCGTGTCCTGCCGCCGCAGGAGCACCAGATCCCCGTCCCGGATACCGGCGTTGATCATGCTGTCGCCGGTGACCCGCAGGAAGAAGTGCTCCTCCGGCTCCGCCACGTCGGCGGTGGCCCAGCCCTCCACCCGCTGCTCGGCCGCCATGGGCAGCCCTGCCCGGATAGTGCCCAGGATGGGGACGGACTGCCGCTGTCCGGTACGGCGGGGCACATCGTAGCCCAACAGCCACAGGGGGTCCACACCCAGGGCGGCGGCCATGGCGGAGGCCGTGCCGATTTTCGGCTCCCGCTGGCCCAGCACATAGCGGTTCAGCGTCTGTGGGTTCATCCCCAGGCGCTCCCCCAGCTGCTCATAGCTGAGTCCCTCTTCCTCCATCAGGCGGCGCAGGCGGCCGCCAAGGCTGCTCTCCCGCTCCATCTGTCCGTCCCTCCTGTCCCATTATTGGGGCTATCCTATCATATTTTATCACCATTTGCAACAGAAACCAGAAAAAAGCCCTTGACTGTTATCTCCATTTGGTGTTATTATAGCCTCGTAATCGAACATAAGTTCTATTTCATTCGTTCGGTATCACCATTTGGAGATCCCAGATGTGAAAAAATGCCCCGCCGACTGGCGAGACATTTTTTGGTGGAGGAGGGTGGATTCGAACCACCGAAGCGAATCGCAACAGATTTACAGTCTGCCCCCTTTGGCCACTCGGGAACTCCTCCGTATGAACTTGTTGGAGCTGGTGGACGGACTCGAACCCCCGACCGGTTGATTACAAATCAACTGCTCTACCAACTGAGCTACACCAGCATACCAGCTCGTCCACAGCGAAGGTTAGTTTAACAGACACGGAGGGATTTGTCAAGGGAAAGTGGTATATTTTTTTACAAATTTTTTTCGGGAGGAATGCGCCATCCAGCCAGAGGTATGGGCGGATCCGCTGCGGGATGTGCAGCGGGTTCCGCCGCGGGGCTGGTGCCCCCGGTGCCGCTCAGAGCTCTACAGCGGGGAGCGGGGACTCTGTCCCGCCTGCCTGGCCGAGCTGGAGCGCGGCTGCACACAACAAGAGGAGGAGAACAGACACACAAATGACCTTACTGGAATTATCGGGCGAATACCGCGCCAGTGCCGCCGCCCTGCGGGAGCGGGTGCTGCTCCTGGAGCACCGGCTGAGAGGGGCAGACGGGGACGGACGCCGTCTGCTGGAGGGGCGTATCCGGCTGCTGCGCGCCATGGGCCGGGAGGCCCGGGAGCTGGCCGTCCTGTGTGAGCGCTACTACGAGAGGGGGTACTGCCGCAATGGCAAATACACGCTATAGGCGGGGCGGGGCCTACGCCGCCGACATGGCGGTATACGCCCGCGCCATGGCCGCCGATAACTCCGCCCAGCTCAGCCGGGTGAAACGCAACCTGGTGCGGGCGCTGCGGGAGGACGTGACTCCCCGCCAGCGGGAGGTGCTGCTGCTCTACTACGCCGAGCAGCTCAACACCCGCCAGATCGGGGAAAAGCTGGGGGTGGACAAGTCCACCGTAGCCCGCACCATCAAGCGGGGGGAGGCCCGGCTGCGCCGCTGCCTGCGGTACGGCGCGGAGGCCTTTCTGAACGCGGCGGCGGAGGGACCGCCCTGATTTTTCTACACCCACGGAGTGGGTGAAAGGTTGAATGGCCGGCCGTTCCGTGGTATACTGTCTCCCGAATGAAAATCGCCGTTTTTCGCAAAGGGAGGCCGAGGCATTGGAACTTAATCTCACACAGAAGCAGGTGCAGACCCTGTCCCCCAAAATGATGCAGTCCATGGAGATTCTACAGATGGGCTCCCAGGAGCTTCTGGAATACATCGAGGAGGCGGTGCAGGAAAACCCGGTGCTGGAGCCGGAGGAGACCTATGACAAGCAGGACGAGTTCTCCGTCCTCCGCCGCAAGCTGGAGTGGCTGGAGTCCACCGACCCGCAGAACCGCTACTACCACCAGCAGGACACCGAGGAGGAGGACAGCCCCCTTAACAACTTCGGCACCGTACAGGACGACGACGAGAACCTCTACTATTATGTCCTCTCCCAGCTCCGGGTACTGGAGCTGGAGCCAGAGGTGATGGACGCCGGGGTATTCCTGGTGGAGAGTCTCAATCAGAACGGCTGGCTGGACGAGCCTCTGGAGGCCCTGGCTGCCGGCCACGGCTGCGGGCCGGAGGTGATGGCCCAGGCCCTGGAGGTGGTACAGTCCCTGGAGCCCGCCGGCGTGGGGGCCCGGGATCTGGCCGAGTGCCTCAAGCTCCAGCTCGTGCGCCGCACGCCGGTGAACGAGCTGGCGGTACGTATTGTGGAGCGCCACCTGGACGCCCTGTCCAAGAGCCGCTACGGCCTCATTGCCCGGGAACTGAAAGCCAGTCCTGAGGAGGTGCGTGCCGCCTGCGACGTGATCCGCTCCCTCAACCCCCGCCCCGGAACCGGCTTCGCCGCCCGGGAGAATCTAACCTACATCAACCCCGACATCATCGTGGTCAGCTTCCCCGACCACTTCGAGCTGCTGACCAATGACTATTACTTCCCCACCCTCAACATCAGCGGATACTACACCCGCCTAATGAAGGAGAGTGACGACAGCCAGGTGAAGGACTATCTGACCGGCAAGGTGCGCCAGGCCAAGTGGATGGTCAAGGCCATCGAGCAGCGCCGCTCCACCCTCATGGCGTGCGCCGAGTGTATTCTGGAATTCCAGGAGTCCTTTTTCCGCAAGGGGCCCGGCCACCTGGTTCCCCTGTCCCTGGCCGACGTGGCCGAGCGCATCGGCGTCCACGAGTCCACAGTGAGCCGGGCGGTAAAGGAGAAGTATATCCAGTGCTCCATGGGCGTGTATCCCCTGAGCTACTTTTTCTCCCGCAGCCTGGGCCCCGCCGCAGGCGACGAGGCCGCCTCCCCCGACGCGGCCAAGGCGCTGCTGAAGAAGCTTATCGCCGGGGAGGACAAGAAAAAGCCCCTGTCCGACCAAAAGCTCTGTGAGCTCATGTCCGCCCAGGGCTGCTCCCTCTCCCGCCGCACCGTGGCCAAGTACCGGGACGAGCTGCGCATCCCCAGCACCACCGGCCGCAAGCAATATGAAACGTCAGGAGCTTTCTGAGCGATGAACTTCAAAGCTGTCTTTTTTGATTTCGACTACACCCTGGCCGACGGCACCGAGGCCATTGTGGCCGGGTTCCGGTACGCCTTTGGGCGGATGGGCCTGCCCGAGCCCACGGAGGAAGCCATCCGCCCCACCATCGGCATGGTTTTGGAAGACGAGTTCACCTTTCTCTCCGGCGAGGCCGACCCCGCCCGCCGGGCAGAGTTCCGGCAGCTCTACACCGAGAAAGCCGGCCCCATGCATGTGTCCGTCACCCGGCTGTTTCCCGGTGCGCTGGAGCTGCTCACCGCCCTGAAGCGCCGTGGTATTCCCACCGGCATTGTCAGCACCAAGAAGACCGCCACCATCCGCGACGTAGCGGAGGCCAGGGGCATTACTCCCCTGCTGTCCTCCATTCTGGGCGGCGACCAGGTTTCCGCCCCCAAGCCAGACCCGGAGGGACTCCTGGCCTCCCTCACCGCCCTGGGGCTGGAACCCCACGAGGTTCTGTTCTGCGGCGACACCGTCATCGACGGGGAGGCCGCCCGGCGGGCTGGCACTCACTTCTGCGCGGTGCTCAACGGCACCACCACCTTTGAGGAATTCCAGACCAGACGCATCCCCTGCGACCACGTGGCCGGGGATCTCTGGGATCTCAAGCAGTGGCTGGGCCTCAACTGAATCAAATGTCCCCGCCGCAAAGCGGCCGCCCGACGGGCGGCCGCTTTTTTGGTATCCATTTTTGTAAAGCCGGGAATCCTATGAGGGAGAGCGGCTTTACACACTCTTTACAATTCGTTGAAGGACAACTTTACAATCCGTCTGTATACTGATAACCGTTCCCGAAGGCAACCAAAACGATGCATGATTGGAGAATGAATGTCATGAAAAAGAGAACCCTTGCTCTGATGCTCTCCGCCGCCCTGTGCGTCGGCCTGCTGGCCGGCTGCGGCAGCGGCAATAACGATCCCGTCAATACTCCCGCCGCCGGCGGCAGCGAGACCCCCTCACAGGAATCCACCGCAGCCCTGAGCGGCACCGTCAACACCAACGGCTCCACCTCCATGGAGAGCGTGATGGGCTACCTGACCGAGGGCTTTAAGGAGGTGCAGCCCGGCATCACGGTGAACTACACCGGCTCCGGTTCCAGCGCCGGCGTCACCGGCGCCCAGGACGGCACCTGCGACATCGGCCTGGCCTCCCGCGACCTGAAGGATGACGAAACCGGCGTCAAGGCCATCACCGTGGCCAAGGACGGCATCGCCATCATCGTCAACCCCAACAACCCCGTGGCCGACCTCAGCGTGGAGCAGATCGCCCAGCTCGCCACCGGCGAGATCACCAACTGGGCCGACGTGGGCGGCACGGACGGCCAGGTGGTCTTCATGGGCCGTGAGGCCGGCTCCGGCACCCGCGACGGCTTCGAGTCCATCACCGGCACCAAGGACGCCTGCAAGTACCAGAATGAGCTGACCTCCACCGGCGAGGTGATCGCCGCCGTGGCCTCCAACCCCAACGCCATCGGCTACGCCTCCCTGTCCGCCGTGGACGAGACCGTGAAGGCCATCACCGTGGGCGGCGTGGAACCCACGGAGGAGACCGTTCTGGACGGCAGCTACGCCATCCAGCGCAACTTCAACTTCATCGTCAGTGACAGCACCCCGCTCTCCGAGGCTGCCCAGGCGTTCGTGGACTTCGCCACCTCCGCCGATGCCTCCGACCTGATCGCCGGCGCCGGCGCTGTGCCGGTAGCCGAGTAATCCGTCCCTCTCTTCCGGATCGCCCCCTCGAGCCCGAGGGGGCATTCGGCATGATTACACCATTACGAAAGGCCGGTTATTTGCCATGAAACAGAAGCTCCGACCGCTGGAAGTCTTTATGAACCTCCTGTTTTTTGTCTGCGGTCTGATCGCGGTCGTCTTTGTCCTCTTCATCAGTATCTACCTGATCGTGTCCGGCCTGCCCGCCATCCGCGAGATCGGGCTGGTGGACTTCCTCTTCGGCACCGAGTGGGCCTCCACCGCCGCCGAGCCCAAGTTCGGCATACTGCCCTTCATCCTTACCTCCATCTACGGCACCGCCGGGGCCATTGTCCTGGGCGTACCGGTGGGCTTCATGACCGCAGTGTTCCTGGCCAAGGTAGCGCCTCCCCGTCTGGCCAGCCTGGTGCGCCCGGCAGTGGATCTGCTGGCGGGCATCCCTTCCGTGGTGTACGGTCTCATCGGCATGATGGTTCTGGTGCCTGCGGTGCGGGTGGCCTTCCACCTGCCCGACGGCGCCAGCCTGTTCTGCGCCATTCTGGTGCTGGCCGTCATGATTCTGCCCTCCATCATCTCCGTATCCGAGACTGCCCTCAAGGCGGTGCCCAAGGAGTACGAGGAGGCCTCGCTGGCCCTGGGCGCCACCCACATCGAGACCGTGTTCCGGGTGAGCGTCCCGGCCGCCTCCAGCGGCATCGCCGCCTCCATCGTGCTGGGCATCGGCCGGGCCATCGGCGAAGCCATGGCGGTCATCATGGTGGCGGGCAATGTGGCCAACATGCCCGGTCTCTTCCAGTCCGTCCGCTTCCTCACCACCGCCGTGTCCAGCGAGATGGCCTACGCCTCCGGCCTGCAACGGCAGGCCCTGTTCTCCATCGCCCTGGTTCTCTTTCTCTTCATCATGCTCATCAATATTGTTCTCAATACGCTTCTCAAGCGGAAGAAGGGGTGATATACTGATATGGAAATGAAGCCTCTTTCCGGCCGGCGCAGAGCCTATGACCGGATTCTCCGCTTTCTCCTCTACTTCTGCGCCGCCCTGACCTGCGCCCTGCTGCTCTTCATCATCGGCTATATCTTCTTCAAGGGCCTGCCCCATGTCACCTGGCAGTTCCTCAGCACCCAGCCCAGCTTCATCAAGGACACCATCGGCATCCTGCCCAATATCCTCAACACAGTCTATCTCGTGGGAGTCACCCTGATCATCACCCTGCCCCTGGGGGTCGGCGCGGCCATCTACCTCACCGAGTACGCCCGCAACCGCCGCCTGGTGGCCGCCATCGAGTTTGCCACCGAGACCCTTACCGGCATCCCCTCCATCATCTTCGGCCTGGTGGGCATGCTCTTTTTCTGCCAGCTTCTGGGGCTTCAGGCTTCCCTGCTGGCCGGCTCGCTGACTCTGGTGATCGTCACCATCCCAACCATCATCCGCACCACCCAGGAGTCCCTCAAGACCGTCCCTCAGTCCTTCCGGGAGGCGGCCCTGGGCTTGGGCGCGGGCAAGTGGCATATGATTCGCACCGTGGTGCTCCCCTCCTCAGTGGACGGCATCGTGACGGGCTGTATTCTGGCCATCGGCCGCATTGTGGGCGAGTCGGCCGCCCTGCTCTTTACTGCGGGCATGGGCATGAGCCTGAACAACTTTTTCGGCTCGGTGGGCAACTTCATCCACTCCTCCGGCGCCTCCCTCACCGTGGCCCTGTATGTGTACGCCCGTGAGCGGGCTGAGTTCGACGTTGCCTTTGCCATCGCGGCCATTCTGATGCTGCTCACCCTGGTCATCAACCTCAGCGCCAAGCTGGTGGGCAGAACATTAAAGAAAAAATAAGGAGCCCTTACCATGGACGAAAACATCATCCTCTCCGCCAAGGGCCTTGACCTCTGGTACGGCCCCACCCAGGCCCTGAAGGGCGTGAGCATGGATATCCCCGAAAAGCAGGTGACCGCCCTCATCGGCCCCTCCGGCTGCGGCAAGTCTACCTTTCTCAAGACACTGGACCGCATGAACGACCTGGTGCCCGGCATCAAGATCACCGGCTCGGTGCAGTACCGGGGGCAGGAGATCTATGCCCCCAATGTGGACGTAACCTGGCTGCGCAAGCAGATCGGCATGGTGTTCCAGAAGCCCAACCCCTTCCCCATGTCCATCTATGACAACGTGGCCTACGGTCCCCGCACCCACGGCATCAAGAGCAAGAGCAGGCTGGACGACATCGTGGAGAAGTCCCTTCAGGGCGCGGCCATCTGGGACGAGGTAAAGGACCGCCTCAAGAAGTCGGCCCTGGGCCTGTCCGGCGGCCAGCAGCAGCGGCTGTGCATCGCCCGCGCCCTGGCCGTGGAGCCCGACATCCTGCTGATGGATGAGGCTACCTCCGCCCTGGACCCCATCTCCACCTCCAAGATCGAGGATCTGATTGCCGATCTGAAGCAGAACTATACCATTGTTATCGTCACCCACAATATGCAGCAGGCCACCCGCGTGTCCGACAAGTGCGCCTTTTTCCTGCTGGGCCAGCTCATTGAGTTTGGGGACACTACCCAGCTCTTCTCCATGCCCAGGGACAAGCGCACCGAGGATTACATCACCGGGCGGTTTGGTTAAAAAGGAGGCCCCATGAGAAAGACCTTTGACGCGGAGCTCCAGGAGCTCAACTATGAAATGATCGACATGGCGGCGGCGGCAGAGGACGCCATCGACGTGGTCACCGAGTCCCTGGCCTCCGGCGACGACGCGGCGGCCAAGTCCGCCGTGGAGATGACCCGCAGCATGGACCAGATGGAGCGGGACATTGAGAACCGCTGCCTGCGCCTGCTCCTCCAGCAGCAGCCCGTGGCCCGGGATCTGCGCACCATCTCGGCGGCCATGAAAATGGTCACCGATCTACAGCGCATTGGCGACCAGTGCGCCAACATCGCCGAGATCTCCCTGCTGCTCAAGGAGCAGAAGCAGACCCGCACCCTGGCCGACATCCGCACCATGAGCCAGAAGGCCGGCGTGATGGTCAAGCGCTCCATCTTCGCCTACGTCAACCGGGACACCGAGGCCGCCCAGGCTGTCATTGCCCTGGACGACGAGGTGGACGCCCTCTTCCGCACCATCAAGGGGGAGCTGGTGGAGCTCATTGCGGGCAACCGGGACGAGGCCGACCAGGCCATCGACCTCATCATTATCGCCAAGTACTTGGAGCGCATCGCGGATCACGCGGTGAACATCGCCCAGTGGGCCATCTTCTGTGTGACCGGCGAAATTCTCGGGTAAGGAGGTGTCCCCATGTCCAAGGCCATTGCGGTCGTGGAGGACGACGAGAGTATCCGTGAGATGCTCCGCTATTATTTTCAATCGGTGGGCTACGCCGTCCGGGCCTACGAGTCCGGCGAGGCCCTCTTTGCCGGCGAGGAGGGCCTCGGCCTGCCCGCCCTTTACATCCTGGACATCATGCTCCCCGGCATGGACGGGCTGGAGATTCTCCGCCGCCTGCGGGAGGGGCGGGACACCGCCGACGTACCCGTGATCATGCTCACCGCCCGCTCCGCCGAGATGGACCGGGTGGCCGGCCTGGAAAACGGCGCCGACGACTATGTGGTGAAGCCCTTCGGCATCATGGAGCTCCAGGCCCGGGTCAAGGCGGTGCTCCGCCGCACCGAGCGCCGGGGCGACCGGGTACTCACCTGGGGGGACGTGGAACTGGACCCCGCCGCCCGGGAGGTACACAAGGCCGGAAAGCCGGTGGAGCTGACCTACAAGGAGTTTGAGCTGCTTAAGCTCCTGTTTTCCCGCCGGGGCGTGGCCCTCACTCGGGACGAGATTCTCCAGGCCGTCTGGGACTACGACTACACCGGCGAGACCCGCACCGTGGATATGCACGTCAAGGCCCTGCGCCAAAAGCTGGGCGAGGACATCATCACCACTGTCCGGGGCGTGGGATATAAAATGGTCTGACGGCCTCCAGGGGGGATTGCATCCCCCCTGAATACGCGGCCGCCGCGCCGGCCGGGCGGCGGCAGAGTGGGCAACTGTGTCCTCCGGCGAAGTACCCGCAAGGGGCACACCATATCCGTAAGGCAGCAAAGCCGCCAACGGCTATGCAGTAAATTCGCCTTCGGACGTTCTGATTTCTTTTCACCCGCGGGGCGGGTGAAGCACTGCGAGGCGGCCCCGCAGGAAACACCCGATTGGGAGGTCTGACCAGTGAAAAAACGCATCATCGGCGCCACACTCATCACCGTGGTGTGCGCCCTGCTCATATCCAACCTAGTGGGCGTGCTCCTGTTCCGCAGCCGGGAGATGGACGCCGCCCGCAACACCCTTCAGGAGCTACTGGTGCTGATGGACGCTCAGAGCGCCATCACCGATCCCGACGGCCTGGCCCAGCAGTTCCACGCCGCCGCGCCGGACAAGCGGCTGACCATCATCGACACCGACGGCACCGTTCTGGCTGACACCGAGGCCAACCCCCAGACGCTGGAGGACCACAACAGCCGCCCCGAGGTGGAGCAGGCCGCCGCCACCGGCTGGGGCGAAGCGGTGCGCCACTCCGAAACCCTGGGCACCTCCATGCTCTACGTGTCCAAGCGCTTTGCCGACGGCATGGTGGGCCGGGCCTCCATGCCCCTGTCCTCCATCGACAGCCTGGTGTGGAACGGCGTATGGGGCTTCCTCATCGCCTCGGCGGCCGGACTGCTGCTGGCCCTGATTCTGGCCCGCCGCACCGCCAACCGGGTGGTGGCCCCACTCAGCGCCGTGGGCAGCGCCCTCCAGAGCGTGCTGGACGGCACCCGCGCCTCCGGGCTGGAGGAGTACCAGGCCGACGACGAGCTGCGCCCCATCCTGCGCTACATTGACAAGCTGATGGAGCGCCTGGGCGGCTATATTCAGTCCATCACCGCGGAGCGGGACAAGGTGGGCCTCATCCTGGACTGCATGGACGAGGGCCTCATCCTGCTGGACGAGGCGGGCAACGTGCTGGCCATCAACCGGGCGGCCCGCACCCTGTTCGGCTTCCCCGATGGGGAGGAGGACGACGGCGCCCTGCTCCTCACCCGCAGCCGCCGCCTGCGGGAGGCCATTCAGGAGTCCCGCGTCCGCCACTCCTCCGTGGTGCTGGACGTGGATGCCCTCACCGAGGACGCCCAGAGCCTGCGCCTGTTTGTCTCCCCCGTCTCCGGCCGCCAGTATGAGGGGCAGGCCGTGGGCACGTCCATCCTCATCTCCGATGTCACCGAGCTCAAAAAGGCCGAGGGCATCCGCAGCGAGTTCACCGCCAACGTCTCCCACGAGCTCAAGACCCCCCTCACCTCCATCAAGGGCTTCACCGACATGCTGGCCTCCGGCATGGTGGCCTCTCCCGAGGATCAGAAGCGCTTCATCACCATGATCGGCGTGGAGGTGGACCGGCTCATCGACCTCATCAACGACATTCTCAAGCTCTCCGAGCTGGAGTCGGTCACCATCCCCCAGAGCGAGGAGCGCTCCGACGTGCTCACCATCGCCCGGGACACCGCCGCTTTCCTCACCCCCACCGCCAAGGCCGCGGAGGTCACCCTCTCCGTAGACGGCGGTCCCGCCACCGTGGCCGTCCCCCAGGGACGGCTCAAGGAGCTGCTGCTCAACCTGGTGGGCAACGGCATCAAGTACAATGAGCCCGGCGGCACCGTCCACACCGCCGTCTCCGTCCGGGACGGGCAGGCCGTCATCGCCGTGTCCGACACCGGCATCGGCATCCCCCCCGAGGCCCAGAGCCGCGTCTTTGAGCGGTTCTACCGGGTGGACAAGGGCCGCGCCCGCAAGAACGGCGGCACCGGCCTGGGGCTGGCCATCGTCAAACACATCGTCCAGCTCTACGGCGGCACCCTGACGCTGGAGAGCGCGGTGGGCAAGGGCTCCACCTTCACCGTGACCCTCCCCCTGGCCAAGGACAACGCCTGAAAAAAGGGCGGCTGAACATTCAGCCGCCCTTTTTCTGCGCCTCGGAGTAGCGGTGGCAGGCGGGCGTATCCGTCTGCTTGTACCGGATGCGGGGTTCTCCGCAGTGGCCCAGCTTGATGGGTATGTACCAATTCCGCCCCCTTTTTACATAGTGCCGGCGAAAATGTCGGCAGGTTTCACAGGTCTTTTCCCCGTCCATTGCAATCACCTCCTTACATAATATATACCATTAGGTCACCATATGCAACCCACTTGTTTAAAAAAAGTGGTAATGTTATAGTACCTATATAGGAGGTATTTAAATGGCTGAATCTGTTTTGGTAAATCGTAAGAAGTTTATATCTTCTCTTGACAACAAATTGGTTGAGCCATTGAATGCGCTCTCCAAAAAGACCCGTGTTCCAAAATCTCGGCTTCTGGATGAGGCAATTGAAGATCTTTTAAAGAAATATGAAAAAAAGGACGGCTGACAGTTCAGCCGTCCTTTTTCGATTCCCGGCATTTTGCGTAGGGGCTGACGCCCCAGGGCGACCTCTCTTGCACCTATTGGCCTGTGCATTCGCGGCTCAGTAGGGGCCGATGCCCACATCGGCCCGCCTTATTCCGGGCTGAAACGCCTTCCATGGGAACCTTTTTCGTATCTGTTTTCTTGTCATGCCTCCGGCGGGCCCCTTTCTGAGTGGCCAGAAAGGGGCGAAAGAGCCAGCCGGGAAGGGGGGATTTCGATTTCCCCCCTTCCCGGCACCCATCCCCCTTAAAACGACCAAAGAGGGGGCCTTCGGGCCCCCATCTTTGGAATCTCCCCCAAGTTGTTCTACCGATAGCGCACCGGCGGCGGGGGCTTACTCCGTAACGCCCCCGCCGCACCGGCCTGTATGGGAGGAAACCGGAAGACGGTGCCTGGACATAGGGGCGAGCTTGTCCCCCGCCCGCAGATGGTTCCCCCGTGGAGGGGCCAGTGTAGGCAGGAGGTGAATTGCCCCGAATGGACAAGAGAGACCGCCCTGGGGCGTCGGCCCCTACGAGAGGACGGCGGCGGCAAGCCCCCGTAGGGGCCGGACACTGGCCGGTCTTTCTCTGCCATACCTTCCATTCAGCACACTTGTAGGGGCGGCCTTTATGGCCGCCCGCGGGCGACCACAAGGGTCGCCCCTACCCCTGGCAAACAATCAGGCCCCGGCGTCCGCACCGAACGGTGCGGACGCCGGGGCCAATTTGACATAGATTAGAACTCCGCGTTGCCCACGGTGCGGGGGTGGGGCAGCACGTCACGGATGTTGGAGATTCCGGTCAGGTACATGACCATGCGCTCAAAGCCCAGGCCGAAGCCGGCGTGCTTGCAGCCGCCGTAGCGCCGCAGATCCAGGTACCACCAGTAGTCCTCCGGATTCATGCCCAGCTCCTGGATGCGGCCCTCCAGCAGCTCCAGCCGCTCCTCGCGCTGGGAGCCGCCGATGATCTCGCCGATGCCGGGCACCAGGCAGTCGCAGGCGGCCACGGTCTTGCCGTCGTCGTTGAGGCGCATATAGAACGCCTTGATGTCCTTGGGGTAGTCGGTGACGAACACGGGCTTTTTGAAGATCTGCTCGGTGAGATAGCGCTCATGCTCGGTCTGGAGGTCGGTGCCCCACTCCACCTTGTAGTCGAACTTGTCGTTGTTCTGTTTGAGCAGCTCCACCGCCTCGGTGTAGCTCACCCGGCCGAAGTCGGAGGAGGCCACATGCTCCAGCCGCTCCTTGAGGCCCTTGTCCACGAAGGAGTTGAAGAAGTTGATCTCGTCGGGGCACTTCTCCATGACGGTGCGGATGATGTGCTTGATCATGGCCTCGGCCACGTCCATGTCGCCCTTGAGGTCGCAGAAGGCCATCTCCGGCTCGATCATCCAGAACTCGGCGGCGTGGCGCTGGGTGTTGGAATTCTCCGCCCGGAAGGTGGGGCCGAAGGTATACACGTCGCCGAAGGCCATGGCGAAGTTCTCAGCGTTGAGCTGGCCGGAGACGGTCAGGTTGGCGGGCTTGCCAAAGAAGTCCTGGCTGTAGTCCACCTTGCCGTCCTCGGTGCGGGGCGGGTTCTCCAGGTCCAGGGTGGTCACCCGGAACATCTCGCCGGCGCCCTCGCAGTCAGAGGCGGTGATGATGGGGGTGTGGACATAGACGAAGCCCCGGTCCTGGAAGAAGCAGTGGATGGCGTGGGCCGCCACGCTCCGCACCCGGAAGGCGGCGGAGAACCGGTTGGTGCGGGGCCGCAGGTGGGCGATGGTGCGCAGGTACTCCACGCTGTGGCGCTTTTTCTGGAGGGGGTACTCGGGGGCGGAGGGGCCCTCCACTGCCACGGAGGCGGCCTTCACCTCCAGGGGCTGCTTGGCCTCCGGGGTGAGTACCACAGTGCCGGTGACGGACAGGGCCGCGCCCACGTTCTGTCCGGCGATCTCCCTGTAGTTGTCCAGGGCGTTGGCATCCAGGACGATCTGCAGGTTCTTGAAGCAGGAGCCGTCGTTGAGCTCCACGAAGCCGAAGGTCTTCATATCCCGGATGGTGCGGGCCCAGCCGGACACCAGCACCTCTTTCCCGCCGAACCGCTCCTGGTCGGCAAAGATCTGTGCAATTTTTATGCGTTCCATTGGTCGCTCCCTCTATTCTTAAAAATAAAGTATCAATGGGTAGTAGTATACCATTTTTCAACCATTTTGCAAGGGCTGACGCAAAAACTCTCGCCTGCGGAGCCCATTTCCGGCGGCCTATGGGGCCGTTCCGCTTGCGCCCGGCACAGGCCGGTGGTACAATAGTGCCAATTATGCGGAGGAAAGCAGGGTGAGCACATGTGTAAAGACGGCGTCAATCATTACGGCAGCCTGTGTACGGAGCTGTACGAGCGGCTGCACGCGAGGGCCCCGGAGGACGAGCTGGCCTTTTACCTCTCCTACGCCCGGCCGGGACAGAGGATCCTGGAACCCCTCTGCGGCAGCGGGCGGTTCCTCGTGCCCTTTCTGGAGCGGGGCCTCGACATCCGCGGCATGGACGCCTCGGAGGAGATGCTGAGCAGGCTCCGGGAGAAGGCCCCCCGCGCCCGTGTGGAGCGGGCCGACCTTGCGGCGTACTCCCCCGGCGAGCGGTTTGACTATATTTTCATCTCCTCCGGCTCAGTCTCCCTGTTCACCGATCTAGAGCTGTGCAAGGGCATCCTGCGCCGCATCAGGGGCCTGCTGGCGCCGGACGGGGTGTTTGTCTTTGCCGTGGACACCGTAGCGGCCCGCTGTCCCGATGACAAGGAATACCGGCTCGCCGTCTCCGTTCCCGCCGGAGACGGCTCTGAGCTGCGTCTGCGCACGAAAAACCACTATGATCCGGCGAGCCAGACCCAGTTCTCGCCGGGCATCTACGAGCGGTACCGGGGCGCGGCCCTGCTGGAGCAGGAGACCATGGACTTCCAGACCCACCTCTACCGCTACGGGGAGATGGAGGGGTATCTGGCCGAAGCCGGCTTTTCCAGAGTCACAACCTACGCCACCTTCACCAAGGAACCCGCCGTGGACGACCGCTGCGAGATGTTTTTATTTGAGTGCGCCGCCGATGGCTGACCCCATCCGCCAGGGCGTAAAAAGGCCGGCTATGCCGGCCTTTTTTCATACTTGTGTCGTGGTCCGGCCCCAGTTTCATTCACCGGAAAGCCACAGCGGTCAGGCCGCAGGAGCTCATACCGCCTTGCCTGCTTTTTCTCCATGGCTGTGCTTTTCTTTCACAGTGACACATGCGCCGCCGAAGATAAGCGCCTCCCGCGCCTCGTCAGACAGGGTACGGTCGCGGAACCCGTAAAGGAGGACCCCCAGGGCGGCCAGGGCGGCGGCCAGGGCGTACTCCAGGCCGTCCAGCGCGCCGGGGCTGAACGGGAGAAGGATGTTGCCCGCCAGAAAAACGGAGGCGGCCACCCCCAGCACAGCCGTCACCCGCCCGCCGGGCATGCGCACCGGGCGGCGGAGGTCCGGCCGGGCGCGCCGCAGGCGGAGCACCGCGGCCAGGGACATGATCCACATGACGATGGTGGCCAGGGAAGCGATGTTGATGAAGGGCAGAAAGAAGAGCCTGCCCGTGAAGGGGGTGAGCACCACGAAGGCGGCGGTGAACCAGATGCAGCGGGCGGGGGTGCCGTATTTCGGGTGGAGGGCGGAAAACGCCCTCGACACCAGTGCAAAGCGGGACAGGCCGTAGAGCATCTGGGCGGAGGAGTAGAGGGTGGAGTTCATCACCCCCACCGCGCCCACAAAGGCGGTGGCCAGGAAGAGCACCCGCACGGCGGGCACGCCGGTGATGGACACCAGCACGTCGGCGAAGGGGGCGGTGCGGCCCACCGCCTCCCGCCAGGGCATACACCCGGCCACAGCGGTGGACACCAGGCAGAGGATGCCCGTCACCAGGAACAGGCAGGTGATGAGGGCGGCTCCCGCCTTGCGGGCGGCGGGGCCGGAGGCGTCGGCGGCAGCCTTGGACACCGTCTCCCACCCGGCCACGGAGAACACCAGCAGGGACAAAAGGGAGGCCGAGCCGGCAAAGTCGAAGTCCAGCCCCCCATCGGAGGCGTACACCGCCGGGTCGAAGTGGGTAAAGCACACCGTCAGCCCCACGGCACACATGATCAGCAGCACCACCGTGGCCAGCTTGGCCAGGGAGGCGCACACGTTGGCCCCCCGGAGCTGCACCCACAGGATGGCCCCCGCCAGGGCCAGTTGGATGGCCACATTGGGCAGGGTGACGGGGAAATCCCCCAGCTCATAGAGCACCGCTGTCCGCCCCAGGACGGGGAACAGCTCATCCAGCAGGGAGACGGCGGCCAGATCCACCCAGCAGAACACGATGGTGTTCATCAGGATGCCCGCCCACCCCACGGCGAAGCCCCCCCGGCTGCCGAAAGCGGCGTAGGAGTACACCACCTCGCCGCCGGGCAGGGGGAGCATGGGGATGGCCTCCATGTAGGCGAAGGCAAACGGCAGTTCAATGATGATGCACAGGGCGAAGGCCACCACCAGATTGAGCGGTCCCCCCGCCGTCTCCAGCCACGTGCCCGTCAGCAGCAGCCAGCTCGTGCCCAGCATACACCCGATCCCCATGGCCACCAGGCCGAAATAGCTGATGCCCTTGCCCATGCCCATGCCCATCCCCCGTTCTGCGTGATGTGATCTGTATCTATTATAATACCCGTGGGACAAAGCCGCAAGCCTTGTCCCACGGGCAGACGCACCGGCGGCCATAATGGCTACCCGCCGGTTCAGTAGGCGTAAAGGGGGATCAAAAACGTCCAGGGTGCGGTGGCGACAGCCATGGCGAGGGCGACGATATGCCGCTGCCGCCCGTCCAGTTGGGTGCAGGAGCGCATGGCCCTTTTGTCGAAGAAGTAGATGCACACGCCCGCCAGCGCCACCCCCGCCAGGGTATACAGGAGGGCGGGCAGGGAGCGGAAGGGGTTGACGAAGGCGTCGTAAATGATCCCCTCCACCCAGGGCCCGACGGGCTCCGGCAGGAGGGAGAGATACCAGACGCCGAACAGCAGGGCCGCCCCGATGAAGTCGGCCAGAAAGCCCAGCAGCCAGAACTTCCACCAGAGCTTTTTCAGTACGGCCCTTTTTCCGGTATGCTTCAGGGCTGCCAGGGTGAGCAGCAGCACCAGGCAGTCGATGAGCAGATTCCCCGGCAGGGTGATGAGCCACACCTGGGGGAAAAAGTACAAAATCCAGATGGGCAGCAAAACGTTGTACAGCTTCACGCTACGTTTCATGGTGTTCTCTCCTTTCTCCGCCCGGGGATTCCTCCGTCCGGCCCAGCCGCCAGCCGCACCACCAGCCCAGCAGGATGGCGGCGGCGGCCATTACCCACATGGCGATGGCCATTTGCCAGAGAAGACCGCTATCCCAATCCCGCCAGGCCCCCGCCAGGGGGGCGGCCAGCCCCAGAAGGGGGGCCAGCCGCAGGGGGCGCAGGCGGCGCCTGGTGACCCGGCACAGCAGCCGCTCCAACCCCAGGGCCGCCAGGAAGGGGCCCCAGAACAGCACGAGAATCCAGCCCATCAGCCCTTCCCTCCCCTCTCCCGAGGATACGCCCCCGCCGCGTTGCCCAGCAGGGCGGAGAGGGCCGGCACGAGGCAGAGGGCGGGAGTCCACTTTCCTACGACGATCAGCAGGCACAGGGCGCATACCACTGGAAAAAGGGGGCACAGGCCGTGCCGCTTTCCCAGGGACATCCCTATGGCGAGGCAGCCAAAGGGCAGGAGATAGACCCCCGCCAGCACCACGGCGAGTCCCCCGGCGATACCGCCCAGCAGGGCGGGCAGAAGGGTGCAGACCAGCAGAGCCGGGGGCAGGAAGCGCAGGGTCGCCCTCCCGTTAAGGCAAACCGGGCCGGGCGCAAAGCGCCAGACCAGGGCTGGGATGGCCAGGATCGCCAGCCAGCACACCAGCGCAACCATCACTCCCCCGCGCCTCCCCTCCTCCGCAGGGCCGCGCCGGCCAGATTGCCCGCCAGGGCGGCGGCAAAGGCGACGGGGAACATGTCGGCGTCGGCCACGTTGGACACCAGCCTTGCCAGCAGGGCGAAGCAAAGCAGGAACCCCGCACACACCACGGGATAGAGGGGGCAGAAGCCCTGCCGCTTCCCCAGGGACAGGGCGGAACAGAAGGTGCCGACGGGCAACAGGAGGTAGGGGTAGAGCAGGCCGGAGAGCACCGGCACGTCGCCGGCGTCGCACAGCCGCAGCACAAAGGGCAGAAGCAGACACAGCAGGGCAGCGAAGGGGACATAGGGCAGGGTCTCCCGCCAGTGGAACAGGGAGGGCCCCGGAGCCAGACCCAGCCGCTCCCGGATGGCGGACACCTCGGCGTACCAGCCCACCCAGCGGCCCAGCCACACCAGCAGATATACCAGCGCCAGGGACACCAGAAAAGCCGCCGTCTCACGCACGCCGAAGTTGAGCCCCGCCCACAGTCCCACGGTGGCTGCCGTCAGGGCGAAGTGGGCCAGCGTCCGCCCCACCAGGGCGGGGCCGTCCCCGGCGAAGGGCAGGGTGGCCACCCCCACCTCCGCCCCGAACAGGGCATAGAGGGCGAAGGACAGGGCAATCCCCAGCCCCTCCAGCCCGCGGGGGAAGCCGCAGTTCAGGAGCTCCAGCACAAGGGCGCTGGGCGAGCCGATGAAGAGGGAGCCGATCCCCCAGGCCGCCAGCCCGCCGCCGGCCATCCCCAGCAGAGCCCCTGCCAGCGCCCGGCGGAGGGCCCTCCTCTTGTCGTCGAACAGCATGTCGTTCCCTCCTTTTTACAGCCCCAAAGCCTCTTTGATCTTCCTCACGTACCGCCGGGACACGTAGCTCACCGCGCCGCCCGCCAGCGTCACCCGGATGGTGCCGGTGAGGGAGAGATCCAGGGCGGTGATCTTCCGCAGGCTGATGATCTCCGAGTGGGAGATGCGCACGAAAGTGTGCCGGTCCAGCCGGCCCTCCAGCTCGTACAGCCGCTCCTTCAGGTCGTACACCCCGCCGGGGGTCTGGCACTTCACGCCCTTCTCCTCGCCGTAGCAGCGGAGAATGTCCTCCGCGGCCAGGGGAACGGCCCGGCCCCCCTGCCAGCCGATGAGGACGCCGCCCCCCTCCAGCCGGGCGGCCAGAGCCTTCACCTCGTCGGTGAGGGCGGGGGCGTTGATCACAACCGACACCCCGCCGCAGCCCGGGTCGATGCGCAGCTCCACCTTCATGCCGTTCCCCCCTTTCACCCCCACTATAGCGAAAAAAGGGCCGTCTGTCCACCGATTTCGGACAGACGGCCCCAATGGGCGGATATTCGGTTTGCTCCCCGCCGGGGCGCACCGCAGAGACCGGATGCTCCGGGTTCAGCGGAACAGGGCGCTCGCCCTGTCCCCTGTAGGGGCGACCCTCGTGGTCGCCCGTGGGCGGCCATAAAGGCCGCCCCTACGCGATGGCCTCGGCCCCCACCTCATAGGTCCAGGTGCCGTCGGCATTCTGCCGGGCGGTGCAGTCGGTAAAGAAATACGCCCCCAGGCCGGAGGCCCACTTCTGCGCCTCAAAGCCCTCCTCGGCGGAGCCGGACAGGGAGAACAGGCAGCCGTTTTCCCAGCGGTAGAGGGCCACGCTGTCCTCGTACCCCTCCGTCGGCTCGGTCATGGGGGTGAGGTAGCCCGCCTCCCAGATCTCCTCCAGAGTGCCGGTGATGGGCATCAGGCCGTGGGCGTTCCCAAACACCCAGGCCAGGGCGGATTTCTCACTCTCGGCCAGGTCGGTGAGGCCGGAGAGATCCACCCCCAGCTCCTCCAGCCCTGTGTTGAGGGCAGTATCTACCTCCCACAGGTCGGACAGCACCTGGAGATACAGCCCGCAGCGGTCATCCGCCGGCTCCTCCAGCACGGTCACGCCGGTCACATGGCCGAACTTGGCGGGATAGGTCTCCAGAATCATTCCGTCAAACCCGACCTCCACCATCGCCCCGTCAGCCAGGGGCCCATCCACCGCCAGCCCCTCTGTATCCAGGGTATACACGTCCCCCGCGCCCCCCGGGCCAGCCAGCACCAGCTCCCCTTCCTCCGCCCCATCCACAATGCGGCAAGTCATTTTTTCGGGAACCCCCGCAGTCAGGCCGGGTTCCTCCGAGGGGGAGACCGCCGGGGTTCCCTCCGCGGGGGCGGCCTGGTTTCCGGTGGATGCACACCCGGCCAGCAGGAGCACAAGGGCGAACAGCAGCAGGCTTTTTTTCATGGAACATTCCTCCTTTTCCCTCTTGGACGGCGGGACGTGGAAAAAGTTCCTGAACCGGGGAGATTCCTCTTGACAGAGGCCCTCTATAAGCATATGATTATATCAACAGCTTATGTTTAGGAGGAGAGGCCATGACTCAGCGGGAACGGCAGATTCTCAAGTGGATTGAGGAGAACCCCCTGATCTCCCAGCAGGAGCTGGCGGACAAAGCGGGCATCGCCCGCTCGTCGGTGGCGGTACACATCTCCAATCTGATGAAGCAGGGCCATATCGCCGGCAAGGGCTACATCGTCCGCACCGCTCCTTATGTGGTAGTCGTGGGGGGCGTCAACCTGGACATCGGCGGGCGGCCCCACGGGGAGCTGGTGGCGGCGGACTCCAACCCCGGCCAGGTGCGCATGAGCCTGGGGGGCGTGGGGCGCAACATCGCCCACAACATGGCTCTGATGGGGCTGGACGTGCGGATGCTCACCGCCTTCGGCGACGATATGAACGCCCAGCGTATCGCCGCCTCCTGCGGCGAGCTGGGCATCGACATCAGCCAGTGCCTCACCGTGCCCGGCGGGGCCACCTCCACCTATCTGTTCATCACCGACGGGCACGGGGACATGGCCCTGGCGGTCAGCGACATGGAGATCTATGAGCATGTCACCCCCGCCTTTCTGGCCGGGCGGGCCCGGCTGCTCCAAAATGCCCAGCTCCTGGTGGTGGACACCAACATCCCGGCCCAGTCCATCGCCTGGCTGGCGGAGAATATCCGCCTGCCCATCTTCGCCGACCCGGTGTCCACCGCCAAGGCGGAGAAGCTGCGCCCCGTACTGGGGAAGCTCCACACCCTCAAGCCCAACCGGCTGGAGGCGGAGCTGCTCTCGGGCGTGTCCATCACCGACGCGGCGAGCCTCAACGCCGCGGCCGACGCCCTGCTGGCCACCGGCCTGCGGCGGGTATTCATCAGCCTGGGGGGCGACGGGGTGTTCGCCGCCGACCACAGCGGGCGGGTACACGTGCCCTGCTGTCCCGGAGAGATGGTGAACACCACCGGCTGCGGCGACGCGGGTATGGCCGCCATCGCCTGGGCCTATCTGGAGGGCACCGGGCTGGAGGATACCGCCCGGGCCGCCATGGCCGCCGGGGCCATCGCCATGGAGAGCGCCGAGACGATCAACCCCGACATGAGCGCCCGGCTGCTCCGCCAGAGGGCGGGCTTCGGGGAGGGAGTGGAGACGCCTTGACCTTCTGGACCGCGCAAATCCTGGGGCTGATCGGCTCCCTGCTCGCCTTCACCGCCGTCCAGACCGGCAGCCGCCGGAAGATCATCGGCCTTCAGCTTGTGTGCTGCGTACTCTGGGTCGTCCAGTACGTGCTGCTGGGGGCGTGGACGGGGGTGCTCATCAACCTGCTGGGCCTGGCCCGCGGCGTGGTGTGCGCCTACAACGACCGGCCCTGGGCCCGCAGCCGCCTTTGGCTGGCCCTCTTTCTGGCCTGCTATGGGGCGGCCCCCCTCCTCACCTGGGATGGCCCCTACTGCCTTCTGCTGGGCGCGGCCATGATGCTCACCACCGCCGCCCTCTGGACGCGGAACATGCGCCTGACCCGGCTGCTGTTTCTCCTCAACTCCCCTCCGGTGTTCGCCTACAACCTGATCGCCGGCTCCTATACCGGCGCCGCCATCGAGGTGGCCGCCTTCTGCTCCTTCGCGCTGGCCGTGTGGCGCTTTGATCTCCGCCGCCCGGCCGCCGGCCCTTCCTCTCCGGCCTGATCACTCCGCAATCCGTATTTTATAAATATATTTTACAGGAGGTAATCACCATGAATCTCAATCCGTATCTGGACGTCGCCCCTGAAGTAGCCGCCGCTGTGGCCGCGGGCAAGCCCGTGGTCGCCCTGGAGTCCACCATCATCTCCCACGGCATGCCCTACCCCCAGAACGTGGAGACCGCCCTCAAGGTGGAGCAGATCATCCGCGACAGCGGCGCGGTGCCCGCCACCATCGCCATTCTGGGCGGCCGCCTGAAGGCCGGCCTCACCGCCGAGGAGATCGAGTATCTGGGCAAGAAGGGCCAGGACGTGACCAAGGCCAGCCGCCGGGATCTGGCGGTGCTGGTCTCCCGCAAGGCCGACGGCGCCACCACCGTCACCACCACCATGATGATCGCCCACATGGCAGGCATCCAGGTGTTCGCCACCGGCGGCATCGGCGGCGTGCACCGCGGCGCCGAGACCACCATGGACATCTCCGCCGATCTGGAGGAGCTGGCCTCCACCCCCGTGATGGTGGTGTGCGCCGGGGCCAAGTCCATCCTGGATTTGGGCCTCACCCTGGAGTACCTGGAGACCCACGGCGTGCCCGTCCTCGGCTACGGCACCAAGGAGCTGCCCGCCTTCTACACCCGCAAGAGCGGCTTCGAGGTGGACTACCGGGTGGACACCCCCGCGGAGCTCGCCGCGGCCTTCCGGGCCTCCCTGGATCTGGGCCTCAGGGGCGGCATGCTGGTGACCAACCCCATCCCCGAGGAGTTCGCCATGGACCACGAGGTGATCAACAGGGCCATCGACGAGGCCGTCGCCCAGGCCAACGCCCAGGGCATCCACGGCAAGGCCACCACCCCCTTCCTGCTGGCCAAGGTGAAGGAGCTCACCGGCGGTGACAGCCTGGACTCCAACATCCAACTGGTGTTCAACAATGCCCGGCTGGCCGCCCAGACCGCCGCCGAGCTGTGCAGGCTGGGCTAAGTCCCCAATTCCCCAGGTCCCCTGTGCGTCCCAAACGCACGGGGGACCTTTTTTCGGTTTTGGCGGCGGAATATTTCTTTTTCTTAACATTCGCCCCCAATCCGTTGCATCCCGTCCGGCCGGGACGTATAATGGCTGGGAACGGAACAAAGTTTCTCCTTGTATGGAGCGAAAAGAGGCGATTTTGAATGGCGCGGATGCGGCATTTTCTCAAACGGTGCCCGGCGGTTCTGCTGAGCGCGGCCCTGCTGGCCGCTGCTGTCGGCACTGCCGCGGCGGCGGACACTCCCGCCCCCACCCTGGGCATCTACACCACCGGGGACATGGGGGGGCGGCTCTACCGTGAGGACCCCGTGACCGGGGAGGCAGTGGAGTACAGCTATCAGAATGTGGCCTCCGCCATGGAGGCGGAGCGGGCCTCGGTGGACGCCGCCCTGCTGCTGGACAGCGGTGACGCGGTGGACAACGGGCTGGTCCAGGACGGCGGCGCGGCGGAGGCCCTGGCCCTGCGGGCCATCGGCTATGACGCCCTGGTGCCCGCTGTGGGTGAATTCCGCTTGGGCCCGGAGGCCCGGGACGATTTCTTCGCCGCCCTGGGTGAAGCGTCGGAGGACGGCGCCCCGGTGCGCGTCCTCTCGGGCAACTACCTGGACGAGGACACCCAAAGCCCGGAGGAGGATGCCTACGAGGTCTTTACTGTGGAGCTGGGCCGGCGCGCGGTGCGCATCGGCGTGCTGGGCCTGGGCGCCATGGAGGCGCCGGAGGAGCTCCCCGAGTCCTTTGTCTCCGGCGTGCGCTTTGCCCACCGGGACAACACCTCCGGCAGCTATAGTTGGGAGTGGACCGGCTACTGGCAGGAGCGGCTGGAAAAGGAGAACTGCGACCTGGTGGTGGTGGTCTGCCACGCCGGACAGGACGAACTGGCCCGCTTTGCTGCGGAGACCACCGGCATCGACCTGCTGGTGGGCGGCCACGGCGAGGCGGCTGCGGAGAGCCTCCAGAATGCCGACGGGGAGCCGGTCTCCCTGGTCAGCGGCGGCGGCACATCCCTGACCCGCACCACAATTACCCTCTCCCCCAAAGGGGAGGCCGTGGTGGGTGAGAGCACCCTGCTCCCCCTGTCCGACTATGAGCCGGACGACCGCCTGAACAAGGCCCTATCCGCCGCCCAAAGCGCAGCGTCTGACCGCATGCAGGCTGCCGTTGGCACCCTGTCCGGCGACTGGTCAGAGGAGGGCTCTCCCCTGTATGTGCAGAGCGCCACAGTAGATCTGGTGGCCGAGGCCATGCTGTGGGCCGCCGATGCCGACGCGGCCCTTCTCTCTCCCGCCGCCCTGGGCGGCGCTTCCGCCGCTTCCCGGTTCTCCGGGGAGGATGACACTGCGGTGCTCTCCCTGCGGGACTGCGCCGCGCTGGCCCCCGGGGACAGCCCCGTCGTCCTGGTGGAGCTCACCGGCGCCGAGCTGCGCCAGTGGCTGGACCGCAGCGCGGAGGCCTATCAGGCGGAGCCGGACGGCTCCATCTCCGGCGGAGAGGGTGCCGACGTGCTCTATGGTATGGACTACACCCTCTATCTGGGGGCTTCTGAGGGACAGCGGGTGGACGGCCTCGCCTTTGAGGGCGCTCTGGTGGACGACGAGCAGACCTTCCGCGTAGCCGTGTCCGCCGACCGCCTGTCCGCCCCCGACTTCCCGGCCTGTACCCCCCTCTGGTCCGCCGCCCGTGACAGCCGCTTTGCCGCCCAGAGCGGCATCCCCGCCGCAGTCCTGGCCGGGTATCTCTCCGAGCAGACCCACCTGCTGGGCATGCTCTCCCCCCAGCGGAGCAGCACATGGAGCCTCTACACCGGCTCCGTCAACGGCCCGCTGAACCGCCTGGAGTTTGTCACCATGCTCTATGAGATGGCTGGAAAGCCCAAGCCCGGAGCCAGCGCCGCCTTTATCGACGTGTCCAACAGCGACGCGGCGGTGTGGGCCGCCGAGACCGGCGTGGTCAGTGGCAACGGGACAGGCAAATTTCTCCCTACCCAGACTGTCACCCGGGAGCAGGCTGCCGTCATGCTCTACAATTACGCCAAATTCCTGGGGCTGAAAACCCCGTCCTCCGGCCCCTCCGCCACCGCGCTGCTGGACTGCGGCGAAATCGCGGTCTGGGCCCGCCCAGCGGTGGAGTTCTGTATCCGAACGGGGGCCCTCTCCGCCGCCGGACTGCGGGGGGACCTCTTCCTCCCCAGGGGCACCCTCACCCGCGGAGAGGCTAACCGCTGTCTGGCCGCCTTCGCGGACTACATCGAAGCCAACTGAATCCAATAACAGCAGCCCCGGCGGACAAATCCGCCGGGGCTGCTCAGCCTGTCAAAAAAGTCTTTTCGACAGGCTGCTGGACATTTTGAAACTCCGGAAAAGTTTCAAAATGTCGTTTGATCCAACATGAAAGGGAACCCTGACGGTTCCCTTTCACACTATCCCTCCCTCTGAATTTTTAGCAGGAGGGGTTATGAGCAACCTGAGCAGCCCGGCGGGCGAATCCGCCGGGGCTGCTTTCTATCCTCTCCTACTGCGATGTATCTGCCTCTATAGAGCGTTCGAGGGCCGCAATCCGGTCATTCAATGCCTCTATGTCCGGCGCCTCCACCGGCGCGTTACTCAGGCCGTAGACGGTCTTGAGGGAGAGGACGCGGTACACGCTCTCGTCCAGCCGCTCCTCCGGGATACAGCCGCTGTCCACCGCCTCCACCAGGGCGGCGTGGGCCTCGGCCAGGTTGTCCGCCCCGTGGCACACCAGCAGCAGATCGCACCCGGCCTCCACGGCCAGTACGGCGGCCTCCCCCATACCGTAGGTGTTGGAAATGGCCCCCATGGTCAGGTCGTCGGTGCACACCACGCCCTCATAGCCCATCTCCTCCCGGAGCAGCCCCGTCACCACCTCGGGAGACAGGGAGGCCGGGTTGTCCGGGTCGATCTGACTCAGGAGGATGTGGGCCACCATGACGGCGGGAGTCGGCTCCATAACCGGCTCTCCCCAGAACTGGCCGGAGAGAACCATGTCGAAGGGCACCAGCTCGCTCTGCCACAGATCCTCCAGGGTCTTGTCCACCACGGGGAGCGCCGTGTGGGAGTCCACCGCCGTGTCCCCGTGGCCGGGGAAGTGCTTCACCACGGGGATCACGGTCCCCTGCTTCTCCATGCCCTCCACCGCGGACATGCCGAAAAAGGCGGTCCACTCCCAATCATTGCCGAACGCCCGGTCGCCGATCACCGTGTTGTCGGGATTGGACCAGATGTCCAGGCTGGGGGCGAAGTCCATGTTGAAGCCGAAGGCGGCGCACTCCGCCGCCAGCAGCTCCCCATAGCTGACTCCCACACCCTCGGTGTCCAGGGTCTGCCCCACGCTCCAGGCGCTGGGGGTGCGGCTCACCTCCGGGGGCATCCGGTCCACCCGGCCCCCCTCCTGATCCACGCAGAGGAACAGAGGGGTGTAGTCCCCGTTGAGCTCCTTCAGTCCGTTGGTGAGCGCCGCCAGCTGCTCCGCGCTCTCCACGTTGCGGCCAAAGAGAATCACGCCGCCCACCTGATAGCCCTGGACGGCCTGCACCGCGTCCTCCCCCGGCTCTGTGCCCTCGATCCCCGCCACCAAGAGCTGGGCCGCCTTCTGCTCCACCGTCATCCCCGCCAAGGCCTCCCCCACCCGATCGGGGGTGGGGGTGGGGGCCGGCTCTGGCGTGGGGGTGGGCAAAATGGTGGGCGCGGGGGCGGTGGGCTGAGTCGGTTCTCCCCCCTGTTTTTGACATCCGGCAGGCAGAGCGAATACAATCAGTAATAAAACAGCCAATAGCATCCGTTTTGTCATCGTTTTTTCCTCCCTTTCCGCCCCTTGGGCACATGCATGGCCCGCCTGTCTTTCCCCCGGCGCGGGGGCATCTCCTCCCGGCGCTCCGCCGGACGGGTGGGACGCGGGGCAAGCTGGCCGCCAGGCAGTACAAAATCGATCTGCCCGGTGGCGGGATCGGCGGCGGCGCACACCACCTCCAGGGGCATACCGAAGGTGTAGGCCGTCCCGCCCCCCTCCTCCGTCAGCGTGAGGCGGGTCTCGTCGTAGCGGTAGCCCCGGCCGGGCAGGGCCTCCACCCCCAGCAGGCCCTCCACCCCGCCGGGCAGCAGGACAAACAGGCCGAAGCGGGTGACGCCGGATACGGTTCCGGCAAAGGTCTCCCCTACATGGCCCGCCATGAATTCGGCCATGTAGCGTTTCTCAATCTCCCGCTCGGCGCTCTGGGCGGCCAGCTCCCGCTGGGAGGACTGCACCGCCGCCTTCTGGACCGCGGCGGCCAGCCTCCTCTCCACCCCGCCGGACAGCCTCCCGTCCAGCAGGGCGGTGAGGATGCGGTGGACCATCAGATCGGGATAGCGGCGAATGGGGGAGGTGAAGTGGCAGTAGTATTTGGCCGCCAGGCCGAAGTGCCCCAGGTTTTCCCCGTCGTACCGGGCCTTCATCAGGGAGCGGAGCACCATCATGGACACCGCCGCCTCCTCCGGCTTCCCCTTCGCCGTGTCCAGCAGCTTCTGGAGGGAGGGGCCGTCAGCCTCCTTCAAATCGTAGCCCAGGGGGGCCAGCATGGCCCGCAGCGTCTCCGCCTTGTCCGTGGAGGGCTTCTCGTGAACCCGGTAGACGCAGGGCTTGTCCAGCCGGTTCAGATGCTCGGCCACGCACTCGTTGGCCGCCAGCATGAAGGACTCGATGAGCCCCTCGCTGATCCCCGGCGTGCGGAGCACCACGTCCACCGGCGTGCCGCTCTCGTCGCACACCACATAGCTCTCCCGGGTGTCCAGCTCCAGGGCGCCCCGCCGCCTGCGGCGGCCCTCCAGCACCCGGGACAGCGCGGCCATGTCCTCCAGCATGGGGAGTATCCGGGCGTACCGCTCCGCCAGAGCGGGGTCGCTGTGGGACAGCAGCGCATTGCAGTCCTCATAGGTCATCCGCTCCGTGGTGCGGATGACGCTCTTGGCGATGGTGTGGTCCACCACCTCCCCCTCCGGCGTCAGGGTCATGACGCAGGACAGGGCCAGCCGGTCCACCCGGGGGTTGAGGGAACAGATGCCGTTGGACAGCTCCCGGGGCAGCATGGGCACCACCTGGTCGGCAAAGTACACCGAGGTCCCCCGCTCCCAGGCCTCCAGATCCAGGGCGGAGCCGGGGCGCACGTAGTGGCTCACGTCGGCGATGTGCACCCCCAGCACCCAGCGGCCCAGGCCGTCCCGCTCCAGGCTCACCGCGTCGTCCAGATCCTTGGAGGAGGCCCCATCAATGGTGATCATCACCTTGTCCCGCAGGTCCAGCCGCCCGGCGACGGCGCTCTCCTCCACCGCCTGGGGGGCTGCCTTGGCCTCGAGCATCACGGCATCGGGGAATTCCCGGTCGATCTCGTACTGGTACAGCAGGGCGGCCACGGCGCTCGCCCGGTCCCCGGCGGGGCCGAACACCTCCCGCAGGGTACCCATGGGCGGGTGCTTGGCGCTTCCGAAGCTGGTCATGGCCACGGCGGCCCGGTCCCCGGCCCGCACTCCCTTACGCTTGGTGAGCACCTGGATGGGGCTGGGCAGCCGGTCACTGTCCGGCCGGAGCCACAGCCCCCAGTTGTGCCGGACCAGCACGCCGGTGACCGTCTTGTTGGCCCGCTCCACCACGGCGGTAATCCGGGCGGTGCGCCGCCGGCCCTCCTCCCCTCCCTCGTCCTCCGGCCGGGCCAGCACCCGGTCGCCGTGCCACGCGCCGCCCTCCGCCCGGGGCGGAATGAACCAGTCGTCCTCCCGCCCCCCGCCGTCCTCCGGTACCAGAAAGCCGAAGCCCCGGCTGGTGGCCTGATAGATTCCGGCGAGCCCGCCGGCCTGCTTGTCCTGTTTCATATCATCGTTCCCTTTCTTCCGCACTCCGGTCCTCCGGCCGGGATGCTCCGGGTGCCGCCGCCCACAGGCGCGGCGTCTGCTGCTATTGTACCATAATTTTGTCTCATCCGGCATCGAAAGATACAAAAACCGCCCTCCCGAACGGGAGGGCGGTTTTTGTGCTTCTTAGAGCAGGCACATGACAAAGGTAATTACCACAAAGCCGATGGCCACCCATTTGGTCAGCTTGGCCAGCTTGGCGTCCCAGGTCTTGGCCCGGTTCTTGGCCATAAAGGTATCCGCCACGCCGGCGATGGCACCGGACAGGCCCGCGCTCTTTCCGGACTGGAGCAGTACCACGGCGATCAGGAAAATCGCGGCCGCCACGTCCACAATGCTCAGAATCAACTGGGGGATATTCACGCTGCATCGTCCTTTCGGCCCCGGATGGGGCATCATTCGTCCATACGCTATGGTCTATGGGCGCAGTTATCCCGCGCCGCTTTCAAACGTGGATTCTATCGTAGCACATTTCCCCGCCGATTTCAAGCATTTTTTCGCATTTCTCAGCCGCCCCGCACGATCCGGCGGCTGCCCCAGCAGGTGGCCAGGAAATAGCCGCCGTAGATGACCAGCAGCAGAACCGCCGCCACGGCGCTGGAGGCCGCCGCGTCCACCTTCCCGACCTCGGCGATCACCGCGTTGGCCGCCGTCATGCCCACGGCGGCGTGGACCAGCGCCAGGGCCAGGGGCAGGAAAAAGGAGAGGAATACTTGGATATCCACCGACCGGGCCCGCATCCGCTCCGGCGCGCCCAGCCGGGCCAGGAGCTGGTAGCGGGGGGCGTTGTCCGCCGCCTGGGTGAGCTGCTGAAGGGCCAGCACCGCCGCCGAGGCCAGCAGGAACACCACCCCCAGGTACAGGCCGATGAAGAGCACCAGCACCTTGGTGCCCATAACCTCCATCCAGGTCCCGATACGGGTGGTGCAGCCGTAGACGCCCAGGGTGTTCAGGGTAGACAGCGCCTCCTGAAACCGCGCCTCCGCCGCATATTTGTCCCCGGCATAGTCGGCCAGGAAATACCAGCCGTCGATGTGAGCTCCCTGGGCCGCGTCGTCCGGCTGAACGTCCAGGCCGTGGTGCGCCCGGAAGGCGTATGCCGCGTCCTGGCCCCAGCGGCCCGCGATGGCGTCGTGCATCGACTGGTCGATGGCCCGCCCTTCCCCGGTGAGATACACCGGGAAGGCGAGGGAGAAGGCGCACTCTGCCTCCGGATCAAAGCCCCCCTCCGCCAGCAGGGCGGGGAGGTCCACCTCTCCCTCCTGCTCCGGGTAGAAGATCAGCTCCACGTCCTGGGGGGCCTGCTCGGCCGTCATCTGCTCCACCGTGTTGTTGAGCCCTACCGAGCTGGCGGTGATGCCAATGGCCAGCAGGAGCATGAGGCAGATCACCGTCATGGAGCGGTAGGTGGTGTTGATGCGGGCGTTGAACTGCCGCAGGACAAACATATTGAGGTTCCTGTAGTAGAGCCGCTTGCTGCTCTGGCATACCCGCAGAAGGAACCCGGACAGGGAGCGAAAGAAGAGCAGGGTGCCCAAGCTGCCCAGGCCGATCATCACCCAGAACAGCGCGTCCACCCGCAGCAGGCCCCGGGTGAGGAGCATGGCGTAGGCGACGGCCAGCAGCCCCGCCCCCGCCAGAAAGAGAACCACCGACACCCCCAGGCTCTGGGCCTTGAGCTCCTGGTTCACCCGCCGGGCCTGCATCAGATCCAGGAGCCTGCACCGGGAGACGGCAAAGGCGTGGCAGAGCATTACCAGCAGGAAGATAAGGGAGAAGGCCAGGGCCGTTTTCCCCATGGCCGCCAGGGAGACGGAGAAAGTGAACTCCGTCATGGGCACGGCGAAGAGCCCGGCGGTGAAGGCGGACAGGCCCCAGGCCGCCAGCACCCCCAGCCCCAGGCCTGCCAGCAGGGCCAGCACCCCCATGCACAGGGTTTCCAGCAGGAGCAGGCGGGCCACCTGCCCCCGCTCCATGCCCAGCAGCAGGTAGGTGCCCAGCTCTCCCTTCCGGCGGCGAATCAGGAAGCCGGAGGCATAGAGGATCAGAAAGGCCAGCACCACCCACACAAAGACGGAGAGCATGCCGATGAGCTCCCGGATGGCCTGGGCCGTGGGAGCCTGGGGACCGCTGCCCAGGTATTGGAACACCGCCTGTGTTTCCAGGGAGTTGAACACATAGAACAGGCACACGCCGAAGGCGATGGTGAGAAACCACACTCCGTAGTCCTTCATGCTGCGCCCCACATTTTTGAAGGCCAGCTTAGAGAACATCGCTCTGATCACCTCCCAGGCGGGTCACCACGCCGATGATCTGCTGGAAAAACGCCCGGCGGCTCTGCCCGCCCCGCTCAAGCTGGGTGAGCACCGCACCGTCCTGCAAAAAGAGAATGCGGCGGCAGTAGCTTGCGGTGAAGGCGTCGTGGGTCACCATTAGGATGGTGGCCCGGCCTTCCCGGTTGAGGGTCTCAAACCGGTCCAGCAGCAGCTTGGCGGAGCGGGAGTCCAGGGCGCCGGTGGGCTCGTCGGCCAGCACCAGGGCGGGGTCTGTGATGATGGCCCGGGCCGCCGCCGTCCGCTGGCGCTGTCCGCCGGACATCTGGTAGGGGTATTTGTTCAGGCAGTCGGTGATGCCGAGCAGCTCCGCCGTCTCCTTGACCCGCCCCTCGATCTCCCCCGCCGGAGTCCCCCGGATGGTAAGGGCCAGAGCAATGTTCTCGAAGGCGGTGAGGGTGTCCAGCAGGTTGCAGTCCTGAAACACGAAGCCCAGCCGCTCCCGCCGGAACCGGGAGAGGGAGCGGCCCTTCAGCGCCGTCACATCCTGCCCCTCCACCCGGATATGCCCTGCTGTGGGGGTATCAATTGTGGCGATGCAGTTGAGCAGGGTGCTCTTTCCGCTTCCCGAGGCACCCATGATCCCCACAAACTCCCCCCGCTCCACGGAAAAGCTTACGTCGTCCACCGCGTGGGTGACGCTTCCCCGTCCGCCGTAGTCCCGGCGCAGATGCTCCACACTCAGAATTGGCTCCATGTTCAGACCTCCTTTGATTCTGAGAAAAGCTTATCAAAGGGATCTTAAAAAAAACTAAATCCCGCCTTACACTTTTGTGAAGCGACTCTGACGGTTTTCTTTCCAAAATTTTGTTCAGTGGCCCTTGATTTATTTTTTCCCTCCTCTATAATAGGAAGAGGATCATTTTAAACTGATAGGAGGACTCTTTCATGCTTATTGTCGACACCAAGAACGCCCCCGGCGCCATCGGCCCCTACTCCCAGGCCTGCGAGACCAACGGCCTTGTCATCACCTCCGGCCAGCTTCCGGTAAATCCTGCCGACGGCACCATGCCCGAGGGCATCGCCGCCCAGGCCGAGTGGAGCTGTAAGAACGTGGGCGCCATTCTGGAGGCCGCCGGTTCCGGCTTCGACAAGGTGGTCAAGACCACCTGCTTCCTGGCCGATATCGCCGACTTCGCCGCCTTCAACGAGGTGTACGCCAAGTACTTCACCTCCAAGCCCGCCCGCTCCTGCGTGGCGGTGAAGGATCTGCCCAAGGGCGCCCTGTGCGAGATTGAGGCCATTGCTGTCAAGTAAGCCCCGCCCTGCATCGAAGACGGATTTCCCAGGCGCTTTTGCGCCTGGGAAATCCGTTCTTTTTTTACCTGTCCGCAGCGGCTGCTTTAAGCATCTTTCACAAAAAACAGTCTGGTTTTTTTCCATTCCGCCAAAGAAATTCCACTTGCATCCAGCCAGCAAATGGGATATAGTTTGACTGTACTAAAAATACATTTGTACTTCAAAAAATTTTTGTGAGGCGATTGGAATGAGTCACCCCGACACCACCAGCAAGGATGCCGTTTTCCAATGGCGCGGCATCCCGCAGCCCGGACAGCTTCTCCCGTTGGGACTCCAGCACGTGGTCGCCGCCGTAGTCGGCGTCATTACCCCGGCCATCCTGGTTGCGGACACCTGCGGCCTGAGCAGCGCGGACAAGACCCTGATGATCCAGGTCTCTCTGATCCTGACCGCCCTGGCCACCCTGCTCCAGCTCTTTCCCATCTTCCACCGCATCGGCTCCGGCCTGCCCGTCATCATGGGCATCAGCTTCGCCTACATCCCCACGCTCCAGGCCATCGGCGGCGAATTCGGCCTGCCCACCATACTGGGCGCGGAGATCGTGGGAGGCATCGTTGCCATCGTCTTCGGGGTGCTGGTCAAGTGGATCCGCCCCCTGTTCCCTCCCCTGGTCACCGGCACGGTGATCTTCACCATCGGCCTGTCCCTCTATCCCACCGCTGTAAAGTACATGGCCGGCGGTGCAGGCTCAGAGTGGTTCGGCAGCGCCAAGAGCTGGGCGGTGGCCCTTATCACCCTGGCTGTGGTGGTCTTCCTCAACCACTTCACCAAGGGCATCACCAAGCTGGCCTCCATCCTCATTGGCATACTGGCAGGCTATGTCATTGCCTATTTCCTGGGCATCGTGGATCTGTCCGGGGTGGGCAGCGCGGCCTGGGTCGCCCTGCCCAGGCCCATGCCCTTTGACATCCAGTTCGTCCCTGCCGCCTGTGTGTCCCTGGGCATCGTCTACGTGGTCAATGCAGTACAGACCATCGGCGACCTCTCCTCCACCACCATGGGCGGCATGGACCGCATGCCCACCGACAAGGAGCTCTCCGGCGGCATCGTGGGCCAGGGCGTCATGAGCATTCTGGGTGCCTTCTTCGGCGGCCTGCCCGCCGCCACCTACAGCCAGAACGTGGGCATCGTCACCGTCAACCGGGTCATCAACCGGGCGGTCTTCGCCCTGGCGGCCCTCATTCTGCTGGTGGCCGGGCTGGTACCCAAGTTCGCCTCCCTGCTGACCACCATCCCCCAGTGCGTCATTGGCGGCGCCACCATCTCGGTGTTCGCCACCATCACCATGACCGGCATCCGTATGATCACCGAGGGGGGCTTCACCCCCCGCAAGAGCTCCGTGGTGGGCCTGTCGGTGGCCCTGGGCGTGGGGATCACCCAGGTGTCCGGCTGCCTGGCCGGCGAGGGCTTCCCCGCCTGGGTCAACACCGTGTTCGGCTCCTCCTCCGTGGTGGTGGCCGCCCTCATGGCCATCCTGCTCAACCTGATCCTGCCCAAGGAGCCCTCCGCGAACGGCTGATTGACAAACGCGCCCGGCTTCCAGAGGAAGCCGGGCACGGAATTTATTCCTTCGACTCGTCGATGTAGCTGTAGAGGGTGTACTTGGAGATGCCGAAGTACTTGCACACCTTGTCGCCGCTCTTGGTGATGAGAAAGGCCCCTGTCTCGTTGAGAAACTGGATCGCCTTCACCTTGTCCTCCTTGTGCATCAGCGCCACCGGCTTGCCCACCAGCTTGACGCTCTGCTCGATGAGCTCGTCCAGCAGGTCGGACACGTTGCGGGAGATGGCCTCCGGCTCCCGGGACTCCTTCTCCGTAGCGGTAAACTGGCGGAGCATGTTCTCCATGGCCAGCATGAGGGTGATGTCGTAGTTGATGCCGAAGATGCCGATGGGGGTCCCGTCGTCGTTGCGGATGTAGATGGTGGTGGACTTGAGAATCTTTCCGTCCTTCGTCTTGGTCAGGTAGCACAGGTGGTCCTGAAGCTTCTCCCGGTCACCCCGCAGGGTCTCCAGCACCACGTGTGAAGGGCCGTCCCCCACCTTGCGGCCGGTGACCTGGCCGTTCTCAATGGCCACGATGGAGCTCTCCGGGTCGTTGGAATCCAGGTCGTGCACCACCACCTCGCAGTTGGGGCCGAACTGGCTGGCAATCCCTTTGGCAAGCTGAAATAAAAATTGCAGCGTGGACGCTTCTGGCATACTGTTTTCTCTCCTTTGCCGGCGCTTTTGTTGATATTATACCACTTCCAGGTATTTTTTCAACAAAAATTATAAAGCCTAAAAATTTTTTAGTTTTTCCAACAAACCCTCTTGCATCTTGGGCGCTTTTGTGCTAAAATTCAAATGTAAGACCAATTAAACTGTATATACTATACAAACAATTTGAAGATCGGTTGTGGCTGCAACGGAGTGCTCTCGCGCACGGGCTGAATGGACATGGGATTCGGTTTCGGTGCTGGCGCACCGCCGTCACAGAGTCGAGTGTCCATTCATAGGGAATGGGCACTTTTTTGTTGGTTGAAATCCAAAGGAGGAATGACGCATGCTGCTGGTTGGAAACGGAAGACTGATTACCCGGGACGAGGCCTTCCCCTATGCGGAGGACGGCGCGGTGGCGCTGGACGGCGAGGTCATCAAGGAGGTGGGGGCCCTGTCCGAGCTGAGGGCCAAATACCCCGACGCCGAGTTTGTGGACGCCCGGGGGGGCGTCATCATGCCCGGCCTCATCAACGTCCACACACACATCTACTCGGGCCTGGCCCGGGGCCTGTCCATCGACGGGTTCAACCCCACCAACTTTCTGGAGGTGCTGGACGGCCAGTGGTGGTACATCGACCGGCATCTGGCCCTGGACGGCACCCGGGCCTGCGCCTACGCCACGGTGCTGGACTGCATCCGGGACGGCGTGACCACCATCTTCGACCACCACGCCTCCTTCTGCGAAATCCCCGGCTCCCTCTTCGCCATCAAGGATGTTTGTCAGGAGCTGGGCATCCGGGCCAACCTCTGCTATGAGGTCAGCGAGCGGGACGGCGCGGAGAAGTGCGGCCAGGCCATCCGGGAGAACGCCGACTTCGCCCGGTGGGCGAAGGAGCAGGACGACGACATGATCAAGGCCATGTTCGGCGGCCACGCCCTGTTCACCATCTCCGACAAGACCTTCGAGCAGATGGTGAAGGCCAACGACGGCATGACCGGCTTCCACATCCATGTGGCCGAGGGCATGAACGACGTGTACGACTCCCTCCGGAACTACGGCTGCCGCCCGGTGAACCGCCTGCTCTACAACGGCGTGCTGGGGGAGAAGACCATGCTGGGCCACTGCATCCACATCTCCCCCGCCGAGATGGACATTCTCAGGGAGACGGGCACCATGGTGTGCCACAACCCGGAGTCCAACATGGGCAACGCGGTGGGCTGCTCGCCGGTGCTCCAGCTGTTCCAGAAGGGCATCCTCATCGGCCTGGGCACCGACGCCTACACCCACGACATGCTGGAGAGCCTGAAGGTGCTCCTGCCCATGCAGCGGCACAACGCCTGCCTGCCCAACGTGGGCTGGCGGGAGGCCACCGGGATGCTCTTTGAAAACAACGCCAAAATCTGCGCCCGGTACTTCAAAAAGCCCCTGGGCGTGCTCAAGCCCGGCGCGGCCGCCGACGTGATCATCATGGATTACAAGCCCTTCACCCCCTTCTCCCACGAGAACGTGGACGGGCACATGCTCTTCGGCATGGAGGGCAAGAACTGCCGCACCACCATCATCAACGGCAAGGTGCTCTATAAGGATCGGGAGTTCGTGGGCATTGACGAGGACAAAATCAATGCTTTTTGCATGGAGCAGTCCAAGAAGCTGTGGGGCGAACTCAACCACAGAACTTATTAACAGTCCCGCATTGATTTTGTCCTCACCAAGCGTTTTGCCACCGGCAAAACCTTGATGTCCGGGGCGATTCACTCGCCCCGGGCAGATCAAATCGCTCGGGGCCCCCGCACGGCCCCGCCGGGCGGGCAAAATCAATGCCTTCTGCATGGAGCAGTCCAAGAAGCTGTGGGGCGAGCTCAACCACCGCACCGATTGACGGGAGCGCGGGCGGCCACAAGGGCCGCCCCTACCGTAAGCGCCGGACGTAGGGGCGGCCCTTGTGGCCGCCCGCCAGTCTGAACACATCTGAATCATATTTGGGAGGCCATCCGTTATGAGCGATATTATGAGACCCATGCCCTTTGCCCACCTGATGAACTGGATTTTGAGCGAGTACCGCGCCCAGGGCTCCGTGTTCGGCGTATCCAAGCTGGTGCGCCACGCCGGCGGGAAGGCCCTGCCCATCTTTGAGGAGAAGATCGAGTCCCCCTACGGCCCCGCCGCCGGCCCCCACACCCAGCTGGCCCAGAACATCATCGCGGCCTACGCCGCGGGCAGCCGCTTCTTTGAGGTCAAGACCGTGCAGGTGATGGACGGCGAGGAGCTGTCCAAGTGCGTCAGCAAACCCTGCATCACCGCCGCGGATGAGTGCTACAACTGCGAGTGGTCCACCGAGCTCTACGTCCCCCAGGCCTTCGCCGAATACGTCAAGGCGTGGTTCGCCTGCAAGCTGCTGGCGAAGGAGCTGGAGCTGGGCGATCCCGACGGCTTTGTGTTCAACATGAGCGTGGGCTACGATCTCAAGGGCATCCAGAGCCCCAAGGTGGATGCCTACATCGAGGGGATGAAGGACGCCTCCGGCACCGAGGTGTGGCGGGAGTGCATGGACTGGACTCTGGCCAATCTGGACCGGTTTGAGAAGGTGGACGAGGCCTATGTCCGGGGCATTACCCCCCACGTGTCCAACTCCATCACCGAGTCCACCCTCCACGGCTGCCCCCCCGACGAGATCGAGCGCATCGCCACCTATCTCATCACCGAAAAGAACCTGAACACCTACGTCAAGTGCAACCCCACCCTGCTGGGCTATGAGTTCGCCCGCAAGACCCTGGACGGCCTGGGCTACGACTACATCCAGTTCGACGACCACCACTTCCGCGAGGATCTCCAGTGGGAGGACGCGGTTCCCATGTTCCACCGGCTGATGCAGCGCACCGGCGAGCGGGGCCTGGAGTTCGGCGTGAAGATCACCAACACCTTCCCCGTGGACGTGGCCGCCGGCGAGCTGCCCAGCCAGGAGATGTACATGTCCGGCCGCTCCCTCTATCCCCTGTCCCTGTCCCTGGCGGCCCGTCTGGCCAGGGAGTTCAAGGGCAAGCTGCGCATCTCCTATTCCGGCGGCGCGGACATTCACTCGGTGCGGGCCCTCTTTGACACGGGCATCTGGCCCATCACCATGGCCACCACCGTCCTCAAGCCCGGCGGCTACCAGCGGTTCAGCCAGATCGGCCGGGCCCTGGCTGACATCTCCTATGAGCCCTGGGAGGGGGTGGACGCGGCCGGGGCGGCCGCTCTGGCGGAGGGTATCCCCGCCGACGGCCACTATCAAAAGCCCATGAAGCCCATCCCCAGCCGCAAGCTGGACAAAAAGGTGCCCCTCATCGACTGCTTCTCCGCCCCCTGCCGCTCCGGCTGCCCCATCGAGCAGGACATCCCCGCCTATCTGATGAAGGTAGGCGAGGTCAAGTACGAGGAGGCGCTGCGCATCATCACCCAGCGCAACGCCCTGCCCTTCATCACCGGCACCATCTGCTCCCACCGCTGCCAGGACAAGTGTATGCGCAACGCCTACGACGAGAGCGTCTACATCCGCGCCCAGAAGCTAAAGGCCGCCGAGGGCGGGTTTGAGGCCCTGCTGCCCAAGCTGCGCCCCGCCGCCCCCGCCGCGGGCCGGAGGGTGGCCGTGGTGGGCGGCGGCCCCGGCGGCATGTCCGCCGCCTACTTCCTGGGCCGCTCCGGCGTGGACGTCACCGTCTTCGAGCGCCGGGACGCCCTGGGCGGCATCGTGCGCCATGTCATCCCCGCGTTCCGCATCCCCGGCGAGGCCATCGACAACGACGTGCGCCTCATGGAGGCCATGGGGGTAAAGGCGGAGCTCAACACCGAGGTGAAGAACGTACAGGAGCTCTTCGCCCAGGGCTTCACCCATGTGATCCTGGCCACCGGCGCGTGGCAGAAGGGCAGCGCCGGGCTGGAGTACGGCGAGGAGCGCAACGTCATCGAGTTCCTGGAGGCCGCCAAGAAGGCCCCCGATACCCTGAACCTGGGCCGGCATGTGGTGGTCATCGGCGGCGGCAACACCGCCATGGACGCCGCCCGGGCCGCCAAGCGCCTTCCCGGCGTGGAGACCGTCTCCCTGGTGTACCGCAGAACCCGCCGCTATATGCCCGCCGACCAGGAGGAGCTGGAGCTGGCCCTGGCCGACGGCGTGGAGTTCCGGGAGCTGCTCGCCCCCGTGGGCGTCCGGGACGGCGTGCTCACCTGCAGGGTGATGGAGCTGGGCGCCCCCGACGCCACCGGCCGCCGCTCCCCCGTGGACACCGGCCGGACGGCGGAGGTGCCCGCCGACACGGTGATCACCGCCGTAGGCGAGAAGGTGGACACGGAGCTTTACACCGCCAACGGCCTTTCTGTGGATCAACGGGGCCGCGCCGTGGTCAACCCGGATACCCTGGAGTCCTCCGTCAAGCACGTCTTTGTGGTGGGCGACGGCCAGAAGGGCCCCGGCACCGTGGTGGAGGCCATCGCCGGCGCCGCCAAGGCGGCCCAGGCCATCCACCCCTTCGACGCGGACGCCTGGGTGGAGCAGAACGTGAACCCCGACTATCAGAAGCCCCTGGCCAAGCGGGGCGACGTGTGCACCGACTGCGCCTCCTGTGAGGACATCCGCTGCCTGGGCTGCGCCACCGTGTGCGAGACCTGCACCGAGGTGTGCCCCAACCGGGCCAATGTGGCAGTGTGGGTGCCCGGCATGCGCCAGCGCCAGATCATCCACGTGGACGGCATGTGCAACGAGTGCGGCAACTGCGCCACCTTCTGCCCCTATGACAGCCGCCCCTATCAGGACAAGTTCACCCTGTTCTGGAGCGCGGACGACTTCGAGAACAGCCGGAACGAGGGCTTCCTCCGCCTGGAGGATGGCAGAACCCGGGTGCGCCTGGGCGGCCAGGTGGCCGACTACGACGTGTACGACGCCGCCTGCGGCCTGTACGACCCCCTGCGCCGCCTGATCTGCGCGGTATACGAGAACTACGCCTATCTGCTGGGATAATCCGGCGGCGGTGAGCCTCAGCCTTTCGCTGGGGCTTTCCGCGCGCCCATGGAATCTGAATCAGGAAATGAGGAACCTGCCATGAGTGAGTGTTATTCCTTTGTGGTCAACGGCGTCCCCTGCTCCACGGAGGAGGAGAAGCCTCTGCTGCGCTACCTGCGGGACGAGCTGCGCCTGACCTCGGTGAAGGACGGGTGCAGCGAGGGCGCCTGCGGCACCTGCACCATCCTGGTGGACGGCAAGGCCGTCAAGGCCTGCGTCCTGTCCACCAAGCGGGCCGCAGGCAAGGAGATCGTGACGGTGGAGGGCCTCTCGGAGGCCGAGCGGGAGGCCTTCGTCTACGCCTTCGGCGCGGTGGGCGCGGTTCAGTGCGGCTTCTGCATCCCCGGCATGGTAATGGCGGGCAAGGCCCTGCTGGATCAGAACCCCAACCCCTCCGAGGCGGAGATCAAAAAGGCCATCCGGGGCAACGTGTGCCGCTGCACCGGCTACAAGAAAATCATCGAGGGCATTGCCCTGGCCGGGGCCATCCTCCGCGGGGAGGCGTCCGTCGATCCCGCCCTGGAGGAGGGGGAGGACTACGGCGTGGGGGCGCGGGCCTTCCGCACCGACGTGCGCGACAAGGTGCTGGGCCGGGGGGAGTACTGCGACGATCTGTACCTGGACGGCATGGCGCACGCCTCCGCCGTCCGCTCCCAGTACCCCCGAGCCAGGGTGCTGGACATCGACCCCTCCGCCGCTCTGGCTCTGCCGGGGGTGCTGGCCGTCCTCACCGCCGACGACGTGCCCCACAACAAGGTGGGCCACCTCCAGCAGGACTGGGACGTGATGATCGCCAAGGGGGACATCACCCGCTGCGTGGGGGACGCCATCTGCCTGGTGGTGGCGGAAAATGAGACCGTGCTCAAGCAGGCCAAGGAGCTGGTGAAGGTGGACTATGAGCCCCTGGAGCCGGTGCGCACCATCCAGGAGGCCAGGGCGGCGGACGCCCCCATCCTCCACCCCGGCGGCAACCTGTGCCAGCAGCGCCACGTCACCCGGGGCGACGCCAGGGCCGCCCTGGCCCAGTCCAAGTACGTGGTGACCCAGTCCTACCGCACCCCCTTCACCGAGCACGCCTTCCTGGAGCCGGAGTGCGCCGTGGCCTTCCCCTACAAGGACGGGGTGAAGGTCTATACCTCCGACCAGGGGGTGTACGACACCCGCAAGGAGATCTCCATCATGCTGGGGTGGGAGCCCGAGCGCATCGTGGTGGAGAACAAGCTGGTGGGGGGCGGCTTCGGCGGCAAGGAGGACGTGTCGGTGCAGCACCTGGCGGTGCTGGCCGCCCTCCGGGTGAACCGGCCCGTGAAGGCAAAGCTCACCCGGCAGGAGTCCATCAACTTCCACCCCAAGCGCCACTATATGGAGGGCACCTTCACCCTGGGCTGCGACGAGAACGGCATCTTCACCGGCCTGGACTGCGAGATCCACTTCGACACTGGGGCCTATGCCTCCCTGTGCGGGCCGGTGCTGGAGCGGGCCTGCACCCACTCGGTGGGCCCCTACTGCTACCAGAACACCGACATCCGCGGCTTCGGCTGGTACACCAACAACCCCCCTGCCGGCGCCTTCCGGGGCTTCGGCGTGTGCCAGAGTGAGTTCGCCCTGGAGTCCAACATCAACCTGCTGGCGGAAAAAGTGGGCATCTCCCCCTGGGAGATCCGCTTCCGCAACGCCATCGAGCCGGGGAGGGCCCTCCCCAACGGCCAGATCGCCGACCGCTCCACCGCCCTCAAGGAGACCCTGCTGGCGGTGAAGGACGTATATGAGCAAAACGCGGATCACGCCGGCATCGCCTGCGCCATGAAGAACTCCGGCGTGGGCGTGGGCCTGCCCGACAAGGGCCGGTGCAAGCTGGCGGTGCGCAACGGGGTGGTGGAGCTGTACTCCGCGGCCTCCGACATCGGCCAGGGCTGCGCCACCGTGTTCCTCCAGATGCTGGCCGAGGCCACCGGCCTGCCCCTGGAAAAGCTCCGCAACATGGGGGCCAACTCGGAGGTGGCCCCCGACTCAGGCACCACCTCCGGTTCCCGCCAGACCCTGATCACAGGCGAGGCGGTGCGCATGGCCGCCGCCGAGCTCAGGGCCGATCTGGACGGGGCGGGCGGGGACTTGTCCGCCCTGGAGGGGCTGGAGTACAGCGCCGAGTTTTTCGATCCCACCGACAAGTTGGGGGCCGACAAGCCCAATCCCAAGAGCCACGTGGCCTACGGCTTCGCCACCCATGTGGTGATTCTGGACGGCGAGGGCCGGGTGAAGGAGGTCTATGCCGCCCACGACTCGGGCAAGGTGGTCAACCCCACCTCCATCCGGGGGCAGATCGAGGGGGGCGTGCTCATGGGCCTGGGCTACGCCCTCACCGAGGACTTCCCCCTCAAGGACTGCGTGCCCCAGGCCAAATTCGGCACCCTGGGGCTGATGCGGGCCGACCAGATTCCCGACATCCACGCCATTTATGTGGAGAAGGAGGAGCTGCTCCCCTTCGCTTACGGGGCCAAGGGCATCGGCGAGATCGCCACCATCCCCACCGCTCCGGCGGTCCAGGGGGCCTACTACGCCCGTGACCACATCCTGCGCACCAGCCTGCCCATGCAGGACACCTTCTACAAAAAGCCAGCCAAGAAGGCCGCCCCCTGACCTTCCGCGGGGTCCCGGCGGCCGTCCGTCCGGGGTCCCGCTTCCCTGTTTTTCCCTTATGTTTCAGGCGCATTTTTATGGATGCTAAAAATTTTTTAGTATTACACCATTTTTTTTAGAATATCCTCTTGACATCTGAACGGGACGTGGTATGATGGTCTCGTAAAACAAAAAGTAAGTGCAACTTCAAAATAATTTGGAGGCGACCGTCCCAATGAAAGACCAGATCAAATGGGTCCTCAACACCATGCCCAAGAGCGACGACCGGCAGCTGCCCATCATGTCGCTCTCCAACGTGGCCAAGGCCCGCTTTTTCCACAGCACCTTCCCCCAGTACTCCGTCACCCCCCTGGACCGGCTGGACGGCATGGCCCAATACCTGGGTCTGGCCGGCCTGTGCGTCAAAAACGAGTCCTTCCGCTTCGGCCTGAACGCCTTCAAGGTGCTGGGCGGCTCCTTCGCCATGGCCAAGTACATCGCCAAGGAGATGGGCCGGGACGTGTCCGAGATGACCTACGACTACCTGACCAGCGAGGCCTTCCGCAAGGAGTTCGGCCAGGCCACCTTCTTCACCGCCACCGACGGCAACCACGGCCGCGGCGTGGCGTGGGCGGCCAACAAGCTGGGGCAGAAGGCCGTGGTACATATGCCCAAGGGCAGCTCCAAGCCCCGTTACGACAACATTGCCAAGGAGGGCGCCGCCGTCACCATTGAGGAGGTCAACTACGACGACTGCGTCCGCATGGCCGCCGCCGAGGCCGCCCAGACCGAGCACGGCGTGATCGTTCAGGATACCGCCTGGGAGGGCTATGAGGAGATCCCCTCCTGGATCATGCAGGGCTACGGCACCATGGCCAGCGAGGCCGCCGAGCAGCTCCGCCAGATCGGCGTCAACCGTCCCTCCCACGTGTTCGTCCAGGCGGGCGTGGGCTCCCTGGCCGGCGCGGTGGTGGGCTACTTCACCAACCTGTTCCCCAACGACCCGCCCAAGTTCATCGTCATGGAGGCCCAGGCGGCCGACTGCCTCTACCGGGGCGCCCTGGCCGGCGACGGCGCCCCCCGCATCGTGGACGGCGACCTCCAGACCATCATGGCCGGCCTGGCCTGCGGCGAGCCCAACACCATCTCCTGGGATATCCTGCGCAACCACGCCACCGCCTTTGTCTCCTGCCCCGACTGGGTGAGCGCCCGGGGCATGCGGATGCTGGGTGTCCCCGTCAAGGGCGATCCGGTGGTGATCTCCGGTGAGTCCGGTGCGGTGGGCATGGGCCTCATCGCCGCCATCATGGAGACCGATGAATACAAGGAGCTCCGGGAGGCCATCGGCCTGGACCGCTTCAGCCAGGTGCTCATGTTCTCCACCGAGGGCAACACCGACCCCATGAAGTTCCGCAAGGTGCTGTGGGACGGTGAATATCCCACGGTCTGACTGCGTCAGACCGTGGGGCCCCAAGCCCCTTTCCATGCTCGGCGGAACTGAATTCCGCCTGCGCCAAGGTTTTGCCCGCAGGGCAAAACGCTTGTACGCGCCACTCGGCGCGGCTCCGGTTCCGGGGCACATGTCCCCGGAACGAACAAACTGCGCGCCTGCGGCGCGCACTCTGTAAGGCTTTTAAGAAAATACAACCACCTGTGGATCAATGATGGAGGGAAACGAACATGGATTACGAGCAGATCAAGAAGGCAGCCGAGGGCTACAAGGCCGATATGGCCCGCTTCCTGCGGGCGATGATCTCCCACCCCAGCGAGAGCTGCGAGGAGAAGGAAGTGGTGGCCTGCATCAAGGCCGAGATGGAGAAGCTGGGCTACGACGCGGTGGAGGTAGACGGCCTGGGCAACGTCATCGGCTGGATGGGCGAGGGCGACAAGATCATCGCCTTCGACTCCCACATCGACACCGTGGGCATCGGCAACATCAACAACTGGGAGGCCGATCCCTACCAGGGCTACGAGGACGACGCGGTGATCTTCGGCCGCGGCGGCTCCGACCAGGAGGGCGGCATGGCCGCCGCCACCTACGGCGCCAAGATCATGAAGGATCTGGGCCTCATTCCCGCCGGCTACAAGATCATGGTGGTGGGCTCCGTGCAGGAGGAGGACTGCGACGGCATGTGCTGGCAGTACATCGTCAACAAGTTCTTCCCCGCCAAGGGCATCCGCAAGGAGCAGGTGGAGTTCGTGGTGTCCACCGAGCCCACCGACGGCGGCATCTACCGGGGCCACCGGGGCCGCATGGAGATCCGCGTGGACGTGAAGGGCGTCTCCTGCCACGGCTCCGCTCCGGAGCGGGGCGACAACGCCATCTACAAGATGGCCGACATCCTCCAGGACGTGCGCGCCCTCAACGAGAACCCCGCCGACGAGACCGTGGAGATCAAGGGACTGGTGAAGATGCTGGACCCCAAGTACAACCCCGAGCACTTTGAGGACGCCCGCTTCCTGGGCCGGGGCACCTGCACCACCTCCCAGATCTTCTACACCTCCCCCAGCCGCTGCGCCGTGGCCGACTCCTGCTCCATCTCCATCGACCGCCGCATGACCGCCGGCGAGACCTGGGACTCCTGCCTCCAGGAGATCCGCGACCTGCCCAGCGTGAAGAAGTACGGCGACGACGTACAGGTGTCCATGTATATGTATGACCGGCCCTCCTGGACCGGCGAGGTGTACGAGACCGAGTGCTACTTCCCCACCTGGATCAACAAGGAAAACGCCGCCCACGTCCAGGCCCTGGTGGACGCCCACCACGCCCTCTGGGGCGACAAGCGCATCGGCCACGCCGACGCCGAGGCCAAGCGGGACGCCATGCACCTGCGGGACGGCCGCCCCCTCACCGACAAGTGGACCTTCTCCACCAACGGCGTAGCCATCCAGGGCCGCTACGGCATCCCCTGCGTGGGCTTCGGCCCCGGCGCCGAGAGCCAGGCTCACGCCCCCAACGAGATCACCTGGAAGATGGATCTGGTCACCTGCGCCGCCCTGTACGCCGCCGTGCCCGGCTGCTACAAGGAGGAGAACAAGACCGCCGACGTGTCCCAGTTCCGCGCGGGCAAGACCAATAATAACATTCAGTAAGAAGCGCGCCCGTAGGGGCGGGGCTTGTCCCCGCCCCACAACAAAAAAGAAAAGGAGATTGCCGCTATGGAAAACCTTCAGAACTATATTGACAAGCTCAACAAGCTCAACTTCAAGGAGATGTACGAAGGCGACTTCTTCCTGACCTGGGAAAAGACCGACGACGAGCTCGAGGCCGTCTTCACCATCGCCGACGCCCTGCGCTACATGCGGGAGAACAACATCTCCACCAAGATCTTCGAGTCCGGTCTGGGTATCTCCCTGTTCCGCGACAACTCCACCCGCACCCGCTTCTCCTTCGCCTCCGCCTGCAACCTGCTGGGCCTGGAGGTGCAGGATCTGGACGAGGGCAAGAGCCAGATCGCCCACGGCGAGACCGTCCGCGAGACCGCCAACATGGTGTCCTTCATGGCCGACGTCATCGGCATCCGCGACGACATGTACATCGGCAAGGGCAACGCCTACATGCACGAGTTCATGGACGCCGTGACCCAGGGCCACAAGGACGGCGTGCTGGAGCAGAAGCCCACCCTGGTCAACCTCCAGTGCGACATCGACCACCCCACCCAGGCCATGGCCGACATGCTGCACATCATCCACCACTTCGGCGGCGTGGAGAACCTGAAGGGCAAGAAGATCGCCATGACCTGGGCCTACTCCCCCAGCTACGGCAAGCCCCTCTCCGTGCCCCAGGGCGTCATCGGCCTGATGAGCCGCTTCGGCATGGACGTGGTGCTGGCCCACCCCGAGGGCTACGAGGTCATGCCCGAGGTGGAGGAGGTCGCCAAGACCAACGCCCAGAAGTCCGGCGGCACCTTCACCAAGACCCACTCCATGGCGGAGGCCTTCCAGGACGCCGACATCGTGTATCCCAAGAGCTGGGCGCCCTTCGCCGCCATGGAGAAGCGCACCAACCTGTACGCCGAGGGCGACAGCGAGGGTATCAAGGCTCTGGAGAAGGAGCTGCTGGCCCAGAACGCCACACACAAGGACTGGTGCTGCACCGAGGAGCTGATGAAGACCACCCGCGACGGCAAGGCCCTGTACCTGCACTGCCTGCCCGCCGACATCAACGACGTCTCCTGCGTGGACGGCGAGGTGGAGGCCAGCGTGTTTGACCGCTACCGCGATCCTCTCTACAAGGAGGCCTCCTTCAAGCCCTACATCATCGCCGCCATGATCTTCCTGGCCAAGGTGAAGGATCCCCAGGCCACCCTGAAGGCCCTGGAGGAGCGCGGCCTGGCCCGCTGGTTCCAGAAGTAAAATCTGCGAATTTCCCCCGCCCAGGCGCTCCGGCCCGCCCGCAAATACAGGTACTCCGGTATTCTGCGGGCGGGCCCCGTCTTTTTCGGCGCGGACACACAGGCAGGGATGCCCCTTGCGGCCGCCCGCCCCTCCGTATTCCGTAGGGGCCGATGCCCTCATCGGCCCGGCGGCCCGCGGAACAGACTGGGGGTGCACACAGTGCACCCCTACCTGCTCGGCGGAACTGAATTCCGCCTGCGCCAAGGTTTTGCCCTCTGGGCAAAACGCTTGTACGCGCCTCCCGGCGCATAGGCATTTCCGCCCCCTCTCCTTTCGACTTTTCTTATTTTGAATGAGGTGCTATTCATGGGTAAACGTGTTGTCATCGCCCTGGGCGGAAAACGCCCCAGGATGGCGCGCCGCCCTGGGGGCCCCCTTCTGTTTTTACTTGCTCGGCGGAACTGAATTCCGCCTGCGCCAAGGTTTTGCCCTCCGGGCAAAACGCTTGTACGCGCCTCCCGGCGCGGAGGGCATTTCCGCCCCCCTCCTTTCGACTTTTCTTATTTTGAATGAGGTGCTATTCATGGGTAAACGTGTTGTCATCGCCCTGGGCGGAAAACGCCCCAGGACGGCACGCCGCCCTGGGGGCCCCCTTCTCTTTTTACTTGCTCGGCGGAACTGAATTCCGCCTGCGCCAAGGTTTTGCCCTTCGGGCAAAACGCTTGTACGCGCCTCCCGGCGCGTGGGCATTTCCGCCCCTCTCCTTTTGACTTTTCTTTATCTTGAATGAGGTGCTTTTTATGGGTAAACGCGTTGTCATCGCCCTGGGCGGAAATGCCCTGGGCAATAATCTGCCGGAGCAGATGATCGCGGTGAAGCAGACCGCCAGGGCCATCGTGGATCTGATCGAGGAGGGCCACGAGGTCATCATCGCCCACGGCAACGGCCCCCAGGTGGGCATGATTCAGAAGGCCATGGCCGAGCTGACCCGCTCGGAGCCGGAGAAGTACATCCCCTGCCCCCTCTCCGTCTGCGTGGCCATGAGCCAGGGGTATATCGGCTATGACCTCCAGAATGCGCTGCGGGAGGAACTGCTGGACCGCGGCATCTCCAAGGGCGTGGCCACCGTGCTGACCCAGGTGGAAGTAAACCGGGACGACCCGGCTTTTCAGAACCCCACCAAGCCCATCGGCGCCTTCATGACCAAGGAGGAGGCCGACAAAATGGTGGCTGAGCGGGGCTATAACGTCATTGAGGACGCGGGCCGGGGCTACCGCCGTGTGGTGGCCTCTCCCAAGCCCCAGTCCATCATCGAGATTGAGTCCATCCGCGACATGGTGGACGCCGGACTGGTGGTGGTGGCCTGCGGCGGCGGCGGCATCCCGGTCTATAAGACCGAAGGCCACCACCTCAAGGGCGCGGCGGCGGTCATCGACAAGGACTTCGCCTCCTGCGTGCTGGCCCAGCAGGTCAACGCCGATACCCTCATCATCCTCACCGCCGTGGAGAAGGTGGCCATTAACTTCGGCAAGCCCAACCAGACCTGGCTGGACAGCCTGACCCCCGCCGAGGCCAAGGTCTACATGGAACGGGGCCACTTCGCCCCCGGCTCCATGCTGCCCAAGGTGCAGGCTGCCGTGGAATTCGCCGAGAGCGCCCCCGGCCGCACCGCCCTGATCACCCTTCTGGAGAAGGCCAAGGACGGCGTGGCAGGCAGAACCGGCACGGTTATCCACCAGTAAAGTGCACAAAATGGAGTTCCCGCCCTGCGGGAACTCCATTTTTAACGTCCGAAGATCAGTACATAGTAGAGCGGAATGGTGAGAAACAGCATCCAGCCCGGGTGCCAGTTGTCCAGCAGGAAGCCGGTGATCAAAAAAGCCACCGTGACCACCACGGCATAGACCTCCGAGATGCCAAGCCAGTAGGTCAGGTTGGGCAGAATCACCATCAGCGCCAGGGTGAGCAGCCACAGCAGCCCCTCCTTCCACTTGGCCCGCGCCCGCTTCCGGGCCTTCCGCTCCGCCTCCTCCGCAGCGTCCCATGCCCGGGCGGCGGCAAAAATCTCCGCGTCCTCGTCCGCCGGGGCCTCCTCCGGCTCCGGCGCGGCCTGGGCTGCCTCCCCCGCCGGGGTGTGGAGCAGCAGCGCGTCCAGGGACACGCCGTAGAGCCGGGCCAGGGCGAGCAGGTTGTCCGTGTCTGGAGAGGACTCCGCCCTCTCCCACTTGGACACCGCCTGGCGGCTGACTCCCAGCTTGTACGCCAGCTCCTCCTGGGAATAGCCGTGCTCCCGGCGCAGGGCCAGCAGTCGGTTTGCAATCTCCAGATTCATGGGCACTCCTCCTCGCCATTCAGAATAGCAGAGACGGGCCTGGGCCGCCACCGCTTCCGGGTTTCATGGCCGCAACTATTGGTTGCCCACCTCCAGCAGCAGGTCGTACACCGCGCCGTGGACGTAGTCCAGCTCCTCAAAGGTGGTAAACGGCCCCACGGAGAAGCGCACTGCCCCCTTGGGAAAGGTGCCCAGGGTCTTGTGGGCCAGCGGGGCGCAGTGGAGGCCGCAGCGGGTCTGGATGCCGTACTCCCGCTCCAGCCGGAAGGCCATCTCCCCGTTGTCGGCGCGGAGAAAGTCCACAGACACCACCCCCACCCGGTTTACCGGGTCGTCAGAGCCCAGCACCCGCAGGCCGTCCTCCTCCAGCTCCATCAGCCGGGCCCACAGGTGGCCCGCCAGCTTCCGCTCCCGCGCCCTCAGGGCCTCCCCCTCCCGGTCCAGGTAGTCCAGGGCAGCCCCCAGGCCGAAGATCCCCGGCAGATTCAGCGTGCCCGCCTCCAGCCGGTCGGGCAGGAAAGAGGGCATGTCCAGCGACTCGGATTGGCTGCCCGTGCCGCCGGCGAGGAGGGGCTCCAGCTCCGCCGCCAGGGCGTCGCTGACCACTACGCCGCCGATGCCCTGGGGCCCCAGCAGGCCCTTGTGTCCAGGGAAGGCCAGGCCGTCGATGCCCATGGCCCCCATGTCCACCGGCAGGACGCCCAGAGTCTGGGCCGCGTCCACCAGGAAGAAGATGCCCCGCGCCCGGCACAGGGCCCCCACCGCGCCGATGGGGAACCGGGTGCCCGACACGTTGGAGGCGTGGGTGAGCACCACCGCCCGGACGCCGGGCGTCAGCCGCTCTGCCAGATTCTCCGTCACCAGCTCCCCCCGCTCCGTGCAGGGCAGGTACTCCACCTCCACCCCCGCCCGCTCCAGCTGGCGGAGGGGGCGCAGGACGGCGTTGTGCTCCATGGGGGAGGTCACGACCCGGTCGCCGGGCCGCAGCAGTCCCTTGAGCAGCAGATTCAGCCCGTGGGTGGCCCCGGAGGTGAACGCCACATTGCGCGGCCCGGGACCGTTCACCAGGGTGCAGAGCCGCTCCCGCACCTCCAGCACCCCCCCGGCCGCGTCATAGGCCCGCTGGTAGCCGCCCCGGCCGATGTTGCAGCCCACACGCTCAATGTAGTCCGCCATAGCCGCCCCCACCCCCGGTGCCTTGGGGTAAGAGGTGGCCGCGTTGTCCAGATATACGGTGCGCATGTGTGACTCCTCCTCAAAACAGGCGGGCGGACAAGCTCCGCCCGCCTGTATGTGCTCCGATTCTCTCAGATCCGGGTATCCAGCGCCAGTTGGAACCAGTACGCGTCCCGCGGCATGCGGGGCAGCAGCCGGGACAGGATTCCGGCGCTCTCTCCGCTGTCGTCCAGCAGCATGCGGGCCGCGCTGCGCCGTCCTTCCAGAGTGCGCAGCAGGGCGTTGGCCTGGGTGCTCTGGCTTCGGCCGTCGGGCCGGCCGTCCACGTTGGCCGACCAGCAGGCCCAGCCCTCCCGCTCCAGCGCATCCGCCACGCCGGAGGCCGCCCCCTCCAGATATACGGTATGGGGCCGCACACGGACCAACTGCTCCAACAGGCCGGCCCCCTCCTCCAACGCCGCCCGCGCCCCATCCAGGCTCTGGCCCGGGACGGACAGGCCCACCGCGTGGCCCGAGCCCACCAGCCGGCGGAGCTGACCTTCCGCCGCCGCCAAGGCATCCGGCGTAAAGAGGAACAGGGCCCGGATGCCGCGTGCCTCCAGGGTGTCCAAAATGTTGTCCAGCGCCCCGCCGCCGGTGCACTGGAAGGACAGGTAGACCGGCAGACCGTCCTCCTGCTCCGGCTCGTCCGTGCCGCCGCCCGATGGCGTGGGGGACGGGCTGGGCGTGGGCTGGGTGCCCTGGTTCAGCTCCTGGAGGTACTTATAGTAGCGGGTGGGCATAGACAGCCCGCTGGCCGATGTAACAAACTGCTGGGTGTCCAGCCGCTCCTGCCCGTTTGTGATACGGATCAGGGTGCCGTAGTTGGTGGGGGTATAGGTGTAATTCAGGCCAAAAAAGCTGCACACCCCGGCCAGGGGGACAAACACCCGCCCGTTGCGCAGCGCGGCACGCATGTCCTTCGCCTCTCCGGAGAAGCCGTCGGTGCAGGTGCCCGCGTTCAGGTCAAACACAAGCATGCCGTTCAGGCTGTAGAGGGTAAACTTGTACTCAGTCTCTGTCCGCTCCTGCCCGTAGGAGACTCCCAGGTTCACCCCCGTCACCGTCCAGTCGAAGGCGGTGTAGGGCACATATATGTCTCCGTTGATCCAGGCGGGCATGGCAGACAGGGGCAGGTCCAGCATCTGGTCGTTCTCCGCCATCAGATAGATGGTGATCTCATCCGCCTTGGCCGTCCCGGCCAGCAGGAGGCTCAGGAGCAGCGCCGCCGCACACAGGCCGGACAGATATTTCTGGATGCGGCGCATGGCGCCCCTCCCTTCCCGGCAAAAGCCGTTCCTTTCTCGTCATTCCGCCATGAAGCCCGGCGGAATGGCCGCATGACGCCGGATTTCGCAGTCCCGCCCCAAGGCGGGAGCAGGCGGACCGCGTCAGGTATAACCGCCGCTTTGCGGTTATTATATCATGAAACCCCAGCCGGGTAAAGCGGCAGCTTGCACCAGCGGGCCCGGCGTGGTATGATGTTGCCCGGAACCCAATTTAATGTGTTTTTAAGGAAAGATCAATTCCATCCGCCCCGCGGCTTGGGTATACTGTAATCACAAAACCGTTGAAAGGGTGGCGGCCTCTATGTCAGTGACTTTGGAACAGGTGGAACAACTCCGCGCGCACGCGGCAGTCTCCTATGAGGAGGCCCGGCGGGCCCTGGAGGCCTGTGACGGCGATCTGCTGGACGCCCTGATCCTGCTGGAGCGGGAGGGCCGGATTCCGCCGGGCGGCGGGCGGGGCGCTTTTTTTACCACCCAGCCCGGTGCCGCCCCGGAGCCGCCGCCCTCCGGGCCCACCCGGGGGCCGGAGGCGTCCGGGAAGGACGAGAAGCGGTTCTGGGGGCTGGCCGTGACCGCGGGCGGCCACCGCGGCCGGGAGGAGCGGGGGAGCTGGCGCGCCCGCCTGCGGGAGCTGCTGGCGGCGGCGGTGGATCTGCTGCGCCACTGCACGGTCAACCAGTTTGAGGTGTGGCGCAACGGGGAGCGGATGACCGCCCTGCCCGTGCTGATCCTGATCCTGCTGGTGCTGGTGGCCTACTGGATCTCCCTGCCCTTGCTGGTGGTGGGCCTGTTCTTCGGCTGTAAATACCGCTTTTCCGGCCCGGATCTGGACAAAAACCGGGTGGGCGAGGTGGTCAACCAGGTGTCCGCCAAGGTGGGGGACGCGGTGGGCCAGGTACGGGACGAATTCAAGCGGGAATTCGACAAATCCAGGGGGAAAAAAGGCAAGTAAGGAGCGAGAGAGATGGCAGAGAGAATCCTGTTGGTGGAGGACGAGGAGAAGCTGGCCCGCATGGTGGAGCTGGAGCTCCAATACGAGGGGTACGAGGTGGAGAAGGCCTTCGACGGGCGCGCCGGGCTGGACCGGGCCCTGTCGGGGGAGTTCGACCTGGTGCTGCTGGACATCATGCTGCCCGCCCTGTCCGGCATGGAGGTGCTGCGCCGCCTGCGGCGGGAGAGCGCCATGCCCGTCATCATGCTCACTGCCCGGGACACCGTGGTGGATAAGGTGTCCGGCCTGGACATGGGGGCGGACGACTACATTACCAAGCCCTTTGCCATCGAGGAGCTGCTGGCCCGCATCCGGGCGGCCCTGCGCAAGCGCCCCGCCCAGGCCGCGGAGCCGCCCCGGAGCCTGCTCACCGCCGGTCCCCTCACCATGGACACCGACCGGCACGAGGTGAGCGTGAATGGCGAGGGGGTGGAGCTCACCCGCCGGGAGTTCGATCTGCTGCGCTACCTGCTGGAGAACAAGGAGCGGGTCATCTCCCGGGAGTCCCTGCTGGACCATGTGTGGGGCTTCGACTTCGTGGGGGAGACCAACGCAGTGGACGTATACATCCGCTTTCTGCGGGCCAAAATCGACGAGCACTTCGGTATCAAGCTCATCCACACCGTCCGCGGCGTGGGCTATGTGATTCGGGAGGAAGGACAATGAACGCGGCCGCCATCGTCTACACCAGCCAGACCGGCTTCACCGCCCGGTACGCCGCCCTGCTGGCGGAGCGCACCGGCCTGCCCTGCCGCCCGCTGAAGGAGGCCGCCGCCCTGCCCCGGGGGACGGCGGTTATCTACCTGGGCTGGCTGTGCGCTGGGGGGATCAAGGGCCTGAAGGGGGCCCGCCGCCGCTTCCGGACGGCGGCGGTGTGCGCCGTGGGCATGGCGGCGGAGGTGGAGGAGGCCAAGCTGCGCCGGGACAACCGGCTGGAGGGCGTTCCCCTGTTCTACCTCCGGGGCGGCTACGCCCCGGAGAAGCTCACCGGCTTCTACCGCGCCATGATGGCCCCCATGGCCCGGCTGGTGTCCAGGGCCCCGGCGGAGACGGAGGCCGACCGGGCCATGCGGGACGCCTTCCGGGACGGGGGCGACTGGGTTTCCCCGGAGCGACTGGCGCCCGTGCTGGCCTGGCTGGACGGGGATTAGGAGGAGGGAGTTCCCATGGCACACAGAGCGAACAAGCGCCCGCCGGGGCGCATCAAGTCCTCCATCGTGGCCCGGCTCAACACACGCCTCTTTTTCCGTCTGCTGGGCATCTATTTCACCATGGATCTGCTGCTGCTGTTCCTGTTCTGCGGCGGCCTGTTCGTCTGGTCGGAGCAGCAGGCGGCCCAGATCAGCACCCTGGTGAAGGAGCGGGGCGTCCCCTCGGCGGAGGCCACGGAGTGGATGACGGCAGGGGATTACACCGTCACCGCCGGCACGCCGGAGGCGGACGGCCTCCGCCTGCCCGGCTGGCTGCCCTCGCCGGAGGAGACCCGGGGCGGCGTGCGCTACTTCAACCCCGGCACGGTGGATCTCCTTCTGCTGGTCACCTTCTCCTCCGGCGACGCCACCAGCTACACCCTCCAGATGCCGGGGGACGAGCCCTACGCCATCCGGCTGGATCTGACCCAGCCCGCAGCCATCTTCGTCTTTGCCGCCCGGGTGTTGTTCATCTGCCAGTTGGCCAGCCTGGTGACCAACCTGTTCAAGAACGCCGGCTCCATTAAGAAGGTACTCCGCCCCATCCAGGAGCTGGCCGCCACCGCCGCCAAGCTCAACCAGGTGGAGCGCATGTCGCCGGAGGAGCTGAAGGCCCTGGCGGGCAAGCTGGACGAGATCAACGCCACCCATCTGGACCGGCGCATCGACCTGCCCGGCACCCAGAAGGAGCTGAAAACCCTGGCCCAGGCCATCAACGCCATGCTGGACCGCATCAACGAGGCCTACCGCTCCCAGATGCGCTTCGTCTCCGACGCCAGCCATGAGCTGCGCACCCCCATCGCGGTGATCCAGGGCTACGCCAACCTGCTCAACCGCTGGGGCAAGGACGACCCCGCCACCCGCCAGGAGGCCATCGACGCCATCCGGCAGGAGGCCGACTCCATGAAGGAGCTGGTGGAGCAGCTTCTCTTCCTGGCCCGGGGGGACAACGACTCCATGCACATTGAGATGGAGACCTTCGACTTGACCGAGGTGGCCGCCGAGGTGCTCAAGGAGACCGGGATGATCGACCAGACCCACACCTTCTCCGCCCGGTGGGAGGGGGCCGTGCCGGTCTGCGCCGACGTGGGACTGACCAAGCAGGCCCTGCGCATCCTAGTGGACAACTCCATCAAATACACCCCCGCCGGAGGGCACATCACCCTGTCCGCCGCCCTGCGGGACGGCATGGCCCGCCTCTCCGTCCAGGACGAGGGCCAGGGCATCGACGCCGGCAGCCTGCCCCACGTGTTCGACCGCTTCTACCGCACCGACCAGTCCCGGGCCCGCCAGACCGGCGGCACCGGGCTGGGGCTGGCCATCGCCAAGTGGATCGTGGACCGCCACGGCGGCTGGTTCGAGGTGCGCTCCTGGCCCGGCGTGGGCACCCGCATGACCATCGTTCTCCCCGTCGCCGAGCTGGATGCCGGCGGTGCGGACGAAGATGCGGAGCAGACCCGCCCGGCGTAAAAGAAAGCCCCTGAAGGGCCGGCCTCTCCCTTGGAGAGGCCGGCCCTCTTTTTTTACGAATCTGGGGAACTTTTTTCCTCCCTCTGCCGTCCAAGAGAGCGAGTACCACAAAACAAATAAAGGAGCGTACCCATATGAACCGACGTTTTCTCGCCCTGGCCCTGGCCGGGACGCTGTCCCTGAGCCTGCTGGCCGGCTGCGGCAGCAGCAAGGAGCCCGCCCCGGAGAGCTCGGCCCCCGTGGTGGAGTCCCCCTCCGCCTCCCCGGAGGCGTCCCCGTCCCCCGTCCTGCCCACCGACAGCCCGGCGGCCCTCCCCGAGACCACGCCCCCCGCGGAGGAGACTCCCTCCCAGGCTCCCTCCGCCGCACCCAGCGCCAAACCCTCCGCCCCGGCCGCCACCCCCAAGCCAACGCAGAAGCCGACTTCCACGCCTACCCCTGAGCCGGTGGAGCCGGAGCCCCAGGTGGACGCGGTGCAGTCCACCTGGAATGACATCTCCAAGCTGGACATTCCCTCCCTAACCGACCTGGACGATGCCACTCTGACCGCCTTGTACGGCATTGATCCCGCTGATTTGGACAGCTATCTCTGCAAGATGCCCATGGTCAATGTGCAGGCCACCGAGTTCTTTATCGCCAAGGTGAAGGACGGCAAGATGGATACCGTGAAGGCCGCCGTGGAGAAACGGCAGGATGATCTGGAGGCCCAGTGGTCCCAGTACCTGCCTGAGCAGTTGGAGCTGGTACAGAACTATAAGCTGGTGACCAACGGCAACTACATCCTCTTCGCCGTCAGTGAGTACGCCGACGAGGCGGTAACCGCATTTAACACCTATACAAAGTAATTTTTTGCGGGTATAATAAGGGCGCCCGGCAGGGCAACCTGCCGGGCTTTTTCTGAAGTTCACAAGAGAGTTGGTGGTTCGTTGGTCTTTTCCAGCCTGTATTTCCTGTTTTTATATCTCCCCATTGTATTATTTCTGTACTATATTACGCCTTTGAAATGGCGGAACCTGTTGCTGTTGCTGGTCAACCTGGTGTTCTACGCCTGGGGAGAGCCGGTCTATATTCTTATCATGTTCCTCTCCATCGGCATCGACTACACCCACGGAATGCTGGTGGAGAAGTACAAGCGCAGGGGCAACGACCGGGGGGCCCGGTGGGCGGTGGCCTCGTCGGTCATCTTCAATCTGGCTCTGCTGTTCTTTTTCAAGTACTGGGACTTCGTTGCCGGCAGCCTCCAAGCCATCGGTTTTTCCTTCATGCCGAAGCTGGGCCTGAGCCTGCCCATCGGCATCTCCTTCTACACCTTCCAGACCATGAGCTACACCATCGACGTGTACCGGGACGACGCCAAGGTGCAGCGCAGCCTCGTCAACTTCGGCACCTTCGTCACACTCTTCCCCCAGCTCATCGCCGGTCCCATCATCAAATACAAAGATCTGGGCGATCAGATCGACCACCGCACCCACTCCCCCGAGCAGTTTGCCTCCGGCGTGCAGATCTTCGTGGTGGGCCTGGCGAAAAAGGTCCTGCTGGCCAACAACATCGGCAAGCTGTGGGATACCATTCTGGCCCTCCCCGCCGGGGAGCTCACCACTGCTGGGGCATGGCTGGGCGTGGCCGCTTTCGCTTTCCAGCTCTACTTCGACTTCTCCGGCTACTCCGACATGGCTGTGGGCCTGGGCCGGATGCTGGGCTTCGAGTTCATGCGCAACTTCAACTACCCCTATATCGCCAAGTCGGTCACCGAGTTCTGGCGGCGGTGGCACATCTCCCTCGGCACCTGGTTCCGGGAGTACCTCTATATCCCCCTGGGGGGCAACCGGGTGAGCAAGCCCCGGCTGTTTTTCAACCTTCTGGTGGTGTGGGCGGCCACCGGCATCTGGCACGGGGCGAGCTGGAACTTCCTCATCTGGGGACTCTACTTCGCCGTCCTGCTGATTTTGGAAAAGGCTTTCCTGGGCAAGCTCCTCCAGAAGCTTCCCGCCGCCCTCCAGCACCTATACACCCTGTTTCTGGTACTGGTGAGCTGGGCCATCTTCGCCGTGGAGGACTTCGGCCATATGGGAGCCTACCTCAAGGCCATGTTCGGCCTGGGCGGCGGCCTGACAAACGACAACGTATCGTATTATTTTTTCTCTTTTCTCCCCATGCTTATCATCGCCGCTGTGGCCTCCACCCCGCTGGCCGCCAAGCTGTGGAAGCGCCTGCCCGAAAAGCCCAGGCTGGCGCTCCTCCCCATTCTGCTGCTGGCAGGGCTGGTCTTCTCCACCGCCTACCTGGTGGACGCCACCTACAACCCCTTCCTCTACTTCCGATTCTGACTCAGGAGGCAAGCCATGACAAAGAAATACTGCATCTTCCTCTCCGCCCTGTTCTGCGCCTTTCTCGGGGTGTTCCTGGTGGCCAATGCCGTCTCGCCCGACCGCACCTTCTCCCAGATGGAGAACCGCAACCTGGAGCAGCTCCCCGTCCCCAGTGTCAAAACCCTGCTGAACGGGCAGTTTATGAAGGACTTCGAAACCTACACCACCGATCAGTTTGTGGGGCGGGACGGCTGGATCGCCCTCAAGTCCACCACCGAGCGTGTCCTGGGCAAGAAAGAGAACAACAATGTCTATTTTGCCGCCGGTGACACCCTGATCTCCCGCTTCGACGAGCCAGACGGGGAAAAGGTGACGAATAATCTGAATTATGTGAACAACTTTGTGGAAAATGTGGATATCCCTGTGACCTTCTCCCTGATCCCCACCCAAGCCTGCATCTGGGCCGACCGGCTGCCCGCCGGAGCCCCCAACGCCAGCCAGACCGCCATTCTGGAGCAGGCCAAGGCTGCCGTGCCCGGTGCGTCCTGGGCCGACCTCTACACCCCCCTGTGGGAGCACAAGGGCGAGGACATCTTCTACCGCACCGACCACCACTGGACCAGCCTGGGGGCTTACTACGGCTATACCGGACTGGCCACCGCCCTGGGCTACACCCCCGTACCCCTGAACGACTACACCGAGACCGTCCGCTCCACCGAGTTCTACGGCACCGTGTTCTCCTCCTCCGGCGTGCGGTGGGTGCGCCCGGACACCATCTCTACCTACGTGCCCGACGACGGCATCACCGTGGCGAGTCACACCTACGACAACAAGGGCAACCCGGTGGAGGAACCCCGGCAGCTCTACGACACCTCCTTCCTCTCCGTCAAGGACAAGTACTCCATGTTCCTGGGCGGCAACCAGCCTTTGGGCGTCGTAAAGAACGCCAACAATCCCGACGGCCCCAGGCTGCTGATAATCCGGGACTCCTACGCCGACTCCCTGGTGCCCTTCCTCACCCCCCACTTCTCTGAGATCCACCTGCTGGATCTGCGCTACTACAAGCTCTCCATCGCCGACTATATCGCCCAGAACGGCATCGACCAGGCTCTGGTGCTCTACAGCGTGCCCAACTTCGTCACCGACAGCAACCTGCTCTGGATTGCGAAATAAGCCGCAAAAAATCCCCCGCTCTCTAAGGAGCGGGGGATTTTTGATCAGCTCTGCGGATTTCAGTCGCGCTGGGAGTGGCGGTTCATGGAGTGGTTCAGCTTGCCGATCACCAGCAGGACTACTACCATACACACAATGGCAATGGCCAGATTGATAACCACATTCTGAATAAAGGATGCCAGAATGTAGTTTGCGAAGCACACGGCGGCCACCGTCATGGCGTAGGGCAGCTGAGTCGCCACGTGGTTGAGGTGGTAGCATTGGGCGCCGGAGGATGCCATGATCGTGGTGTCGGAGATGGGAGAGCAGTGGTCGCCCATAACCGCGCCGCCCAGGGTGGCCGCGATGGCGATCATCAGCATATCGTTGCCGTTGATCAGTTCCGAGGTCAGATCGGCAGCGGGAATGCCGCCGGAGAACACCGGGATGACGATGGGCAGCAGGATGGTGAAGGTGCCCCAGGAGGTGCCGGTGGCGAAACCCAGGAACGCGGCGATCAGGAATACCACGGCGGGCAGGAAGTTCTTCAGGCCGGGGCCGAACTTGGACACCAGGTCCGCCACAAACTCGGGGGCGCCGAGGGCCTTGGTCACGTCGCCGATGGTCCAGGCCAGGCACAGGATCAGGATGGCGGGCACCATCTGCTTGAAGCCGTTGGGCAGGCAGTCCATCAGCTCAGTGAAGCTCATGGCCCGGCGCACCATGAAGAAGATCATGGTAAAGATCAGGGCAACCAGGGAGCCGAGAGGCAGGGCGTCAAAGGCGGAGGTATTGGCGAAGGCGGTGATGAGGTCGGTGCCGCCGTTCTGGTAGCCCACATAGACCATGGAGCCCACGCAGCACCCCACCAGCACAAGCACCGGCAGTACCAGGTCAATGACCTTGCCATTGGGATTGAACTTCATCTCTTCCACACCGGCAAAGGGGCGTTCGGGCGTGGTGTAGAGGTCACCCTTGGCGGCGTTGTTCTCATGCTTGCGCATGGGACCGTAGTCGATATTCAGGCAGGTCATCACAACGATGAACACCAGGGTCAGAATGGCGTAATAGTTGTAGGGGATGGCTTTCAGGAAGATCTGGAAGCCCACCTCCTCGTTGCCGATGATACCGGTGACAGCCGCCGCCCAGGAGGAGACGGGCATCATAATGCACACAGGGGCCGCGGTGGCGTCGCACATATAGGACAGCTTGGCGCGGGAGATGTGGTGGCCGTCGGTGACGGGCCGCATCACATTACCGGTGGTCAGGTTATTGAAGTAGTCGTCCACGCCCAGCACGATGGCCAGGATGAAGGTGGACCACAGGGCGCCGGACTTGGTCTTGATATGGCTCACAGCCCAGTCGCCATAGGCCTTGGAGCCGCCGGCCCGGATCATCAGGGCTACCATGGTGCCCAGAATGACCAGGAACATCAGAATGCCCATGTTGCCGCCGGCATTGGATGTCAGGCGGGAGACAAAATCCTGGAACGCATCAATGGGGCTGCCGTTGGTATACAGGAAGCAGCCCACGATAATGCCCAGGAACAAAGACGAATACACTTCCTTGGTGATCAAAGCCAGGACGATGGCCGCCACCGGCGGGAGCAAGGATGCGACGGTGCCCCAGACAAAGCTGGTATGCTCCACGTCGCCCTCGGCAAATGCTGCTGTCATCAGGACACATACAAGTGCGAAAATGACCAGCAGGAATTGGCCGAACCGTTTCATACGTGGTGAATTCATAATGGCCCTCCTATGAAATTGTGAATCCTAAAAGCTCCCCAACCCAAGGACTCGAGGGCTATCATACAAGATTGTTAACAGTTTGACAATAGATTTTTGCAAATCTTAACACACTTTGTCAATATCCGACAGAATAATCGCTAAATTTTTGTAAAAAAAGTCATGTGCTGCGCAAAAAACCCCCCGCTCCAAGAGCGGGGGGTTTTTTATGTAAGAGTTAATCGCGCTGAGAGTGGGCGTTCATGGAGTGGTTGACCTTGCCGATCACCAGCATGACAAGCACCATAGAGACAATGGCGATGGGCAGGCAGATGAAGGGAACCTGGATAAACGCGGTGATGATATAGTTGACGAAGGCCACAACCGCGACGGTCACAGCGTAGGGCAGCTGAGTGGCCACGTGGTTCAGGTGGTAGCACTGAGCGCCAGAGGACGCCATGATCGTGGTGTCGGAGATGGGAGAGCAGTGGTCGCCCATAACCGCGCCGCCCAAAGTGGCAGCGATGGAGATCATCAGCAGGTTGTTGTTCAGGTCACCCACGGTCAGATCCACAGCAGGAGTACCGCCGGAGAACACCGGGATGACGATGGGCAGCAGGATGGAGAAGGTGCCCCAGGAGGTACCGGTGGCGAAACCCAGGAACGCGGCGATGATGAACACTACGGCGGGCAGCAGGGCATACAGGCTGCCGCTGAGGTTCTCCACGATGCCGGCCACGAACTCGGGGGCGCCGAGGCCCTTGGTCACGTCGCCGATAGTCCAGGCCAGGCACAGGATCAGGATGGCGGGCACCATCTGCTTGAAGCCCTCGGGCAGGCAGTCCATCAGTTCGGTGAACTTCATGGAGCGGCGCACCATGAAATAAATCATGTTGATGATCAGGGCGATCAGAGAGCCCAGAGGCAGGGCATCAAAGGCGGAGGTGTTGGCAAAGGCGGTGATGAGGTCATGGCCTCCGTTCTGGAAGCCCACATAGATCATCGAGGACACGCAGCCGATGATCAGGATGATAACAGGAATGACCAGGTCGATGACCTTGCCGTTGGGGTTGAATTTCATCTCCTTGGCATCGGCGAAGGGACGCTCAGGCGTGGTATAGAGGTCACCCTTGGCGGCGTTGAGCTCGTGGGTACGCATGGGGCCGTAGTCGATGTTGAGGCAGGTCATCACAATGATGAACACCAGGGTCAGGATGGCGTAGTAGTTGAAGGGGATGGCCCGCAGGAAGATCTGGAAGCCGACCTCCTCATTGCCGATTACGCCGGTAACGGCCGCCGCCCAGGAGGAGACGGGCATCATGATACAAACAGGCGCCGCAGTGGCATCGCACATGTAGGACAGCTTGGCGCGGGAGATGTGGTGGCCGTCGGCCACAGGGCGCATCACGTTGCCGGTGGTCAGGTTGTTGAAGTAGTCATCCACGCCCAGCACAATCGCCAGGATGAAGGTGGACCACAGGGCGCCGGATTTGGTCTTGATGTGGGACACAGCCCAGTCGCCGTAGGCCTTGGAGCCGCCGGCCCGGATCATCAGGGCCACCATGGTGCCCAGGATGACCAGGAACATCAGGATACCCATGTTGCCGCCGGCATTGGAGCACAGGTGGCTGACAAAGAACTGGAACGCGTCGATGGGATTGCCGTTGACCTGCAGGAAGCAGCCAACCAGGATACCCAGGAACAGCGACGAGTAGACTTCCTTGGTGATCAGCGCCAGGCCGATGGCCACGACGGGCGGCAGCAGGGACGCGATGGTACCGTGAACCGCGCTGACAACCTCAGCGTCACCTTCTGCGAATGCGGCTGTGGTAAGAACACATGCAAGGGCGAATACGACGAGCAAGAGTTTCCCAAAGCGTCTCATGCGTGGTGAGTTCATAATAACCCTCCCTTATTTAATGCGAATCCTAAAAGCCTCCCCAACCCTAGGATTCGTACCTTATGATACACCATCATTCACAATTTGGCAATACTTTTTCGTCAAATTTAATATACACTCTTCCACTTTAGTGGGCCGAATTTCACATATTGAGCAAAAAGTTCTCAGCTTCCAGTGATTTCCTCACTCTGCGGAACGTTTTCTCATCCGGGCAGCGGACCGTGTGCAGGTGGATTCCGCCGGTCAATGCTGAGAGCGGACGGGCTCCGTGCTCCTCCACCCGCCGGACGAACTCAGCCACGTCGTACCGGGAGCGCACCCCCAGCAGTCCGGTGAGCTGGCCGTAAACCGGGTGCTCCACGATTACGTCCACCACCTCGCCCCCGGCGTCCACGATGGCGTTGAGCTCCCGCTCCATCTCCTCCGGAGCGTGAACACAGGCCACGGTGCGCTCCACGCCGCCTCCCCGTCCGCCCAGGAGATACCCCCGGGGCGTGGCCAGGATATCCGTCCCTCCGGCCCGGAGCAGGGCCACATCGCCCACGATGATCTGCCGGCTGACGGAGAAGCGCTCGGCCAAGGCGGCGGCGCTCACCGGCCCCACGGCCTCCTCCAGCGCCTGGGCCACGGCCTGCCGCCTGGCCTGCGCGGCTGACATTGACATGTGACAATTCCCCCTTTCTTCTCCCAGTATACCAGTTCCCGCTCCATCTGTAAATCATCTTGCTTTTTCCCCGGCGTCCGGTTAGAATAAGGTTGATCGTTTGCTGGAAAGGAGCTGTGGCAATGGACCGTGAGGAAGCCTTTGAATTTCTGGACCGGACGGCCCGCGGCATCGCGGAGATGTTCGGCTCCACCTGTGAGACCCTGGTCCACGACATGGGGGACCCCCGCCACCCCATCCTGTCCATCTACAACGGGCACGTCTCCGGCCGGACCGTGGGCTCCACCCTGGACATCCTGGGCACCGCCAAGGAGCTGGACGAGGACGCTCTGGTAACCGACTTCGTCAATCTCTACGCCACCACCCCATCGGGCCAGCAGATCAAGAGCAGCACCTTCCACCTCATCGGGGAGGGATACAACCTGGCCCTTGGCATCAACTTCGACTACAGCTCCCTGGTGTACGCCAACCGCATTCTGGTGGACCTCATGAGCGCGGAGGCCGACCTTCAGAGCGCCCTGTGGCACGGCGGGGACAGCCGTCTGGCCGATGTCTTTGACGAGTGTCTGGCCGCCGTTGGCAAGCCGGTCAGCGCCCTGAACAAGCGGGACCGGATGAAGATCATCGCCCTTCTGGACCAAAAGAACGCTTTCTCCTTCCGCAAGTCGGTGCCTTTTGTGGCCAAGCGGCTCCAGGTCTCCCGGTATACGGTCTATAAATACCTGGGTGAGCTGACCGGCGCCCATGCGGAGGAGAGCGAGGAGGAATAACGCCATGTACGAGGAAAAAATTAACGCCTATTTTGACGCCCCTGAGCGCCGGGCTGAGCTGGTGGAGGCCATCTCCCGGCTGGTACGCATTCGCAGCGTGCGGGAGGAGCCCTTGCCCGGCATGCCCTTCGGCCCCGGCCCCGCCGCCGCCCTGGCAGAGGGTCTGAAGCTGGCCGAAGAGCTGGGCTTTGCCACCCGCAACTACGATAACTACGTGGGCACCGCCGATCTCAACGACAAGGAGACCGCCCTTCACATTCTCTGCCACCTGGACGTGGTGGGCGAGGGCACCGGCTGGACAGTGACGGAGCCCTATGCGCCCAAGGAGGTGGACGGCATGCTCTACGGCCGGGGCACCGACGATGACAAGGGCCCCGTGGCCGCTGTCCTGCTGGCCATGAAGGCCGTGAAGGAGCTGGGCGTCCCCCTCCGGCGCAACGCCCGCCTGCTGATGGGCACCGACGAGGAGAGCGGCTCCAGCGACATCGCCTACTACTACGCCCGGGAGCCCTACGCCCCCTATGCCTTCTCCCCCGACGCGGAGTTCCCCCTCATCAACATCGAGAAGGGCAGCTACAAGCCGGTGTTCACCAAGTCCTGGCCCGCGGAGACCGCCACCCCCCGGGTGACCGAGTTCCGCGGCGGCTTCCGCATCAACGTGCTCCCGCCGGAGGCCGAGTGCTTGGTTGCCGGCCTGTCCGCCGACGCCGCCCGTCCCTATTGCGACCGGGCCGCCGCCGAGACCGGCGTGCGCTACGAGCTGCGCGAGGAGGGGGACAGCCTGCACATCCTCTGCCGCGGCAAAGGCGCCCACGCCTCCCTGCCGGAGGAGGGCGTCAACGCCATCACCGGCCTGCTCCATCTGCTCTGCTCCCTTCCCCTGGCCAAGGTGGGCTCCACCGCCGCCCTCCACGCGCTCAACGCCCTCTTCCCCCACGGCGACTGCGCCGGCAAGGCCCTGGGCATCGCCCAGTCCGATGAGCTGTCCGGGGCGCTGACCCTGGCCTTTTCCCTGCTGACCGTCAACGGTACTGGCCTGGAGGGCCAGTTTGACAGCCGGGTACCCATCTGCGCCAGCGATGAGAACTGCCGCGCCGCCGCAGAGGCATCTTTTTCCAAGTTTGGCTTTTCCGTCTCCGGCGAGATGGACGCTCCCCACCACACCCCCGCCGACTCCCCGCTGGTCAAGGCCCTGCTCAAGTGCTACGAGCAGTACACCGACTACAAGGGGGAGTGCCTGGCCATTGGCGGAGGCACCTACGTCCACGATATTCCCGGCGGCGTGGCTTTCGGCTGCTGTATGCCCGGCTTTAACGGCAACATGCACGGCGCCGACGAGCACACCTGCATTGCCGACCAGCTCACCGCCGCCAAGATCTTTACCCAGGCCATCATCGACCTGTGCGGCTGAGTCCGCCTTCAGCCCCCTTGAGCAAAGCCCATGGGCTTTGCTGCGGCAATTCCGCCGCAGGCCGTTCCCCATCCGGTCCGCGCCCCGGCGCGTACTATATAAAATAAAGAGAACCGGAACTCAAAAAAGAGAAGAGAAAGCGAGGAACCCCTATGCGCAAAATCTGGAAACGTGTTACCGCAGCCGCTCTGTCCCTCACCTTCGTCCTATCCCTTTCCGCCTGCGGCGGCGGTGGTCTCAGCGCCGACGATGCCACCACGTATGTTCAGGGTATTCTGGACGAGAACTACAAAGGCGTTTATGATCCCGACTTCCTGGAGCTGATCGACATTACCGAGAATGAGGCTGAGGAAACCTACCTGTCCAGCCTGGAGACCGAGGCTGACTTTTTCGCCTCCGCCTTCCTGATCGACGACCTGACCGACGAACTCAAGGCCGAGGTAGTTGACATGTATAAGCAGGTCTACGCCAAGGCCAAGTACACTGTGGATACCGCTACGGAGGTGGACGACAGCACCTTCGGCGTCAAAGTCACTGTGGAGCCTCTGGACGTATTTGACCGGGTCGCCGAGGCCCTGTGGGGCGACACCCCCGACGCCCGCGCCGAAGCTCTCTACAGCCAGGACGTGGACTCCATGACCGATGAGGAGTACGCCGCTTATGACGCGGAGTGGTGCCGCCTGGTCATCGACCTGACCTTGGAGAAGCTGCCCGAGGCGGAGTATCTGGAGGCCCAGAGCAAGGTGGTGCAGATCACCCTGGGCGACGACAACTACTGGTCCCTGGATGAGCAGGATTTCAGCGACCTGGACTGGCTGATCCTTGACTACAACTTCTGAGTACACATGCGCCGCAGATTGGTTTCAGTCTGCGGCGCTTTTGCGATACATGGGGCATCTGTCATGCGAAAAATGGCCCGCGCCAGATGCCGCCCCGAACGGCAGGCCGTACACTTCCGCACATCTGTGTGAGTTTATCACAGACGGCAGCCCCGTCCATCCCCTATACTGGGCGCATCTCAGTAAGGAGGTTGCCTATGGATTTGCGAAAACACCACCGAAGAACGGCAAAGATCGGGGCGGATTGCGTGGCCTGCGGCTGCTGTGTCCGCGTCTGTCCCCTCTCCGCCATCCGAATCTGGAACGGTATCACAGCCCGGGTGGATGCAGACCGATGCGTCGGCTGCGGCAAGTGCGCGGCGGAGTGCCCGGCTACCATAATTACACTGGAGGAGAATCGCCCATGAAAAAGCGCTGGTATGACTTTCTCTGGATCGCCTCTCTCCTCTATCTGGTGTTGGGCTTCTTCAACATCCTCTTTGCCTGGTTGGGCCTCCTCTGCTTTTTCATCCCTCTGGTCATCGCCTTTGCGGGCGGGGATAAGGGCTACTGCAACCGCTTTTGTGGACGGGGACAGTTGTTCAGCCTGCTGGGTGGACGCTTCGGCCTCTCCCGGCGGGCCGATATTCCCCGGTGGATGAAAAGCAAGGCGTTCCGCTACGGGTTTTTGGGCTTTTTTCTGCTGATGTTCTTCCAGATGCTCTGGAGCACATATCTGGTCTTTGCCGGCGCGCAGGAGCTGCGCCAGGCCGTCACTCTGCTTTGGACGTTCCGGCTGCCTTGGCACTGGGCCTACTATGGAACCCTCTTTTCCCCCGGCGTGGCCCAATTCGCCTTTGGCTTTTACAGCGTCATGCTCACCTCTACGGTGCTGGGGCTGGTCACAATGGTGCTTTTCAAACCCCGCTCATGGTGTGTGTATTGCCCTATGGGCACCATGACACAGCTTATCTGCCGGGGGAAGCACCGGGGAGAGGCCGCCCTCCACTCTCCGGCAGAAGGTAGTTGACATTTTCCCCTCCGTCCCGTATACTATAAAGTATAGAAGTCCTACTGAAGTTCATATGGTCGGATGATGGGGTGGGGAGAGCGCGGCACACCGCCGCCGCCGAAGGGGCAGCGCAGTGATCTCTCAGGCAGAAGGACCGGCCCCGGACGAGGCTCTGGAAAGCGGACCGCAGTCCGCGCCGACGGGGGCAAAACTCTCAGGCAACCGAACAGAGGCGCATGGCAGCATTGCCATGCGCTTTTTTTGACCCCAATTTTAAAGGAGGGCATGGAAATGGAACGCAAAACTCCGCTCTACGACCGCCACACGGCGGCGGGGGGCAAGCTGGTTCCCTTTGCCGGATGGCTGCTGCCGGTGCAGTACTCCGGCGTCATCGCCGAGCATAGGGCCGTGCGCACCGGCTGCGGCCTGTTCGACGTCAGCCACATGGGAGAGCTGCTCCTCCGGGGCCCCGACGCCCTGGCCAACCTCAACCGGCTCATGACCAACGACTTTTCCGGCATGGCGGACGGCCAGGCCCGCTATTCCCCCATGTGCTACGAGGACGGAGGCGTGGTGGACGATCTGATCGTCTACCGCTGTTCGGACACGGCCTGGCTGGCGGTGGTCAACGCCTCCAACATCGGCAAGGACCGGGATTGGATGACCGCCCACCTGGCCGGGGACTGCACTTTGGAGGATCTCTCCGATCAGACGGCCCAGCTCGCCCTCCAGGGGCCCGGTGCGGAGGCGCTGCTGCGCACCCTGACGGCGGACATTCCGGCGAAGAACTACACCGCTGTGCTCCACGGCACGGTGGACGGCCGGCCCTGCCTGGTCTCCCGCACCGGGTACACCGGCGAGGACGGCTTTGAGCTCTACTGCGCCCCGGCGGACGCCCCCGCCCTTTGGGACGCGCTGACGGCCGCCGGGGCCCTCCCCTGCGGCCTGGGGGCCCGGGATACCCTGCGGCTGGAGGCCGCCATGCCCCTCTACGGCCACGAGCTCTCTCCCTCCATCAACCCCTACGAGGCAGGGCTGGGCATCTTCGTCAAGCTTGAGAAGCCCGACTTCATCGGCAAGGCCGCCCTGGAGCGGGCCCGCCCCGTGTCCCGCCGCCGGGTGGGTCTCCAAATGACCGGGCGCGGCATCGCCCGGGAGGGCTGCCCGGTGTACGACGGCGGGCGGCAGGTGGGCGTGGTCACCTCCGGCACCCACTGCCCCTGGGTGGGGCAGGCGGTGGCCCTGGCCCTGGTGGACGCGGCGTACAAGGAGCCGGGCACCCCGCTCCAGGTGGACGTGCGGGGGCGCCGGGTGGACGCCCAGGTGGTCAAAACGCCCTTCTACCGGCGGGGATAAGGGCAAACCGGCCACGCCGTCTGCCGCCCCTTTTCAGCTCATTTTATAAAAACAACCTTAAATTATACAGGAGGTTATCACCATGAACATTCCCGAGGAACTGCGCTACACCAAATCCCACGAGTGGCTCAAGGAGGAGGACGGCGTCTGCACCGTCGGCCTCACCGACTTCGCCCAGCACGCCCTGGGGGATATCGTCTTTGTCAACCTGCCCCAGGAGGGGGACCCTGTCACCGCCGGGGAGGCCCTCGGCGATGTGGAGTCGGTGAAGGCGGTGTCCGACGTGCTCTCCCCTGTGTCCGGTGTGGTAAAGGCGGTCAACGAGGAGCTGCTGGACAATCCCGCCCTGGTGAACGAGGACCCCTACGGGGCCTGGCTGATCCAGGTGGAGCAGATGACCGATGAGGAGGAGCTGCTGGACGCGGCGGCCTACGAGGTCCACTGTGCCGCGGAGGAGGGCTGACATGGCCGGATATCTGCCCGCCGCCGCGGCGGAGCGGGCCGCCCAGTACGCCGCCCTGGGCCTGTCCGGCCCGGAGGCGCTGTACCGGGACGTGCCGGAGTCCGTGCGCCTCACCGCCCCCCTGAACCTGCCCCCTCCCCAGTCGGAGCTGGAGGTCCGCCGCACCCTGGAGGCCCTGGCGGAGCAGAACCTCCGCTTCCGCACCATCCTGCGGGGGGCCGGGGCTTACGACCACTACATCCCCGCGGCGGTGAGCCGCATCGCCTCTAAGGAGGAGTTCGTCACGGCCTATACCCCCTATCAGGCGGAGATCAGCCAGGGGGTGCTCCAGTCCATCTTCGAGTTCCAGACCATGATCTGTGAGCTCACCGGCCTGGATGCGGCCAACGCCTCGGTGTATGACGGGGCCTCCGCCGCGGCGGAGGCGGTGGCCATGTGCCGGGAGCGGAAGCGGACGAGGGCCGTGGTGTCCAGCGCGGCCCACCCGGACGTAATTTCCACTATCCGGACCTACAGCTTCGGCGCGGGTACCGAGGTGGCGGCGGCCCCGGCGGAAAACGGCGTCACCAATCTCACCGGACTGCTGGATGAGACCACCGCCTGCGTCTATGTCCAGCAGCCCAACTTCTTCGGCCAGCTTGAGGATCTGCCCGCCCTGGCCGCGCAGGTACACGCCGCCGGGGCCAGACTGATCGTCGGGGTCAACCCCGCCGCCCTGGGGGTGCTGGAGTCCCCCGGCGCCTGCGGGGCGGACATCGCCGTGGGCGAGGGACAGCCCCTGGGCCTCCCCCTGTCCTGGGGCGGGCCCTACCTGGGCTTCATGGCCGCCTCCCAGTCCCTCATGCGCAGGCTGCCCGGCCGCATCGTGGGAGAGACCCGGGACAGCCGGGGAGAGCGGGCCTTTGTCCTCACCCTGCAGGCCCGGGAGCAGCACATCCGCCGGGAGAAGGCCTCGTCCAACGTGTGCTCCAACGAGGCGCTGTGCGCCCTCACCGCCTCCGTCTACCTGTCCCTCATGGGGCCGGACGGGCTTCGGCAGGTGGGCGAGCAGTGCCACGCTAAGGCCCACTACCTGGCCGCAGAGCTGTGCCGGCTGCCCGGCGTGTCCCTGCGCTACCCCGGCCCCTTCTTCCACGAGTTTGTCACCGATCTGCCCGAACCCCAGAAGGTGCTTTCCGCCCTGGAGGCGCGCGGCATCCTGGGGGGCTGGCCGGTGGAGGGCGGGCTGCTGTGGTGCGCCACGGAGAAGCAGAGCCGCGCCGAGCTGGACGAGGCCGTGTCCATTGTCAAGGAGGTGCTGGACAGATGAAGCTGATTTTTGAGCGCAGCCGCCCTGGCCGGGGGAACGATCTTCTGCCGTCTCTGGACGTGCCCGCCGCCCCCCTGCCGGAGAAGTACCGGCGGAAAACGGTCCCCCGCCTGCCGGAGCTGGGGGAGAGCGACCTGTCCCGCCACTATCAGGCCCTCGCCCGCCGGGCCTTCGGCGTGTGCGACGGCTTCTACCCCCTGGGTTCCTGCACCATGAAGTACAACCCCAAGCTGGGGGAGGGGGCCGCCGCCCTGCCCGGCTTTACCGGCCTGCACCCCCTCCAGCCCGCCCACACCGTGCAGGGCGCTCAGGCCGTCCTGAATTGGACAGAGCGCCTGCTCTGTGAGATCACCGGCATGGATGCCGTCACCCTCCAGCCCGCCGCAGGAGCCCATGGGGAATTCCTGGGCCTGCTGCTCATCAAGGCCTACCACCACAGCCGGGGGGACACGGGCCGCACGGTGATCCTGGTGCCCGACTCCGCCCACGGCACCAACCCGGCCTCCGCCGCCATGGCGGGCTTCACCGTCAAAAACATCCCCTCCACCCCCGAGGGGCTGGTGGATCTGGAGGCCCTGCGGGCCGCCTGCGGCCCCGACACGGCGGGGCTGATGCTCACCAATCCCAACACTGTGGGGCTCTTTGAGAAAGATATCCTAGCGCTCACCGCCCTCGTCCACGCCGCCGGGGGCCTCGTCTACTACGACGGGGCCAACCTCAACGCCATCATGGGGGTGGCCCGGCCGGGCGACATGGGCTTTGACGTGTGCCACCTCAACCTCCACAAGACCTTCGCCACCCCCCACGGCGGCGGCGGCCCGGGCAGCGGCCCGGTGGGGTGCAAGGCCTTTCTGGCCCCCTTCCTGCCCGGCTCCGCCCTGTGCCGCAACGGCGGAGAGCACTCCATCGGCCAGGTGCGGGCCTTCCACGCCAACTTCCTGGTGGTCGTCAAGGCCCTGGCCTACCTGCTGCGGCTGGGAAACACCGGCGTGGCCGAGGCCGCCCACACGGCGGTGCTCAACGCCAACTATCTCAAAAGGAAGCTGGAGAAGGCGGGCTATACCGCCGCCTTCCCCGGCCTGTGCATGCACGAGTTTGTGCTCACCCTGGAGGAGCTGAAAAAGGAGACGGGGGTATCCGCCCTGGACGTGGCCAAGTCCATGCTGGACGCGGGCATCCACCCGCCCACCATGTATTTCCCCCTGATCGTCCACGAGGCGCTGATGTTCGAGCCTACCGAGACCGAGTCCCCCGAGACGCTGGACGAGGCGGCGGCGGTGCTGGCGGAGATTCTGCGCCGGGCGAAGGAGGAGCCGGAGGCCCTCCACGCCGCCCCGGCGAGCACGCCTGTGGGCCGCCCCGACGAGACCGCCGCCGCCCGCCGCCCGGTGGTGCGGTACGCCTTCCCGGAGGGCTGAGCCGTGTATGAGCTGATTGTCATCGGCGGAGGGCCCGGCGGCTGCGCCGCCGCCCTCCGGGCCGCGCAGGGCGGCCTGTCCGTGGCCCTCTTTGAGCCCCGCCAGGTGGGGGGCACCTGCCTCAACCGGGGGTGCGTCCCCACCAAGGCCCTCCTCCACGGGGCGGGGCCTGGCTGTGACTGGCCCGCCCTGGCCGCAGAGGTGGAGCGGGTGGTGTCCACCCTCCGCGCCGGCCAGGAGAAGCAGCTCCGGGCCGCCGGGGTGGAGCTCATCCCTTACCGGGCGGTGGTCACCGGCCCCCACACGGTGGAGGCGGGGGGCGCGGCCTACGAGGCGGCCCACATCCTGGTCGCCGCGGGCTCCGAGCCCGCCCTGCCCCCCATCCCCGGCCTGGACACACCCGGTGTAGTCACCAGCGACGGCCTGCTGTCCGATCTGCGTCCCCTGGACCGTCTGGCCATCATCGGCGGCGGAGTGATCGGGGTGGAGCTGGCGTGTGTCTGGGCCGCCGCAGGCGCCCGCGTCACCATCCTGGAGGCGGCCCCCCGCCTCCTGCCCACCCTGGAGCGGGAGCTGGGCCAGAGTCTGGCCGCGCAGCTCAGGCAGGACGGGGTGGAGGTGTTCACCGGAGCCGGCGTCACCGGCGTCGCCCCCGGCCCTGCCGTCGCCTTCACCCACCGGGGGGAGGCGTACCGGCTGGAGGCCGACGCCGTTCTGGTGGCCACCGGGCGGCGGCCCGCCACCGGCGGCCTCTTTGCCGGGGACCTCCTGCCGGAGCTGGAGCGGGGGTTCCTCCGGGTGGACGGACAGTTCCGCACCTCCATCCCCTCCCTTTACGCCATCGGGGACGCCATCGGCGGGGCCATGCTGGCCCACAAGGCGGAGGCGGAGGGGCGCTTTGTGGCCGACCTCCTGCTGGGCCGCGCCCCCCTCCGCGGAGTGGCCCCCATCCCCGCCTGCGTCTACACCAGCCCAGAGCTGGCCCAGGTGGGACTCACCGCCGACGAGGCCAGGGCCCGGGGCATCCCCTGTGCCGCCGGCAAGTGTGTGCTGGGGGGCAACGCCCGTACCCTCATCGAGGGGGAAAAGCGGGGCTTTGTCAAGCTGGTATTTCACCGGGAGAGCCGCGCCCTGCTGGGGGCTCAGTTGTGCTGTTACCGGGCCACCGATCTGATCTCCGAGCTCGCCTTGGCGGTCACGCTGGAGCTGACGGCGGAGCAGCTGCTCCGCCCGGTGCGCCCCCATCCCACCTTTGCCGAGGCCATTTCCGAGGCCGTGGAGGCGGCTTTTCCCCTCTCCTAGCCCCTTTTTTCCACAAAGAGGCGTCCGCTGCCGGCGGACGCCTCTTTTCTTTCCACATTCACTCCCTCAAATTCGACCATTCTCGCCGTTCTCTCCCCTTCTTCGCGCTTTCGTTGACAGAAGTCCTCTCTGCGGGTGACATAACCGCCCTCCCGTGTCGAAACCTGCGGTGATCGTTCCTTTACAAATGCTGGAAAATACAATATAATGGTCTTACGGATCAAAGAAGAAGGGAGCAGATACAAGATGAGGGAACTATTAGTCGATACCTGTACGGGGGAAGAGGAGGACGGCACTGCACACTCCTTCCAGTATTACATTCTGGTGGACGAGATGGAGCTGGGCGGCGGCCTGTCCTGCGAGAGCTATGGAGTTAAGGTGGCAGGACCGGACGGAGAGGAGGCATCGGTGCCCAACATCACGGTCAGCGTGGAGCGCATTGACCAGCTTCTGGAGCTCCTCCGGCGCAACTGCGTCTCCCCCGTCACCCTGCGGGACGTGGTTCTTGATTGGCTTTAAAAGTACCCGTTCCGCCATGACACAAGGGTTACGCGCCGCTTTTGATTGACATACCTTCCAAAATCCGCTATTATGTGTGTAATGCTGCGCGTGTGGCGGCTGATCCAAGGAGGGTATGCAATTGTGAAAGAGAGAGAGACCTTTGCGTCCCGGCTGGGCTTTGTGCTCATCTCCGCCGGGTGCGCCATCGGCCTGGGCAACGTCTGGCGGTTCCCCTACATCGTGGGGCAGTACGGCGGCGCGGCCTTTGTGCTGATCTATCTGCTGTTCCTGGTCATCATGGGCCTGCCCATCATGGCCATGGAGTTTTCCGTGGGCCGGGCCAGCCGGAAGAGCATCCTGGCCTCCTTTCAGGTCCTGGAGCCCAAGGGGAGCAAGTGGCACTGGTACGGCTGGTTCGGCATGGCGGGCAATTACCTGCTGATGATGTTCTACACCACCATCGCCGGCTGGCTGCTGCTTTACTTCTTCAAGGTGGCTGCCGGCGAATTCCGGGGCCTGGATGCCGCCGGTGTGGAAAACGCTTTCGGCGCCATGCAGGGCAACGTAGGAATTCAGCTTCTGTTCATGGGCATCGTGGTGGTGCTGGGTATGCTGATCTGCAGCCGCGGCCTGAAAAACGGCGTGGAGAAGGTCAACAAGGCCATGATGCTCTGCCTGCTGGCCCTGCTGGTAGTGCTGGCCGTCCGCGCCCTCACCCTTCCCGGTGCCATGGAGGGCGTGAAGTTCTACCTGGTGCCCAACTTCCACAACCTGATGTACGATGCCGACGGCAGCTTTCGGCTGTTCCGCGCCATCTATGACGCCATGGGACAGGCCTTCTTCACCCTCAGCCTGGGTATTGGCGCCATGGCCATTTTCGGCAGCTACATCGGCAAGGAGCGCCGCCTGTTCGGCGAGGCCATCAACGTGGGCGTTCTGGACACCTGCGTTGCCTTTGTCTCCGGCCTGATCATCTTCCCCTCCGCCTTCGCTTTCGGCGTCAACCCCGGCCAGGGCCCCAGCCTGATCTTTGTGACCCTGCCCAATGTGTTCAACGCCATGCCGGGCGGCCAGCTCTGGGGCGCGCTGTTTTTCGTTTTCCTGTTCTTTGCCGCCCTGTCCACCGTAACCGCCGTGTTTGAGAATATCCTCGCCTGCTGGATGGACCGCTTCGGTATCTCCCGTGGCAGGGCGGTACTGGCCAATCTGGTGCTCATCCTCCTGCTGAGCCTGCCCTGTCTGCTGGGCAACAACCTGTGGAGCGGCGTGAAGGCCCTGGGCATGGGCATTATGGACTGGGAGGATTTCCTGGTGAGCAACAACCTGCTCCCCATCGGCTCCATGATCTACCTGCTGTTCTGCTGTGTATCCAAAAAGTACGGCTGGGGCTACGACCACTTCCTGGAAGAAGCAAACCAGGGCAGAGGCGTCCGCTTCCCCGCCCAGTTCCGCCTCTACTTCAAGTACGTCCTGCCCGTCATTGTGCTCATCATCTTCATCATGGGCTACTGGGACAAGTTCAAGCCCTTTATCGTGGCCGCCCTCGGCGCCTAACGACTGAAAAAACTCCTGCCGGACTCATCCGGCAGGAGTTTTTTCACGCTCCGCCCAGGTGTAGAGGAGGACAGCTCCCAGCACCGCCGCGCCTCCGGCAAGCTGGAGTGGACCGGGCACCTCTCCGAACAGTGGGATGGCCGCCAGGGAGGAGAAGACCGGCTCACACAGCTTTGCGGCGGACACGTAGGATGGGGACAGGTACTTGAGGCACCAGCTAAACAGGCTGTGTCCCAGGAGAGTGCACAACACCGCCAACGCCAGACCAATGAGGCACTCCCGGCCGCCGTAGCCCGTCAGGGGCGTCCCCGCCGCGGCGGTGCCCAACAGCAGGGTGAGAAAGCAGGCCAGATAGGTCAGAAAGGTGTAGACCGTGGTAGACAGATGGCCCCGCTGTACCCGTCCGATGAGGGTATAGACGGCGGCGGCCGAGGCCGCAGCCAGGGCCAGCAGGTTGCCGGACAGCTCCCCTGCCCCGCCGCCTCCGGAGAGGGCCAGCAGGGCGCTGCCCCCAAAGGCCAGGGCAATGGCCCACACCCCCAGCCGTGGGATTTTTCCATGCAGGAACAGGGCGAAGCCCAGGGCGGTGAAAATCACCTCGGTGCTCACCAGCACCGTGGAGGAGGCCACGCTGGTACGCTTAAGGGACTCAAACCATGTGAGGAAGTGGAGTGCAAGCAGAACGCCGCTGGCCCCGCACAGGACCAAATCCCGCGCCGTCACCCGCCTCAGTTCCGCACGGCACCGCAGGAGCACTACCGGAAGCAACAGGAGCACCGTCCAGCCCAGGCGGTAGGCTGCGGTCACCCCGGACGGCGCCTGGGAAAACCGCACCAGAATGGCCGAGGCGGAGACGCCCAGCACACCCACCATGAGAATCAGTTTTGCGTTCCGCTCCGCCATGGAACCCCTCCCCCGCTGTGATAGAAAGCGGAGGCCCTCCGGGGAGGGCCTCCGCTGTATTGGTGGCGCAATGTGCCTCTTACTTCGCGGCCTTGGCGGCGCGGATGGCCTCGATGAGCATGGGGGTGACCTTGTAGAGGTCGCCCACGATGCCGTAGGAGGCCACGTCGAAGATGGGGGCGGACTCGTTCTTGTTCACCGCAATGATGCACTCGGAGTCCTGCATGCCAGCCAGGTGCTGGATGGCGCCGGAGATGCCCAGGGCCACATAGATGCGGGGGTGCACGGTCTTGCCGGTCTGGCCCACCTGGTGGTCAGCGGAGATC
>Ga0129317_1000044_pt1 | contig 155454 bp, 100 predicted proteins | sample Cm1ome_FD_94430 | JGI IMG/M metagenome (GOLD analysis project Ga0129317, IMG submission 94430) | Eastern black-and-white colobus group fecal microbial communities from Wisconsin, USA - Cm1105 metagenome | ecosystem: Host-associated > Mammals > Digestive system > Large intestine > Fecal...
ACCTTCATACAACAAAGGTAATAACTAAACCTGAATTGTCAAAGATTTTAGGGAGATTTTTTTAACGAGTACTCACCAATCTCTTTGGCACTGCAAAGTTAGAGTGTCTCTGTGGTTTAAAAACATACCTGCCAAAGAAAAATATCGTCTCTTGTGAGTATTATAAAATTAAAAGCAAAATGAGAAAATTCATATTATCAGCAATGTTGGCATCGGCAATGTTGGTCAATGCCCAAAACTTTAATTTCAATGAGATGGACTATACGCCTGCCGCAACGACATTCAAGCTCTTTGCGCCCAACGACGCTAAGAAAGTGGTGGTGCGCATATACAATGACGGACAGAAAGGTAAGGCGGTGAAGACAATAAAGATGACACGCACAGCCAACGAGACATGGACAGCTACGGTAAACGGCAATCTCGACGGCAAGTTCTACACCTTCGACATGGGGCGTGGCGAGTGCCCGGGAGTGTTTGCCAAGGCTGTGGGTGTGAACGGCAAGCGTGCTGCCATCATCGATCTTAGCACCACCAATCCTGAGGGTTGGGAGAATGACAGTCACCCCGTGGTGAAATCACCCACCGACCATGTCATATATGAGGTGCATCAGCGTGACTACTCCATTCATCCGTCATCAGGCTTTAAGTATGCCGGCAAATATCTCGCATGGACCGAGCCGAGAGCGCTTGCGCATCTCAAGGAGCTTGGCGTGAACACTGTGCACTTCCAGCCTGTCTATGACTATGCCTCGGTGGACGAGAGCAAGCCTGATGTGGCACAGTTCAATTGGGGATACGACCCGCTAAACTATAATGTTCCTGAGGGATATTACAGCACAGATGCCGCCAACCCCAAGACCCGTATCAATGAGTTTAAGGCAATGGTGAAGGCATTCCATGATGCAGGCATCCGTGTGGTGTTCGATGCTGTGTACAACCACACCATGGATATTGACAACAGCAATTTCCAGCGCACCTATCCTGACTATTTCTACCGCAAGAATGCCGAAGGCAAGTACAGCGACGGCTCAGGCTGCGGCAATGAGACTGCCAGCGACCGTGAGATGATGCGGAAGTTTATGATTGAGAGCGTGAAGTACTGGATAAACGAATATCATATTGACGGTTTCCGTTTCGACCTCATGGGCATCCACGACATTGAGACAATGAATATGATACGCCGTGCCGTGGACGAGATCGACCCTACCTTATTATTATATGGAGAGGGCTGGAGCTGCTCACCGTGCGCTTACCCCATTGAGAAGCTCGCAATGAAGATACGCACGGCAGAGATGCCGGGCATTGCCGCCTTCAACGATGACATGCGCGATGCCCTTCGTGGTCCGTTCAACGATGACCATAAAGGAGCCTTCATAGCCGGATTGCCTGGCAACGAGCAGCGTGTGATGTTTGGTATTGCAGGCTGCATCGATCATCCGCAGGTGGACCTAACAAAGGCCAACAGTGAGGGAATAGCATGGGCGTCACACCCTACTCAGACTATCAATTACGTGAGCTGTCACGACGATATGTGTCTTGTAGACCGTCTGCGCTCCACTGTTCCCGGCATCAACACTGACGAGCTGATACGTCTTGACCTGTTGGCTCAAACAGCCGTGATGACCTCGCAGGGAGTGGTTTTCATGCTCGGCGGCGAGGAAATGCTTCGCGACAAGAAGGGTGTTCACAACAGCTACAACAGCCCCGACTCAATCAACCAGCTCGACTGGAACAACCTGAGACGCTATCCGCAGGTGTTCAACTATTACAAAAACCTCATTGCCCTGCGCAATAATCATCCGGCATTCCGTCTTGAGACATCTGATCAGGTGAAGCAGCATCTTGAGTTCCTGCCTGTCGACGGCGACTGCCTCATAGCTTATCGTCTGAAAAACTACGCAGGACGTGACAGCTGGCGCAACATCATCGTGATACTCAACTCCAACCGCGAGCAGCGCACTGTAAACATCCCGCAAGGCAACTACACAATAGTGTGTGCCGACGGTGTAATCGATGAAAACGGACTTGGTAAGGTTTCAGGCACTTCGGTTGAGGTGGCTGCGCAGTCGGCAATGATACTCGCGGAGTAATGTGCTTAAACGTTGAGAACAGAATTCTGTTCTCAACGTTTAGAATCGCAAATCAATCGTTTAGAATATATTGCTAATTGCAGAATTTCTGTTTTACGTAAAACAGATGTAATTATTATTTTATAATCAAAAAAACGGTAATCAGGATAGTTACCAACTTACGCTCGAAAATAAAAAAAAAATTAATTTTCTTTTATTTTACTCGCTAACTCGTTTTTTTGCAGTACCTTTGCACTCTAAAATAATATTTATACGAAAATATGCAAAAGAACCTGGTTATAGTGGAGAGCCCGAAAAAGGCAAAGACTATAGAGAAATTTTTAGGTAAGGACTTCAAGGTGATGTCGAGTTATGGGCATATCCGCGACCTTAAGAAAAAGGAACTTAGTGTGAACCTTAATACCTTGCTGCCCACTTATGAGATTCCTGCCGATAAGGAAAAAGTGGTAAAGGAACTGAAGCAGAACGCACAAAAGGTGGAGAAGGTGTGGCTGGCATCCGATGAGGACCGCGAGGGAGAAGCTATATCATGGCACCTTTGCGAAGTTCTGGGATTGGACAAGGAAAACACCAATCGTATAGTATTCCATGAGATAACCAAGCCAGCAATCATGGCAGCAATAGAAACCCCGCGCCATATCAATATGGACCTTGTGAACGCGCAGCAGGCACGCCGAGTGCTCGACCGTATTGTGGGTTTCAAGCTCTCGCCGGTATTATGGCGCAAGGTGAAACCGTCGCTCTCGGCTGGTCGTGTGCAGAGCGTGGCTGTGAGACTGATTGTTGACCGTGAGCGCGAGATAAACCATTTTAACTCTGAACCATACTTTAGGGTGACTGGCGTATTTGCCTTCACAAATGCCGACGGTTCTGCAACAGAGATTAAGGCAGAATTGGCATCGCGTTTGAAAACAGGTGATGAGGTTAAAGCATTCCTCGACAAATGTAATAATGCTGAGTTTAAGGTGGAGAGTATAAGCAAGAAACCGCTAAAACGCACACCTGCACCGCCATTCACCACCTCTACGCTGCAGCAGGAGGCTGCAAGAAAACTCGGTTTCACCGTGAACCAAACCATGATGGTGGCTCAGCATCTGTATGAGAACGGACTCATTACATATATGCGTACCGATTCGGTCAACCTGTCGGAACTTTGCATCGGAGCCAGCAAAGACGAAATAACGAGACTGTGGGGTGGGGAATACAGTCATATACGTCAATATCATACCCATAGCAAGGGAGCGCAGGAGGCTCACGAGGCAATTCGTCCCACATATATGGAACAGATGAAGATTGAAGGCACTCCACAGGAAAAGCGTCTTTATGAGCTGATATGGAAACGCACCATAGCAAGCCAGATGGCAGATGCAAGCATAGAGAAAACAGTGGCAAACATCTCGATAAGCACCACTGAAGAACAGTTTGTTGCACAGGGCGAAGTGATAACCTTCGACGGATTCTTGAAAGTATACAGAGAAAGCCATGACGATGATGATTCTCAGGACGAGAACACGGGGCACATACTTCCACCAGTAAAAGAAGGCATGACACTGACACGTCGCGAGATAACAGCTATAGAGCGTTTTACGCAAGGACCGCAACGTTATACCGAGGCTTCGCTTGTGAGCAAGCTGGAAGAATTGGGCATCGGCCGTCCTTCGACCTACGCCCCGACCATCAGCACCATACAGCAGCGTGAATATGTGTACAAGGGTGACAAGCAGGGCGAGGAGCGCACCTATAATATATATACGCTAAAGGGAAAGCTCGTAACACAGAAGACACGCACCGAGGTGGCGGGAGCGGTGAAAGGCAGACTCATGCCCACCGACATAGGCAGCGTGGTGAACGATTTCCTGATGAAATATTTCCCTAACATCATGGACTACAACTTTACAGCTACCATTGAGCAGCAATTTGACGAAATTGCAGGTGGTTCGGAGAAATGGACCGAAATGATGAAGACTTTCTACAACAATTTTGAGCCAATGGTGGAAGAGACACTCAATGCCCGCGATGAGCACAAGGCAGGTGAGCGCGAACTGGGTACGGACCCGCAAAGCGGTCGTCCCGTGTTTGTCAAGATTGGTCGCTTTGGACCTGTGGTGCAGGTAGGTACGGCCGATGATGACAGCAAACCCCGTTTTGCACAGATTCCATCCGAGCTGAGTATTGAGACAATCACTCTGGAAGAAGCTATGGAGTTGTTTAAGTTGCCGCGTGAAGTGGGCACATTTGAGGGTAAGAAAGTAACAATAGGCACCGGCCGCTTCGGACCATACGTGCAGCACAACAAAATGTATGTGTCGATTCCCAAGAATGAAGACCCTATGACACTGACTCTTGAAAGGGCGGTAGAACTGATTGAAGAAAAGCGCCGTATGGAAGCAAAGCGCCATCTGAAAGCATTTGCCGAGGAACCGAAAATGGAGATTCTCAACGGCCGCTACGGTCCGTATATTTGCTATAATGGCAAAAACTACAAACTGCCCAAGGCTATGCATGAGAAAGTGCAGGAATTGACACTTGAGGAGTGTATGGGTGTGGTTGAGGCGCAGACAGTAAAAAATAGTCAGATGCAATGACACGAATAATTCTCATTGGCTATATGGGGTCTGGCAAGACCACTGTAGGCAAAGCCCTGGCGGAGAACCTTAAATTACCATTCTACGATTTAGACTGGTATATAGAGAGCCGTATGCGCAAAAGCGTGTCACAGATATTTGCAGAACGTGGCGAAGACGGGTTCCGCAAGATAGAGCACAACATGCTACACGAAGTGGCGGAGTTTGAAAACGTGATAATCAGTTGCGGTGGAGGTACACCATGTTTTTTTGACAATATAGACTATCTCAACGCTCAAGGCGACGTGGTGTATCTTAAAGCAGAACCAGATGTGCTGCTAAAGCACCTGCAGATGGGAAAGGGGAAGCGGCCGCTACTCGAAGGGAAAACTCCCGATGAGCTTATTGAATATATCACCGGGCAACTGGCAAAGCGTGAGGAGTTCTACTCAAAAGCCAAATACACCTTGGATGTGAACCTGCTGGACAACTTCGAGAAAATAGCAATATCGGTGGAGAAGATAAAGGAAATGATAAAATGAAAGACAAGATTACAGTGGTGAAAGTGGGCGGCGCAGTGGTTGAGGATGATGCTCAACTGTCGCAGTTGCTTGCCGACTTTAAGGGTATCGAAGGCAACAAGGTGCTGGTGCATGGCGGCGGACGCCGTGCCACAAAGGTTGGAGCACAATTAGGAATAGAGAGCCGGATGGTGAACGGACGGCGCATAACCGATGCCGACATGCTGCAGGTTGTGACCATGGTCTACGGAGGACTGGTGAACAAGAACATCGTGGCACGTCTACAGGCAAAAGGCGTAAACGCTCTTGGTCTTACAGGCGCCGACATGAACATAATCTGCTCACACAAGCGACCGCTAAAGGACGGTATTGATTTCGGTTTTGTTGGCGATGTGGACAATGCCGACGGCGCAATGCTGCGCACACTTATCGAAGCGGGAGTAACTCCTGTAATAGCGCCTCTTACCCACGACGGCAAGGGGAATATACTCAATACCAATGCCGACACCATGGCAGCCGAGACTGCCAAAGCGCTTGCCGAACATTATGACGTGACCCTGATTTACAGTTTCGAGAAAAAAGGAGTACTGGCAAATCCCGATGATGATGACAGTGTGATAGACGTGATTACCCACGGGGATTTTGAGCGCTATAAATCAGACGGAACCATTGCCGGAGGCATGATTCCGAAAATCGAAAACGCCCTGTCGGCAATAGACGCCGGAGTAGGTCGCGTAATCATCACACTTGCAACCGCAATAGACGGAAAACACGGCACAATAATAAAAAAATAATTTTTTTCGGCTTTGGCTGTAACTTTTCTGTTCCACAATCGTCATACATATTAGTAACAGGTGAAAAAGATAGATTTCCGTAACGACATCCTGCCGCTGAAGAACGTACTCTTCAGGCTGGCGTTGCGCATCACTCTCAGCAGAGAGGAAGCCGAGGATGTGGTGCAAGAAACTATGATGAAGATGTGGAGCCTGCGTGGAGAATGGGAAAAGATAGAGTCAATAGAGGCTTTTTGTCTGAGGATATGCAGAAACCTCGCTATCGATAAGACCAGACGCACAGCAACAGGCAATATATCACTCGAAGAACAGCATGCGGCAGGTTACGATAATCCTGACCACAGCTACACAGCAAGCCCCGAGCAACAAGCCATAGCAAACGACAAGATGGAAATGGTGAAAAGGCTCGTAGAGGCACTGCCTGAGAAACAGCGCAGCATAATACAGCTTCGTGACTTCGAGGGGAAAACCTATAAAGAAATAGCAACGGTGCTGGGCATCAGCGAAGAGCAGGTGAAAGTGTACCTGCACCGCGCCCGAAACACCATAAAACAGAAATATACAGCAACAGACAAATATGGACTATAAGTACATTGAACAACTTCTGGAACGCTACTGGCAGTGTGACACCACACTGGAGGAAGAGGAGATTCTGCGTACATTCTTCAATCAAAAGGATGTGCCCGCGGAGTTTGCAAAGTATGTGCCATTGTTTGTCTATGAGAGCACAAGCATCAAAAAGGATGTGCTTGACGATAAGTTCGACAACCGCATAATGGCGATGATAGACGACTCAAAGCCGGTGAAGGCAAAGGTTGTAAGCCTTTCAAGCCGTATGGTGTCATTGTTCAAGGCTGCTGCAATAGTGGCGATAGTGGTGACCATAGGCAATGCGGCACAATTCTCATTCGACAACGGAAAGACTACCGATTCCGAAATTAATGTTGCAAAGGACTACAGGAAAACGTATACCACAGGTGACCCATCCGTAGCCTACGAGGATATACAACCATCTGTTGACACCCTGCTCAACACAGTAAAAGGTACAGATAAACCTATAAATTAAGGCAAAGAAATCATACGATAAAAATTTTTCAATGCTTATATCTTTAAATAATCATGTTTAAAACAGAAACTGTGAAGTTTCATTTCTCTCAAATTTTTTCATAACATACTATTTGTTTGGGGCACTCAATGATGAGATGCCCCATTTTTTATTGAATTTGTAACATCACCTTTTCTTCATGTAACAAAACGTGCCGCAGCAACACCTGTGAGCCGATTCCGCATGCTTGTGATACGTTTCTCCGTAACGATAAGACATATTTAATGTATCTTTGCAGCAAAAATTAAAACGTGTTAATCAATATTGTAAAAAACTAATTTAAGAATGGAACAAAACCAATTAAAGAAGAGAACAGTCTCGATGGTTATGTTTTTCCTGATGCTTGTGGCGAATGCCTTTGCTCAGGGAGGCATAAACATTACGGGTACTGTGGTCGACGATAACGGTGAGCCCGTTATTGGCGCCTCTGTGGTTCTGAAAGGTAAAGCCGGTGTCGGGACAGTGACCGATTTTGACGGTGTGTTCAAAATGGCAGTACCTTCTCAGAACAGTGTGATTGTTATCTCTTATGTGGGAATGAACACAAAGGAGATAAAGGTGGGAAACCGCAAAAACATAAAGGTTGTGCTTACCGAGGATGCGGCACAGCTGGAACAGGTTGTTGTGGTGGGCTACGGACAGCAGAAGAAAGCCTCGATTGTGGGTGCCATCACGCAGACCGACGAGAAAGTACTGCAGAAACATGAAGGTATCAGCAGTCTCGGACAGGCACTTACCGGTAACCTGCCTGGGCTTATCACCTATTCTTCTACAGGTATGCCAGGTGAGGAGGAGCCAAAAATCATTATCCGTTCACAGTCGTCATGGAACGGTTCAGACCCACTTGTACTTGTAGACGGCGTGGAGCGCCCGATGTCGAGCGTCGATATGTCTTCTGTTGCCACAATCTCAGTGCTGAAAGATGCCTCCGCCACCGCTGTCTACGGTGTGAAGGGTGCCAACGGTGTGATTCTCATCACCACCAAGCGCGGTCAGGAAGGCAAGGCCGTGGTGAATCTCAAGGCAAACATGACTATGAAGGTGGCATCGAAACTGCCGGAGAAATATGACTCCTATGACACTTTCATCCTAAAGAACCGCGTGCTGCAGCGCGAGTTTGCAAAGAACGGCGCAAGCGCATGGGCTGGAGTGAAGCCGATGGACATAATAAACAAATACCGCTATCCGGCAAACATGGAGGAATGGGATCGGTATGCCAACGTGGACTGGGAAGACGTAATGTTCCGCAGCAGCACCATGTCCTACAGCATGAATGCCAACATTTCCGGCGGCAGCAAGCTGGTGAAATACTATGCAGCTGTCGACTACGTGCATGAGGGCGACCTTTTTCGCCAGTTCAAGAACAAGCGCGGGTATCAGGCCGGCTACGGCTACAACCGTTTGAACATGCGCTCTAACATCGACTTCCGCATCACCGGCACCACGGAGCTTTCAGTGAACCTCTTCGGAAGCAACGGTGTGCGTACCACTCCGTGGGACGGCAAGACCAGCGACGGCTACTGGTCGTCAGTCTATCAGACTGCTCCCGATGCTTTCCGTCCTGTATACAGCGACGGTACATACGGATATTTCGGTCCCTCACGTGCAGATGCTCCAAATGCCGTATCGCTTATGGCAAACTCAGGTATCGAGAAGCAGACAACCACCCGGCTTAACACCGACTTCATACTCAACCAGAAACTGGATTTCATAACCAAGGGTCTGAGCTTCAAGGCAAACTTCTCGCTCGACAACTCATTTATTGAGGCTAAGCGCGGCATTGAGGACAACAACTTCGAGACCTTCCCCGAAAAATACGTAAATCCCGAAACGGGCGAGACATCATGGAACGGCACAAACGGAGAAGACAAGCAGGACATAAACAAATGGACCCTCACAGCGGGAAGCGTGCAGAAAGGCTGGCCTTTTAATTCTCCATACCGCAAAATATATTACTCGCTTCAGCTGAACTATGCCCGCCAGTTTGGCAAACACGACGTTACGGCAATGGGACTCTTCTCACGCGACAAGTATACGTCGGGCTCAGAGTTTGCGCATTTCCGCGAAGACTGGGTGTTCCGTACAACATACAACTACGACACCCGCTACTTTGCCGAGGTTAACGGAGCCTACAACGGTTCTGAGAAATACGGTCCCAACCACCGTTTCGACTTCTTCCCCTCAGTATCTGTAGGATGGATGCTCACAGGCGAGAAATTCATGGAGAATGTGAAGTTTGTGGATATGTTCAAGTTCCGCGCATCATGGGGAAAGATTGGTGATGACTCAGCCGGTGATCGCTGGCTCTATGCCGACAAATGGTCATACGGCGGAAATGCCATGATGGGCAGTCCGCTCGTAAACACACCTTATACTATATATAGCCCCACCCAGATAGGCAATCCAGACATTCACTGGGAAAAAGTGGAGAAGAAGAACTTCGGTGTCGACTTCTCGTTCTTCAACGGACTGCTCGCCGGCTCGTTTGATTTGTTCAAGGACCACCGTACCGACATTATCATCGGCGGCGGCAGCCAGAACATTCCGTCGTTCTACGGATTCACCGCTCCCACAGCCAACCTTGGAGAGACCGAGAGTCAGGGATATGAGCTTGTTCTGCGCAGCAACTATGTATTTGCCAATAAAATGCGCGTCTATGCAAACTTCAACATGACACACGCCACAAACAAAGTGCTCTTTGCCGACGACCCGGCATTAAAGGCAGCCTACAGAAAGAGCGTGGGGTACTGCATTGACCAGACCCGCACTTATCTCGATCAGGGATTCATACGCTCATGGGATGACCTGTATGGCAGCACACAGCGGATATCCAACGATGACGCGAAGCTTACCGGCGACTATCTCATCATGGACTTCAACGGCGACGGTATCATTGATGACAACGACCAGGCACCCTACAAGTATTCGGGCATTCCACAGAACACTTTCTCCACCACTGTCGGATTTGAATACAAGGGATTCCAGATTTCAGCACAGTTCTATGGCGTAACCAATGTGACACGTGCCATTGACTTCCCTACGTTCAACCGCAACAAGAACATCGCGTATGTTGAAGGCAACTACTACACCATCGACGGTGGCGGCAACATTCCATTGCCACGCTACGGCACAACGCTGCCCGAAGGCGGCAACGGCACTCGCTATCTCTACGACGGCTCATATCTGCGCTTGAAAAACCTTGAGATAGCCTATACCTTCACAGGCAAGTTTATCAAAAAGTGCCACCTGAACGCATTGCGTGTCTATCTGAACGGCGACAACCTGTTCCTCTGGACCGACATGCCCGATGACCGCGAGAACAACTTCAGCAGCGGATACAACAGTGCCACAGGAGGTGCCTATCCTACAATGCGCCGCTTCAACCTGGGTATAAACGTGACTCTGTAAATTGAAGAATTAACAATAAAGAAGAACAACTATGAAAATATATATCAAGTCACTTTTAGCATGTTTGCTTGCCATGCCTCTCGCCACGTCATGTACTGACTATCTCGACAAGGCACCGGGCAGTGACATCAATCCTACAGATCCCTATAAGAACTACACCAACTTCCAGGGATTCATCGAGGAGCTGTACAACTGTATTCCCTGCATCACCGCCACAAACTGGCACCAGTGCTGGAACTACGGTGAGGAAGAGATGATAGAACCCGGCAACCGTCCCCGATTCTTTTCCAACGACATAGACGAAGGCAACTACTGGGGTTGGAACACCACAGAATACAGCCATTTCAAGACCGGCTACAACGATGTAAACGACGGTGACTCAAAGAAGCACGCCCACTACTACGGTTATTGCTGGTATGGCATACGTAAGGCAAACATGGGTATTGCCAACCTTGACAAGATAGTGCAGTGCAGCCAGGAAGAGCGCAAGCTCATAGAGGGTCAGCTCTATTTCTTCCGCGGCTTCTTCCACTTCATGCTCATGCAGTATTGGGGAGGTCTGCCCTATATAGACAAAGACCTCACGGGACAGCCCCTGAACCTTCCGCGGCTCACCTATCAGGAGACAGCCGACAAGGTGGCCGCCGATTTGCAGCATGCCGCCGAACTTCTTCCTGTTGACTGGGACCAGACGGCAACTGGCAAGCCCACCCTCGGCAACAACAACCTGCGCATAAACAAGATAATGGCGCTTTCGTTCCTCGGCAAGAACTATCTTTATGCAGGTTCACCGCTGATGAACAAGGCATCGGGAGGCAATGCCGCATATAATGCCGAATACTGTAAGAAGGCTGCCGACGTGTTCGGACAGGTGCTGCAGCTCTGCAAGACCACCGGCCGCTATGAGCTCGCTCCATGGGACAGCTACCAGCAAGTGTTTATCACATACAATCAAGGCGACCGTCTGCCCGGCCTGAAAGAGGCGATATTCTTCGAGGACGTGAGGAGCGGAATGAACCGTTACCGCTGGAATCAGATAAACGACTGGGCATCTAACGAGATTCTTCCGTCGGGAATCAAGATTTTCCCTACAGCCAACTACGCCGACTACTTTGGAATGGCCAATGGAAAGCCCATCAAGGATATCACCAAGGCCGACCCCGAAAGCGGCTATGACCCTGAATATCCCTGGCGCAACCGCGACCCGCGCTTCTATTACAACTTTGTGTACGACGGCGTGAACGTTGTGAAAGACGGCTCAAGCATTAACAACGACAAGGAACTGATGTATGCCAGCTTGTACACCGACGGGAAATTCCGTACGCTCACTCCAACAAAAGCATGTATGACGGGATATATCAACAAAAAATTCTGTCACCAGTGGCTCAATATGTGGGACGGCTACCGCGATGGCGTGGGCTTCTTCCTTCAGCTTATGCGCCTTGCCGATGTATATCTGATGTATTCCGAGGCTGTGGCCAACGGTTACGGTTCTATATCGGCAAACGCAGGCGGATTCAGCATGTCGGCTCTTGATGCCGTTAATGCCATCCGCGACCGTGCCGGCGTGGGGCACGTAGACGCAGCGTATACCGGTTCTGTTGACAAGTTCATGGAGGAAGTCCGCCGCGAACGTGCCGTAGAACTTTCTTTTGAGGGCCACCGTTTCAACGACCTGCGCCGCTGGCTGTTGCTCGACAAGGCACCTTACAATCAGAAGAAGGCCGTTTACTTCGACCGTGGCTCTGAGCCTGCCGAAATCTATGCCGACCCACAGAATGCCAAGGTGCTCAACCTGCGTGAAGAGGTGCTCATACAGCGTAAATTTTCAGAAAAACATTACTGGTTCCCGTTCCTCCGCGACGACACCTACCGCTTTGAGGAGTTCAAGCAGAATCCAGGATGGTAATGACAAAAATAAAAGTGGACAATGAATAGTCATTCAGACAAATTCAAAATATAAAGAACAATTATGAAGATAAACAAGATAAATAAGATGGCAGTTCTGATGGCCGTGGCCCTTGCACCCTCGTGCATGACGACGGCAGCCGAAGACACTGACTCAACAAAGGTAAATCTTGCTTTCCGCCAGAAAGACAGCCAGGATTTACTGGGAGGTGTGGCTCAAGTAAACATCAAGGAGCTGATAAAGAAAGACTACAATCAAGGCAGTCTCGACGGCCTGCAGAGCTTTGTCGGCGGATACAGCGGTACTACATGGCAGCAATGGCCGCTGGTGCTCGTCGACGGTATGCCTCGCGATGCGTCAAAGGTGGACCCTACACAGATTGAGACTGTAACCGTTATGAAGTCGGCCAGCGCCGTGCTTCTGTATGGCAGCCGCGCCTCAAAGGGAGCCATTCTCATAACCACCAAGCGCGGCAAGAGCAAGCCGCTTACCATTGACATGCGCGTGAACACCGGGCTTTATGTACCGAAATCATACCCCAAATATCTCAACGCCGCAGAATACATGACGCTCTACAACCAGGCGTGCGACAACGACGGATTGAAGCACAAGTATGACGATGCCACAATCTACAACACGGCAGCCGGGACCAATCCTGCCCGTTATCCCGACCTGAAGTACTACAACGACGACAATCTGCGCAAGGCATACAACAAAACTGAGGTGATAGGCGAGATTTCGGGCGGCTCGGAGTTTGCCAAGTATTATGCCAACCTTGGCGCACGCTATAACAACGGGCTCATCAAGACCGGCGACCACAAGAACGACCACACGTGGAAGTTCAACGTCAATGCCAATGTCGACCTGAAGGTTGCCGAATGGCTTACCGCCTCCACCAATGTGGGCGTGATAATAGAGGACAACTACAACAGCCGCGGCGATTTCTATGGCGAGGCAAATTCCCTGCGTCCCAACTGGTTCAATCCGCTGCTGCCCATTGACCAGATGGACATGACCAATCAGGACATACGCAACATCATAGCCAACTCAAACCACGTAATCGGAGGTAAATATCTGCTGGGCGGACTGTCTACAAACACCTCCAATGCCTATTCCGATGCCGTGGCGGCAGGATATATCCGCGACAAGTACCGCGACTTCATGTTCAAGATAGGACTTGACGCCGACCTCGGCATGATTACCGAAGGCCTGCACTTCCGCACGGCTTTTGACATTGACTACTGGGATTATTACTCGGAAGGCTACAAGCTGGGCTATGCCGTGTATGAGCCTACATGGGCAAACATGAACGGAAAGGACATGATTGTGGGGCTGAAACAATATAACAAGGACGAACAGTCGACATCGGAGTTCGTGGGCAGCGCCAGCGGCTCGCAGACCATGATGTTCTCCGCACAGTTTGACTACAACCGCACCTTTAGCCGCCTGCACAATGTGGCTGCCACCCTGGTGGGCTGGGGCTTTCAGATACAGAACGCCAAGGACGCCGACCATGAAGGCAGTGACGCCCACCGCACAAGCAACCTGAACTTAGGGCTTAACGTTGACTATAACTTTGCCCACAAATATTATGTTCAGGCGGGAGCATCACTGGTTCACTCTGCCAAGATGCCGGAGGACAACCGCAATGCCCTCTCCCACTCCATAGCCCTCGGCTGGCGTCTGAGCAAGGAGAAATTCATGCAAGGACTTACATGGCTTGACGACCTGAAGCTATCGGCAGCCTACACCAACCTGTATCAGGATCTTGACGTGGCAGAGTATTACATGTACAAGCAGAATTACAATTTCCAGGGTGCATATGTGCAATGGGCCGACGGTAAGAATGGTGACTGGTATTCGCTGATGGCACGCGGAGGCAACGACAAGATGAAGATGATAAACCGCAAGGAATGGCGCGTGGGGCTTAACGGATCTCTGTTCAACCGCCTTGTAACATTCGACATCAACCTCTATACCCAGGACACCGACGGCCTGCTGTCAACAGGCAGCGCCACTCAATATCCCTCATACTATAACGGATACGGGAATTTCCTTCCCAACATCAATTTCAATGCCGACCGCCGTCAGGGCATAGACTACGCCATCAACCTGAACAAAAAAATAGGAGCAGTGGAAGCATCCTTAGGACTGGTTGGAGGTTTGTCGAAGAACAAGGCCGTTATACGTGACGAGAACTTTGGCACCGATACCTACCTCAACCGCGAGGGACAGCCTCTCGACGGCACATGGGCCTACGTGTGCGAAGGATTCTTCAAGGACCAGACCGACATAGACAGCCACCCGGAGCAGAAATTCGGCGAGGTGAAGCCCGGCGACCTGAAGTATAAGGACATCAACAATGACGGTGTGGTGGACAGCAAGGACCAGGTGAACCTCGGTCACAGCACGCCAACATATTACTACGGTATGAACCTCACCTTGAAATGGAACAACTTCACTCTGTTTGCCCGCGCCACAGGCCACGCCGGAGGCATCGGCTTCAAGAACAGCGGCTATTACTGGATGAAGGGCGACAGCAAATACTCCGAGGCGGCACTGGGCCACTGGACCGAGGTCACCGCCGCCACAGCCACCTATCCGCGCCTTACCACCACCGGCAACGACAACAATTTCCGCAACTCTACTTTCTGGCAGTACAGCACCAACTGCATGACGCTCGACAAGGTTCAGCTGACATACGACATGCCCGAGACATGGTTCAACGGGAAAGTGGTGAAAGGCATGAGCATCTATCTCAGCGGCAGCGACCTGCTCACCCTGTCGAAGGAGCGCAGGCACATGGAGCTGAGCCTCAACGGGCCAATGTGCCGGTTCTACAATCTCGGTGCAACCATCAAGTTCTAATTATTTGCAAATCACATATTAGAAATTATTATGAAGAAACATATTATAATGATAATGGCAGCAGCAATGGGTCTCACAAGCTGCGACGACCTGTTTGAGCCTGCCAACGACAACTTCAAGGACCTGTCGCAGATGTATGACGACACCAACTTCGGCCACAGTTTCCTGATGTCCAACTACAGTTCCATACCGGGGTATTATGACAATACCGACTACGCCACCGACGATGCCGTGACCAACGACAAGAACAACGGGATAATGAAGATGGCCACCGGATCGTGGACCGCAAGCAACAACCCTGTGGACAGATGGGCCAGCAGTTTTGCAAGTATTCAGTATCTCAACATCTTCATTCCCAACGCCGACAAGATAAACTATGTGAAGAATGAGGAAGCCAACGAGCTGATGCGCATCAGGACCAAGGGCGAGGCCTACGGTCTGCGCGCCCTGCACTATTACTACCTGCTGCGCTCACATGCCGGAGTGACCGACGACGGACAAATCATGGGCGTGCCCCTGCTTCTGGAGTTTCAGGGTGCGCAGGCAGATTTCAACCAGCCGCGTGCATCGTTTGCCGACGTGGTAAAGCAGATTGACAGCGACCTGGCAAAGGCAGAGGAACTTCTGCCCGACCAGTATGGCGACATATCCGGCGACGACCAGATACCAGCCAAGTACCGCTCTGTGACATCACAGTATGGCATCTACAACCGCGTGTTCGGTGACTACAACCGCCTGCTGTTCAACGGGCTTATTGCCAAATCGTTCCGCTCGCGCCTCATGCTGCTTGCAGCGTCTCCGCTGTTTGCCGAGGCAAAGGCAGCAAGCTGGACTGATGCCGCCAATGCCGCAGCACAGGTGATAGACATTCTCGGCGGAGTGGCAGGCATCGACCCCAACGGAGTGACCTACTACGACAACGAGAGCGATCTCACCAACATGGCTGCCGGCTGGAATCCCAAGGAAATTATATGGCGCGAGAACAAGCAGGGCACTGGCACCGCCGCTGAGGAAGACAACTATCCGCCCTCACTCTTTGGTAAGGGCCGCATGAACCCGACGCAGAACTTGGTGGACGCTTTCCCAATGGCAAACGGCTATCCAATCACCGATGCCGCCAACAGCGGATATGATGCCAACAATCAGTATGCCAACCGCGACCCGCGTCTTGCCAAATACATTATATATAATGGTATGGCGGCCGGACCTGAGAACACTATCATCAACACAGGCTCCGATGCCGGCAATGATGGATTAAACTACATTGAGACCTCAACCCGCACGGGCTACTACATGAAGAAGCGCCTGCGCATGAGCGTAAACTGCAACCCTGCATCGAAGAACCCCAAGGAGCACTTCAATCCACGCATACGCGCCACGGAGATATACCTGAACTACGCCGAGGCTGCCAACGAGGCCTATGGACCCACCAACAACGGCGGTCACGCATATTCGGCCTACTACGTGATAAAGGCTATACGCAAGCGTGCCGGACTGGGTGTTGACGGAGAGGACCCGTATCTTGAGAGCATCAAGAACGACAAGGACAAGATGCGCGAGCTTATCCGCAACGAGCGCCGTCTTGAGCTGTGTTTTGAGAGCTTCCGCTTCTGGGACCTGCGCCGCTGGAAAGCCAATCTGAACGAGACTGCCACGGGAGTGGACATCAACGACGGCGGAACATCGGTGATAGATGTTGAAAACCGCAACTACAAGGATTATATGTACTATGGCCCAATTCCATATTCGGAAATCCTGAAATACGGAAACCTCAAGCAGAACAAGGGCTGGAAGTAAGATTAAATGAAGAATGAAGAGTGAAGAATGAATGATCGGCGACCGAATGGAAAGCCAATTTTCCTACAACTCCTACATCTCTTACAACTCCTAACAATAAAAAAGAAAAGAAAAAATGAAAAAGATATTTTATTATGTTTTTGCCGCTTTTGCGGCGTGTGCGATGACATCGTGCGAGTCGGGAAATCCCGAGTTCGACGACTTTGAATATCAGACGGTGTACTTCGCTTACCAGACACCATTGCGCACAGTGGAGCTGGGCAAGGACCAGGAGGTGGACCTGACACTTGACAACCAGCACAAGGTGAGGGTGACAGCCACCATGGGCGGATCGTACGGCAACAAGCGCGACATAAGGGTGAGGATAGCCGTTGACCCCACTCTGTGCCAAGGACTAAAGTTTGACAACGGCACTCCAGTGGAGGTTCTGCCGACGGAATACTACAGCATGGCTTCCAATGAGATTGTGATTCCGGCAGGCAGCATTCTCGGCGGAGTGGAGGTGCAGCTCACCGATGCTTTCTTCAACGACCCCAAGGCGCTCACGGCCAACTACGTGCTGCCGGTGAGAATGCTCAGCATAGTGAGCGGTGCCGACTCGATAACGGCCGGCAAGGACTATGTGCTGTATGCCCTGAAGTATGTGAACAAATACCACGCCCACTATTTGCGGCGCGGAGTGGACAACGTGACAGTCAACGGCACAGCGTCAGCCAATGTGCGCCATAAGGAATACGTGGAGTACGACGAGAGCGTGGCCATGACCACCACATCGCTCAACGGCAACTGCCTGCCGTTGGCCTTCAAGGACGAGGCAGGCAAGGACCACACCGTGAACCTCATGCTCAGCTTCAGCCCCGACGGCCAGTGCACGGTGAGCAGCGGCACCGGCGGAGTGGAGGTGCAGGGCAGCGGCAGATTTGTGGAAAACGGCGCGAAGAAAGCCGTAGGCGGCAAAGACTGCGACGTGATGTACCTCGACTACAACGTGAAACTGAATGCCGGAGTGACATACTCAACCAAGGATACTCTTGTGATGGAGGCACGCGGCATCAAACCCGAAACATTCACAGTAACAAAGTAATCACAATGAAGAATATCAAGAACATAATTATCTTTTCGGCCGCATCGCTGCTTGCAGTGGGATGCGCCGAGGAACGCGAGTCAAGTTTCATGGTCGACAAGCCTGAGAGCGCCGCGCTTTATGAGCAGCTTTCGTCCTACGACGTGCTGAAGAGCTATCTGCCTGAGGGCGGAATGAAGGTGGCTGCCGCCATGACTCATGATCAGTTTACGGCCAAGGGCACAATGTACAGCCTGGCAGTGAACAACTTCACCGCCATCTCACCTGTAGCCTATATGAACATGGCAGGCAATATGACAACCGACGGAGTTGTGGATGCAAGCAAGCTGCAGGCTCTCGCCGATGAGGCAAATGCCTCGGGAATTGAGGCATTCGGCCCCACGATAATCTCCCACCGCAACCAGCTCGGCTCATATATACGCGGACTCTATGCCGATGTCTATGTGCCCGGCGAGAAACTCAATTACAACGATCTTGTTGAGGACTTTGAGTCGTCTCCCTCCGTGTCATTGACGTCGGCAGGCACAGTGGAAATTGTCGACGACCCCGACGACGGCAAGAGCGGCAAGGTGATACATGTGAACAAGGCAAAGCGCTCGTTTGCCAAAATCAGCATCAAGCTGCCCGAGGGGCGCACGCTGGGCGATTATGACAAGATATGCTACCACGTGCGCATAAATAAAGGCATTCAGCAGCAGCTGTACTTCGGCATCAACGACAACGCCACCGTGTCATACGGTCTTACGGCAAAGAAACTGGGCTGCGAGATGAACAAGTGGAACAAGGACGGGGTGAATTTTGAGCTGTCGAAGCTGAACCTCGGCGAGGATGACAGGAAGCTCAATGAATTTACCCTTGTGACGGGCCTGAGCGTTGCCTCGACCAGCTGCGAATACTGGATTGACAACATAAAATTTGTAGCTGACCATGAACTGCCTGGAACCACCATCGTGAAGACTCCCGAGGAGCGTGCCGCCATCGTGACCGATGTTCTCAATACCTGGACCAAAGGGGTGATGAAAGCGGCATCTGGCTATATCAAAGCATTTGACCTTGTGGAGGACCCAATGTCGGACGATGACTCTGAGATGCTGCGTCTTGTGCCAGGTGAGACCGAAGAGGCAGGCGAGACCGTTGCCGACGACGAATATTACTATAGCGAGACTTTGGGCGAGGACTATGTCAACAAGGTGGCGGCACTGGTGCGTGAAAACGCCATAGACGCAGACGGTAACAAAGTGGCGGTGAAGCTCTTTGTGAGCGAAGGCGGACTTGAGCAGGGCAACAAATGCGACCGGCTGGTGCAGCAGCTCAGGAAATGGGAGAGCATCGACGGTATCAGCGTTAAACTTGCATTGAACTGCTCTGACAATGCCGCTGACAACGCCGCAGCCATAGACAATCTCAAACAGATGTTCGGAAAGCTCGCCGCCAGCGGCAAACTGGTGCGCATAGCCTCGCTCGACGTGAACAACAACGACAATGCCGCCGGCTTCATCTCAGATATTGTCAAGGCATTTATCGCCTGCATTCCCGCGACTCAGCGCTATGGCATAACATTGCCCGTGACCGAGGGCGACAAGGCCGGACTCTGGACCGCAGGCTACAACCGCACTCTTACCTATAAAGGAGCAGTAGAGGCGCTTTCAGGAAAATAAATCATTAAAAACAGAGGGATAAAACAAGTTTCAATACAGTGAAATACGTTTTTCCCTCTGATATAACAAAAAGGTTTTATAACCATAATTCATATTATTAATCATTTAAAAATTTAAAAAACATGAAGAATTTATTTACTTTTGCTATTGCAGCAATGTTTGTAGCGGCTCCAATGACCGCAAGTGCACAGGAAGAAGTTGAGGAGCTCGACCTCACTCCCGACATGTTTATGAACTATCAGGACCCGGAGAATCCCAAGGCAATGGACGAGAATGCCATCGAATATCACATAGGCGAGGTGCTCGGCGGAGGTGCCTTGGTCATAGGCACCGGCTCGCTGTGGGAGTGGTGCTATGTTGACATCTCAGGCTGGGACAAGCTGATATTCACCACTAACGGCGGCTTTCCGCGCGTGTTTATGAACCGTATCGTGGCCGACGGGCAGTGCGCCGATACGTTCGACCCCAACACCAACGCCATCGACGGCAATAAGCCGTGGGTGCAGGAAAGATACTACACCACAAGCGAGGACGGAACCATATATACCGTTGACCTGAAGAAACTTGTGGCCGATTATGGCTTCGCATGGCTTCACGGAGTGAAGTGCAACTGGGGAGCAGAGCTGCAGGTGGATGCTATACTGCTGCAGAAAGGCGGTAGCACGGGCATAACCACAACTCTCAAGGATGCCATTGAGGGAAAGACCGTCAGTCTCTCCGGCCAGACCGTGGGCAAGAACTATAAGGGCATTGTCATAAAGAACGGCAAGAAGTTTGTTCAATGAAAAAAACAATATTAACCACCGTGATGCTCCTTATGTGCATCACGGTGGCGGCTCAGCAGCGCCGCCCCATTGACTCGCGCCATCCAATATGGTTCGTGCATATCGATGTGTGGAACCAGGCAGACCCGCAGAAAATCATCGACCTTATTCCTGACGACATCAAACCGTATGTGTGCATGAACCTATCCATGTCGTGCCAGTTTGATGAGGCCAAGGGGGTATATAAAATGCCGCAGGATGCCGTGCAGACCTACAAGTCATGGGCTACGGTATGCCAGCACAACGGACTCTGGTTTATGTGTCAGCCTGCCAGTGGCGGAAAGACACATATTCTTGATTCCGACATGGCCACGTTTGAATATTTCTTTAAGCACTACCCTAACTTCCTTGGCTGGAACTACTGTGAGCAGTTCTGGGGATTTGATGAGTCCGACCGCAACTCGGCCACACAGACCGACCGTATAGCATTGTTTGCCCGTCTGGTGGAGATGTCGCACAACTACGGCGGTTTCCTCACCGTCAGCTTCTGCGGCAACATCTGGTCGCATGCGCTGACACCCAACGGTATGCTGAAGCGCAACGCCCAGTTACTTGAGGCATGCAAGAAATATCCCGAGGCTTGTATATGGCTTGACAAATACACCACAACATCATGTTTCTATGACACCGAAAGCGTATGTATGTCACCTTTCATCTCCGGACTTGCCACCAATTATGGTGTGCGTTATGACAATTGCGGATGGAACGGAGCCATGGACGTGCTCTTTGGTGAGGGACATGGTATGAAATATCCCGTGAGTGCCGGTCTGACTACAGTGATAGAGCAGACATGTGTCAACGGCGGCTCCGTGTGGGACGGTCCTGAGCTTATTACTTATGCGTGCTTCACAAGTAAGCCAACTACGACTGTTGACGGATTCACACGCCGTAACTGGGAGCGTTTCCCTGAACTTACCAACGGATGGATTGACATGTTCCGCAAGATTATCGACGGCTCGCTGTATATCCCTACCCGTGAGGAAGTGGTGGGCAGAACAAAGATTGCCGTGATTGCCGACCAGGGATGGAATCTGGAGCCGTCGCCCGATATCTCTGTCAATGAAAACAGATATGTGGCATGGGGCTCGTTATATGACAATGTGTACAAGCAGGACGACCCGTTTAACAAAGGCAACGGACAATGGCACGACAATATGACCTTCTTCAAGAAGACCGGCCGCTATGCCTCCATTCCTGTCTGCATTGACATGTACGATGACCTCTCAAAGTCTATTCCGTTGCAGGTTAAGAAGTCGCAGCGCACATCGGTATGGCCAACAGAGGCTGACAAACAGAAGAGTTTCAATGAGCTGTATCCAGAGGTGAGCAAAGGCGACCTCTATGTGTCACGGTTCAAAAATCAGCTTATCACCTACACCCCATATTCATATCTTAATGTAAAAAAAACGGCAAAGGGTGTCATCCCATTGGAATACAACACCTGCAGTGAGATGGAGCTGACACTTGGGAAACTGTCAAACGCAGCCGTGAGGGAATATGCCGACCACATTGACTTCTATATGAACAACTACCGCTGTGACACCCTTGACAACGTGCTTGACAAAATCGTGATTAAGGGGGCAACGTCAAAACCGTCATTTAATATGACCAAGAGAGCCGCTGCCACAGCCGAAGCCTCCGATGAATGGGATGCTGCAAATGCCACATATACTCTCAACATCAGTCACAACGGACCGGTGGATATCACCGTCAACTGTTCCGGAAACGCCACTGGACGTGCCACAGACGTACTGCCTTCGGCATCGCTTGTCGCCGACCTTCCCAAACAGCCAGAGGATTATTCCGGCCCTATAACCATAGAGGCGGAAGACATGGATTACAGAAACATAAGAGCATGTGTGGTGGAGCCTTACTATCAGCGCGAATCCGTGCGCGGACACTCGGGCAACGGCTTCGTTGAAACAGGAGTGAGCAAGGCGGCACAGCTTCGCCATAAGCTCAGCCTGAAGCAGGGTGGCGACTACGATATTATAATAAAATACTGCTCAACTCAGAAAGCAGGTACTCTTGACGTGGAGATAAACGGCACGAGACAACAGGCAGAGATAGAGAAAACCGAAAAGAACCAATGGAAGAAGGTGTCTGTGCCGGCTAAGCTTAACGCCGGAGAAAACACTCTGTATCTCAAGAACACTGCCGGTATATTTCTGTATCTTGACTATGTGACATATCAGCCAAAGGGGACAGCGAAGGAGACGTTTACCGTGACGGTAGAAGAGGCTGAGCACGGCATTGCCACGGCAAACAAGACCACAGCCGCCGAAGGCGACATTATTACATTTGACATCAAGGCTGACGAGGGATATGAGTTTGTTGGATGGGAGTTTCATCCACGTCAGCATCCTTACTTCAGCGACAACACCATGCAGATGCCCAACGACAATGTAATTCTCAAACCGCTCTTCAAGAGCTCTGATATTCTAAATGCCGTATATCATCTTGACTTTACTAACGTCGTAGACGGTGCCATGCCTGAGGGATGGAAAACGGTGCAGGGCGGCAATGAGGAGCATGAATATCCAAACACCTATAGCAGCGGAGCACGCACTTTTGCAGGCTTTACCGGTTATCAGGGCAAGGGTTTGTACTGGCGTGAGAACTGCGCTGAATATGGCCGTAGTGAAAATGAGAATTATCTGTTGCATCTGCAGCCGGGAAAATATAAGCTTATATATGCCATGGCGGCATGGAAGGGTGAGCCGACCTACAGTGTGTCTGTCACCAATGCCTATACTCTTGAGGAAATGGCTTCGTCTGAGACTCTTACGGCACAGCCTAATGCCAACGGCAACAAGAAAGCCGACCTCTCATCTGCCGAGCTGCGCACTATGGAGTTTGAAGTTAATGAGGAAGATGATTTCGTCATAACATTCAAAACCGGCGGTTTCAACGAGCTGCTGCTTTTAGAGTGCATGGTATCCAGTGTCAGTGGAACAGGCATTGAGGGCATTGTGCCAAATGTTGTTGACGGTGAAGCAGCCATTTATGGTGTGGACGGTATAAAACGTAATGCGCTCCATAAGGGAATCAACATAGTGAAGATGAAGAACGGAGAGACCAAAAAGATATTTATCAAATAAGTAAATGCATTTATCTTAGGATACTTGACGACAGGACATGAATGGGCGACACACAACGGGTAGTGCCGCCCATTATTCTTTCCCTCAATATACGAAAAAGATTCCAAATTGCATTTTTTTATTTCTGAAACAAAATCAAAGACATTTGATATTATTTTTATTGACTGTTTGCCGGAAATATTGTAATTTTGCAACCGGATATAGAATATCAGTCACTACAAACAATGTAGATAACAGAAAATTCTACAGGTAATTTTTTAGTTTAGTTAATTTAAAAATTAGGTAAAAGTAAATGGGTTTAAAACAAAACTTTTTTTTGAAGTCAACAAGAATATGGCGCGTAGTGATTATGCGCCATATTTGTATTGCCGTCCTCGTTGCTGTCATGACGCCTGGCGTGAACGCCGCACAACAGTTTATTGCGTTTAAACCTGCCGAGGGCTATCAGAGAATAGATTTAGCCAATGCCGGCATATTAGTTGACAACAAGGAAGACAAGGCTATACACCATGCAGTGGATAATCTGAAGGAAGACATTGCCAGGGCGGCTTCCTCCAGGCTCCCTAAAATGGGGAAAAAAGTCTCAATAGTCATCGGTACGGCCAACTCACCGCTGATAAGGAAATATATCAGGCAGGGGGTGATAAACGGGAATGACCTGAAAGGCAAATGGGAGAAATACATTATTGCCGCATGCGACACTGATATAGTCATTGCCGGAAGCGACCGCCGCGGCTGCGTGTATGGAATATATGAGCTGTCACGCCAATTGGGCGTGTCACCATGGTACTGGTGGGCAGATATACCCGTTGTCCGTCACGACGACGTATATATAAAGAAAGGTGTATACACCGACGGCGAGCCAAAAGTGAAGTACCGCGGCATCTTCATCAACGATGAGAATCCATGTATGCAGAAATGGGCAAGAATGAAATTCGGCGGCATGAACTCAAAGATGTATGCCCGTGTGTATGAACTGCTGCTGAGAATGAAGTGCAATCTGCTGTGGCCCGGCATGTGGGGGTCGTTTAAGGAGTACAAGCCACTGGTGCCGATACTCAAGAACGAGGACGGCACATACGAGGGCAACTGCTTTAACTGGGATGACCCGCTAAATCCCAAGCTCGCCGATGAGATGGGCATCGTGGTAGGCACGTCGCATCATGAGCCTATGCAACGTTCACAGCAGGAATGGATTCGCACGAAAGCCAACTACGGCAACGGTGAATGGAACTACATGACAAACGGTGAGGCTCTGTGCCGCTTCTTCCGTGAAGGAATAGAGAACACCAAGGATTATGAATGTATGATTACCGTGGGAATGCGCGGTGACGAGGACCGTCCGATGGCAGATGCCGGCGGACGTGAGGCAAACATGAGGCTGCTCAAGCGCATATTCGATGACCAGAGGCAGATAATCAACGGCGTGATGGGCAAAAGAGCCAAAGACATGCCGTTGGTGTGGACGCTGTACAGCGAGATGCTCGACTATTATGATGAAGGATTTCAGGTGCCCGACGATGTCACCATAATGCTATGCGATGACAACTGGGGCGACATACGCAAGATTCCCACTCCCGACACACGCCACCGCAAGGGAGGGTTCGGAATGTACTATCATTTCAGCTACTACGGTGCGCCAAGGGCAATGAAATGGCTCCAGCAGATGCAGATACAGCATGTGTGGCATCAGATGGACATTGCATACCGAAGCGGCATAGACCGTGTGTGGATAGTCAACGTGGGCGACATCAAGCCGGCAGAGTTCCCGACACAGTTCTTTATGGACATGGCATGGAATCCCGACCGTTTCACTCCCGACAATCTGATGGAATATACGAGAGACTTCTGCAGCCAGTTTGCCACCGGTCATGCGGGAGAAGCCGCCAGAGTGCTCAACAGCTACTGCAAATATGCCGCAAGGATTACCGCCGAGATGCTTGACGAGAATACATACCGCACGGATAATGGAGAATGGAAGCGGGTCCGCGATGAGTTCATGGCCCTTGAGGCAGAGGCGCTGCGCATATACCTCATGCTCAATGAGGACTGCCGTGATGCCTACAAGCAGATAATACTCTTCCCCGTGCAGGCAATGGCAAATCTCCACGACCTGTATTATTCCGTTGCTATGAACCGTCATCTTGCCTCAATAGGCGACATGGAGGCAAACCATTGGGCAGACAGGGCGGAGAAATGCTTTGAACGTGACTCGCTGCTGTGCCGCGACTACAACAAGGTGATGGCAGGCGGCAAGTGGGACGGAATGATGGACGAGGTACACATAGGCTACAAGACATGGCATGCACCGCAGTATAACATAATGCCACAGGTGGTGCGACTTGATTCCGCATCAGCGCGCCATGGAGGTTTCATAAATGAGATGCAGTGTGGAACAGCATATATCGATGCCCGCAGATATTACTCTGCCGCCACTCCCGAAGGCTCATCGTGGACAGTCATTTCACATCTCGGCAAAACATCCTCCGCACTTACCCTTACGCCTTCGCTGGCTTCTACGGACGGAGCGGTACTGACCTATCGCATAAAGACAATGCAGACAGTTGACTCCATGCTGGTGAAGGTGGTGTTCTCCACAGTCATGCCATTCATAAAAGGCGGTCATGATGTGGAACTGGGATTTACAGGCTGCTCCGCCAAGACAATAAACCTGAACAAGGACATGAACTGGCAGCACTGCTACGACCTCATGTATCCGGCAGGAGCAGCCCGTGTAATAGAGATTGAAACAGTGTTGCCTGCCATGAAGGCAGCCGGGGTATGCTACGAGCTAAACCTGCGCCCGCTCGTTCCGGGAATCGTGATACAGGGAATTTTTGCGCGGCTTATACCGCCTTTGTAACATATCACAATGAAAATGTTACAAAACACATTATATATTTCTGATTTTTTCATTAATTTTGCACCAAATAAAACTTTAAACATAAAAACTACATGTTATGATGAAAAAGATTATGCTTTTTTTATGCCCAACATTGCTCTTAGCCGTACTGGCGGTGAACGGGGCAAAGGCAGCAGACAGCCGTGAGACATTTGAGAATCCTGTTATCTTTGCCGATGTGCCCGACATCGACATTATACGTGTTGACGGCATTTATTACATGGTGTCGACAACGATGCACTTCGCTCCAGGCTGCGGCATTATGAAAAGCCGGGACCTCGTGAACTGGGAAATCATCAACTATGCATACGATGAACTGGATGAGGGCGACAACTTCCGCCTTCTCAACGGCAAGAATGAGTATTCGCAGGGCTCGTGGGCTGCAAACCTGAGGTATGACCCATACGAGCGTATGTTCTATATGATAATGACATGCAACACAACGGGCAAGACCTACTTCTATGTGACAGACGACATAGAACACGGCAAATGGCACAGAAGCATAACAGACAAATGCTATGACCCGGGACTGCTCTTTGAAGACACCGGCACGGAAATGAAGAAATATGTGCTGCATCCGGCTGACACTTTTGAAGACCATGCCATGTATCTGCGTGAAATGCATGTGGACAAGAACTGGAATGTCACTGTGGGCGAGCGCCGCAAGGTTATAGACTATGCGAACTTGGAGAATCCTGCCCGCGGCTTGCGCGCCGAAGGATATCATGGATATAAGATCAACGGATGGTATTATATTTTCATGATACAGGGCTGTGACGGTCAGCGACAGGAAATTGTGTGGCGAAGCCGTTCGCTTACAGACGGGGAATGGGAAGGCAGACTGGTGTTCGGCGGCGAGATGACCGACGATGCCGGCAAGACCGTGATGAAAACCAACGGCATCGCACAAGGAGGAGTGGTACAGGCAACAGACGGCAAATGGTGGTGCTTCCTGTTTAAGGACTACGGCTCGGTGGGACGCATTCCCATGCTGCTGCCAATGACATGGACTGATGACGGATGGCCAGTTGCGGGATACGACTGCAAGACAACACCACTGTGTATGGATATGCCCGAGAAAGCAAGCCCTACCAAAGGCATTGTGCAGAGTGACGACTTCAAGATATGGAAACCTAAGAAGAGCAAATCGCAGTTCGGCTCCTGGGAGCCTGGACTGAAGCTATGCTGGCAATGGAATCATATACCGGACAACAGCGGATGGTCTCTGGCAGAGAGAAAAGGCTGGCTGAGACTCAAGACCACATCGCTGGCACACAACATACGCGATGCCCGCAACACTGTGACTCAACGCACTTTCGGACCTGTATGTACAGGAAGCACTCTGCTTGACGTATCGAAGATGAAGGACGGCGACTGCGCTGGACTTGCATCATTCCAAAACCGTTACGGCTTTGTTGGCGTGAAGAAGGAAAACGGGAAATTTTACGTCGTGATGCAACGGGCAAAGGAAAAAGGTGATGCCGACGGACAGGAGATTGCAAGGGTGGAGCTGCAGCAAACCAAGGTGTGGCTGCGCACCGAAATGGATTTCCGCAACCTTACGGACAAGGCCGTGTTCTATTACAGCCTTGACGGCAAGACATGGAGCAGCATTGGCGACACTCTGCAAATGCACTATGACTGGCCTGACTTCTGCGGCTACCGCTTCGCACTGTTCAACTATTCTACAAAGCAAACGGGAGGCATTGCAGACTTTGACTGGTTTAAAATTACGGAATAACGCTATAAACAAAAACTATAAAAACAAAAATAAGATTATGAGAAAAATGCTGACCGCGGCATTTGCCCTTGCCGCAACTCTGGCAACAACAGCCCAGAATCCTTATCTTCCACTTTGGGAACATCTGCCCGACGGCGAGCCGCGTGTGTTTGAAGATCCTGACAATCCAGGTAAAATGCGCGCCTACATCATTGGTTCACACGATGTAACCTATAAAAGCTATTGTGGAAACGACATCCGCATCTGGTCGGCGCCTGTTGAAAATCTTACCGACTGGCGCGACGAAGGACCGGTGTTCAGTCATTATGTCAACGGCAAATGGGACACCATGTTTGCCCCCGACCTCGTTGAGGTGAAAGACAAGGCAACGGGCAAGAAGACATATTGGCTCTATCCTCATTCACGAGGCTGGCGCAGAGTGCCGATGGTGTGCAAGGGCGACCGTCCCGACGGTCCTTTCACTCCCGTAAATCTTAATGCCGACGGCACCGCCTGTGTAGACGGCTCGATAATCGACTTCGACCCGTCGGTGTTCATAGAGAACATCACCGACAGAAAAGACCCCGACTTTGCCCGGGGATTCCGTGCCTATGTGTTCTACGGGTTCCGCCATTCCACAGCGTTTGAGCTTGACCAGGACAACATGTATGCCGTGCGTCCGAATACGCAGATTCACGACTATTTCATTCCTGCCAGTGAGCGTTATGGCGTTATCCGCGACCCCAAGGGCACACAATACCCTGCACTGTATAAAGGTCAGAACCCGGGCGAATTCAATTTCTTCGAGGCTTCAAGCATTCGTCAGGTGGGAAACAAATATGTTATGGTGTTCTCCGGCTACAGCGGTCCCGACTACGGACTGGGCTCCACTAACTCTGCACTGCGCTATGCCTACGGCGACTCTCCCTTAGGTCCATGGCGTTCGGGTGGTGTGCTGGTCGACTCACGCGGTGTGGTGCCCAACGAGGACGGAACGCATCTTGTGGGCATGAATGCTGCCCATAACACCCACGGCTCACTACAGGAAATCAACGGTCAGTGGTATGTATTCTATCACCGTCCGCCACGAGGCTTCGGCTTTGCCCGTCAGGCAATGGTGGCACCAGTGAAAATAGAGTGGGACAAGAAAGCAGTGGCAAAGGGCGGTCAGGTGCGTATCGTTGCCTACGACCCATACGCCAGGAACAACGAGTGGACAGCCGAGGCTTCCGACGGTACAAAATATACCGGAGCTGAAGTTACAAGCGAGGGATTCCACATTTTCGGCTTGCCTCCATACGCCTATTATTCTGCCGGCATAGCATGCTACATGAGCGACCAACAGTGGCTGCAGGACAATTTTGACGTGTGGAACAACAGCATGGACCTCGCCAATATTCCCAATGGCGGCATCGTGGGATTCAAATATTTCGGCTTCGGCGGACTGGCAAAGGCATCCAAAGGCATTAATGCCTTCAATGGAACAAAAAATGGTGACGGAACAAAGCTCTGCCTCAACCTCACACCGAAGGGCAAAGGCGCATTCCGTATTCACGTTATGCTCAACGGTCCCTACAGCAACGCCACATGGCAGGGAAAGGAGATTGCCGTTGTCGACGTGAAGGGCGATGCGGCTCAGAAGGCTACCAGCTACGAGGTTGCCGTGCCGGCTGTTGAGGGACTTACAGGCAAGCACGCAATATATCTTGTTATAGAGGGCGAGGGAAGTGCAGGTCTGCTCGACCTGCACGGCATCGGATTCTCCAAGCCCGGCATCAAGTGCAACCGTCCTGAAGTACCAGTAGTGACAATCACTGTCGACGGTAAAGCCATTGCCCTGCCCTCAGCTCCCATGTTTGCCACCAACGACAACGGGCTCATGGATCTCACACACTATCAGGCATACGCTCCATTGAAAGAAAACTCAGCAATAAAGGCAACGGCACAAGGCGGCGACGTGAAGTTTCATGTCAGCAAGATTGTTGACGGACGCGCCACTGTGAGATGTGAGTTTAACGGCAAGGAAAAAGTATATTTGATAAATTAGCAGTTAATTCATCAATTAAGTAATCAAAATTAAGCGGTGATTTAATTTTGATTACTTAACCTGCATTATTCATACTATTCCGTAACGAAAGGGCTAAATGGCAATGCATCAGCGTGAGCACAGCGATAACGATGCAGAATGTAGTAAATCCTACTTTCAAAGAGGAAGAGCGAGCATTGCGCTGAGGTGCTGTCAGTTAGTCCTTGCAGTAGGAACGAGTATGAATAATGCAGGTTAAATAACCATATAACAATAACACAATTTTTCAATGAGAATGACAGTCCGTTTCTTGGCTTTGTTTATCGCATTGCATGCCACAATGACGCTGGCGGCAATGGATGGAACACTTTATACTCCCAACAAGATGGCAAGCAGTCTTGTATCCCGAACATGTCAGGACAGTTATGGCTTTGTGTGGATAGCCACCGATTTCGGACTGAGCAAGTATGACGGTTATAATTTCATCAACTACTATCACAATAGCAGTGATACGACTACCATCTCAAGCAACAACGTCCGCTCTCTCTTTTGCACACACGACGGCAAACTGCTTGTAGGATGTACCATGGGACTGTCAAGTTACGACTATCATACAGACACTTTCCACCGATATACTTTCCCAAAGGGGATTACGCCTCATATCATTTCTATTGCAGAACTGCCGTCGGGAGACCTGTTGCTTGCAACGGCGGGATACGGTATCTATGTTCTCAAAGACGGAATAATCAGCTATGTACCTCATTTTGCCAAGATGTCAGGCAGCGTACACATGAACAATTTGCATGTAGCTGCCGATGGGGCTTCGCTCTGGTGTCAGACAGACGACCACCGTCTTATTCGCTTTGCGCTCAACGGTCATCGTCCAACGGCAATGACAACTTTCAATATAGGTGACGAGACTGTTGTTGCAGCATTCAACCTAAAAGACGGCGACATACAGTTTGCTCTCAGCAACAGTTTCAGGATATACAGCCACAGCAGGCGGACAATGATGCCGGTCAACTACAACCTGCAAAAAGGAATGAGAATAATGAGTGCCTGTATGACAAAAAACGGTGACATGTATTTCGGGACATTCTCAGGCGACCTTTACAAAATAAAAAAGGGAGAGACATTACCGCAAAGGGAAACGCTGCACAACGGACACGAAAATCTCGATTATTTCGTAGTAAACAACATCTTTGAAGACAATGACAAAAACTTATGGCTGAGTAGCGCACACCATGGTGTATATCTATGCAGCATGATGTCTAAACAGTTTAAGACAATCAATTTATCCAGTCTCGACCGCCGCATCTGTTATGGATTCTCATCTATTGCCCCTGCACCAGACAACGGATTATATTGTGTGGCACGATTTTATGATATGATTCATGTTGACAAATATGGCAAGGCTTCATTCTGCAAAGGAATTCCTCATGCCCCAAGTACGGTGATGCGCGACAGTCAAGGGGAATATTGGATAGGCTCATGGCTGTCGCTATATCGCTATGACCCGGTGCGAGAGGAGAGTTATTTGATAAATGATCTTGGAGGCAAGGGCGCTTTGCGCCTTGCCGAAGGCCGCGGGGGGGGGAATGTGTACATCTCAATATTAGGAGAAGGCTTTGCTGTATACGACCGCCATACAAAAAAGATGACCTATTATAACAGCCGCAGTCAGGCTGGAGCCACTGGAGTGAAGTTTGATAATGACTACGTGGGCGTAATGTATCAGGACAAAGAGGGAATGATGTGGATTACCACATCGAGCGGTGTGTGGTGCTTCGACCCTGTGCGCCGCCATTTCATCGACCTTGCCGACGGCGATGGAATACTCCGTGGAACAAACTGCAGCTCGATATGCGAAACACCTTCTGGCGACATTGTCATCGGAACCCAAAGCGGACTTTATGTTTACTGGTGTAAAAAGCGTGAAGTGACGCTGCTGCCGGGAACCGAGAATATCAAGGACATGAGGATATGCGGTCTTGTAAATGACTCCATAGGCAATATATGGATAAGCACCATACGGGGTATTTGGCAATATATCTGTGCCGAGCAACGGTTGATAAGCCATGCGGGAGCAAGAGGTATCACCGATAATGAGTTCGGCGAAGGGGCTTGGGCTGCTCTTGACAATGGCTGTGTGGCATTTGGTTCAAACAGCAGCATCACGGTGTTTACTCCATACAACATGAAACACGGAACAGTGGCGGAAAGGTCCGTTCATCTCACACATTTCGCCACGCTGCTGAAAAAATATGACCCATTCTCCCACAAGTTCTCCGTGCCATGGGATGACAACCATTTCACAATGTCATTCTCACTGTTCGATTTCCAAAACAGCGACAACATAGAGTTTGAATATCGCATCAACGGAGGCAGATGGACAGCATTTACAAACGGCAGCAATATGCTGACGTTTACAAAACTGAAATCCGGTACTTACGACATTGAGGTAAGGGCTATGTCGGGTGGAGAGGTGTCTTCACTGACATCAACCTTTGAGGTGACGGTGCTGCCGCCATGGTATGCCACAACATGGGCAAAACTCACATACGCCATGCTCACCATTATTGCCGTTTGGCTTGTCATGCTTGCCGTACGCAAGAGACAACGTGCAGCCTTCGACGAGGAAAAGATGCAACTGCTTATAAATGCCACACACGACATACGCTCACCGCTGACAATGATTCTCGGTCCGATTGAAAAGATAAAGGAGACTGTGCAAAAGACGTGTGACGAAACCACACGAAAAACCATTGGTCAGTATGTAAACATTGTCAACCGCAACGCCGACCGTCTGTTGCTGCTCGTAAACCAAATACTCGATACGAGGCGAATAGACAAGAACCAGATGCATCTCAAATGCCAAGAGACAGACATGGTGGAATTTGTGAAGCATGTATGCCTGTCGTTTGACTTCACGGCACAACAGAGAGACATTGAATTGAGTATTACGGGCGGTGAGAAACGGATAATGGCATGGATAGACCGTAACAATTTCGACAAAGTAATAGTAAATTTGTTGTCCAACGCCTTCAAGTTCACACTTGACGGAGGGCACATCGACATCGGTCTAAACACAGAAGATGACCATATTATAATAAAGGTGACAGACAGCGGACAGGGATTCGGTAAAGAAAAAACATCAAGGCTGTTTGAACGCTTCTATCAGGGCAACGAGCAAACAGGCAAAAACACGGTGGGAACAGGAATAGGACTAAATCTTGCCATGAATATCGTCCGACTGCACGGCGGCACTATCACAGCCGCCAACCGCACTGACGGGCAACACGGTGCCTGTTTCACCGTAAGCCTGCCTTCAGGCAACAAGCACTTGAAACCAGAATTTCTATATGTAGATTCTGTTAAGGAAAAATCGGACAAGAAAATCAGCTATAAGAAATATAGAATTATGATTGTGGACGATGACAGCGAACTGACAGCCTACATAGCAGACGAGCTTAGTCCGTGGTACTTCGTAGATATATGCTCCAACGGTGTTGATGCCCTTAATAGCATTATCTCTCAGAACTATGACCTCGTGGTAAGCGATGTTGTGATGCCTGGCATGGACGGAATAGAACTGCTAAAGAAGATAAAACGGAATCCAAACATAAACCACACACCTGTAATCCTGCTGTCGACAAAGGCTGAGGCAGAAGACCGTCTTGCCGGTTTCAAGAGCGGAGCCGATGCCTATATTGCCAAACCGTTCAGCATCAGTGAGCTACATGCCCGCATAGATGCCATAATAAACAATATACTGCGTTTGCGTGGAAAATACTCAGGTGCGCAACAGCAACGTGACAAGATGGAGAATATTGAGGTGAAAGGCTACGACGACGAGCTTATGACACGCGTGATGAAATCGATAAATGCCCATATCAACGACAACGATTTCTCCATCGAGATATTGGCGCAGGAGGTTGGGATAAGCCGCGCACACCTGCACCGCAAGATAAAGGACATCACGGGAGTGGCAACGGGTAAGTTCATCCGCAACATACGCATGCAGCAAGCTGCCCGTCTCATACTCGAAGGCAAGGTAAACTGTTCAGACGTGGCTTATCATGTAGGCTTCTGCGACAATGCCTATTTCTCCACGGTGTTTAAGCAATATTATGGTGTAAGTCCGACTGAATATGCAAAAAAACATAAAAAGTGAAGCGTATGCTTGTAATTATGGAATAAAAACATTATTTTTGCAATCTATAATTCTTGCACGGTATGAGATTCTTGGATCGAACAGACGAAACGGAAAGGCTAAGTAAGGCTCTCGCAAGCGAAAAGCCTTCATTTATAGTAATGTATGGGCGCAGAAGGTTGGGCAAGTCCACGCTCATGGCTCATGTGTTGTCTGAGTCTGACATCTATTTCATGGCAGACAACAGCGACAGGACCCAGCAGATGGAATTGCTGGCAAAGGTGGTGGCAAGAAAATTTGCGGACTTCGACAAATTGGGCTATCCTGACTGGGAAACGCTGTTGACTGAACTAAACCATCGCGCATCAGACAAGTTCACCGTTTGTCTTGACGAGTTTCCGTATCTTGTCAAGTCATGTCCCTCATTGCCGTCAACGCTGCAGAGGCTCATTGACTCAAAGTGTCTCAAATATAACATTGTGATATGCGGTTCGTCACAACATCTGATGCACGGGCTGGTGCTCGATGCCACAGCACCGCTCTATGGCCGTGCCGACCAGATAGTGAAACTCTATCCAATAGGTATCAGGTATCTGCAGCAGGCTCTGCAAATTGATGCGGCTTCCACTATAGAGGAGTATGCTGTGTGGGGAGGTGTGCCGCGTTATTGGGAGATACGCGAAGCAGCGGGCGGATTTATGGAGACCATATTCAGTCAGGTGGCAAATGTCAACGGACTGCTGTATGATGAGCCCGACCGCCTTTTTGCTGATGACATATCTTCTACGGGCATGGCATCTTCAATCCTTTCGCTCGTTGGAAACGGTGTTAGCCGTTTGTCGGAGATAGCATCGCGGCTTGGCAAAAAGGCCACGGACCTTAGCGGTCCTCTTGCACGCCTTTCCGACCTCGGATATGTTGAGCGCGAGATACCGTTTGGCGACAGTCCCAAGAACAGTAAGAAGGGTATTTATAAGATTGCCGACCCGTTCATGAGTTTCTATTACCGTTTTGTCATTCCCCAGCGTTCATTGATTAGTTTAGGGCGCAGAGCCATAGTTGAGAAATATATCACCGACAACTATGCCGACTTTGTTGCCAAGCGGTGGGAGACATTATGCCAAAGGGCTGTAAGTGGTAACCGGCTTTTGGGTGTGACGTGGAATGTGGCTTCCAGATGGTGGGGCAGTGTGGACAGGAACACTCAGGTGGAGTTTGACCTCGTGGCAGAGTCGTTGGACAGGCAATGCCTCTTGATAGGCGAGTGTAAATGGACACGTCAGGAAAACGCCGAAGTTTTGCTGGATGACCTTCGGCGCAGGGCTGCAAGGTTCCCGTATGCACAAAATCACAAAGTGTATTATGCCCTTTTCCTGAAGAACGCTCCTGCCGACAGTCCCCACGACAATGTGTTTTTGCCGCAGGAGGTCATCAATGAGTTTGTGAATGACGGCATTCTCTAAAGAGAAGTTAATTTTTTGTACAAAATAAATAGATTTTGGTACAAACACACTACAAATATGAATAAATGTAGTAACTTTGTACCGAAAAATAGAAGTTACAGGTATGGAAGGTAAGATATATAGTAACAGTTTCATATCCTCTGGTATGGTAAAGGAGGAAGGACGTACTGCCTATTACAAGCTGTTGGGCAGTGTACATGACGGAGAAACGGTGCGCATCAAACGTGGGGTGTATGTCACAGCTGAGCAGTTGGCAGACACGATGATAGACATAGAAGCCATCGTTTCAGGTGGTGTGCTTTGCCTTTTTTCAGCATGGAATGTGCATGGACTTACCACATCTTTGCCTCAGGCATATCACGTGGCGGTGAAGAGAGGACGGAAAATCTCACTTCCAACTTATCCTAAGATAGAACTTCATCATGTCACAGACACTATGTTTGATATTGGCGTGGAGGAGCAAATTGTCAGTGGTTATCGCATACATATATATAATAAGGAGCGTTGTGTATGCGATGCTGTGAAGTTCCGCAATAAGATTGGCATGGAGGTTTGTTCCGAAGTAATCAACAATTACCTTTCCCTGTCCGACAGAAATCTATCCCTGCTGATGGATTATGCTGATAAACTTAGAGTAAGAAAAATCCTTGAACAGTATATCGCAATAAAGCTATGAGCGAAATAAAAAACTTCGGGAAATCAATCCGCGCAAGACTGCTTAATGTCGCCAAGCAGGAAAATGTGTTCTATCAGACTATTCTTACCAGATATTTTCAGGAACGCCTTCTGTATCGTATTTCGCAGACTTGTTATCGTGAGAATTTCTACCTGAAGGGTGGTGCTCTGATGTATGCATACGAAAGGTTTGCTGCACGTCCGACATTGGATATTGATTTCCTTGGCACACATATTAGTAATGATGGTGAACACATCGCTGATGCTTTCCGCGAGATATGTGCAGTGGAATGTGAGGAAGATGGTGTGAGATTTGTTCCTGATAAGATAACTGCACAGAACATCACAGAGTTTAAGGACTATCATGGCATTCGTCTAAGTATTCCCGTAATGATGGACACTATCGCCCAGCCGATGACGATAGACATTGGTTTTGGAGATGTGGTGATACCGCACCCTGTCTCATTAGACTATCCTCTGTTTGTTGGAGAATTTGCCTGAAACGAGTATTCTTGCTTATTCCACCGAGACCGTGATTGCAGAGAAAATGCATGCTATCATAGATTTGGCAGATCAGAGTAGTCGGATGAAAGATTACTATGATATTTATCATCTGCTCATGACATTCAAATATGACGATATGATATTGCAGGATGCCGTCAACTGTACTTTTGAGAATCGTCATACTTTTTATAATGCGGATACGATGTTCTTCAGAAAAGACTTTCCCGACAATCCGCAGATGCAGCTCCGGTGGACAGCATTTCTGAGAAAGGCAACAGTTAAGAGTAGTCTTTCATTCCAAGATGTGGCACGTTGGCTTCAGGATGCTTTAAAACCATATTGGGAAGCATACGGGTGTATGTAAGTATTATGATAACGGACTATATACTTTATTCTTTTGGGAAAGCACAATGAAGGTATGACTTAGTGTATGTAGAGTGTGACCTTTATGCCAAGGTCACACTCCGCAGAATCCTCATGTCTATAACATCGCAGATAGGATGCACATCAGATTTTTATTCTGTTTTACCTTGTAATCTGAATCTTCACTCATGTTAATCAATCCGTTAGCCATGGTGAAATTTATCTGAATATTACAAATTCTCATACCACCGCCATATTCAAGTGAAGCATTGAACCTTTTCCATTCGGAATTTTTATAAGCATTATTTTCGTCATAATCAAGATTATCATTGTTTGTTTTAATTTTTGCAGACAGTCCGTAATCTAAACCAACGCCTCCGTAAAAGAACAGTTGGAAGTTTTTTGAGAAGTTTAGTCTGTATTCCAAATGCACAGGCAAATATAGGACATGTTCTTCAAGGGATGGCTTATATTCTTCACCTTCATAATCTAACGCTTTACTTTTTGAATAATAGAACTCATAGTATAATCCTGTGTCTAATCCAAATCCATATTTGAATAATGGTTCTATGCGAAAGCCCGCCTGTATGCCGTGGATTGCTTTTGAGTCTTCCCAATATCCATATTTCTCAGTTCCGTCTTCTGTTTCGTAAGCCCATTGTTTCTGCACATATCCAATAGAAAAACCAGCTTGATGATAATTTTCATAAGGACAGTTGAAAGGCCTGCGATATTTTCGGCGATTTGAATAACTGCTGCTGGTGTTATGGACATTAGTATTGCCGTTATTAATAGTGTTGCTATTTATGGGCGTATTGACAAATGTTGACACGTTTGTGGTTGTTGTATTTGTATGAGTATTGCTGCTTTCCGCGTTGTACTTGTTCATCAATGTCTGCACATCTGTGCGCGACTTAGGCCATGGTGGTAATCCTCCGGTTGTCATTTCACAATCATACAATTGTTTTTCTAATGTATCACCATTTAATGCTTTCTTAAGTAGATCTATACCTCTTTGTTTCTCACCTTTTTCAATAAGAAGTTTCCCTGCACCAGCCATACCGATATGGTTGCCGGCTTGTGCTGCTTTCAAATACCAAGAAAGAGCCTTTTCTTTGTCTTCTGTTCCATATTCTGCAATTCTTCCCATTTGATAGAAGGCAGGAGGAAAGCCTCCATTTGCAGATTTTTCAAGATATGTAAATGCATCTTCTATAGGAATAAAATCATCATGAAAAATGGTCCAGTAAACAAAAATCTGGTATCCTGCTCCAGCGTCGCCTAATACATCAGCTTTCTTAAGATAAGACAACCCTTTCATGAGATTTTGATATGATGATGGCGTTAAAAATACTGTAGCTAACGCTTTATACATATTTGTTCTTGACACATTAGGTATGTCGTTCCTTTGTGACAATATGTTTTCTAATTGAATTGCATGGGTATGGGCTTCTTCTATCTTTTCATTCAGAGAAAAATACATCGTTTTCATAAAAGACAAATATAGTGGGTCATTATACTTCTCTGCATAAATGACAGCTTTTTCATAATCTTGCAACATTATACAACAATATAGTGCTAATCCATAGCTTTTTTTCGACAATGATGACCTCGCATTTCCTGTTGCGGCTTCAAAATAATGTAAGGCATTCTTGTAGTCTTTGCTAATCACCGCCATAGTACCATTGAGAAAATTAATATAAGAACCATTACTGGTAATGAATGCAACAATTTTTTTTGTTTTTAAACTGTATATTAATTTTTTATTTATATTCTTTCCTAATGATGGAAAACCTTGTGTGATATCAAAAACAACATATATGTTAGCTACATTTTCTTGGGTAACAGATAACATTTGTGTTGTAGACATATCGGCTCCATTAACATCACCCCATCCCACAGATAAACCTACAACAGGTTCTATATATGTTTTACTGCTACTAAGAGCAGGGGAACTTATTGAAGTTGTTAGTCCTCTTGGGTGTTTCGTCTGAATAGCCAATAAATAATTTTTGATAGTCTTCTCACTATTCGTTTTAATTTCGTCATAGGCAGAAATGTCACTTCCCGAACACAAACCATAGATTTGTGTGTCAAGCGTTCTTTCTCCCTCATAAAATCTTTTTAGCAGGTTACAAAAATTATTGGCGCTCTGCAAGGCTTCTTGTTTCTGCGTCTCAGTTAATGTTTGTGCTGTTGAGAACATTGGAATGCAGCTCAATAATAAAATAAATAGATGTTTCATAGCTTATTGTTTTTAGTTATTTTACTTATTAACCAACCTTTATTATAAGTCTTTTCTCGCTCGAACCGTTCAACTGTGAAATTGTAGTCGTCAAGCTGGAAATGATAGATGACTTTTGTTATATCCCGTATCTTTATCTTACCGGTAGTAACCAAATACTCAAACAGGGATAATGGACTTGCCTTGTAATCCTTGCAAAAGAAAGCCCTTACATTTTTTGCATTGAGATTGATGGTTTCAGGTAATGTGATGAATGATGTTCCATGTGCCCCTGACAAGATTGAAATCTTTGAGTTGATGGAATCTGTCAGATGTGAGAATAAATCAGCTTTTACATCAGTAATAACCCATTTGTAGATGTCATTTCTTACATGTTCAGTTTTCAGGAAAAATCGTATAGGATAACTTTTCCCGTTCATTAAATATGATGATTTAGCCTCTGCATACCAAGTGGAATCTTCATAGTGTATTTTCTTATTGTTTTTTATCACATAATCCAAGAAGTTTGATGAAATAGAGTCCAGCTCTTTGTTTTTGTTTTCAAAAGTTTCTCTATTGAAAAGCGTTATCAAGTTTTTGCGTTTCATAACAGTATCATTTCGCATACTGTCTGCCAGTGTTTCCATATAAGTTCCCTTATAGTCAGTTTCATAATTGAAACGTCGGAAAAACTCGTCTATCAGTTTCACTTTGAACTCCAGTTCCGTCTCGTCAATATAAGTTGAGACAATTTGGGCATTTGTGCTGCTTATTGCTGTAGTAACAAACAATATTGCAAAAAATAGCATTCGTCTCATATATTTATTGTTTTCTGGTTTCTGTAACATTGATATCTCCAAACTTCATGTCCCAATAGGCACCGAGTGAACCGTCTTCAATGCGTTGTATATAGACATCTACATCCTTTTGTGTATAGTCTTTGTAAATAAGCACTTCTCCTTTCTTTCCTGTAAAATATTGGAAGAAGGCACATGTTGCCATATACATATTGTCACTGATTGGGTGAAAATTGCTAAGGACACATGTTTTTGCTTTCTTAATTTCCACATAGGTGTACTGTTTCAAATCACGTAGGGCTGGCAGATAGTTTTTTAACAAAACGTCATTGGTTGTACCATTATTAACTGATGACACTTGCATTTTCACAGCACGGTGTTGTCCTCCATTTACGTCTTTCCAAGGCTCCCCCTTACCCATGAACATGTCAAGAATTGTTGTGATGTAGTGGTTCTTCAACTCTTCGCTTTGTTGCTTGTCGGCAATAATTTCTAAGCCCATCTGAAATGCGTCTATACGCTCTTGACACTGTACTTCAAATGCTTTGCGCTCCTCTTCTGTCAGTTTGAATGTTTTGCGTTCCTCTTGGGCAAAACTTCCCAACGAAATGCAAAATAGAAGCAGTACTGATAATGATAATTTTCTCATAGTTGTTTTCTTTTTTATTGATAATGTATTTCGTGAACTTTCATATAGGTAACTTTTCCCGTACTGTTTTGTTGGATATTAAGTACAACCACCTGATCCATCTTTGTTGCCATGCTGAGATAGTTTAAATAGCTTTCCACAGAACAGGTATTGACAATAGTTTTGTTGTCAATGCCTACTACCTGCACACGTACCTGAGCGTTTGCAAAATAGTTCTTTGCTGTGGGTATATTATGTATTCTTTCAAGTTTGTTTATGCTTTGATTGCATACTGTGGTCAACGCATAGGCTATATTGTCCTTTTGATTTGTTGCCTCATCGTTGGATGGTGTTGGCGGTTGGGGTGTAGGATTGATATTGTTGCTGTTTACATGTGTTTCAACCTTACTTATCTCAGATTTATATATTGGAGTTTGAGGGTGTTCTTTATTTTTTGTATAATCTTTAGTTAACGCTATAGTGTTATCAAAAAGATTTTCCCAACTGATATCCTCTCCTTTATCTACAAAATATTTCAATACGCAAAGAAAAGAATGAGTAAGGTAACTGCCTGCAGTATACCATTTCCCGTTTTCTTGGTATACATAACAGCTGGAGGTATAATTTGGCTCACTTGATGCTACTATAATGCCTCCTTTTGCGTTCAAGAACAGATTCTTATATACATTGCATGTTCCTTTTGATAAAATAGTAGCTCCTTTCGATGCTTTGCTGTCATCTCTATAAAATCCTTCCATTACAGAATTACACAAGTCGCCCATGACAATTGTCAAACGGGGATTTTTTGCCTTTATACGCGAATAGACATCGTGAAGAGGATATAATTGAGATTTGCTTACCAAATCAGCATCATTGACAAAAAGACACATTTCTGGGAATATGGTATTTTCGTTCTCTGCACGTCCTCCGTGTCCAGAATAATAGAAGAAAACGATGTCATCAGGAGAACATGAAAGGCCATTTATCATTTGTTCTAAGCTGTTACGGCTAAAACTTTCAGAAGTTCCATAATAATAGGATTTCTTTAGATTATATCCTATTGATTTTGCGATTGTTGTCATTTCTACTTCCATGCGATTGAAGTCCACTTCTACCGACTCTCCTATTGAGGAATTTTTTGTATTTGCAAATATGATAGCGTGGAATGTCTGTCCGCAAACAGGGATTGGCATAAGTCCCAATAGGACAAATGCAAACAAAAGGTATTTCTTCATGATTCTATAATTTTATAAGTTCTTTGTAATATTTTTCTTCTGGGAAAAGCATATAAGCCCATCTTGCCATGGGACGTATTGTGCTCATAAGATAAAATCTTAAAGGCTGGTTGATTGTTGATATTGCAATTTCTCCTGTAGCAAAGGAAATAAACATATATGCTTTTGATTGTTTATTTGTGAACTCCAAGGTAATGTTGGGGTGGAATGGGTGTTTTATTGGCTCATACTTTTTTATGTACAACTTTCTGTCTGAAATTATGAACGTCAACACTTCTTTCTCTTTTTGCCTAATAATGCCCATGTCTTTCTTTATCTCATAATTGAAAATGCTGTCATGCTTTTCCAATGAGTCATGTTTGTTCACAAAGTCCGCCATGTCGTATAGGCGCACTTCACTGGCATTAAGCAAAATATTGTCTACAGAATCATTGTAGATAATAGATGTAGAGTCTGCATTTGTTTGTTTCTTAGCTGCATTTTGCCTACACGATGTTTTAAACAAAGTACATGATGCAAGTGTAACGGAAACAAACAAAAATCCGATTATAGGTTTGTATCTCATAGTTTTTTCACGGCTTACCAGTCCCTTCTCAGCCTTTTTATTATACGGTGAAGCGTGGGAACTGCATGTGTCACATCTTTGAATGAAGGTCCTAGGAAAACCTGTGCGAACAGATGTAGTTATAGCAGCCCACGCTACGCGTGAGAACCACTATGCCATTCTTGTTCGCTTTGAAAATTTCCTAGGTTTTCATTCGCAAGAGATAAGCATAACGCTTCTTTTTTCCAATATGTCTTTTGGACAAGGAAATCCTTAATCCGTTTGCAAAGGTAATATTTTTTTTGCAGAACTGCAAGAAAAAAGTAAAAAAAGAACTTATTACAAAATATTTTCTTGTTATTCCAGATACTTATATATTTATGGTAATCCAAGTTTTATTACAGTATTATTTTCTGAGATATTCTATTCATATTAATACTTTTGAGTGTGTAAGAATACAAATAAAAATCCGAAAAGCGGCAAAAATCTACGGATTATTTTGAAATATGCCGTAGATTTATGACAAATATCAGGTAAAACATACCTTAATATTATAATAAAGGTGTGTAATATTGCAGATAAAAATTGAATGAGGTAAAATTTCGTAACAAAGAGTCTTCTGAGAATCGCTTAAAATCATTCAACTGTAACCTTGGTTGCAAATACTAGAAATTTTAAATGTTTGTATTATGTTGATAGTCAAAGTGTTAACAATGTATATCTCTTCTCTTTTATGAAAATGACATCAAAAAACGTGCATTTTTGCTTGTTTATGAAACAAAATGAATCTATGTTTTTGGGCAAAGTATCTTATGTTCGTTGCCAAAGTAAGTTAACTTCGTTGCCAAAGTCAGTTATGTTCATGAAAAAATCTATCTGTTTTTTGTGTGAAATGCCATTATATTGCCGCTTCATTTTCTATTTCAAGAATTTTTAGAACGGTTATTTTTCAGAATAATATTTACATAATATATTCATAAGTACAACAATGGCAGCCTTGTGATAAATTCATCTGGCTCATGTTAATTGGCAAGGGCAAAAGTATCTATGAAATGACTCATAATGTCGGTTGTGACCGACAGAAATGCGTTAAATTTGTCGGTTACAACCGACAAAAATATCAGAAAATGTCGATTGCAACCGACAAATATATGGTTGCTTGAATGAATAAAATAGTATCTCGGTATTAGCCTAGATTCTTAAAATTCTACGACTGCTTTACGTCCTTCCAGCCATGCTATCATGTTAAGTACAAGGAAGTTCCAGTTTTGGAATCCCTTGTTCATTATCGGTTCGCCTGTTTCCGGGTTGTAATACTCATGCAGCGCGCCCTCTTTCTGGAAGTCGCTTCCGAATAGTGTTACGGTTTTCTCGGCAAGCATGCGGGCTTCTTCTGTGAAACCGTAATCTACAAGTCCTCTGAAAGTCATGTAGTTGGATATGCCCCATATTGGACCACACCAGTTGGAAGGGTTGTGGGTGGGCTTTGTGCTGTACATCTTTTCCAGCTTGGAGAGAGTGCGGACACCGTATGGAGAATTAAAGGTGCGGCTGTCGAGCAGGTTCTCCCTAACCATTCGCTCAGCCTGCTGAGGTGTGGCTATGCCCGCCCACATTGCCATGAAGCCCGACCATACACCTATGCGCTGTATCAGACACGGATATTCGCGCGGTGCTCCCTCATGCAGTATAAACTCATGTCCGAAGACTATTGAAGGCTTGTTGGTGACAGGCAGCAGGTTAAGGTCTACGGAATAATAGAAACCGTCCTTTTCATCCCAACAATACTGTCTCACGGCATTTGCAAGGTCGGCGGCATCTTGTTTGTAGCCCTCTGCAACATCTTTCATGTCAAGCCGTTCGGCAATGTATGCCATTGCCTTCAGTTCCTTGTGCATAAGGCAATTCAGATAGATGGACGCAGAACTGCGTTTGGGGCGGAAGAATGTGGAAGGGTCGTTGTCCACACCAATGGCTAAGTCGTCCTGCCAGAAGAAGAGTCCTGTGGCTTTGTGCCTGTGGTGGCTCTTGTAGTTTGAGATGAATGCCCTCATGCTGCCGAACTTGTCTTTCAGCCATCCTGCATCTCCGTTGTTCTGCCGTATGAGGAAAGCGGCATGTTGCGCGATAATCGGCTTGTGCATGTTGGTGGCATATATGTCCTGTGGCTTTATCTTCAATGGGTCAGTGTTGGCGTCGATGCAGATTGGCATATAGCCGTCGTCGCCGGTGTAATGAAGGTAATTCAGTATGCAGCCCTGTTCGTAGGGCAGTGCCTCAGCCTTGTCGGATGCTGTTCCCTTGTCTTGTAGAATCTGCTGGAGCGCCACATCGCTCAGCCATGAGTCCCAGTCCCAAAGCACGTTGGCGTAGCCCTGACTGCCGGGAGTGATGAATGGATATTTCAGCACACCTCCGATGGGCGGTTTGTACATTTGTTTGAAATCAGTATAGATATGTTTCTTGCACAGTTCGCTGAATGCGGATAGTGTGTTGTCGGCAGCTGCCTGCGCTGTGGCGGTAAGCGTGCTCAGAAAGATGGCGCTTAAAATGAGTAGTTTCTTCATTGTCGTAGTGTTTTGATTGTTTTTATAGTTCGTTTACCATACGTCGCACTGTTTGCGCTCGCTGCTCTCCTCGGGGTGCTCGGGCATTTGCTTGCCGTTTACGCTGCAATTCACAAAGGAGCAGTTGCGGGTCTTATATAAATAATGTGTATGTGCGGCATGGGTCACAGTGAAGTTCTTCACTGAGATATTGCTGATTGGCTTCTCCGTGTTGCCGTCGTAATATATGGCGTAGGCATCGGCGGAGCCGGCCGTTATGTTGCTGATTTCAAAATCGGAATAGCGGGCAGGAAAGTTGCCGCCACGATAACCGAAATAGTTGGTCTCAAACCGCAACACCGCTCCTGCCGCACTCTTTATACTTACAGAGTCGATATATACATTTTCTATATATCCGCCACGGTCGAGGTTTGACTTGAAGAGCAGGGCGTTTTTCACATCACCAATCTCAATGTTCTTCATGTACACATTCCTTACTCCTCCCGACATCTCTGAACCTATGCACAGTCCGTTGCACTTGCTGTAGAACTTACAGTTTCTGATAACTATGTTCTCCGAAGGACGGTTCACCCTGCGCCCGTCGGCATCACGTCCAGCCTTCACTGCAATTGCATCGTCGCCGGTGCGGAAGATGCAGTTTTCTATCAGCACCCTGTTGCTCGACTCCGGGTCGCAACCGTCGTTGTTTGGAAAATGTGAGTCGATGGTGACATTTCTTACTGTAACGTCCTCGCAATACAGAGGGTGTATGCACCAGAAAGGACTGTCCTTCAGAGTTATGCCGTCTATGAGTATTTGCCGGCAGGCATTTAGCTCCACTGCACATGGGCGCAGCTTCGCCTCTTTGCCAAACAGCCGCTGCTCCACGGGCGTAAGCTCATCGCCCATTGTGCGCAGACGGTCAACGTCAGCTTTTTCCGGCGTAACGCCGTGAGTGCCGTGTATGTTTTCCTTAAAGTTCGGGTCTCCGCCGGGCATTCCCCATCGTGCCATCCTTCCTCCGTTGGCATTTATCACTGCCGTACCCTCGCCGGTTATTGCAAAATTCTTTTGTCCGTGAGCATGAACCATTGATGAGCGGTTGTAGAGTTCCGTGCCTTCCCACCGCGACAATACCGCAGGCAGATAATCGTCGGGATTGTCGCTGAACAGCAGTGTCGCACCGTCACGCAGATGCAGGCGCACGTCGCTCTTCATTTCAAGAGGTCCGTTCATGAAATGTGTTCCGCTCTCCACAATTACTGTTCCGCCTCCATGCGCCGAGCAACTGTCTATCAGGTGTTGCAGAACGTTGCGTGCATTGTCTGTTCCATGACTGCAGAACGTAACCATGCCACCCTTTATTACCGGTGCTGCCACGCTTCCCGCCACAAGCTGCATGCGTCTGTCGCCGTTCACTCCTTTCAGTGAAGCCCTTGCCTCGTCGAGCGTGGTATTTACCTGACGTATGGTGCCGTCGGCGTTGTAGAAAAGTGAGTCGCAGCACACAGAGCGCCGCACTCCGCAATGATAGCCGGGATGGAGCCGTGTGCTGATGTCGGCAGTATGATAGAAAAGATAGTCCTGTCCCTTGTAATTCACGATGGAGTGATGGTTGGTGCCGCTGTTCACCGCGCCAAGCACCACACCTCGGTATTCATACGGACCCAGCGGCGACTTTGCCGTGCAATAGGCTATGCGCGGCTCATGTCCGTGGAAAGGACCGTCGGAATATGACATATAATATATGCCGTTGCGCTTATGCACCCATACGGCCTCGAAGAAATCCCTGACACCCTCCACTATGTACACTTTGCCGTCGTATGAAATCATGTCGTCGTTAAGTTTTATGGCGCATACGGTGTTCTGTCCCATGAACAAATACGCCTGCCCGTCGTCGTCAATGAATACACAAGGGTCTATGAAGTCGCGGTTGCACACCACTCCTGGAGAATCTATTGAGATGAGGGGATGCCCGAGCGGGTCGTGGAAAGGTCCTGCCGGCGAGTCGCCCACAGCTACGCCGATATGTCTTTTGTCTGTGGGATAATACAGATAATACTTACCGTTGCGCTCAATGCAGTCGGGAGCCCATGCCGCCTCCTTTGCCCATGTGGTCTGAGCAATGGGACTGAACACAGTGCCGTGGTCCTGCCACACACGCATGTCGCTGGTGCTGTAGGCATGATAGTCCTCCATTGAAAACTTCAGTGCGTCATCCTTGTCATGGCTTGGGTATAGCCACAGGCGGTCACCGAAGACACGTGCCGAAGGGTCAGCCGAGTACATGTGGTTGATAATGGGGTTCTGTGCAGCCATCCTTGTGGCGCAGAACAACAGAATAATAGTTATCAGTCTTTGCATATTGCAAAGATACTTCAAATTGAGAGCAGAACAAAATATGAAACGCAATTTTAATATTTTTTATGCCGTGATGCTGCGTATCGAGAATAAAAAGCGATTTTGGTTTAGTACATATATATAATGTGTAAACCAAAATCGCTTTATGTTTATCTTATCAGAAAGATAGTGTGAATATTACTTTCGCTTTATTACGACTTTCTTTCCTTTGATGATGTAGACACCTGAAGGCAAACGGTCGATGGTGTTGTTTGCATCGAGCTTCATCACGAGTGTGCCTGCGAGTGAATATACAGGAACGGTTTCATTGGCATCTATTGTCACACCGAAGATGGAAGTGACGGTATTGCCGTGTATGGTGACGTCGTGTGCCGGCATAGTTTCCGGAATGTTGTCGTTCCAGCCTTCAAAGGCTCTGCCCTCGGCAACTTCGGGAATGTAGTCCTCGATCTTCTCACCATACTTCACCTCGATGCTGTTCACTTCAACGCCATCGAGAATGTAAGTCAGTTTGTAGGTGTTCACTTCGTATACGGCAGTATAGGTGACATCTTTTGCCGGCACTGTTTCATCAAGCTCAGGACTCCAACCAGTAAAGGTGTGACCCTCCTTCTCTGGAACTTCCGGTGCAGTTATCTCGCTGCCGTAGTCGAGGCTCTTTGTTGTTACTTCGTCGCCAATCTTAAATGTCACATTGTACTGATTAATCTGCCACAATGCCTTCACAGCCACATCTTCAGCTGGTATCGTTTCAGGAATCTCCTTGTCCCAGCCCTTGAAGGTATAGCCTGTCTTAGTCGGGGCAGCAGGGGCTGTCACCTTTGTAGCATAGTCTTGTTTGATTGGCTTAATTTCGCTGCCGCCGTCAGTGTCGAATGTGATGGTGTACTGATTTATCTTCCATTGAGCCTTCAATGTGATGCTCTCTGCTGGTACAGTCTTAGGCATCTCCTTGTCCCAGCCCATGAAGGTGTGTCCAATCTTGGTTGGATCAGCTGGAGCTGTCACCTCTGTTGCATAGTCCTGTGTTATTGGTGCAATCTCGCTTCCGCCGTCGGTGTCGAATGTGATGGTATACTGATTTATCTGCCACAGTGCCTTCACTGTTACGTCTTCTGCCGGTATTGTTTCAGGAATCTCCTTGTCCCAGCCCTTGAAGGTGTAGCCTGCCTTGGTCGGGGCAGCAGGGGCTGTCACCTTTGTAGCGTAGTCTTGTTTGATTGGTTTAATCTCGCTTCCGCCGTCAGTGTCGAATGTGATGGTGTATTGATTTATCTTCCATTGAGCCTTCAATGTGATGCTCTCTGCTGGTACAGTCTTAGGCATCTCCTTGTCCCAGCCCATGAAGGTGTGTCCAATCTTGGTCGGGTCAGCTGGAGCCGTCACCTCTGTTGCATAGTCCTGTGTGATTGGTGCAATCTCACTGCCGCCGTCAGTGTCGAATGTGATGGTGTACTGATTTATCTGCCACAGTGCCTTCACTGTTACGTCTTCAGCCGGTATCGTTTCAGGAATCTCCTTGTCCCAGCCCTTGAAAGTGTAGCCTGTCTTGGTCGGGTCAGCAGGGGCTGTCACCTTTGTTGCATAGTCCTGAGTGATTGGCTCAATCTCGCTTCCGCCGTCAGTGTCGAATGTGATGGTGTACTGATTTATCTTCCATTGAGCCTTCAATGTGATGCTCTCTGCTGGTACAGTCTTAGGCATTTCCTTGTCCCAGCCAATGAAGGTGTGTCCAATCTTGGTTGGATCAGCTGGAGCTGTCACCTCTGTTGCATAGTCCTGTGTTATTGGTGCAATCTCGCTTCCGCCGTCGGTGTCGAATGTGATGGTATACTGGTTAATCTTCCACTGAGCAGTGTATGTGATTCCATTTAATGGTACAAGCGCCCCCTTCTCAAATGCCGGCGACCAGCCTGTAAATGTGTAACCAGTCTTCACAGGGTCCTTTGGAGCTGTTATTTCCGACTTGTAGTCCAATTCTTCGGTCTGCTTCTCTCCGTCCACATCGAATGTCACAGGATATTTCATCGGGATGAAATTGGCAACGAAATCATAATCCTTCCTGCAAACAAATGAGTATGTGGTATTTTCTGAAACCACTTCCTCTCCAACAGTCCAATTCACAAATTTATAACCTTCAATAGGTTTTGCGGTGACGGTTACTTCCGTTTCTATTTCCTTCACCAGTGGAAGGCTTACCACGGCTGTTCCGTATGTCTCGTCATTAGCTGTGGCCTTTACTGTGTAAGGTGGCAGCTTCGCAATGTTTTTGAAGTTGTTCCACGGCTCACTTGCCTGATATGCTTCCATGCTTTCGGGCGAGACATACAGCGTAGCCTTTGAATACACATTTCCGAAGTTTGTGTTGTTTGCTGACGGTGGTGTCTGCGGATAGCAATAAATAAACGCGAGATTGTCGCAGCCGGCAAATGCACTGTATTCAATATTATTTACAGAATTGCCAATTACAAGCGAATTCAATTGGCTACATCCATTGAACGTATAATCTCCAATATTTGTAACCGCATTAGGAATTTTAACGTAAGTTAGGCTAGAACATCCATTGAATGCAGAAGCACCAATATATGTCAATTCATCAGAAAATATGACTGAAGTTAGGCTGGAACAGCCATTGAAAGCAGAAATGTTAATATGTGTCACCGACGGAATATTGGCGGTTTTAAGACTGGAGCATCCAAAGAATGCCTCGTTGCTAATGGATGTTACACTACTTGGAATATCAACGGAAGCAAGACTTGAGCAACCGGAGAATGTAGAAAATTCAATACTCGTCACACTGCTTGGAATGTTTATGGCTGTAAGGGCTTTGCAATTGCTGAAAGCGTATTGCCCAATACTCGTCACACTGTTGGGAATCTTTAAGGAGGCTAGGTTGGAGCAACCACTGAAGGCACCATTTTTAATACTTGTTACTCCATTGGGAATATTTATGGAAGCGAGATTGGAACATCCCTCGAAAACATAGTCCTCTATGCTTGTCACATTGTCTGGAATTATTATTGAAGTAAGGCTGGAACATCCATTGAAAGCTCTGCCATCGATGCTTGATACACTGTTTGGAATTGTGACTGAAGTAAGTGATGAACATCTGGAGAATGTGGATGCTTCAATCTTTGTAATTCCATTAGGGAGATTTATGGAAGTGAGGCTGGTGCATCCTGCGAAAGCGTCGCTTCCAATGTTTGTCACACTATTGGGAATATTCACGGAAACCAGTTCGTAGCATTCTCCAAAAGCATTATAGCCAATAGACGTTACACCTTCAGGGATAGTTACGGAAACCAATGCGAGGCAATTGGTAAATGTATTATTTCCTATTTCCGTAACGCCGCTTGGAATATCAATGGTCGTAAGTGTATTACAGTTGCTAAAGGCATTGTTCCCTATATTCGTCACACTATTTGGAATATCAATGGAAGTAAGAGACTGACAACCATAGAAAGCTTCATCTCCAATACCTGTAACGCTATAACTTGTTCCATCATTGATGACGGTTGCGGGGATTATTATGGTTTCAAGGTTGTAGTAAGAATTATCCCGCGCCACCTCTACTGTATTAGTCGCACTATTTGTGATGTTGTAACACAAGTCTCCGGCTTTGAAGTCATACGCTCGAATGCCGCTTACGGCTATAAACACCATTAATAATAAACTTGTAATCTTTTTCATGTTTAAGAAAATCTTTTAAATTAAAAATAAGAATTAATTGGTTAGTCCGGGCTGAGATGAGACAATAAAAATAGCGTGGACTAAAACTTCGTCTACACTTTCTAAGGTATCGCCAAACACCATGCTGTCATATACGAGTAAAAGCCCACGCCAGACGGCGTGAGCATTGGCTTTTTACTCCTGACAGCTCTTTCAAATTTGGCGATTTTTAGAAAGTCAGAATACAAAGCTAACGCTTTTTTATTTAAATGTCTTTAATTTCTGTTTTTATATCATACGCATTTCGTTTTTGCCTGCAAAAGTACGAAAAATATTTTTCATTTGCAAACAAATGCGAAATAAAATTAGCAGAATGTGCTTTTTCATTAAATTTCTGTAAGCTTAGAACAAAGAAAGTTGCCTTTTGTCCTCTATAGCGTATCCTTACACTGCAAACTTTACACCCAAATCCAATGTAATAAACCGACTTTTGGGGGTAAAGTTTGCAATTTTTCTTTGTCAATTCAAAAAATCTTATTACCTTTGCACCATCAAAAAGTATGGAGGTACAGATAAGCCTTTCTGGCAATACCAAATAGGAACCCGACAGCATGACACCTGGGCAGGATTGGCTTTTGAACAACTATGTCTAAACCATCATAGGCAAATAGAGCAGGCTTTGGGCATTGCCGGGGGTATTACCAATGTATATTCATGGTCAACGCCCCAAGCCGCAGAGGAAAAGGCACAGATAGATCTCATTATAAAAAGGGCTGACAAGGTTGTCAACGTATGTGAGATGAAATTCTATGACGGTGACTATTCCATGAAGAAAAAGGATTATGACGACATAGAAAGGCGAGTGAGGGCTTTCAGAGTTGCAAATAACGTGCGGATGGCAATACATCCTGTCCTTATCACTACGTTCGGATTGGCAGAAAATCAGTATAGCAGTATATTCCAGAATACGGTAATCCTTAAAGACTTGTTCAAGTAAACTGATAAGACTGATGGAACAGAGGACTATGCCTCTGTTCCCGTCTTGACCACTCGTAATGTCGGAGTGGGCTTCAATATTATTGTAGATGAAAGTCGGATATAATCATGCAACATCTTAGTTAAAAACAGATAAAATGGTTAATTTTTGCTAATCTGTAATATAAAATGCTTGTAGTATAAATTAAAATATGTACCTTTGCAGTCCGATTATTAGGGGAGAGACTTAGAATCCCCGTTGAATGTCGTGTTAATAGTCATTGCCTTTGGCCGGGCGTGACGGTTAGTGAATCGGCGTTCGCGTGCTGTTCCAGCAGCACAATATTTGGTGAAATAAAAAATGTTTTTTAGTAGTAAAATTTTAAAATTAAAGATGAACACTTTAAGTTACAAGACTATTTCCGTAAACAAGGAAACAGCAAAGAAGGAGTGGGTGGTTATCGATGCAACCGATCAGGTTGTAGGCCGCCTCTGCTCAAAGGTAGCAAAGTTGCTCCGTGGCAAGTACAAGCCAACTTTCACTCCACACGTAGACTGTGGTGACAACGTAATTATCATCAACGCTTCAAAGGTGGTATTCACAGGAAAGAAGGAGACAGACAAGGTCTACACTCGTTATACAGGTTATCCTGGTGGTCAGCGTTTCAATACTCCTGCCGAGCTTCGCAAGCGCGAGGGCGGTGCAGAGCGTATCCTCCGCCATGCCGTTAAGGGTATGCTTCCAAAGGGTCCTCTTGGACGCAGCTTGATGAACAACCTCTACATCTATGAGGGTACAGAGCACAAGCAGGAGGCACAGAAGCCAAAGACAATTGATATTAACCAGTATAAATAATTGAGAAGATATGGAAATGATTAATGCAGTTGGTCGCCGTAAGGAGGCTGTTGCCCGTGTTTATGTGACAGAGGGTACAGGCAAGATCACTATCAATAAGAAGGATTTGACAGAATATTTCCCATCACCAATCCTGCAGTACGTTGTTAAGCAGCCTCTGGCATTGCTCGACGTTGCTGAGAAGTATGACATCAAGGTTAACCTTGACGGTGGTGGCTTCACCGGCCAGAGCCAGGCTCTCCGCCTCGCTATTGCCCGCGCACTGGTGAAGATTAACGCAGAGGACAAGACTGCTCTGAAGAAGCAGGGCTTCATGACACGTGACTCACGTGCCGTTGAGCGTAAGAAGCCAGGTCGTCCAAAGGCACGCCGCCGCTTCCAGTTCAGCAAGCGTTAATATTGCGCCAAGCCGTTTAGTATCTAAACCGGGGAGACTCCCAACGCCGTTGGCGACTACTCCTTGGCTGATTCTGAACAAAGTGCCGCTCCTGAATCATGAGTAACGAAATTGGGAAAGGACGGTACGATAAAGAATTTAAAAAGAAAGTAAACAACAATTAAAACATTAAGAAAAATGTCAAGAACAAATTTTGACGCGCTGCTTCAGGCAGGTTGCCACTTCGGTCACCTCAAGCGCAAATGGTGTCCTGCAATGGCTCCATACATCTACACAGAGCGTAACGGTATTCACATCATAGACCTGCACAAGACAGTGGCCAAGATCGACGAGGCCGCAGACGCCTTGAAGCAGATTGCAAAATCGGGCAAGAAGATCTTGTTCGTAGCTACTAAAAAACAGACCAAGGACGTGATTGCCGAGAAAGCAGCAAGCGTAAACATGCCGTATGTTACAGAGCGCTGGCCAGGCGGTATGCTCACCAACTTCCCAACCATCCGCAAGGCTGTGAAGAAGATGGCGAACATCGACAAGCTCATGAACGACGGTACATACAGCAACCTCTCTAAGCGTGAGCTGCTTCAGGTTACACGTCAGCGTGCAAAGCTGGAGAAGAACCTCGGTTCTATCGCAGACCTTACCCGTCTGCCTTCTGCACTCTTCGTTGTTGACGTAGTTAAGGAGCAGAACGCCGTTAAGGAGGCTTGCCGCCTTGGTATTCCTGTGTTCGGTATCGTTGATACCAACAGCAATCCTAAGGACATCGACTTTGTAATCCCAGCCAACGACGACGCTAAGGACAGCGTGGAGATTATCCTCAACGCATGCTGCGGTGCTATTGCCGAGGGTCTTGAGGAGCGCAAGGTGGAGAAGGCCGACGAGAATGCTGCTGCCGCTCAGGGTGATGCTAAGCGTGTTCGCAAGGCACGCAAGGACGAGCCAAAGGCTGAGGAGACTGAGGCTGCTGCCGAGTAAAACCACAACATCTAAGGAATTATTATTCCGCTTTCGGGAACAAAGTCACTCCCGAAAGCGGAAATCCATAAAACTATTGTTAAACTCTTAAAATTATAAAGAATAAAATGGCAATTTCAATTGACGATATAAAGAAGCTGCGCGCCATGACAGGTGCAGGTCTTGCTGACGTGAAGAAGGCTCTGACCGAGGCTGAGGGTGATTTCGACAAGGCTAAGGACCTGCTCCGTGAGCGTGGTCTCGCCATTGCAGCCAAGCGTTCTGACCGTGAGACTTCAAACGGTTGTGTGCTCGTGAAGAAGGAGGGCAACTTCGCCGCTATCCTCGCACTGAAGTGTGAGACCGACTTCGTGGCTAACGGTGCTGACTTCATCGCGCTGACACAGAGCATCCTCGACGCTGCTATCGCAGCAAAGGCTCAGAACCTTGAGGAGGTTAACGCACTGAAGCTTGCTGACGGTCAGACTGCTCAGGAGGCTGTTACACAGCGCTCTGGCATCACCGGTGAGAAGATGGAGCTTGACGGCTACAATGTGCTTGAGGGCGAGAACATCGAGGTTTACGACCACATGGGCAAGCACACTCTCTGCACCATGGTACAGCTGACACAGGACAACGCCGAGGCAGGTCACAAGGTTGCAATGCAGGTGGCTGCCATGAAGCCAGTGGCTCTCAACGAGGAGTCTGTTCCACAGGAAGTTAAGGACAACGAACTTCAGGTGGCTATCCAGAAGACTAAGGAGGAGCAGGTTTCAAGAGCCGTTGAGGCTGCCCTGAAGAAGGCTGGTCTGAATCCTAACCTCGTAGACAGCGAGGATCACATCGAGTCGAACATCAACAAGGGATGGCTCACCCGTGAGGAGGCAGACAAGGCTATCGCCATCAAGGAGGAGACAGCTGCCGCTAAGGCTGCCAACCTCAATGAGCAGATGATTCAGAACATCGCCAAGGGTCGTATGGCTAAGTTCTTCAAGGACAACTGTCTTGTTGACCAGGAGTTCCAGTTCCATGAGGGCAGCGACAAGATTAGCGTAGCTGCTTATCTTAAGAGCCTTGACAAGGAGCTTGCAATCAAGAACTACAAGCGTTTCACTCTTGCTGCCGAGTAATTTGTTACAAAGACAGTGTGAAAAGGCAGGGATATAAGTTGTCTTTGCCGCAAAGCAAATAAATATATTGGGAGTTTAGGTTTCATGCCTTTACTCCCTTTTTTCTTAAAAAGGTGTAAAATGAAGATATTTGCCGTAGGAATGAACTACATCATGCACAATAAAGAGCTTGATGGTACGTTATATAAACCAGAGTCTCCCGTGATTTTCACCAAGGCAGACTCGTCGCTGCTTAAAGACAAAAAGCCGTTTTTTATCCCCGATGATCTCGGACAGATAGACTACGAGACCGAACTGGTGGTGAGGATATGCCGTTTGGGCAAGAGCATACCGCAACGCTTCGCCCACAGATATTATGATGCGGTGACAGTGGGTATAGACTTCACGGCACGCGAACTGCAACGCAAACTGAGAGAGGCAGGACAGCCATGGGACCTGTGCAAGGGATTTGACGGTGCTGCGGCAATAGGCGACTGGATGAGCGTGGAGAAATTCCGTGACATACAGAGCATACGCTTCCGCCTTGACATCAACGGCAACACCGTGCAGCAGGGATTCAGTGGCGATATGCTGTTTAAGGTTGACGAACTTATAGCCTACATCAGCCGTTACTTTACGCTGAAGACCGGTGATATTATCTATACCGGAACGCCAGTGGGAGTGGGACCAGTGAAAATAGACGACCATCTGGAAGGCTATCTTGAGGACTACAAGGTGCTGGAGTTCAACTGCAAGTAGGGGCTATAGGGCTTACTGATAGGACATAGTAGGGCATATAGGGCAAATAAGGCATATAGTGCCAATAGGGCTAATAATATATAATAAGGTGTATGTATAAAATAAGAGCAATAATGTTTGCCATGATGGCTTTTGCATCAAAAGGCAATGCGCAGGATTTCTTCAACCTCACAGCCGATGAGGTGAGGATAGACTCTGTGTTGCCGGTTTTTACATATACCAAACAGCTTGGCTCCAACTTTGCCGACTCGGTGTATGAGGTGCGCATAGCCTATCCCGAATATATCCCGATGTCGAAAGCCGACATTGAACGATGTAAGCGTATAAGCAGTAAGTCGTTGCCAAAGTTGCCCGAAGTACATAGCTATGTGTCGGTGGACCGCAAGCAGGGTGTGCTTGATGTGGCGTTTGTGCCATTGGTAAAACAGGGAGGGAAATACAAGAAGCTGGTAAGCTTTAAGCTCGACATAACGGCAAAGTCTGCGCAGACGCAAGCCACGGGGGGGTGGGGCAGTGCCGCAAAGGCTGGAACACGTTCTGCGAAGGCTGCGGCAAGAACCTTGCAGCGATATGCCGACCACTCGGTGATGAGCACCGGAAAATGGGCAAAGATACGTGTGCCTGCCACGGGTGTTTACAATCTTACCAACGAGGTGATACGCCGTGCCGGTTTCAGTAATCCCGATAAAGTGAGGATTTACGGCTATGGCGGCAATCTGCAGCCAGAGGTTCTTACAGCCGACTATCTTTCTGCCACCGACGACCTGCAGGAAGTGCCAACCTGTGTTGAGGGCGGCAAGCGACTGTTTTGGGCAAAAGGACCAGTCTATTTCAGCGGCGAGCCGCAGAATGCTACGGGAACAGGTGCCGGAAATAGAGTGAGAAACACCTATTCTGACTATGGCTATTATCTTATAACCGATGGTGAGGAAGAACCTGCACATATCAGCGGCGAAGAACTTTTAGCCACGGTAAAGGCAGACAGCTATTATAACAACGCTCTTTATGAGGTGGACAACTATGCCTGGTTCCACGGTGGCAGACATCTTTTCAACTCGCAGGCGATAACCGCAGGCAACCGGGCAACCTACAGCATTGACATGCCAAAGACGGCAGACAATCAGGGCAAGGACAGCCAATTGAAGATAAAGATTGTGCTCACCGCCGACGATGCGTCATCGGCAGAATTACTGCTTAACGGCGAGCATCTGTGCGACATGACGATGTACTCTCCGGCAGAATACTCGTCGGCATCGCTTGCCACGAGCATTACGACTGCGAAAAGCTGTGCGGAAAAGCTCGACTTCACCATCGTGAACAAATCGGGCGGAAACATACGTCTTGATTATATCTGGGTGAACAGAGACGATGCCATGCCGTTGCCCGACATTACAGCCGGTACATTCCCCGCGCCGGAGTTTGTGTGCGGCACCACCACGCAGGATTTACATTCGCACACCGCTGCCGACATGATTATTATCGTGCCCGCGAGCCAGAACACAAGGGCGCAGGCAGAACGTCTGAAAGCGCTCCACGAACAGCGCGACGGAATGACCGTGAGGATAGTGCCTGCCGACGAGATATTCAACGAGTTTTCAAGCGGCACGCCCGATGCCACCGCCTACAAGCGCTATATGAAGATGCTCTACGACCGTGCCGCCACGCCAGAAGATGCTCCTAAGTATCTGCTGCTCATGGGCGACTGCGCATGGGATAACCGCATGAAGAGCACCGAATGGCGCAACTACTCGCCCGACAATTTCCTGCTGTCATACGAAAGTGAGAACTCGCTGAGCAGCACAGCCAACTATGTGACAGACGATTTCTTCTGTCTGCTCGACGACGGGGAGGCAATAGAAGCTGTGAGGGATGCCGCAGGCAACCGCTTTATGGGAAAGATGGACGTGGCTGTGGGAAGAATACCTGCCCGCAACGCCGATGAGGCAAAGATTGCCGTGGACAAGATTGTGGCTTATGCCAACAACGAAAATCCCGGCACATGGCAGAACACAATCGTGATAATGGGTGACGACGGCGACGGCAACAGCCACATGGAGCAGGCAGAGAACATTGCACGACACATAGAGAGCGAACACCCGTCATACGACCTGAAGCGTATAATGTGGGACGCATACAGAATGGAAGCCTCGTCGACTGGAAACAGCTATCCCGAGGTGACAAGTCTCGTGAAGAACTATATATCCGACGGAGCTCTGATTATGAACTACACCGGTCACGGCGCGCCATACTCCATGTCGCATGAGAAAGCCATCCTTGCCTCTTATCTTATAAATGCAAAGAACAAGCATCTGCCCCTGTGGGTTGCCGCATCGTGCGACATTATGCCGTATGACGGTCAGGAAGATAACTTTGGCGAGGGGGCATTGTTCAATAAAGACGGTGGAGCCGTGGCGTTTTTCGGTGCGGCACGTACCGTGTATGCTTCGCAGAATCAGCACATCAACTATAACTTTATGCAGGAAGTGCTTAGCACCGCTGGCGGCAAGGTGGCAATGGGTGAGGCTGTGCGCAGGAGCAAGAACCGTCTGGTGGAAAGACCTTCGGAAAGTGAATCCTATCAGGATGCAACGCTGAACAAGTTGCAGTATGCCCTGCTCGGCGACCCCGCGCTGTGTCTTGCCTCGCCTACAGCCACGGCAGTGGTAGACAGCATAGCCGGCAAGTCTGTTGAGGAAGGCTTGCAAAAGTTGAGGGCAGGCGAGGTGGTTACCATTGCCGGACATATTGAGAACAACGGCGCGCTGAGCGAAACGTTCAACGGCAGCGTGACACCTGTGGTGCAGGACATCGTGCAGCATGTGGTGTGCAACCTCAACCCTTCGGCAGTGGGAAAGACCGGGCTCGACACTCCGTTTGAGTTTGACATGCGTCAGAACAACATCTTCAAGGGTACGGACAATGTGCGCAACGGGCGCTTCAGTTTTTCGTTTGCCGTGCCGAAGGACATCAGTTACAGCGACGAGACAGGAAAGATTATACTCTATGCAGTGAGCGACGACAATGCCGTGACCGCTGCCGGGTGGAACGAAATGATAGCATTCAACGGCTACGATGAGGCAAAGACCGACTCGCTCGGTCCATCGGTGTTCTGCTATCTCAATGAGGAGAGGTTTGCCAACGGCGATGTAGTTAACGCCACTCCCTATTTCGTGGCGCAGCTGTACGATGAGGACGGCATCAACGCCTCGGGCAGCGGTATAGGTCACAACATGCAGCTCATTATCGATGGCGACATGAACAGGACGTATAATCTAAACGATTACTTCACATACGACTTCGGCAGCTACCAGAGCGGCACGGTTGGGTTCAGCATTCCGGCGCTTGAGGCTGGCAGGCACAAGCTGACATTCCGTGCATGGGATGTGCTGAACAATTCTACAACGGCGCAGCTCGACTTCCGTGTGGAACACGGCATCCAGCCGCAACTGATAGACATAAGCTGTACGCGCAATCCTGCCACCACAAGCACGCAGTTCTGCATCGTGAGCGACCGCATTAGTACCAGTATTGACTTTGTGGTGGATGTGTTCGACATGGCTGGCAGACATCTGTGGAGCCATGCCGCCACGGCAACTCCCGACCGCGGAGGAGTGTTTGTTGACTGGGACCTGTCGATGAGCGGCGGAGGACGGCTGTCCACAGGAGTATATCTCTACCGTGTGAGGGTGAGGGCTGAAGGCAGTTCGTATGTGTCGAAGGCAAAGAAACTGATAATAATACAATAACAACGAAATATGACAATTACAAACAGAATAGCGGCAATAGCCCTGCTCATGCTTGTGGGCATAGCCGCCAAGGCACAGGACGGCAAACTTACGAAGTTTAATCCTGTAGACCATGCAGTGATATCGCAGATCATTGCCCCCGATGCACGTGCCGCAGGTATGGGCGACGTGGGCGTTGCCACCGACCCCGACGTAAACTCACAGTACTGGAACCCCGCAAAGTATCCGTTCTGCATCAGCCGCGCGGGACTGTCGCTCAACTACACTCCGTGGCTGCGCCAGCTGGTGAACGACATCGACCTGGCATACGTCTCGGGCTATTACCGCATCGGCGACTACAGTGCCATCTCGGGCTCCATCCGTTATTTCTCGCTCGGTGAGGTAATGACTTCTAATGATGATAACGCCATGACCGTAAATCCATACGAAATGTCTCTTGACGTGGCATACTCGCTCATGCTCAGCGAGAAGTTCTCTCTTGCCGCAGGCATACGCTGGATCTATTCCGACCTGCGCTACGACTACAGCGAGGATTCATCGCCAGCATCAGCTTTTGCCGCCGACCTCTCCATGTATTACAACAACTATATAAATATCGGTCCGCGAGAGTGCCAGTTAGGACTCGGAATGAACATCAGCAACATTGGCAGCAAGATATCCTATTTCGGCGACGACCGCAGCCAGTTTCTGCCTGCCAATCTGCGTATAGGAGCTTCGCTTATGATTCCTGTGGACGAGTACAACCGCTTCACCATTGCCGCCGACGCCAACAAGCTGCTCGTGCCCACCGTGCCCGTGCAGGAGGAAGGCGAGAGCGCGTCGGAATATCAGGACCGCGTGGTGAGAGAATATAGCGATGTGAGCGCCATCTCGGGAATGTTCAAGAGCTTCAGCGATGCTCCAGGCGGATTCAAGGAGGAGCTGCAGGAGATTCAGTGGAGCGTGGGTGCCGAATATGTGTATCACGACCAGTTCTCGCTGCGCGCCGGCTACCATCATCAGAACGAAAACAAGGGTAACCAGACGTATTTCACCGTTGGCGGAGGATTCCGCATGAATGTGTTCTCGCTCGATGTGGGATATGTCATTGCCACAGCCCAAAGCAATCCTCTTGACCAGACACTGCGTTTCTCTCTGGCTTTCGACATGGACGGAATAAAGGATTTGTTTAAACGATAAGGATATAAAAATAGAATATATAGAAATATATAAGTTATATAAATTATATAATATATTAAGGAGACATGAAGATACGTGTAGGAATGGGATACGACGTCCACCAGCTGGTGGAGCACCGCGACTTGTGGATGGGCGGCATAAGGATAGAACATTCAAAGGGACTGCTGGGTCACAGCGATGCCGACGTTCTCATTCATGCCATTTGCGACGCACTGCTCGGTGCCGCAAATATGCGCGACATAGGCTACCATTTCCCCGACACATCGGCGGAGACAGAGGGCATGGACAGCAAGATTATTCTCCGCAAGACCATCGACCTGATAGCCACCAAGGGCTACAGTCTCGTGAACATCGACGCCACCATCTGCGCTGAGCGTCCCAAGATGAATCCCCACATTCCCGCCATGAAGGAATGTCTTGCCGGGGTTATAGGCTGTGATATTGATGACATATCAATAAAGGCAACAACCACCGAAAAGCTCGGTTTCATTGGTCGTGAGGAAGGAATCTCGGCATACGCCGTAGTGCTGATAAGCAAATAACGGTAAATAACAAAAAATAATTCTCCGTATGCAGAAAACAAATTTGCATACGGAGAATTATTATGTTTATTTCATCAGTTTCTCCAGCGTGTCAAGAAGGTCTTTGTCGCGCAGGTTCTTTGCTATAATCTTTCCGCTCTGGTCAACGAGTACGTTGGCGGGTATGCCCTTTACGTTGTAGAGTGGTGCGGCAGCGCAGTCCCAACCCTTGAGGTCGCTCATCTGCGGCCATGGCATCTTGAGCTGAGTGAGAGCCTTCACCCATGCATCCTTGTTGTTGTCGAACGATATGCCCACAACCTCAAATCCCTTTGCATGATACAGGTCGTATGCCTTTACCACGTTAGGCATTTCGGCACGGCACGGACCGCACCATGAAGCCCAGAAGTCTATGAGGGTATAGCGGTTTTTGCCCACATAGTCGCTTGCCTTTACAGTCTTTCCGTCGGGTCCAGGCATAGCCAGGTCGGTGTACTGCTGTCCAACGGCTGTTCTTGCTGTTGCTGCACGCTCTGCCATAAGCAGATTGTAGTAATAATAGTGATGACCTTCGCCCATTCTTTTCAGCACATCTTCCTGCTCAGCCTCGGTGAAGAGCTTCTGATGATAGATGAACAGCATGTCGCACACAGGCGATGGGATATTCTCAACGATGTACTTCTTTGTATAGGCATCGCGCAGTGCGGAGAGAGAGTCAACGGTGGCTTGTGCCACAGCCTTTGCCTCTTTTGTGGTAGTGCTGTCCATCACAATAGCCCATGGCTTTTCTATTTGGCGTTCATACACTTCCTTACCTGCTTCATATTCCTTGTAGAGCTTGTAGGCTGGACCACCCTTCATCACGTTTTTCTTTTCATCCTTGAAAATCTGCATCTCGATGTCGGCATTCTCAAGCATCACCTCTGCGAATGTGGCGGAAGTACCGTTATGGATTGGCAGTACATAGCGAGTGGTCAGACCGTCGAAGTTGCCCGTAAATTCAAATTTGTTGCCAGCCTGCACTATTGTTGTGTCCTCAGGCACAAAACTGAAGAATCCCTGCACGTTGCACAGGTATATTGTGTCGCCAGGCACCACACAGTCGTCCACCGTACCGGTTATTCTGTACCCGTTCTGTGCTGTTGCTGCAGTCATTGATAATACAGCAGCCATTGAAAGAAAAATTTTTTTCATCTTTTTGTTTTTGTTTATAGGTAAAATTTTAGTTATATTTGTCAAGTATTTCCTTCACAGCCTTAGGATGCGAAGGTGAGTTGAGCACCTTGCCGTCAGGAGTTATCATAATATAATAAGGTACGCCGTTGCCCACCTGATATTTGTGAAATAGGTCCTGATAGCCGTTCTTTGTGGTGACATATTGCGGCCAAGGCTCCGGATGTTTCTCCATTGCGGCTTTCCATGCCTCACGCTTAGTGTCGATTGACACGGCTATCACCGCAAACTTGTCCTTGTACTGTTCGGCTATGCGCTGTATCTCAGGCATGGCGGCGATGCAGATGCCGCACCACGACGCCCAGAAGTCGACAAGCACATATTTGTTCTTAGGCACAATGTCGGTAAGATGGCATATGCTGCCGTTGATGTCTTCCAGTTCCAAGTCCACAAGATTGCCGCCTTTGGTGGTCTTCTTGGCAAAGGCAATGCGCTTCTTGAATTCCGACATGCGTGCAGTGTCCTGAGGCACGGATGTTATGGTCCTCTCCAATTGCTCCACCTGCTCTTTCGTCAGGTTGTATCCACGTTTTAGCATGTCGTTGGCAAGCCACACAGATATCACGCTCTGCGGATGCGAGGCGATAAATGCCTCTTCTGCCGATACAGCTTTGTCAGTATGGGCGGCTTTCAGTTTCTGCCATTCGTTGAAGTCAGTCTGCACCTGCCCGCCAGTGATGGTGAAATTCTTGTCCACGGTGATTTCGCCGTTCGACAGAAATATGTCAGTGTATGTCCATCTTATGGAGTCTACGGGCCATCCCTTGGCACTTACCAATTTCATGTTGTTGGTCATTAGAGTGCCGGGCTGCGGTTGCTCCATGTGTCTGCCATGCAGCGTAAACTGTCCGTTCTTTATCGTTCCGTGGGCAACCTCCACAGAGTACATCGTATCGGTATGGCAGCAGATGCCAGCCTCATAGCCGTCGGGCAAATTTACTGTGCCTCTTACCGTGAATCCTTCAGTCTGGGCTGTTACGGCGGTTGAAACCGTAATCAGCCCAGATATTAGAAAGAACGTTATAAATGATTTTTTCATAGAGAGTTTATTTCTTCATGTAGAAGCGTTTCTCACCGTCCACAATGTAAAGACCTGTCTTTGTTATGCGGTCAAGTTTCTTGCCGTCAATGGTGTATATGCCTTTCTTTGATACCCCCCCGTTTACGGTAATCTCGTCTATGCCTGTGGATGTCTGCGGGTTAATCCAGTAGATGGTGCCGGGAGCCTCTTTCAGTCCATATTTCTCATAGCTTGCATTGGTGAGAGCCAGATAAGCGGTGTTGGGAGCTATTGTAGCATCTGCAGCTAAGAGGTTGAATTCATTCTTGTCTATATCCACGCTGTAGTAATGGCTTGTTACAGCCAGCTCGCTTACTTTCTTTCCTCCTTCTCCGCTCCAAGCCAACTGGTTGTAGCTCTGCTCCAGTGTCGCATCTTCATATTTTGTGAGTGTCTTTATGCCTTTGCCATACAGGATATAAGTCTCTCCTTGGTAGAGTGTATATCTTATTGTGTCGGGTTCCTGATAGCATTTTCCCGATGTCGCATCATATTCCAATGAGTCGCCAGCCACTACACTTCCCCATTCCTCGTGATCAGAACGATTTTCAAATTTAAGTGCTTGCATACTGTATGGCATGCTGTATCCACAGTCGGCGTGGAATGCAATTTTTCCGCCCTCTTTGGGGAAGTTGATTCTTATACCGTTGTCGCTGGTGAAGAAAGCCTGATAACGTGCGGTATCGGCAACGGTCAGCTCCAACGGGTTTTGAGTGGTCTTCTCGCCAGTTGTGGCATTAAGCCAGTATTCAAACTTAGCCGTTGCATCTTTTTCCGATGGAGTGGCTGTCAGCGTCACCTTGTCGCCTATCTCATTGCACACTTTGCTTATCTTTGCTGTTCCGAAGTCTTCCTGTCCCTCTGCCACGCTCACTGCTATATGGGTGAAAAGGGCATAGTGGGTAGTGTCCGACACAAGCGGGAAGTTTGCGAGTGCCGACGCTTCATCATCGCTCTTCATTGTCGCTGTCACACTTAGATATCCCGGATTACCCGTTACACAGATGCTGTCGCTAAACACGGGATCGCCTTCAGCATTCTTCTTTGCTCCGCTGAATCCTGCAAATATCCATCCTTTGGCAGGTATGGCTGTTGCGTTATAGCCCATTACGGAACCTTGTGTGACATACTTCACTTCCACCTGTTCTGACGGTACGGTGAAGTCCTTGAACTCCACGCCGTCAAATTCAGGCACAGTGGAGGATGATGCATCTGCATATACCGTACCTGCACCTGTAGGGTAGGCAATGAGGTCGGCAAAATAGGAAAAGTAGCCGTCGCCGCCGGCAAATGCCGCACCTGTTGATGCTACCAGCGCAATCATTGTGGTCATCAACCGGGTTGCGCGCATAGCTTTAGTAAAAATCTTTTTCATAAACTTAATTTTTTATTGTTGTTAAACTTTTTGTATTGTCTGTTATTGTCAGGCTCTACGTTTCTTTCTCTTTCTAATCATCACTATGCCAAGCGCTGTTACTGTCGCAACGACTGTCAGGACAGCTGCCATCCATGGTCTGAAGGGACAAGGACGTGCCACGACTGTATTTTTGAGCAGAGTCCGGCAGCCTGTTACCAACGGCAGCCTGTGTTTGTGTGCACTGTCGGCAATGACTGCCGTGGGCAGCATCTGTGCTATGATTTCCGGCGCAGCCATCTGCATGGGATGCGCCGGCTGGCTTAGCTCTCCGTGTAGCACTGCTCCAAGCGCCAGTCTCACCCATGGCGATTCCTGCGATATCTGATTGAGCACATCGGCTCGTGTGCCGTGCATGCACTCTGGCATTTGGGTAAATTCTATTGTGGCTGGAGCAATTGCCTTTTCAATGATGTATAGCACCATTGTGGTGCAGTTGTTGTCGATAAAATCGAACGTCAACGTTGCTCCGCGCTTCACCTCACTGTCAAGCAACCGCCACATCTCCTGTTTCTGCCTTGTGGTGAGGTTCAGTTCCGATTCTGTCACTCCGCGCCCCTCGGCGCTGTACTCGTTAAGGAACTTCGTTGTCGGCACCACTGCAAATCCTGCTTTTGCCTTGCGGAGCAACACATCTGCATAGTTGCTTTGGTGCATGTCCATCTCAAAGGTGAAACAGTAGTCGAGACTGCGCTCGGGGCAGGTCATGCGCAAGGCTGTGTGTCCGAAGGCAGTATAGACTTTGTTGCCTTTGCCTATGTTCAACAGATAGGCATGTATGTCGGAACTCTGTGCCACGGCTGTGGCAGCCGTGAGCATCAGCACAGCTGCAGCCAGCAACCGGCTCAGTCTGCCGGGGATGTTCATCCTTTGAGGGCACTCACTTTGCATCGCGCACATATCTTACACTGAGGTATTGCCCCGTTTCAATACTTTCACGGTACACACTGCCGCGGTTGTACATCATTTTACGGTAGAAATAATATCCTGTTTCCTTTTCTGTATCTTGAGTGGCAGTCCAGTAGAATGCCTGCGACCCAAGGAAGCGGAATCCGGGAGTAGACATTATCGTATGGTAGGTATAGTAGCCGCCAAGCAGCAGATTCAGGTCTGTAGTGCGGTCATAGCATGAGAGCATCTTGCCTGCAACGTTGCCGCGCCATTCACGCCGGTCTGCATCGCCGCGGCTCATGCCCATGGCAATTTCCAACTGTTTCCAGTCGTCATCCGTGGGCAGTCGCCATCCTTCAGGGCATGCTTCCACGGCTCCATAATATGTGTACAGTCTGCCGTAACGGTTAGGGTCTACCGGTGGTCGCTTATCGCTTTCGGCTTCTCCCTCCTGAAGATTGTAAAGGCGGCATTTGTTTACATCGTTCATCTCCAGTCTGAAGTTCTCTGCCAGCCAGTCGGTGTTGCCATAGCGCACCCAATTATATGTCTCGCCGTCGCGTGAGTCGGTAAATGTACCTTGTGCCGTTGCTTTTACAGGCGTAAAGTCGATGCTTTCTGATGAATATTCGTCATCGCCGCATGCAGTGAGACAAAGCACCGCCAATGCAACTGCCGACAATAGGGAAAAAGTGTGTCGTATCATATTTATAATATTTACTTTTTATATGTCAAATTTGTAGCCTAATCTCGTAAGTCCGTTTTTCAGAATCTGTATCTTGCGCATCACTTGCGGATAGCTTCCATACATACGCTCTAATGCTTCATCGTTGTAGTTCATCACCGCCGTTACGAATGCGTTTATGTCCTCGTTGCGCTTGGGATAGCTGGATTTGCTGCTGGCACCGAAACCAATGAAGCCGTTGCTGCGCAATAGCTGAAGCTGCTCCTCGTTAACTGTAGTGCCCATGTTTTGCCCGTATTTAGATTCACTCACAGCAATGAAATCACTGAACTCCTCGCTGTAGGTATTTACAAGTCCAGCCACAACAACCGTTAGCTGGCGGTTTGCAAGCTGTTGCTTCACTCTTTCCGTACTTGACGGTTTCAGGTCGTTCATTTTCAAGGCATAGCATCTCTGTCCTGTCACTGCGTATGGACGTACTGTGGTGTTGTAGCTTGTCTGGTGAGTGATGGTAGCCGCGAGCAGCCAAGAGAATGGCTTGAGCTTTGTGCCGAGATGCGGCAGTATGTATTCCTCAAGAAACTCCACTGCCATACGCTGTGTGCTGACATCTGTGATGAGTGTGTAGCTGTAGTTCTTGTCATAAGATGTTGATGTCTGTCCTATGTGATATTCTATGTCTATGTGCTCAGTAAAGTAGCGGTCGTCACCGTTTATGTCTTTGCCTAAGAACACATGCTGCAGAGTGTCGTTGAAGAGCAGAAACGAGCCGTATTTTTCGGTGAAGGCACGGCGCATCTGTGCTGTCTCGCTGTTGTCGTCGGCTGCAGGCATGTAATTTGAAGCTATGTCATATTCACCGGCAACGGGTTCGTCTTCCTCGCTGCACGCTGTTGAAATGCCTGCCATGGCAGCAATAAGTGCCATGAGTTGCAGAAGTTTTATCTTTTTCATGCTGTTTGTCTTTTTCCCTTGATTATTTTACTACTGTATATTCCTTGTGCCTGTTGCCGTTGTTAGGCATTCCCACGTTGAAGTCTATCACATCCTGTGGTATTGGGCAAGTCCATGCCGGGTCGTCTTTTTCAAGAACGAACAGCCGGGTTTCCACTATTTCCTGTGAGCCGCGTTCCTTGTAGCACGTGTAAGTGTGGGTAAGCTCCACTTTCTCCGGCTGCACGCTGCACACACGGTAGCGGCGCAGGTCAAACCAGCGGTGTCCTTCGCCCATCAGCTCTATGCGGCGCTCGTTGCGTATGTCGCTTATCAGCCTGCTGCCTTCCGACTTTACGTCACAGTCGGCTGCACCTTTGTAGAAGCGTGCTCGGCGCAGCGTGTTCAGGGCTGTGCGTGCCGGCTCCTCGTTGCCGCGGTAAGCTTCGGCTTCGGCAAGGATGAGGTATGCCTCGCCTGTGCGCAGCCAGAACAGCGATGATATTTCGCGCTGTAGTGATGGAGCTTGCCAGTATCTCCAGTAGGAAGATCTGTCAGTCATATCCTTTGAGTCGTAGCGTGCGTAAGGAAAGGGTTGTTTTGTCAGTCCGTGGAATGCGCCGTATTCCCAAAACCACTGGTCGCGGCGTGCATCGTTGATGCTATAGGAATTGAACAAGCCGTCGCTCACTTTCAGGCATTGTACACAGTTGCACTGAAATGCGGGCAGGTCATCGCCGCCCATGCTGAATATGGTCTCGGGGTTGTCTTTAGTGGCGAAATCCCCGGTGGTGTTGTTTAAATCCTGCAGTGCGGGTTTGGCTGTTATTACTTTTTGGGCATATTCTGCAGCCTTGTCCCAGTCTTGCATATAGAGATACACGCGGCTGAGAAGCATTTGCACCGATGTGATGTCGGCACGGAATACGCTCTTGCGTGGAATCATCGTTGATGCCTCAAACTCCAGCTCGGCAGAGCGGAGGTCGGCGACAATCTGGTCGTAGCACTCCTGCACGGTGGCGCGCTGGAAGATAATGTCCTCCACTTCCTTTGTTGTCTTTACAGGCACGCCAAGCTCGGTGCCTGCTGTCTGTGGACTGTAGGGCTGACCGTAGGTGTTTGTGAGCCAGAACAGATAGAATGCTCTCAGAAAGTGTGCCTGCCCGTTCACGTAGCTAACTCCTGCTTTCTCCTCGTCCTGTGCCGTGGGCAGTTCCTTGGCAGCCTCCAGTATGTTGTTTGCCACGTTTATGTATTTGTACATTGTGGTCCATGCAGTGTTTTCCTGAAAATACTTTGTGTAGTTCTCGTCCACTCCATAGCGCTGTTGCCAGCCTATGTAGCCGTATTGCGGTTCGTGCTGGTCGAAACTGGCGCCGCCAATGCCTGCGCCTTCTTTCACCTCCTGCAGCTCGTCGGCAAGCAGGTGCAGGAACATTCCAGGATTTGCGAAGGCATTGAAGCTGCTGCTGTTGTTCGACGGCATATAGCAGTCGCCTATCAGCAGTTCGTTAAGGTCGTTCCATGAGCGTACATAGTCATGGTCTTGGGACGACTCCTCAAGAAAGTCTCCGCAACTGCTCATGGTCATTGCCGAGACTGCAAGTATAATATATCTTAGTTTCATACGTCTTTTGTTTTAGAAATTAATTGATACGCCAAGAGTGTAGCTTGGGGTGTCGGAGAGCTGTATCTCTGTGAAGCCGCCTTGGGTAGGGGTTTGTCCGCGCAGTGATTTGTCGCACCATGTGTGCAGGTTATATCCGCTCAGGATGATTGCCAGACGGTCAAGCTTCATGCGGTCGAGCTGTTTGCGGCTGAACTCGTAGGTGAGCGACAGGTTTGACAGTTTCAGATAATTGGCGCTTACCACTCTCGCCGTGCTGTAATCATACATTTCCCAGGCATTGTCAGCAAGACGCGAGTTCCAGTGGCTGCTATAATAATAGTAGTCTTTGTTGCCGTTGCCTATCACCGCCGGTATGTTTGTCTTCAGCTCGTCGCCGGGCTTTTGCCAGCGGTTGAGAAAGTCGCGGTTGATGTTGTGGTCTGTCATAAATGCCGAGCCCGTTGTTGCGAAGCCGTCGAACAGGCGGAACAACCGTGTCTTTGCTCCCAGGTTGTAGACAAGCGAGGAGCTGAGCCGCCATTGCTTGTATGTGAATGTGTTGTTGATGCTGCCCGTGATGTCCGGCTCGCGGCGGCCTGATGGAGTCAGCACCCGGGTGTAGAGCTCATAGTTGCTCACGTTGTTGATTTCCTCCTGACGCTCCTCCATGTCGTCGATGAGCGGTCCGCCGTCTGTGGGGCTCAGTCCCAAGAACTTGAACGAATAGAATGTTCCCACGGGCTGCCCTTCGATAACAGCGTTTCCTGTGAGAAAGTCATTTCGCTGATACGTCTCGGCACCCGGAGCGGTTTTCACCTTATTATATATCTTCGACAGGTTTCCTGAGAATATCCAGTAGAAGTCTTTCAGTTTTACGGGAGTTGCCGTCAGTGTGAAGTTGAAGCCGCTGTTGGTGATTGTTCCCGAGTTGATGATGTATGAAGTATATCCGTTTACGTCGCTGATGGTTTTGCTCATAAAGGCATCGGTGGTGTGCTTGTTGTAGTATTCCACCTCAAGCTGCAGGCGGCTGTCAAACAGGCTTGCCTCCAAGCCCGTGTTTATTGAGCGTGTCTTTTCCCATTTCAGGTCAGGGTTGGCAAAATATGCCACGGTAGATTCCATTTCGTTATAGAACGAGTTCATTCCGCCCTTTTTTATTATGAGCTCCGATGTCTGGTTGTCGAGCATGTTGCCCTGCTCGCCGTAGGATGCCTTCAGGCGCAGGTCGTCGAGCCATTTCGCCTTTATCTTCATGATGTCGCGCAGGTTGGCATTTCCCGATACGCTCCAGATGGGCAGCAGTTTCTCGTTGCTGCGGCTGCCAAACTGGTTGCTGCCGTCGAAACGGCCGTTGGCATTCACGGTGAACAGCCCGCCGTAGGAATAGGACAATGTGGCGTATGCGCTCACCATATTGGTCTTTGAGTCGGTGATTGTGGGCACATTGGACCTCATCCACGACCAGTAGTTTGTGAACGATTCGGGAATATTAACTGCAAACGAGCGTCCGCGGTCCTTGTAGTATCCGCGCTGTGTGTAGCTGTCGCCGGTGACGTGTGCCGACGAAGCCTCGAATCCCAGCGCCACGTTGATGTTGTGTTTCCATCCTATGTATTTGTTGTAGTTTCCCTGCAGTCGTGCCGTCCATCCCACGTTTTTGTTTTTTTGGCTTGTGTATTCACCGCCGTATGGCATGTAGCTGTCGCTGGATACTGTTCCGTCAGAACCAGCCCTTCGCAGCAGTTTTGAGTGGAATGTGTTTTCTCCGTAATAGGTCTCGATGCTTCCGTTGTTCACGTTTGCCGAGAAGATAGCGTTGAAGAACAGGTTGTTCGTGGGCTGGTAGCGCAGGTTGGCGGTAGCGGTCACTGCGCTGGTCTGCTGGGTGGTGCCGCTGTTTTCCATCTCGCCCAAGATGTTGTAGCCGTAGCTGTAGCTGGTGGTTGCAGGCCGCTGGTAGTAGTGTAGGCTGCCGTCGGGATTGTAGGCGGCTATAGCACGGCTCGTGTTGTAGGCATAGTCGATTGGATTCACCTCTCCTGCGGCATATTCGCGGTCGTTGAGATATCCGTTGAGGTTTACCTGCAGCTGAAACTTGCTGCTCAGCGTCATGTCAATCTTTGCCATGGTGGTGTAGCGGCGGTTTGTGGTGTTGTCGATAACATCGTCCTGGTCGGTGTATCCCACAGAAGTGTAATACCTCACACGCTCCGAACCTCCTGATATGCTTACCGAATGGTCGTGGGAGAACGAGTTGTGGCACAGCACGTCAAACCAGTCGGTGTTGCGGAGCTCCATGTTTCTCACCTCCTGCTTGAACTCCTGTTCGGTGAGCTTGCCTGCGTAGTACTGCGACAGGGCATATTCATATCCCACCCATGCCATGCTGCTGGGATATTTGTAGTGCTGGTCGGCAAGATATTTTGAAAACTGTATGCGCTCAGCCGAGTTCATAAGGTTTATCTTGCCGTCGGTGTAGTAAGGGCGCTTGCGCAGTGTGAGCTGTGTGTCGTATGAGATGATGGGCTTTCCCTCGCGGCCGCTCTTGGTGGTGATTACAATCACGCCGTTGGCGGCACGCGTGCCGTAGAGCGCCGTTGCGGCGGCATCCTTCAGCACGTCTATGCGCTTTATGTCCTGAGGGTTTATTCCTGCTATGGCGTTACCTATTCGGTTCACATAGTCGGGGTCGTTGAGCACGTCGCTCGTAAGGCTGATGGGGTCGGTCAGGATTATCCCGTCGAGAACCCACAGCGGCTCGCGGTTGCCGATAAGTGTACTTGTACCTCTAATCCTTATGCGGTTGGTGGCATTGATCTCGCCGCTGGCAGCCGTGCTTATAAGGTCGGGAATCTGTCCCTCAAGCATTTTCGACAGGTCGCTAACTCCGGCAATCTTCAGCTCGTCCATGTCCTTTGATGTCACCGACGATGTGAGGTTACGCCTGTCAAGCTGCTGGTATCCCGTCACCACCACGTCCTCAAGAGTGTTGGTGGCGTCTTCCATCACAATCACGGCGTAGTCGCCGCGGTTGCCGTTCCATGTGGCAGCCTTCATGCCGAGGTATGACGCGTTGAGCGATATGCGGTCAGACTGTGCCTCCAGTGCGAATTTTCCCTCAACGTCTGTCACGGTGTTCTGCTTGTGTGTGCGGTCGCGTACCACTGCTCCAATGACAGGTTCGCCGTGCATGTCTATCACGATGCCTTGCACGGTTTTGCCGTCGGTTGTCTCTGTCGGGATGTTGTCGGTCCTTATTATCACAATAAACTCGCCGTTCGACTGCACTCTCAGGCGGTGTCCTTTCACTATTGCCCTGATTACATCCTCGGGCGTTTTGTTTTTCAGCGACAGTGTAACCTTGAAGTTCACATCGTCATAATTGTACTGGATTTTTCTGCCTGACAGCTTTTCCACCTTTCGCAGTGCTGTCGTGGCTTTCTCGTTGTTGAACGCCACTGTGATGTGCCCCTTTGACTGCGCTATTACAGCCAATGACAAAATCAGCATTACGGCTAAGGCGCCTAAGCGTTTGCCGGCGGTCACGGTAAAATGCTTTCGTGTGTTGAATATTTGCATAATATCACTAAGTTTTATTAATTTTTCCAACGTTTACTTAGTGATAACGTGCTCGGTGTCTACATTGTGCCTTTAATAAAAGTTAAAATCAATACAGAATAAAAGAAAAACGTTGTTTTATCTTTCACTTTACAATTAAAACATTGTCTTTTATGACGAATTTCGCCGTGCAAATTAGCTGCAGCTGCTCCAGTACCTGCTTTATGCTCCAGTTTCTGCAGGCATTGAAATGCAGCTGTGTGCCAATGAGGGCACTGTTCTCAAACACTACACTCATGTTGTACCATCGCCCGATGTCTGTCATTATGTGTTTCAGCGTCTGACCGTCGTAATAGAAGTCCCCGCTCATCCAGCTTGTAGCCACGTCCATGTCGGCGGCTTCCATGTTGAGTGTGCCGTTGCCGTCAAGCCATGCTGTCTGGTCGGGACTGAGGGTGATGTTGCGGTCGCTGCCGGCACTTACCTCCACCTTGCCCTCTATCAGTGTCACCTGTGGCTGCTCGCCGTCAAAGTTGCGTATGGTGAATTGCGTGCCCAATACGTGCGTGCTGATGCTTCCTGCCTTTACCGTGAACGGGCGTGCCTCATCGTGTGCCACCTTGAAGTATGCCTCGCCGTGGAGTATCACCTCGCGCGGCATGCCGGGGGCGAAATGCTGGGGAAATATCAGCCTGCTGTAGGCGCTGAGCCACACGGTGGTGCCGTCGTCGAGCATAAGCTTTGCCAGTTTCCCCTGCGGGATGGTCAGGGTCAGTGTCTCAATTTCGTGGCTTTCGCTTGCCGGCGTATGGTCTGTGATTATTATCTCTCCTTCGCTGTTTACGTCTATTCCTGCTTCGCGTGCCTCGCTGCTGCCCACTTTTATTTCCTCACCGTTGCCGGTGTTCATGGTTATCCGGTTGTCGGTGGCAGGCTGTGCCTCATATACTATTGTGCCCGCCGGGACCAGTGCCTTTGCCGTTGAGGTTGCGGCAGAGGGGGCGCCGGATGTCGTGCTCCTTATTATTATTAATGTGGCGATGCATGCAGCCGTTATGGCTGCTGTCAGGCTTACGGCAAGTCTGAGCCTGCGGCTCGTGTGGCTGTTGCGACGCTTGAATTCCGCAAATGCCTCGCCGGCATCGGGGGCGGCAGTCTCATCGAGCAATGCTCTGCGTATTTCAAAGGCAAGCTGCTCATCATCGTATGGCAGTTGTGGCTTGGTGGTATGGTTGTTAAATTCCATTAGTCGTTTATTTTTTCTTTATTACGTCCGAATAGCGCTTTTTGTGCGCTACCTATAATCTTTTTTAACTTTGTTTATACGTGCATGGCATGTTGCCTGTGCCGTTATCTTGCCATTATTTCCCTTAATAGCCTGAACATGCGTATCATGTGCTTGTGCACCATGTTTTCGCTCATTCCCAATATTTCAGCGGTCTGTTTGTATGTGAGGTTTCTGAAGTAGGTGTGGCGCAGCACCGTCTGTCCCGGTTCGGGCAGCTGGCTTATAGCATGCCTGATTCGCTCCACCCGTGTCTCGTATTCCTCAGCCTGCCCGTCATCGTCAAACGCTTCGGTGGCGCGCATTGCCTCGGCATATCGTCCCGTCACCTTGCTGTGGCGCAGCCTGTCCAAGCTGCGGTTGCGTACGGCGGTGTAAAGGAAGGATGCTCCCGGCATGCCTGTCTCCGTGCCGTCGGCATGCCATTGTTCCCATATTTGCTGCATCACGTCGCTCACGGTGTCTTTGGCATCGTCTTCGTTGTCGAGGATTGTCAGCGCATACAGATAAAGCCGCGTATGAAACTGTTTGTATAGCTGTTCCATACGCTCCATGAGCCGATGTTCTTTCTGCATGCTGTTTGACATTCCGTTTTGATTACTGTATGTTTGTGTACAGGTAAATTAATGTTGCAAAAGTACGAAAAAAATATCATGATGCCAAAAAAATTTGGTGGAAAAGAAAAAAAACGTTACTTTTGCACCTGAAAACATCAACAGGATGGTGTCTGGTGGAAGGATACCTCCCGAAATATGAATAAAAAGTTATAGAAATGCAACACCTGCCGATAATACAAATAGACAATGTACTGATACCGCTCGACATCATCACCGAGCGCTTTTGCTGCGACCTTGATGCCTGCAAGGGCATTTGCTGTGTTGAGGGCGATGCCGGTGCCCCCGTGACCTTGGATGAGATAAGCGCGATTGAGGATTCGCTCGACGTGGTGTGGAGCGGTCTGAGCGCCTCGGCTCAGGCGGTCGTCGACAGGCAGGGCGTGGCTTACACCGATGTTGACGGCGAGCTTGTGACCAGCATCGTGGGCGGCAAGGACTGCGTGTTCACCTGCTATGACAACGGCTGCTGCCTGTGTGCTCTTGAGAAGGCTTACCGTAGCGGCAAGGCGAAGTTTTGCAAGCCCATAAGCTGCGCGCTCTATCCCATAAGGGAGAAAACGCTGCGCTCGGGCGACATAGCCTTGAATTACCACCGCTGGGCTGTGTGCGCCGATGCCCGAAAGAAAGGACAGGAGCTTGACCTTCCTGTATATAAGTTCCTGCAGGGACCGCTTACGCGGCGCTTCGGTGAGGACTGGTATGCAGCGCTCGAAACGGCTGTGGAGGAATTGAAGTCGCAGGGGGTGGTTGAATAAATTCAGAATTTATTTTACACCGCTCTAATGGTGTGATTTTTATTTTACTATCTTTGGATGTTGCTTACTTTTTGTATATCTGCTTTATCCTTTTGAAAATAAGGAAGATACATGGTTTGTGTAGAAGTACCCTTAAAGAGTTTCCACCATTTCCGCAACTTCCGCAAGGTTGGTGGTTTTGGTGGAAACATATTTGAATACACGGAATAATATTGACATTTTGTATTAATGCCTTGGATGTATTCCGTCATCTTTCAAATAATCTTTTGCCTGCTACCAAATAATCTTTCGCCTGTTGTCGGATAATTTTGCGCCAGCCATCAAAATATCTTTCACAGGTAAAGGATAGTAACTACTCGCAATAGTGATATCTTGAACAGTAATGTCCATAAATAAACCATAAATGACCAATTAAAATAATATTCTTGTGGCGATGCCACTAATGAACATAATTTTTTTGCCATTATTTGCTTCAGCAAACATTATTATTTATGAACATTTATGGTTTATTTATGGTCATTACAGTTTAAAAAATAAAATGTCAATATTATTCAGACTTTTTAAATGTGTTTCCACCAAAACCACCAACCTTGCGGAAGTTGCGGAAATGGTGGAAACTCTTTAGATGCCCTATCTGATAAATCTTACATTTACCTTACTATCAGTGAAATAGAGCAAAATAAGCTAAAATAGCCAACGTCTGATAAAATGACGTAATTTTTTACTCCATTTGTACAAGTGTAAAATAAATACACCTCGTCACGCGAGGTGTTCAGCTTTGTAGAAATAACTGGAGAGATGTGTTAATTTACGTTTTAATTTATTAAAAATATTACTTTGGATAAAATTAGTCGGCTTTTAATTTGCTGTTTTTCTTAAAAAGTACTACTTTTGTGGCAAATAAACTTAAAAACGTACAAAGCAAACGCTTATAAATTGGAATATACAAGGCACAAAGTAGTCGCACCTCGCGTGACGAGGTGTGCAGAATGACTTTAAAAACGTCGGATAAAAACTACAAAAATACAAACAGCGATAAGAATTAAATTATAAACAACTAATTATTTTAAAATTTTATGTCTATTAAAACAAACCTTAGATTGGTGCTTGTGTCACTGTTTGCAGTATTTGCAATGGCACTCCATGCACAGACAACAATCAGCGGAAACGTTAAGGACGGTACTGGCGAGGGCGTCATCGGCGCCACCGTTGCCGAGAAGGGCAATGTGAAGAACGCCACAGTGACAGACCTCAACGGCAACTTCTCGCTGAAAGTAAAGGGCAACCAGGTTGTGATTTCGTACATCGGTATGAAGACAAAGACCGTGAGCGTTGCAGGTAACAAACCGGTGAACGTGGTTCTTGAGGACGACAACACCACTCTGAACGACGTGGTGGTGATTGGCTACGGAACCATGAAGCGCCGCGACCTCACCGGCTCGGTGGCATCGGTGAGCGGCGACAAGATTGCCGCCAACCCCGTGTCGAACATAGCAGAGGCGCTGCAGGGACAGCTCCCCGGTGTGAACGTTATCTCTCAGGACGGCCGTCCCGGTGGCTCTATGTCAATCCGCGTGCGCGGCGGTGGTTCTATCACTCAGAGCAACGAGCCTCTTTACGTGGTTGACGGTGTGCAGGTGAGCAGCATCGACGATATTTCAGCCGACAACATCGAGAGCATCGACGTGCTGAAGGATGCCGCATCAACAGCCATCTACGGTGCCCGCGGTGCCAACGGTGTAATCCTCATCACCACAAAGGGCGGCAAGGAAGGTCAGGTGAAGGTGAAGTACAACATGTACTATCAGATAAAGGCTGAGCCAAGCAAGCTCGACGTGATGGATGCCTACGACCATGTGCTCCACACCTGGAGCTATGCCAAGTCGCTGGGCGACACCTATGCCGACGGCGTGGCAAGATATTACGGACTGGGCAGCGCATACGGCAACCACCTTAATGAATATAAGAACCAGAGCGCCCACAACTATATGGACGATGTGCTGCGCGGCACTCACGCATGGAATCACGACGTTTCGGTGAGCGGCGGCTCGAAAACCACAAAATATTATGCCAGCATAAACCACTCCGACCACGAGGGTGCGCTGATTAATTCGGGTTTCAGACGCTGGAGCGCCAACCTGAAGCTGACTCAGGACATCACAAAGAACCTGAAGCTCGACATCGACGCACGTTACAGCGAAATGCAGTTTAAGGGAAACAAATACGAGTTTGCCACACAGGCTTATCGTTATTGCCCTATCGACAATCCGCTGGGAAGCGGCGAACCTTCGGATTTGGATATGGGAAGTACCAATGCACAGGACGACTACAATCCTGTGAACATTTTGAACGACTATGAAAACCTGCGCAACCGCTACCGCATAGGTGTGAATACTGGTCTGACATGGCAGGTAATAAAGGGCTTGACTGCAAAGACAGAGCTTTACCTGAGCCGCCACTGGAGCAAGAGCCAGGAGTGGGAAGGTGGAAAGACCAACGGACAGAGCTATAACAAGGCAACACTGAAGGAAGGCGACGGATATAACACCCGTTGGGACACCACCCTGAGCTACGAGCTGCAGGGACTGGGCGAAGACCACTCGCTGACAGTGATGGCCGGTAACGAAGTTCTCTCAAGCCGCTCGAACTCAGCGCAGATTCTGGGAACCACATATCCCGATGATTGGGATTTCAACTGGGCTTTCGGTAATATCGGCGCCACCAACTTCAAGGGCGAAGACAAGTATACATACACCGACGGTCACCCTACACACTCAGTGTCATGGTTCGGTCGCGCCAACTATTCGTTCAAGGGCCGCTATATGCTCACCGCCACCATGCGTGCCGACGGCAGCTCTAAGTTCATGGGCGACAACCGCTGGGGCTACTTCCCCGCAGCCGCAGCCGCATGGCGCATCAGCGACGAGCCGTTTATGAAGAACGCACAGCCGTGGCTCGACAACCTGAAGCTGCGTGTGTCGTTCGGTACATCGGGTAACGACCAGATTGCCTCAGGTCTTACAGAGACTTTGTGGACCACAGGCTCTGCCACTGTCAACGGTGAGAGTATCACCACATACAAGCCAGCTGACACACTGGGTAATCCCGACCTGAAATGGGAGACTACCGTGAGCCGCAACCTCGGTCTCGATTTTAGTTTCTGGAACGGTAAGCTGCGCGGTAGCATCGACTACTACTGGAACACCACCAAGGACGTTCTGATGCTCGTGCCCTGCGACCCGACATCGGGCTTCAGCTTCCAGATGCAGAACATCGCTCAGACATCTAATAAAGGTATAGAGCTTGCGCTGAGCTATGAGATTGTGCGCAAGAAGGACTGGAACCTGAGCTTCGGCATGACATACAACTTCAACAAGAACAATGTTGACAAGCTGCAGGAAGGCGTGCTGGCAAGCGCCCACACCAACTGGGGCTCCACAATGCGTATTCCTACCTACGACTATATCGTGAAGGAAGGCGAGCCTGTAGGTTTGGTGCAGGGTATGAAGAGCGCCGGTTTCTATACTGTTGACGACTTCAACGTGGTGAACGGTGTGTGGACCCTGAAGGAGGGTGTGCCCGACAATGCCCTAAGTTTGGGCGGCTACTCAAGCCCGTACAATTTGCCTAAAGGACAGAAGGCATTCCCGGGTATGGTGAAATATGTGGACACCGACGAAAACGGCACAGTGGATGCCAACGACGTGACCATCATAGGTCGCACCATGCCAAAGCATACTGGCGGTTTCAACCTGTCGGGCCGCTGGAAGAGCCTTGACTTCACTGCCAACTTCACTTATCAGATTGGCGGAGATGTTTACAACGCTAACGTAATGCATGCCATGATGGGTAACAAAAACACAAGTCTGGGCTCTAATCGCCTGGCTGAGGTTAGCGACACATGGCGTTTCTATGACGTAAACAGCCAAGGCGACCTCGTGGCTGTTACCGAGCCTGATGCCGTGCGCGCCCTCAACGCCAATGCTAAGTATGGCTTCCTGCCGGAGTACGGTGTATGTGCATCTGAGTTTATCGAGGATGCCTCGTTCCTGCGCCTGCAGACACTCACCGTAGGCTACACCTTCCCGAATGTATGGACAAAGAAAATAGGCATCAGCAACGCCCGTATCTACTTCACCGGCGGCAACCTGTTCTGTCTCAAGAAGTATAGCGGACTTGACCCCGATGTCAATGTAAGTCCTTCGGCCGACAGTAAATACAGCGGTTTCCCGACTCCGGCATACGACTACTGCTCTTATCCAAAGTCGCGCACTTTCACCTTCGGTCTTAACGTTGCATTCTAATTCATCACTATTCTAAAGAAGTATAACAATGAAAAATAAAATATTATCTATCGCGCTTTGTGCAACAGGAGCCTTTGGCATGACAGCCTGCGGCGACTTTTTGGACACAAAGTCATATTCAGAGGCTAATGCCGACTTCGTGTTTTCCAGCATGTCGACCGCCCGCGCCGCCATGGACGGTGCCTATAGTGAGTGGCACGGTGCCATCAGTGCACAGATATTCGGCGACGGACTGTTCTATGCCCTTGACATCGCCGGTTCGGACATAATGCGCCACCCTGAGAAGTATGCGGCACAGCCTGCCCGTCACATCCCCGAGGCTTTCTATGTAAACGGTACGGAGGCTGGCGACTATAACCCTGTGACCTACGGTAAGGAAGCGCCGAGCAGTCCCTACAGTGTGCTGTTCTCTGTAATCGGAAAGTGTAACGCCATCACCTCTGCAATTGAGAGCACAAGCGGCTACGAGGCTATGATGCAGCAGACGGAGCCGACAGAAATGAGCCAGCTCTACGGTGAGGCTGTAGCCCTGCGCGCCACTGCTTATCGCGAGCTTATCAAGTATTACGGCGACGTGCCTTTCCAGACCAAGATGGGCGATGCCACCAAAGGCCTTTCTTGCCGCGACTCCATCTACGATGTTGTCATTGAGCAGCTTAAGAGTGTTGAACCTCTTATGAAACCTGTTGACGCAAAGAAGAAGAACTACCTGTCGCAGACCTATGTTGACGCACTGATTGGACGCATGGCATTGGAGGCAGGCGGCTATCAGACACGCCGCGGCGACATCAAGTATGTTGACGGTACCGGCAAGGCGCTGACTTTCGAGACAAAGGGTACCGAGACCAATGGCGCAAGCTACGGCAGACGTTCCGACTGGCAGACGCTCTACGCTACAGCCAAGCAGTATTTCCTGCTGGCTCTCGACCATAAGGGTGCTGCATCTCTGTCGGCAAACTATTCTGACTTCTTCGTTCAGTTGCATGGCGACGATGCCGGATTTGCTGACGAGAGCATCTATGAGGAGCCATTCCAGCAGGGTGCCAGCGGCAACGACCCGCGTCCTTATTCGCTCGGCCGTCCCGCAACTGGCGCAAGTAGCAATGATTATCCCTGCAAGAGTTACGGACAGGGACGTATCAATCCTGCTTTCTACTATGGCGTGTTCGATCCTAAGGATTTGCGCCGCGACATGAGCTGCACCGTGACTGGCGGTAACAAGGGCTTTGAGAAACTGTTGTCCTTTGCTCCCGGTTCACAGGCTAACGGCGGAGGTATCGCCTGCAACAAGTTTGACGAAAACCGTCAGACAACCACATGGACGAAGAACCAGCGCCGCTCGGGCATCAACGCTCCTTATATGCGTCTTGCTGAGGTTTACCTCGGACTGGCTGAGGCATCTGCCGCCCTTGGCGACGAAGCCACGGCAAAGCAGTATCTGAAGACTATCCGCGACCGTGCATTTGGCGGCAACGGCAATGTGGACGCTTTTATCGCCAAGGAAGGCTCAATGCTCAAGGCTGTCATCGATGAGCGCGGCTTTGAGTTTGCCGGCGAGGGCGACCGTCGCTGGACTCTCATCCGCACCGGTCTCCTGCACGAGAAGATTAAAGAAATCAAAGACCTTACAAAGAAGATGCTCGACGGTTTGAAAGCTGATGGCTTCTATACCTTCGACAATGGCAACACCATCTCTGCCAATATCTATACAAAGATGGTTGATGCCAATGCGTTGATAGGTCACCGTCTCACCGAGCAGACTCCTGCTGGTAAGGAGGACGACCCTGTGCTCGCTCCCGGTTGGCGTGGCGTGAAGAATGACTGGAGTACCTATGGTCTCGACTATAAGGGCAATACCAACACCAACCTTGCCATCAAGGGACTGTTCACCAAACTGAGCGCTGACGAGATTGACGCTTTGAAAGCCGACGGTTATAAAGAAACGAAATGGGGAGCTGCTCTGGTTGACAACTATGACGAGTATTACACCTACTTGTTCTATAACTTCGACTACAGCAAGGTTCCTATCTATCTGTTCCCGTTCACTCCTAACACAATGGCTACAGGTGGATTTACCAATGGCTACGGATTTACCAACGAATGACGGATATTCGCTAACAACTGATAGATAAAAAGTAGTTTTTATGATTCGGGGGATGTGCCTGCCTATGGCGCATCCCCCGATTGCGTTTCCATAAGGTTTCTCTTACCCCTCCTACATTCCTACCCCTTCTACATTCCTACTCCTTTTACCATTCTTACTCCTCCTACTTTTCCTACCATCTTCCTACTACCTCCTCCTAAAAAAAATTAAAAAAAGGAAAGAATTATTGCCATTCCCAAGAAAAAGTATTAATTTTGTGTTTTATTAAGAAAATTTGAATCATGGCAAGAATTTATGTTTTATTGTTGTGCCTGTGCGTGTCCATCGGGGCGGTGGCACAGAAGGCAAAGTATGTGTTTCTTATGATTGGCGATGGAATGGGGGTAAACCAAATCAACCTGACCGAACGTTACAGAGCCGCGATGAATGGCAGTAATTGCCGTGTGCCGCTGTGCATGACATCGTTTCCTGTTGCGGGATTGTCGTACACTTATTCCAAGAGTCACGGCACCACTGACAGTGCAGCTGGGGGAACGGCACTGAGCGCAGGAGAAAAGACCACAAACGGAACAATAGCCATGGATTCGGCTAAGGCGAATCCCATTGAGACTGTTGGCGAGCTGGCAAAGAAACGTGGTATGGCTGTTGGCGTCACTACAAGCGTGAGCATCGACCACGCCACTCCGGCTGTGTTCTATGCCCATGTGCCTGAGCGTGGCATGTATTATGAGATAGGTAAGCAGCTTGCAACATCCAATTTCGATTTCTTTGGCGGAGCATGGTTCCACAAGCCGAAGGGCGATGACGGCAAGCAGACCGCTCTTGAGGACATTGTGACAAAAGCTGGCTACACCACGCTGAAGGGCTATGACGAATATCTCAGAAAGGGCAGGAAGCAGAAGAAGGTGATACTCACTCAGACTGATGACAGGGAAGAACTGTTCCGCAACCAGCTGCCATGCGCCCTCGACCGCAACGCCACTGACCTGCAACTGCCGCAGATTACTGAGGCTGCCGTTGACTTCTTGTATAATAAAGGTAAAGAAAAGGGATTCTTCCTCATGGTGGAGGGAGGACAGATTGACTATGCCTGTCATGGTAACGATGCGGCTGCTGCCATTCACGAAGTCATAGATTTCGACAATGCCATTGCCGTGGCATACAATTTTTACAAACAGCATCCCGATGAAAACTTGATTGTAATCTCTGCCGACCATGAGACCGGCGGAATCACCGTTGGGCGTGACAACAACTACGACCTTCATCTTGATGTGCTTGGGAATCAGAAGTGCTCGCAGAACACGCTCACTAAAAAACTGCTGGCAAAGCTGGAGGAGAACAAGGATGCCTTCACCTTTGACGTGATGAAGCTGATGGTGGCTGAACATACTGGACTTTGGACCAGCGTGAAAATGGACGAGAAGGACGAGGCTGAGATGAAAGAGGCTTACGACCGCACCATGCAGGGCAAGGCAGATGGAGTGAAGAGCGAATATTATGTTGATAACCTCATGGCAACCGCCGCCATCAGGATTCTCAACCGCAAGGCTGTGGTGGGCTGGACCACAGGAGGACATACCAGTGGCTTTGTGCCAGTATTCGCCGTTGGAATGGGGGCAAATCGCTTTGCTGGAGTAATCGAGAACAACGAGATTGAAAAAAGAATAGCAGAATTGTGGAAATGATAAACGACTATGAGATAATGGCACCGGTGGGCTCGCGCGAGAGTTTGGCGGCTGCCATTCAGGCTGGTGCCGGCAGTGTGTATTTCGGCATTGAGAAACTTAACATGCGTGCCCATTCGGCATCTACATTCACAATCAGCGACCTGCGCGAGATTGCGGAAACTTGCAATGCCCGTGGAATAAAGACTTATCTTACGGTAAACACCATAATCTACGGTGAGGACATACCGCTGATGCGCGAGATTGTGGATGCAGCCAAGGCTGCCGGTATATCTGCCGTGATAGCAAGCGACGTGGCGGTGATGACTTACTGCAACTCCATCGGGCAGGAGGTGCATCTGTCCACGCAGCTCAACATCAGCAACATTGAGGCACTGAAGTTCTATGCTCAGTTTGCCGATGTGGTGGTGCTGGCGCGCGAGCTGAACCTCGATCAGGTGGCAGAAATATACCGCCAGATAGAGGAGCAGCACATCTGCGGTCCGTCGGGTGAGCAAATCCGTATAGAGATGTTCTGCCACGGTGCCCTGTGCATGGCAATCAGCGGCAAGTGCTATCTCAGTCTGCAAAATGCCAACCGCTCCGCCAACCGTGGTGAGTGTGTGCAGATTTGCCGCCGCTCTTATCGCGTGACCGACATGGAGACAGGCAACGAACTGGAGATAGACAATAAATACATAATGAGCCCCAAGGACCTGAAAACAGTTCGTTTCATCGACCGTATGATGAAAAGCGGCGTAAGGGTTTTCAAGATTGAGGGCAGGGCACGCGGACCAGAATATGTCTACACTGTGGTGAAATGTTACCGCGAGGCTATTCAGTCGGTGCTCGACGGCACTTTCACCGAAGAAAAGAAAGACGCATGGGACGAGCGGCTTGCCACGGTGTTCAACCGCGGTTTCTGGGACGGTTACTATCAGGGACAGACTTTTGGCGAGTGGAATAAGAACTACGGTTCGGCAGCCACAGAGCGAAAGGTATATTGTGCCAAGGGAATAAAGTACTTCTCAAAGCTTGGCGTGGCAGAGTTTCAGGTTGAGGCATCGGAGTTCAGCGTGGGCGACAAGCTGCTCATCACCGGTCCCACCACAGGAGTGATTTATCTCGATTGCGCCGAGATTCGCTACGACCTCAAGCCAGTTGACACAGCTCTCAAGGGACAGCGCGTGTCGATACCTGTGCCCGAAAAAGTGCGTCCGAGCGACAAGTTGTTTAAGATTGTAAAAAGTTAATTTCCCGCTCCTCTTACAACTCTTACTCCTCTTACAACTCCTACTCTTCCTACAACTCCTAAAGAAAAAAACAGATGACATCCCTTTTAAAGATAGAGCGCTCGCCGCGCCGCGGACTGATGACCTTAGAGTGGGTGATGCTGGCATACATGGCACTCACCACTCTGCTCATGTTTTTCATGTACACCAAACTGCAGAATCCCGAGTCGATGCTCTGGGGGCGCGTGCGCATTCTCTTTATCACTATCGCCATGTGGGGCGTCTATCGTCTTGTGCCGTGCCGTCTCACTACCTTTGCGCGCATAGCCGTGCAGATGGCTTTGCTCAGCTGGTGGTATCCCGATACCTACGAGTTCAACCGCCTCTTTCCCAATCTCGACCATCTCTTTGCCACATGGGAGCAGAGTCTGTTTGGATGTCAGCCGGCGCTGCATTTCCACAGCGTCTTTTCGTGGAAGGTGTTCAGTGAGCTGATGCACTTGGGCTATAGTGCCTATTACCCCATGATTGGTGCGGTGGTGCTCTACTGCCTGCTGTGCAAGTACGACATGATGGAGCGTGCCGCCACGGTCATCATGACTTCGTTTTTCGTCTATTACGTTATTTATATAGCCATTCCCGTGGCAGGACCGCAGTATTATTTTCTTGCAGCAGGTATGGATAACATTGCCGCAGGAGTGTTTCCCGATGTAAACAACTATTTCCTGACACACTGCGAAAGCCTGCCTCTGCCCGGATGGAATGGGGGATTTTTCTACGATATGGTGCAGAGCGCACATGATGCCGGCGAGCGTCCTACGGCAGCCTTCCCCAGCAGCCATGTGGGTGTGAGCACCATTGTCATGCTTCTTGCGTGGAAGACCGGCTCGCGCCGCTTGCTCTATTGTCTGCTGCCGCTCTACGTTCTCCTATGCTTCAGCACCGTGTACATACAGGCACATTACGCCATCGACGTGCTTGGCGGCTGGGTGAGCGGAGCCATGCTTTTCTTTACGCTCTGGTTTGCCCTTCGCCTTCGATAATCCACTTGTAGGTTGTTATCTCCTCCAAAGCCATCGGTCCGCGCGGTCCGAGTTTCTGTGTGGATATTCCTATTTCCGCTCCCAGTCCGAACTGCGCTCCGTCGGTAAAGCTGGTCGGTGCGTTCCAGTAAACGCAGGCTGCGTCTACCATTTGCTGGAACTTCCTTGCCGTGTCTTTGTTGTCGGTGATTATGCACTCGCTGTGTCCCGAACCGTAGCGGTTGATGTGCTCAATTGCCTCGTCGAAGTTTTCCACGGTCTTTATCGCCATCTTATAGTCCATGAACTCCGTGCCGAAGCTGTTACCGTCTGCGGGCTTCAACAGATTGTCGGGATAATGCCCCTTTAAGGCGTTTTTTGCCATTTCATCGGCAAAAATCTCCACGTTCTTCTCTGCTAATGGCGCGCACAGCTGCGGCAGGTCTGCCACTCTTTCCCTGTTTATTATCAGACAGTCGAGCGCATTGCAAACGCTCACTCTGCGGGTCTTTGCGTTGTTGATAATCGCCGCTCCCATAGTGGTGTCTCCGTCCTTGTCGAAATAGGTGTTCACCACTCCGGCACCCGTCTCAATCACGGGTACTCGGGCGTTGTCCCTCACAAAGTCTATCAGCCGTCTGCCGCCGCGCGGAATACACAGGTCAATATATCCCACGGCGTTGAGCATTGCGCCTGTTGCCTCGTGAGTGGCAGGCATCAGCTCCACGGCTGCCGTGTCTATGCCGTATCGGTTCAGCACCTCGTGTATCAGTGCCACAGCCTCGCGGTTGCTGTCGTCGGCATCCTTGCCGCCTTTCAACACACAGGCGTTGCCGCTCTTGAAGCACAGCGAGAACACATCGAACGTAACATTGGGGCGTGCCTCGTAAATCATGCCTATCACTCCAAACGGCACGCTCATCCGTTTCAGCCGCAGCCCGTTGGCTAATGTCCTTTCCTTTGTCACCAGTCCCAATGGTGAAGGCAGCGAAGCCACATTGCGCATGTCGGCGGCAATTCCCTCTAATCGCGCATCGGTCAGCTGCAGACGGTCATATAGCGGGTTCTCCCTGTCCATCCTCGCCAAGTCCTTTGCATTTGCGCTCAGCAGCCGTTCCTTGTTTGCCATTATCGCCTCAGCCACGGCTGTCAGCACTTCGTTGCGTTTCTCGTCGCTTATGGCGGCAAGCGTTCTGCCGGCAGCCTTTGCTCTTTTGAAAATCTTTTCCATATCAGTCATTATCTTTTCTTTTGTGTTGTCTGTGTGTCACATCTGTCTTTCCCTTATCCAGTGCATGAATATCGGGTCCTCAATCATATATCGGTCGGTGCGTATTACATAACCGTTTTGAGTCAGTCGTTTGATGGCGCTGAACGCTGTGCTCGACGGCATTCCGCGCTGTTCATACGGTGACATGCCGCTGCATAAAATCTGAAGGAGCTTTCTGTCCGTCTTGTTGAATGTTAGCCAAAGACGCTCAAAGTCAAGGTCATGCACCCGCACCAGCTTTTCTATAGCCATTACCACAACATCATCGGGCGACACATTGTGATAGACCAATAAATCCCATACCACGGATGATAATTGCTGAGTGTAGTAAGGGTGGCAGCCTGTCTCCGAAAGTATCTGCCGGGCTGTACTTTTCTTTAGTTCGTAACTGTCAAGCATATCCAGGCGTTCTATGATATAAGTCAGAAAATCATCGTATGGTATCTTGTCGAGCCGCATCAGCTGTCCGAAATGATAGAACGGCGACTTTTTGCGTTCAAAAATCTGCGTCATCATGGATTCCTGACTGCCGAGAAACACATAGTTCACCATTTTCTGCTCCTGCATCATTGCCCTCAGCTTTTTGTCGATGCCTTTCTCCACACCAAGTATCTCTTGAAACTCATCGAGCACAATAATCATGCGATTGTCGTCCGTGCTCACTTTCTCGGCTAATGACAGGGTATCCTCTATCGTCGCGATATTATTAAGCGATGGCTGAAAACTCACCTCCACGGCATCGTTGAACGGGTTGGTGGAGAATGTTGGCACTACTCTGAAGTTCCTCATCAGGTGTTTTATCCGCTCAAGAGGGTGCTGACGTATTATTCCCTTCAGCAGCAATGAGGCTAAGTCCTCCACGGAAGTGACCTGCTGAATGTTGACAAACACATATTGCCTGCCAGCCTGTTCCACGGCTTTCCGTACAAGACTGGTCTTGCCGAAACGCCGCGGACTGATTACTACAAGATGATTCCTGCTGTTGAGTATTTCCGCTATCCGGGCGAGTTCCTCTACTCTGTCTGTAAAGTACGGACTATCCACGACAGTCCCGAATTTAAAGGGATTTTCCATATTCCGATATTTTTCGTTCCGATATTTTTCGCAAAGTTACAGCAAATCGAGTACAGAACAAAATATAAAAAGATTTTTTAATATTTTTTATGTCGAGATGCAGCGTAACTTCTTTAAAGTTACGAAGAAAAATGAAGAATTGTTTCTCCCATAGTGTTTTTTAATGTTTTTTTATTTTGGTATGTCGAGCGGAAGCAACTTTTCTAAAGTTACTGTTAATTATCTTAATATTGATTTTCGGTTGCAAAAATACAAATAAATGTTCAATGCGCAATACATTTTTTAGTTAAATATGTTCAACGTGTTGAACACTTGCCCGAAAATACGCTTCCGTTTCGTGCTGTCTGCTTTTTATTCTCGACATGAGTGTGCGCAGGGCACCTGCTGATATCCTGCATATACTCCGTATTCTGTCATTGTCAAAGTGGTTCTCCTCTTTAAACAGCAGAATGCACTTTTTATAATCTGTCAGAGTTCCGTATCGCTTCTCTTTTTCTGCGAAAAAGTCCGGTTTCACCGTGTTATAATACGCTGCAATGTCTGCGTAGTCACTGTTGTTTGTAATGCTGAAATTCTCGTCAGTGCATATTTTGTCATATAGCTCCTTGCCCCGTATCACAGCCTGTGCTGTTTGCAGCTTGTCCTTCTTTATTTTTTTGTTTAGTGAGTCAATCTCTTCCTTTCTTCTGTCGTTTTCAGCCTTAACTTCCATTATTTTTTCCTCAGCCTCATCAATTCTTTTCTGTGCTTTTGTATTTTCATCTTTTGCTTCAGTCATTTCTCTGTCGTGTTTCCTTTTCATAACGAAACGATACCAGCTCCAGAAGATTATTGCCGCTATGATTGCGCATAGTCCGCCCACTATGGCATACCGCTGCCATGGCGTGCCGGCAGCTTTCCTTGCTTTGTCCTTTGCCACTTTTCTGTCATATTCCTTTTGCACGGCAAGGGCTTCCGTGGTCTTTTTCTCTTTTGCTATGCTGTCTTTTAACAGCGTTATTTCTTCTTGTAGCCGCGCAGCCTCTGCATGTTTTCCCTGCTTCATCATCACGTCCTCAATCAACTGCATAGCCTGCCATTTGTCCGTTCCGCTAAGTTCAGGCAGTATTCTTTGCAGTATAGCCACTCCCTCGTCTGCCCGTCCTGTATGTATATAAATGTCGCCTAACAGTCCTTCGTAGTCTTTGTTTGACTTTATCCCCATTCCCTTCTTTACATATTCCTCTGCTTTTGTCCATTGTTCTGTGTTACGGTAACATAAAGCAGCTTGGAATATTATGGATGACTTCAATGTTGTATAATTAATAAACGGTAATGCCTTTTCTATATGATATAGTGCGCTGTCAACCTTTTCTAAACCTGTATACGTGCATGATATTCGATAATGCATTTCTGCTATACGTTTTTCATCTTTCATTTTTTCAGCTAAACGCAATGCTTTAAATGCGTAGTTTTTTGCTAATGAAAAATTATCTGTTTTATTATTCAGCAATGACATTATATTATATATCCTTATGCACAACATGGTATTTGAGTTTTCGTTTATGTTCGCCTCAGCTCCTTTTTCTGCCTCAATTGCTTCCAGATATCTGCCTGCCTCGCGCAGTATCCCCGCTTTCCAATGCAGTGCCCGTGCCAATTTTTCTTTGTCTTCGGTCTCCTTATAATATTCTATGGCGTAGTTAATATCTGCGCATGAGTCAGTGCTCATGTACAGCAGATACCTTGCTTGAGTCACCAGCAGTGCATGATACGCCTTGCATTCTCTGTCGTTCTTTGCTGGTTGTCCGAGCATTATCAGTTCCTTATATGTCGAGTCGGGTAATTCTTTTGTCAGCAGTGAGTCTGCCTTTGCCAGTTCACCATACATCTTATGGTCATGGCTGCTTGTGCAAGCCATGAGTGTGACGAATGTGCTAAGTATAAATATATATGTCTTGTTCATTGTGATAGCTTATTTCGTATAAAGATAATGCAAAGTTACTACATTATTTTTGAAAAACAAAAAATATGGTTTCATAATTCTATTTTTTTTGTGCAAAAAAGCTTTAAAAACGCTCAAATCCCCCCCCGATTTGCCGTTACATTGCATGTAACAGCGTTACAATTTCGCATCTCCGTTTGCGTTACATGCCATGTAACAAACCTTAATTCTCCCGATTCCATCACTGTTTTATTCTATTTTTTATTGTTTTCACCGATGTAACACCCCCGAAAAAATAATTGCTAAAAAATTTGGAGAGCTCATTAAATCTTTCTAATTTTGCTTGCGAAAATTTATCGTAAGTTAAATAAAAAGTAATAAAAACAATGAAGACAAAACAATTACTCACAATTGCATTTTTTGCGGTAACGTTGATGCAGATACCAGTTGCTTCTTATGCTTTAAATATAAAAGTAAGGAATGCTTCAGAAAATGAAGGTGCTTTAAGAAGCCCCGGCAAAAACAATAAGCCCGTTATACCCATTACATATTATAATGAGGCGGCAAAGATATTTTCCATCGCTTCGCGCGCTGATTCTATATCTACACTTGTTATTGATGAGGATGTTGTATCGGATCAGGCTGATGATTTGGGACGTTATTTCATAATGAAAAAAGGCTCGTACCGTTATAATCCTTCTATAGGACAAAATGGTGGCTATCATATTAACATGGAAAGAACAAAATAATGGCAAAGCCTGTTATTGGAATAGTTTTAGTATCGGTGATATGCATGCTCGGAGCATGTATAAGATTTGATAATGCCTGCACTTATAATAAGTTAAGTGCAGACCAACAGGCCAGAGTTAAGGTGGCTGACCGGCCAATAGAACAGATTACCGCTACAGATACAGTTTATCGTGTAAATGCAAGCGACATCAGAAAGCTTGCTCAGAAGCACAAAGATGTTCTTGTACATGAGTATTTGTATTATTGTAAGAGTGAGAAATGTGCAAACCCTTGGGCTGTGAAAAAATTCTGCGAGGATCGTGGAATAATGTATTGCATCGTTTATCCGACCTATAGCGAGATTTTCAATTTAAAGACACCAACCCCAAAATTGACAATTGATGAGGGATATTATAATACGAAATGGGAAGGAGAAAATATCAAGCGTTTTGATGAGGACCTCACAGGGAAAACGCAAAAAGAGAACGGCAATTGCCTTTATTACTATTTTCACGATGGTAAATTTGTAAAAGGCTATCAATGGTATGAGGATGTGGAAGTGCTGTGATGCGCATTAATTGGGGTCATCGTTCTGTAAAAAACATTAAATTTCTGTCCGATATCCTGCTTTTGTGATTTTTTCGTATATCTGCAAATGAAACTCTTGCGATCACACCAATTTTAAATATAAAACATAAAGATTATGAAGAATGAAGTATCAAAAACATTGATTGTGACAACTTTGATTGTCCTCGCAATGTAAGCACAAAAAATCTGTTGCTGCTCACAAACAGAAACAATGGAAACTATCTGAAATGTTCTTTATTTAGTGATTATTCAATAATCCATTTCTCGATGCACCGTGTTTTTGAGGAGAAATTCACACCGATCATGTATAACTTACGTCCGTCCAACTGGAATGGACGGGCATATTGGTTGGCTTTAATCTGCTGCAGGGCTTTCTCGGCGGTGCCGTCGAGCTTGAGTTCAAGTATATAAACGTAGTCTGGGGTCTGTATGGTGATATCCATGCGCCCCTGACTCGTGGCGCGCTCCACGTCAACCATGAAACCTAACATCTTAAAGATGAGCATCATGGCATTTTGAAAATATTTTTCAATGTCACCTGCCACACGGTAGTCGTTGCCAGCAAAAAGAGTCTGCAGGCGCGTCAAAAATTGTTCGGGACGTCCTTGCCGCACATCCATTGTCAGGTCAGCAATAAATACCCGTGATTTGTTTTCTTTCAAAGGAGTATAGTGCGGAATAAGATAGTTTATGAATCCCTTTTCTACCTCTTTGTTTGGATAGTCGAGCGTGTATAGTTCAAAGTCAGGGTCATATCCCTTAATTGTCAGATAACCGCTTTGGTAGAGCACGGGTATTGGATTGGTATACATGGCATCTACGTTGAGAAGGTCAGAAGCAGACACCTTAGCACCTTGCAAATCCATCAGGTCATAATCGTTTTGCTTCAACAACTCCATCAGATAACTTGGCGTGCCTGACTGAAACCAATAGTCATAAAATCTTAATTTACTGAATGTGTTCAGCAGACTGAACGGATTGTATACTCCAATGCTGTTTTCGCAGAAATGATAGCCGTTATATTGTTCTTTCAATCGTTGGCAAGTTTCTTCATAAGTAAGACTGTTTGCCTTGCCCAATTCATCGATGGAATCGTCGAAAACCTTATGCAGGTCATTCTCCGATATTCCGCATACGTCCACATAACGCCTGTCCATGGTTATGTCGTTCAGGTTGTTCAGATCGCTGAAGATGCTTACATGGCTGAACTTCGTCACACCTGTGATGAAACCAAATTGAATATACTGGTCCTGTGACTTCATTATTCCATAGAACGCCTTCATTATGTTGCGGTAGGCTTCCTGCAGTTCTGGATTACCGATGTTCTGCAGCAGCGGCTTGTCGTATTCATCCACAAGTATCACCACACGGCTGCCCGTCTGCTCGTATGCCCGTCGTACAACACCGGCAAAACGCAGGGCAACGGATTTCTCGCTCTCGTCCTTTCCGTAAAGCCGCTCCCATTGTGTGAGGTCATTCGCAAACTTGTCCGTCAGAGAACTCTCGTCCTTGTAGTTTTCTGCACTCATGTCCATTCTGAATACTGGATATTTCTTCCACTCTGTCTCTAACTGCTCAATGGCGAGCCCTTTGAACAGTTCTTTTTTGCCGCTGAAATAAGCATCGAGCGTTGATACCAACAATGACTTGCCGAACCGGCGTGGACGGCTCAGAAAATAGTAGGCGCTGTTTTGCGCCATCTGATAAACCAGCGCCGTCTTGTCCACATATACGAATCCGTTGTCGCGCAGTTTCTCAAAGCTCTGTATGCCTATGGGATATTTCATCATAACCAGATTATATCGTGCAAAGTTACGAAGAAAAATGAAGAATGAAGAATGAAGAATGAAGAATTGTTTCTCCCAGACTGTTTTTTAATGTTTTTTTGTTTTTATCTGTACAATTACTGTCATTCTGTGTAAAAAACATTAAATGTTTGCGCAGTATTTTGCTCCGTGCTTATTTATTTTGTACTTTTGCTTGCGAAAATTCATGAATACAAAATAAAAAAACGACGAAATGGAATTATGAAGAGGCTATTTGTTTTCTTTATTAATGGGAAAAAGAAATTTTTCAGCAATATGACTGAATAAAATAAGTAATCAAAATGGAAGATATGAAAAAATCATTATTATTGAGCCTGTTCATGCTTTTCGTATGTAAGGGGTATTGTCAGACAGAAGTTAGGGGACGTGTTGTAAATGAGCGTGGCACAGCCGTGGAGTATGCCGGTGTATGGCTGGAAAACGACAGTGTCGGCGCAATATCAGACATTGACGGAAATTTTGTGATAAAGATTCCCAAGGGCAGTAAGAACAGTCTTACATTCAGCCATGTGTCATATCAGAAAGCCGGTGTAGGGTATCAGACCTATTCCAGCGGCAATGAGCTTACAGTGGTGCTGAAGGACAAGGTGGTGGAACTTGCCGATGTGGTGATAGACAAGAGCCGGAAACCGAAGAACATAATGGGCAGGGGAGTGACGGCTCTCGCTGATGCCGGAATGCGCGGTAAGGGACGCGAAAACGGTGTAGAGTGGGGACCGGCATTGAAGAATAAGAAAGACATGGTGGTGAGCGACATACTTCTGTCTATCAAGAAATGTACATATAAGGAGTGTACGCTGAGCATAAACATCTATAAGGTGAACGGCAGAAAATTTGTGAACATACTCAACAAGCCCCTTTATCACAAGGTGACACAGGACAGCGGGAGGAAACAGCTCCACATAGTGCCCGAAGAGACAATCGTGCTGAAAGGAAAGACAAAGTACTATATCACGGTGTCGGTGGTTGACAGCGATGCCTGGGGCATGATTTACTTCCCCTCGGCATTCCGTACCTGCTATGCCCGCAGGATAGAAATGGGCAAGCTGAAAAAACTGCCCGTGGGACCGGCTATCATTGTGAAAGGCATGGAGATATAAAAAATGAAATTATGTGGAAACTAAGAATCTGTAAAAGTTTGTATTTTTTTCCAAACATACTTTGAATAGCGGGAGATATCAGCTGCATAGCCCTAAAGAAATTTAAAATCACGGGGAGCAGACCATAAATTTCACAGTTTTTATATAATTTTGCAGCAGGAAACAAGAAGCAATGAGAAGCTGTAACATAAGGCACACAAAAATATACGCAACGGTGCTGACCTTCATTATAATGATGATGGCGGTGCCTGCCCATGCCTTGTGTACTGCCGATATTCAGGATGAAAGTACAGAATGCCGCGACACACTGACTGATGCCGACAAGCACGACCGGCAACATGGCACTGCCATGATAGGTGACAACACCGCCACCAGCCGCATCTGCACGTCACGGCCGTCGAGGCTGATTACTCCGCACGGACCTGCACCGGAAAAGCTTCATGCAAGGGCTTCACATGCCACGGCACAACATATTAACAACAACCATAAAAGACATACCACAAACTGTTCGGCAACATCACCGTGCCGTATGGTTGCCTCACGCCATTATTACGTCATTGCGTTGAGGCGCATTCTTTGTTAGGGCTGATTTTCAATTATAAAGTTCGACGAAATTACAACGAAAACGTAACTATTCTATAGTTTTTCTTTGAACAGTAATGTTCAGGAATGAACCAGTAATAACCAATAAAATAATTTTTGTGGCGATGCCACTAATGAACATAAATTTTTTTGATAATTATTTGCTTTAGCAAACATTATTATTTATGAATATTACTGGTTCATTTTTGGACATTACTGTTCAAGAATCACTATTAGAGAGTAGTTATAACGAAACAGAAGGCTTGCGAACTAATTGTGCATTATGAATTAATAAACCCGTTATTAAAAAAACAAAAATTAAAAGAAAAATCAATTATGACAAAGATAAAGAATCTGGAGATGGCTGCCGCCATTTCCTCAAATAGTGACGTAAACGTAAGTAACTCATTTTTCGGACTGTGCGAAAAGGCAACCTATCTGCCTACAGGCAGCCGCATAGCAGTGACGGTGCAGGAATACAGCCCGGAAAACGGCGACCGTCTGGCACGCCTGCTCAACGGTACCTTCGACAAGATTGAGGAGGCGACCGACCACGGAACGAAGATAATGCAGACGGCAATAGGCAACGTTCGTGCCGAGATTTGCCATTCATCCGATGAACGGTTCCTTGCGGTGCAGCTGTTTCGTTTTGCCGATTTCCGCTATCATCCGCTTACAGACATTAAATATTATAAGGACAGTCAGGCGGAAAAAGTGGGGTACTTGCTGCAGGTTTAATAAAGCAGGAAGTGTAAAGATATAATTAGGCACGGATTACACGGATTAGTGAAAGATAAAATCTGTGACATCCGTGTAATCCGTGCCTAATTTATGTCATCTTTATTTGTTTGCACTTTCCAGCAGCGCCTCTACCGCAGCCGGGTCGTGACCTGCAAACATTATCTCGCCCTTGTTGTTGATAACCAGCATATAGGGAATGCCGTGAATGTTGTAAACCTCTGTGACAGGTTTTGCGAGGTCGGTGGGCAGGCATAGCTGTGTCCACTCCATTTTCTCCTGCTCCATTGCCTTGCGCCAGTCGGCATCCTTACGGTCGAGCGACACGGCAAGGAAGTTTACCTTTTTATATTTTTTCCACATCTCACGCACATGGGGAATGGCAGCGCGGCACGGACCGCACCATGATGCCCAGAAGTCAATCACAGCCCATTCACCAGGCTTCACCCATTCCGATGCCTTGTGTTTCGTATTGTCAGGAGCAACGGCAGTGAAGTCTGTCCAAAGAGTGTTGCGCAGACGTTTGCGGTTCTCGTCAATGCCTTTCTTCAGAGCGGCAAGCCTCATCTTGTCGGCGGCAGGCTGCACCGATGCCCAGATGTCGTCAAGCTCTTTGGCTGTGTAAGCATACTGCTCCTCCATGGCTGCGCACCATTTATAGAGACTGATGGCGTAGGTGGGGTGCTGCTCAATAAACTTGCGGTTGGCTTCGTTGCAGGCTTTTTCAGCATTATCGAAAATCTTTTCGAGCTGAGCCTCACGTTCTGCTGTGCGTCCTGGCTCTCTTGCCACCCACAGATTGTAGTGGGCAATGCTCTTGGCAATCTCCAGCGGACGCATGGCGGCACGGTATTCTAAGTATTCTTTCTGTGTGGTGCCGCCGCTGATTTTCAGACGCGCCTCACGTTGCAGTCCCATGGGACCGAAACAGAACGACGGCGGCAGACTGTCAACATGTTCCGCCTCAATGGTTACGTTGCTGTTGTCGAGCATCAGTTCGATAGAGCTATCCATGAGGTCCTTCTCTTCGTTGCCAGTGCCGAGCGTTATCTCGCACATGGTAGGAGAGCCGATAGTTCCCGTGATACGGAACGTACCGTCAGCAGCCACACCTTCTGCAATCTTATTCCTGCCATGTTCGCTGGTAGCCACCTTTATAGGCGTGCCCTGCTTCAGTCCGGGAATCTTGCCCTCAATTACAAACTGCTGGGCATTTATGCCGCAAACGCACAGCAGTGCTGCGGCAATGGAAAAAATCTTTTTCATATATTCTTTATTTTATTGCTTTTTCCAAATAGTCACTCATTGCGTCAGGCTTATGTGTAGACACAACAATCTCGCCGTCGGCGTTGAGCAGTATGAGCCTTGGTATCGATGTGATGTAGTAAGCCTGTGCGGCAGGCTCCATCTGGTCCTTGGCGAGCCACAGCTGAGTCCACTCCATCTTCTCCTGCTCCATAGCCTTGCGCCACGCCGGCTCCTTCTCATCAAGCGAGATGCTCAGTACGTTCAGTTTGCCTTTATACCTATTATATAATTCGCGCACGTGAGGGATGGCGGCTCGGCACGGACCGCACCACGATGCCCAGAAGTCGATGAAGGTGTATTTGCCCGGCTGCACATAGTCCGACAGATGTTTCACCTGTTTGTCGGTGGTGGTTACGGCAAAGTCGGTGAACTTATTGCTGAGACAGTATTTCAGCATAACGTTAAGCCTGCGCTCTATCTGATTTAGACGTGCGGTGTCGGGACAAGCCTTCACGCTCTCAGCCATGTCGCGGCACTCGGCTGCCGTGTACTCAAAAGGCTTTATCAGCTCCTTGCCGATGAGATGCGCCGATATGTGATAATCGGGATGCTTTGCTATAAAAGCCTTCTTGGCTGCCATCAGCTCGTCGTTTGCCTTTTTCTCCAGAATATCGTACTTGCGTATGGTGTCGGGATCGGCATTCGATGCAAAATACATCTCTGCTCCCTTATAGCCAATCTGCCTTGCCTTTTGCTCCACCTCGTTTATCTCACGGATATACTCATCGAGCTGGCTCTGTGCCTGTCCTCCGCTCACCTTGACGGCGAGGTTCATGTTGCGCACCTTGCCAAGAGCCTCCATGTTCTGGTCTGAGGCTATGCTGTATGCCGTGTTCTCCATCATCATCCTAATCTCATCGAACACATCGCCGTAGCCCTTGCGCTTTTCATTATACTTCTGTATATGCAATTCGCACATCGTCGGGCTCTTTACGCTGCCCGTAAGTGTGAACTTGCCGCCGGTGAGCATTGTCTCGGCAATCTTCTTCGATTCCTGCCCCTCAACGTTGGTGAGCACCACACGCATACTGTCGGGCAGTTGGCTGAAGCTGCCCGTTATGGTAAACGATTCCTGGGCAGCGGTTTCGGCAGCGCCTGCAAATGCAAGCACTGCCGCCGTGATAATAGTTTGTAGTTTTGTCATGTTTTTGTATCTGTTTTTTTATTTTGCATCGCGTACATATCTCACACTGAGAAAGTGCTTGCATGGTGATGAGGCACGCAATACCTGATTAAGTACTGGGGTAATCTTACGGATATAGGCACAACGGTTTGACATTGTGGGGTCGATGGTGGCTGTCCAGTAATAGCCATAGTCGCCAACTCTGTATTTTACATAACTTGCCGTTGACTGTGAGCATAGCTTGCCGTTGAAAATCATATTTAGCCCTGTGCCCTCACTGTCCTGCATCATCAGCTGTGCGGCACCGTTACGCCAGCCTGTCTTCTCCACGTCGCTGCTGCTCATGCCGAGAGCCTTTTCCAACGCTTTCCAGTCATCATCAGTGGGCAATCGCCATCCGTCGGGGCAGTTGGTTATTGCCTGATCGTAAGTGTAGTAGTTGCCGTTAGCAGTACAGAGAGGCTCCTCTTCATCAGCGTCATACTGGTCTTCAAAATAATACTCTATGTCGTTGTCGGTCATATATGACTGCAGATACCATGGCTCACCGCCGTTGGCATTCTTTGCAGTCCATTCAAGGTTGCCAATCCTCACGTATGGATACTCATTGCCTTCGTTGTCGGTCATAGTGCCTGTGGCAGTGGGCTTCACCTGTGGCAGCGTGTCATCATCGTCGCTGCATGCAACCGTAGTCAGTGCAATGATAATCACAGCCATTCCCAAAATATATTTTCTCATAGTTGTATATCTTTATTTATGTATTTAACATCATCATAGCACGAATCCCTGCTGTTCTATAATTTCTTTCAGAGTGCGGTACTTCGCCATCATCACGGGATAGTCACCATACATTGCTTCAAACTCCTCCTCGGTGTTGTTCAAGACAAGTTCCAGCCATGTGGTGTAGTCCTTATTCTCATAGTAGAAATAATACGTGTTTCCGCCTGTGAATCCCAATTCCAACAGCTCTTCCTGGCTTGGCTTGTCATCCCATCCGAAGTCTTCGTAATCATAGCCGTAATATTGTTCGCTATAGGCATAGAACGGCTTCAGCAGCGGTGACTCGTAATCCAGCTTTCCTTTAATAATATCTATCATCATCGACGAGAAATATTCCTCAGGGGCATCGTAAGCCTCGCCCAAGCTCATACTGATAACTAATGTGCGCGCGCCAAAATAGTTGGTTGACACATTTTTACGTCCATAATAGTTAATGTAATAAAGTTCGTTCACCAGCAGATAAGAGAACATTTTAAAGTTGAACCTTGGCAGCAGATACTGCTTTATCAGTGCCACAGCCTCACGCTGCTCGTCGATGTTGGTGATATACTGGTATTGATAGTTATTACTGCTTGAGCCAATCATGCTCCATCCCGGCTCTATAAGTTCCGGCTGTCCGTTTGTGCTTGATGTGGTGAGCTTATCGTCAAAAAGCAGGTATGAGCCGGTCTCCTTAAAGAAGTCACGGCGCAGCTGGGCTGTAGCGCTGTTGTCGTCAGCGGCAGGCTCAAATCCGTTCACATCTTTGTATGACGGTGTAAGGTCCTCATCCTCGCTGCATGCGGTCATAGCCATTGATGCCACACACAGTGCGAGAAGATAAAATATCCTATATTTCATAGTTGTCTGTTGTTTTTGTTTTTAAATTTTTGTTTACCAGTCCCAATCATCATCCCAGTCGTCACCGCTATCATCGTCTCCGAAGTCGGGGATTACCACGTCAAACGGCTTGCGCTCTGGTCTTGGGTTGCTGCCGATGGAAGGCTGGAAGTCTTTCACTGTCTTAGGTATGTCGAGCGTGTACGCCTCATCGTTCGGCTCTAAACGGTAATACCTTATTTCAGATGGTACTCTGGATCTGTCCATAAGTTTGTACGGCGTCATGGTGTGTACTATTTCCTTGGAAAAAGGATATTTAGCGTCCACCTGATAGCGGCGCAGGTCGAACCAGCGGTGCCCCTCGAAGCACAGTTCACGCTCACGTTCCTCACGGATGAAGGTAATCAGCTCGCTGTCCGTAAGACTAACCTTCTCAGCATCCCATATTCTGTTTGCCCTGAGGATGTCAAGTTGACGGCATGCCTCTGTCGGCTTTCCCTGCTGGGCGAGTGCCTCAGCAAGGTTGAGGTAAGCCTCTGCTGTGCGGATGCAGAACACGTCGCTCACAGTTTTGTAGCTGCCGAAACTTTCCATGCTGTTGTCAATCTTATGGTAGGTCCAGTTCCCGTAATTCACGTCATCCTCTTTTGTGATATAGCTGCCACGGCGTGCGTCGTTGTCATCAAACAGTTCTACCAGGTTGTCGGACACACTGTATGTAGGTCCAAAATATCTCCAGGTATTCTCACGTTTAGGGTCAGCAAATATTGCGTTGCCAAAACAGCTTGCGCCGTTGGAGAACAGAATCTCCTTGTTGTCACGGCTCATAGGATAGCTGTCGGCGGTCAGGTTTTTCACGTCGGTCAAGGCTGAGTTGTCGGCGAGAGCCAGCTCTGCATATCGCTGTGCCTCTGCCCAATCCTGCATATACAATGCTATGCGGCTGTGGAAAATATACACTGCACCAATGCCAACATGATAGATGGTCTGTGGGGGGGGCAGGCGCATTTTTCAGTATGTCCTCAGCCTGGACAAGGTCTTCCTTTATCTGTGCGTACACTTCTGCCACGGAGTTGCGTGCATATTCCTTGTCCTCAATGTTGGCGCTTGTCTTTATCGGCACGCAAGGTGTCTGCTGGGCTGTATGCGGAGCATAGGGCTTGCCGTAGAGGTTTGCCAGCATATAATAATAGGTGGCGCGCAGATAGAAGCATTCGCCTTTGATTCTTTCTTTGAGCGCAAGGTCGTCGGGATGACTCACCTCCAGGTCGTCGCATGCCTTAATAACCATGTTGCAGTTGTTGATGCGGTTGTAGGCAAGATTCCAGAAGTCATCCTCATCGTTCTCAAGGCTGTTCTTTCCCTGATAGTCGATGCAGCAGTTGCCCTGCCATGTGAAATACGGGAAATACTTCTCTCTTATTTTTGCCATGTCCACATCGTCGTCCATGATTAATGTCTCCTGCAGCTCGTCGCTCATGAAGTGCAGCAGCATAAAGTTCTCGTTGGATATATTTACGCTGTAATCCGACTCGTAGAGTGAGAGCGGCAGCATGCACTCGCCCATAAGCAGCTCGCTCAGGTCATCGACGCTCTGCACGCGCTTCAGGTCCTGCGAATACTCCTCCATAAAGTCTCCGCACGACTGCAACAGCATTATGGCTGCCATTGCCATATATTTGATTTTGCTTCTTATTTTCATCGTATCTTATTTAAACTGTTATTGGACACATTAGAATATTACGTTTACACCAAGCGAGAAACTTGGTCGGTCTGACAACTGAATCGTGGAGAATCCGCCCTGTGTAGGTGTCTGTCCCTTCAGCTCCGGGTCGCAGATGGTGAACAGGTTGTAGCACGATGCCGTGAGCGCAATGCGCTGCATTCCTATTTTGCTGAGCAGCTTTTGGTCGAACTCGTATGTTATGCTTGCGCTCTGCAGCTTCAGATAATCGGCACTCACCACGCGGATGTCGCTGTAGTCGTACATATCCCAGTAGTTGTCACCCATGTTCACCACATCAAATTCCATGTCCCACCACGGACGGTAATATTTGTTATATGCAGGGTTATTGTTGCTGATGATTGCCGGGATATTGGTGTTAAGCTCGTCGCCCGGCTTCTGCCAGCGCTTCATATAGTCACGGCTGTAGTTCTTCTCGGAATAAATATCTGTACCGTAAGCACCTCCGGATGCAGCACTGCCATACATGGCAAAAAGACGGGTCTTTGCTCCAAAGCTGTATCCCAAGGTCACGTTTGCACGCCAGTTCTTGTAGCGGAAGGTGTTGGTGAGGCTTCCCTGAATGTCGGCCTCACGCTTGCCGCTGGCAGTGAGAAGTGTTGTGAACGCATCGTACTTACTCTTACCGCGGAACAGGTCTGGGCTGTCGGAATAGTCATCAATGAGCGGACCGCCGTCAACAGGACTAAGCCCTAAGAAATGGTAGCTGTAGAACGTATTCACGCTCTTGCCTTCAACCAGTGCCGAGCCGCTGAGGAAGTCCTCAAGGTCGTAGGTCTGTGCATCGGGACGTGAGTCGATGCTGTTGATAATCTTTGAGATTGACGTTGACAGTGTCCAGCGGAAATCCTTTGTGAGGATTGGAGTGGCTGTGATGTCGAACGAATATCCCTTGTTGGTCACGTCGCCGCCGTTGATTACATAGTTTGTGGTACCGTTTACACTCGACACTTTCTTATTCATAAAGGCATCCACGGTCTTTTTGTAGAACAGTGACACCTCCATCTCCAGACGGTGGCTGAACAGACTCATGTCGAGTCCTATGTTTACAGAGTTTGTCTTCTCCCATTTAAGGTCAGGATTTGGGCGCTGCTCAATCGTTGAGGTGTACTCGCCAAAGTATGAGCTCATGCTTCCTTTACGGATAGCCATCAGCGGATTCTCGGTGTCAAGCATATTACCTTGGAAACCGTATGATGCCTTTGCGGTGATGTAGTCTATCCACGGAGCCTTAATCCAGTGCCCCACGTCGTAGCTTCCCGACAGCGACCATATAGGCAGGAACTTGTCGTTGCTGCGGTCGCCGAACTTGTTGCTTCCGTCAAGACGTCCGTTGAGGTTCACTCGCCATATACGGTTATAGGCGTAGGTCAGTGAGAGGTATGTTGACACAGTGTTTGTGAGATTGTCGATAATCGTAGGCTGGTTGCCCGACAGCCATGTGGCATAGCTGGGATACATCGTAGGGTCGATGTCGGTGACGAAGCTCTCGCCACGGTCCTTGAAATATCCACGGCTCACGTTGCCGTAGCTTTTGTATTTGTCGGAGTTAATCTCCAAACCTAATGATGCGTCGATATTGTGCTTGTCGTTCTCTCCGAAATATTTGTTTGCGTCGAGCTGGAAGCGCAGTGTGTATGCCCGGTCACGGGTAGTGGTCTTGCTCAGCTCGCCGCCTTGCGGGCAGGTTGAGGTTTCAGGGTACTCTATCGGTTCGCCGTAATTACCCTTGCGAAGCATTGCAATGTGCTGGGTCTTCTCGCCCCACCAGCCTTCCAGGTCGGCATTCTGGTGAGTAACCGAGAGAATGGCGTTGGCATGCAGCCAGTCGGTGAACGTAAATCGCAGGTTGGTGTTGAATGTCATTGAGTTTGTCACCTGCTTGCGGCTGCTGTTTGCCATCTCATTCAGGATGTTGAAACTGTATTCATAGCCGTCGCTCGATTTTTTCTCATAGAAATAATATTCGCCGTTGTCATCGTAGGCTGGGATGGCACGGTTTGCCTGATATGCGTACTGCAGCGGGCTGAGGCTTTCCTGATAACCGTTGCGCTTGTAGTGGTAGCCGTTGAACGAGAATGATACGGTGAGCAACTTGCTGAAGGTGTTGTCAATGTTCAATGCAAAGGTGTAGCGCTCGTTATTGTTTGCCTTTATCACGTCGCTGTCCTTGTTGTAGCCTATTGACGCATAGTAGCGTGAACGCTCACTTCCGCCGCTTACGCTTGCATTGTGGCTGGTGCTCCATGAGTCGCGCAGCAACAGGTCGAACCAGTCGGTGTTTCTACCCTCGGCCTTGCCGACCTCGTCAACAAACTGGTTGTATGTGAGATTTCCTGCAAACATCTGTGTGAGCAGTCCCTCATACCCCACAGCAGCCATGCGGTACGGGTATTCATAGTGGTCGTGATACAGCTCTCGTGAGAACTGTATGCGCTCTTTTGATGTCATAACGTCGACGCTGCGGTCGGTATAGCGGGGGCGCAGTTTCATGTTCACGTTCATGGTGTAGCTTACCTGTGGCTTTCCCTCAAAGCCACGCTTTGTTGTCACCACGATTACGCCGTTGGCTGCCTTTGTACCGTAGATAGCTGTGGCAGCAGCGTCTTTCAGTACGTCGATACGCTCAATGTCCTGAGGGTTGATACCGGCAATGGCGTTACCTATGCGGTTTACGTAGTCGGGGTCGTTAAGTTCCTCAGGAGCAATTTCCACAGGGTCGTTCATCACAATACCGTCGACCACCCACAGAGGCTCACGGTTACCGATGAGCGTTGACGTTCCACGGATACGGATTTTTGGTGCTACGCCTATCTCACCGGAGACGTTGGTTACCATGAGGTCGGCTATTCTGCCTTCAAGCATCTGGTCGAGTGAGCTCACGTCGGCACGCTGAAGCTCGTCCATCTTTACGGATGTCACGGCACTTGTGAGCGAGCGCTTGTCAAGAACCTGATAACCTGTCACCACCACGTCATCTATGCGTGTTGCCTCGTCTTCCATTGTTACGTGTGCAAAACTTCCCTTGCGGCATGTCACAGTGGCGGTCTTCATGCCGAGGTAGGAAATGGTGAGCTGTGCTTTGTCGGATTTTGCTGTTAAGGTGAAGTTTCCGTCCATGTCGGTCACGGCGTGGACCTTGTTGGCATGGTCGCGCACCACCGCTCCCACTACGGGCTCACCGTGGATGTCGCGTACATGTCCCCTTATTGCATTTTGCTGACTTTGCCCGTCGGCTTTCTGCTGTGCTGTCCTCACTGCTCCCTCGCTGAGGTAGACGTTTACAAACTGCCCGTCAACCTCATACTTCAGCGGAGTGCCGGCAAGCAGGATGTCGAGCGCCTGACGGATGCTCTTTGTGTTGACAGTCTTGCCGCTGACGGTGAACCTGCTCAGGTCGTCGTAGGAGAAAAGTATCTTGTAGCCTGATACTCTTTCCAGACGTTTGAGCGATGTGGTGAGCTTCTCACTCTTGATTTCCATCCTGATGGTCTTGCCTCCGGTCTGCGCCGCCGCGGTGAGCGGCTCGCCGGTGAGGGCTATCCCCAAGAGAAATCCTAACACGATTAACAATCTTCTCATATCTTATATTTTATAATGTTTTGCAAAACATAGCCGGTGTTTTTCTTTCACACCAACACAAAATATTCGTTTGAAGATTGCAAATGGGTACTTAAAATCTTTATTTTATTGAAAAAAGACTAAATTTTATCCGTTTTTCTGTCAGAAATCCAACTTTTCAGCCCGCTATTTCACCACCACGGTGTTGCCCTGGCGGGTGACGCTGAGCTTTTTCATGCGGTTGAGCAGGGTGATGGCGTGGTCGATGTCGCCGTTGCGGTCGCAGAGGAAGTGGAAACGGTAGTCCATTGCCTTGCGGTTGGCAAACACCACGCTCACGTTGTACCACCTGCCGAGGCTCTGCATGATTTCCGACAGGGGCTGGTCGTCGAAATAGAAGAATCCCTCCTGCCAGTACACATATCCGTCTATGTCGACTGCAGTCTTTGTCATCTCGCCGCCTTCAGCCACGCTCACGTTGTCGCCGGGCACGAGCTGCTCCACGCGGCCGCTCCTGAGGTCTTTAACTGCCACTTTACCCTCTATGAGAGTTATCTTCGTCGGCTGACTGTCGTAGCTGGTGATGTTGAACTTGGTTCCGTGTACGGTGGTCTGCGTGCGTTCAGTCTCCACCACGAAGGGGCGGCTGCTGTCCTTTGTCACGTCGAAGTAGGCTTCGCCGTGGAGTCTTACAGTGCGCTGCGTGCCTTCAAACTTCGACGGATATTCCAGCCGGCTGTCGGCATTGAGAAACACTTTTGTGCCGTCGGCAAGTATCACCTCGATGTCCTTGCCCGTGGGGACGGTGAGCAGCTGTATGGAGTGTGGAGCGTGGAGTGTGGAGTGTTGAGTGTAGTCGAGCGTGTGGCGCGTAGCGGTGCCGCTTTGCGGGTCTTTGGCATTTTTGTCCTGTTCAAGATATTCAAAGTCGGTCACCTCGTCGTCGCCGTCCATCAGCGTGATAGACTGGGGCGCATCTTTTGCCTCATACACCAGATAGCCCTCGGGCAGGCGGCTGTTTTCAATCTGCCTCATCCACGAGAATGCCAGCACGCACAGCAGCGTGGCGGCTATGCCTGTGATTGCGCCGATAATCATCGGCTTGTGGCTGCGCTGCCTTGGGGGCAGCTGCGCGGTGCCGCGTGACAGATGCCTCGCCGCAAACTTTTTCCATTCGTCACCGGCGTCTGGCGCGCGGTGTGACTGTTCCCTTTGCATGGCTTGCCGGCAGTCCAACAGCTCTCCGGCAAGGGCGCGTGTCTCCCCGTCGGCCATCATCCGGCTGATGTCCTCTGCCGACAGCGCGTCGTTTTCCTCCACAAAGTCAAGCGCATCGTCGTAGCTCTGTTTCCATTTGCTGTTTTCCTCAGTCATGTATTTGGTCTATTATTGTCAGTTTATTTCTATTGTATTCATTTATTAGTCGTTTCAGCCGGCGGTTTGGATAACCTATTTCAGGTTTTTAACATTCTCACGCAGATATTTCAGCGCTTTCATCACATGTTTTTTCACTGCATTGTCCGAGATTTCAAGCTCCTCTGCCACCTCTTTGTATTTTCTCCCGTTGATGAAGCACTCCTGCAGCACGAGCCGTGTGCGCGGCGGAAGCTGCCGTATCAGCGCCTGCAGCATTTCCACCCGCTGCTCGCGTTCCACGAGGTCGGTCTCCGCCATCCGCTCGTCCATCCTCATGCGCTCTGCCACAAAACGGTTGTGGATGGCATCGTGGCGCACATGGTCAATGCATTTGTTGCGGATATACGACAGCGAAAAGCCGCGCCAGCGCTGCAAGTCGTCCGTGCTGCACTGCGTCCACACGTGCTCGAAGGCGGCAGCCACGATGTCGCGGCACACCTCGTCGTTATTGACATAACGAAGTGCGAAATAAAAGAAACTCTGATAGTTTTCCTTGTAAAACTGTTCAAATACTTTTTCCTTTTCCACGTTACACGACCGGGCTTATGCCGAAATGCTGCTTATACGTGGTGCAAAGGTACAAATAAACGGGCGTAGGACAAAATAAAATTGGACATTTTTTAAGTCTTTCCCCGTATTTTTTTCGTCAGGTCGGGAGCATAAAAAAAATTATCACGATGATTTGAAAAAATTATCACGATAATTTAGGAAAATTATCCGGATAATTTTTTTGAATTATGCGGATAATTTTTTTGGATTATGCACCTAAAAATTTTCAGGTACGGAATATGGGGCTTAAAACTCTCGGATTCAGGATTTTGCGTCAGTGCATCCAAGCGCGCCGGAAAGTGCAGGGCAAAACAAAAGTCCGGCTGCGTGAACTGCGCGCAGCCGGACTTTGAATTTTTTTGTCATTTTATGCTGACGTTCTTCGTGGTGGTGTTTTTTATCACCGTGTCCGAGAATGCCTTTTTCTCGTCGTTCACCTCTATATTCTCGAAGTGAAAATCGGAAATGTCGTACTTGTCCGACGTTCCAACGTCAAAAAAATTGCGGCAGTCCATCCTGATGTCTTTCAGCACCACGTTGTGGCAGCGGCTCAGCGGCATGTCGGGACGGTTGTCGAGCTTGAAGAACTGAGTCCACGGACGGATAACGAGGAAGCTGCCCGTCTTGCCCGTGAAGTTCTCCACGCTCACGTATTCGTAGTGCTGCGGAGTGTCGGGGCGCATCTTAAACCAGATAACGCGGTTGGCGCTCTTGGCGGTGCAGTTGCGCATTATGATGTTGCGGTCGTGTACGCTCTCGCTGCCGAGGGTCAGACAGCCGTGAACGGTTCCGTAGTTGCAGCCGTCTATGAGCACGCGCTCGCACGCGCCGTTGGTGGGGTCCTGGTCGGCAAACGTTCCCTTGCCGCCCTTCAGCACCACGGCATCATCGTTGACGTTCATGTAGCAGCCGCTTATGAGAATGTCGTTGCATACGTCGATGTCGATGGCGTCGCTGCTCGGAGCCTTCAGACCCGATGTGGGGGCGTAGATGTAGCAGTCGAGATAGCGCACGTGGTCGCAGCGGTAGATGTGGTTGGTCCAGAACGGGCTGTTGATGAGGCGCACGTCCTGCACCGTCACGTTCTTGCAGTTGCTCAGGTAGGTCAGCCTCGGGCGCTGCGCGTCCTTGTTGGTGCACTCGCGGTTCCACTGGCGGCGAATCCAGAACTCGTCCCAATAGTGGTGACCGTTGCCGTTGATGGTGCCCTTGCCGCTGATGGTGAAGCCGTCCAGCCCGTCGGCGTTGATGAGCGCGGTGAAATACTTGCAGGTCTGCCCCTCAATGCGGGTCATGGCTATGGGAAAGTCGGCTATGCGCTCGCTGCCCTTGATGGTGCCGCCCTCGGCAACGTGCAGATGGGTGCCCTGTTTGAAGAACAGTGCTCCCGTGAGGAATGTTCCGCGAGGTATCACCACCACTCCGCCGCCGTCAGCGGCAGCGCGGTCGATAACCGCCTGAATCCGTGCGGTCTGCATCACTGTGCTGTCGCTAACCACTCCGTAGTCGGTGACGACATACTGCTTGCCGAGAGTGCTCACGTCCACCTTCGTGCGGTCCATGAACCATTTGTCCATCACTGTGCCGTCAGGCCAAAGTTCCTTCTTTTCTTTCTTGGCATTCAAATCTGTAGTCTGGGTTAAGAGCGCAAATAATAAAAGGAAATATGTTCCCTTACGCTTAATAATATTCATTGTCATAGTATTTTCTTTAATTTGTTTTTTCAATTAGTTTTATTTCCGAGTTCAGTCCCGAAGGCACCGGAGCCCAGTTGCTGTAGCTGGTCTTTTTATAGTTGATATCCACCACGTTTATCTCCTTAAACTTGCGCCATTCCACGCCTTGGCGGTCCATCCACGCAATGCGGTTGGCTGGCAGGTTGGTCACCTCTATGCGAATCTCGTTCTTTCCTTTCTTCAGTGCATCTTTGCAATCAAGCACGAAAGGCACCGCCCATGCGCAGCCGATGTACTTGCCGTTGATGTACACACGCGCACTCTCGCGCACGTCGCCGAGGTCAATCTCCCACTTGCGCGCAGCCTGCTTCTTGCTGAGCTTTATTGTGGTGGTGTACACTCCCGTGCCCATTGTCACCTTTGCTGAGTCATCGTCAAGTCCTTCCCATGTCTGTGCCGTTGGCAGTGTGAATGTTTTCTCAACCTTAGGAGCCGATTCCATGAATGAAAGGGTCCAGGGGGAGCTTATGCTCAGTGTTGAATGACGAATGACGAATGACGAATTATTCTCGCTTCGCTGCGATGAAGAATTATTCGAATTTTGAATTAATTCGTAATTATTTAATTTTTCATCGGCTTTAGCCGACAAATTCGTAATTCCAAATTCGTAATTCCAAATTCGTAAAATCATCGACTCACCCGAGCGCAGGTTTATCAACACTCCGTCGGCGTTGATGTCGGCAGGAGTTATGTCACCGTTCATAGGGTTATACCATGTTGCCGTGCTGCACTTTACGCTCAGCTTTACACGTTTGCTGATGTCGTTTGGCGTGAGGTTTACTATGAAGTAATGATGCCCGTTGTCGTTGTTGCGGCGTATGGCGCGCAGTCCTTCAAGCCGCATCTGCTCCGGCTGTGCTGCGCTTTGCAGCGTTGCGGCGTCTATATTATATATAATGTGTGCGCCCTGTGCCTTTAGTGAGTCGAGATGCAGCCTTACATTCTCGGGCAGGGTGCAGCCTGTGGGCAGAATCAGTCCGCGGTAGCAGGTGCCGGCGGCAGTGCGCAGCACGCCGCCAATGCAGGTGGTGCCGAGCAGGTAGCGGTCGCTGATATAGTCCACGTCGTATCCCATGCGGTCTACGGCGAGCACATCCTTTATGAACTCTGGCGATTTCTTCGCCATGCTGTGAATGTCGAACTGCAATAGACGCTTGCCGTCGAAGTTCTGTTTCCACATATCCCTCACGGGCAGATACATAAGGAAATCGTTGTCGGGCGTTCCCATCTGCAGGAAACGCTGGCAGCGGTCTATGTACGCCATCAGCTCGGGAGCATCGCGCCAGATGCTGTTTGTGGGCGACATGTCCACCGAGGCGTAGAACTTCCAGCCTGGCCACGGGTCGTTCTGCGGCGAATAGGTGGTGCCGTGGAAGAACATATGGTTCACTCCGCAGGTGAACATCAGGTCGATGTCGGGCTTCATCTGCGAGAGCGATGTGCGGAAGTGCTCGGTGAGCCATGTGAATGTCTCGCTCGAAGTGAGCTGCTTGCCGGTGATGTGCGCTGCCGAGGAAGCGTATTTCAGCATCGACACGTCGCTGTCGTTCTTTCGTGTGTAGCCGCTGTCCCTGCGCAGTCCGCGGATGCCGAACTCAGAAAGTCCGAAGCCCTCAATCTCAGGAATGTCCACGGCGGCGTAAACATTGATGAGGTTTGCCGGTGAGCCGTGTGCCTGGTTGCGTGTCTTGGCTCCGTGGCTGTGCGCCCATGCCGTCCATTGCTCTGTGAAGTTCTCAAGCAGCATGTCGCCGAGAGTCTCGCGGTAGTCGCTGAGCGTCTGCGGGTCATTGTCAATCAGCTTGTCCAACTTGCTCTCAAGAGCATAGCCGCGACGCTTCTTAAACTCATCGAGCAGGGTAGGGGTCCAGTCGGCTCCGTACACCTCATACGAATCGTTGAAGAAAGTGTGAGGATATGGGGTGTTCGTTGCTGCGAAAGCCTTTTCAAGGTTCGCAAGATAATGCCTAACGGCAGTGCGGTCGAAATGGTCAATCACCAGTCCCTCTCCGCCGGGGGCGGCACGCTTCACCTTCTGCCGGGTCCTGCCGATGTAAAGGGCGATGATTCGCCAGCGGGAGCTTTCAGTGTTCAGTGATTTTTTAGTGTTCAGTGTTGAGTGTTTAGTGTTTAATTGGGGTGTCCAATTAAGTTTCCCGTCCTTCCCGTATTCCGTGATGTCGATGGCTTCTCTCTTTTCTTTACCAGCTGAACACTGAGCACTACTCTCTGAACACTGCTTAAACGCTATCACCTTCTGCAGCGTGGAGTATTTACGCTCCTTTTCCGGCGCAGTGATGTCTACGTTGCTGAATTTTACGCCCGTCAGCACCGTATCTACAATCACCGCCTTGCATGCAGCCTCATCCAACGGCACGTTGGGACCTCCGAATGGCCAGCCCGTTCCGGCATTCATGTCTATGAGTATGCCGTTACGCTTTCCTTCCTCTTCTGTGAATTTCAACGCCTCCATCCATGGCTGCGACAGAAATTGAAGCTCGCGGCTCTCGTTGCCCTTCACGCCATATATGGGTGTAATCTCAAGCGAACCTATGCCCGTTTTGGCATATTCCCTGAGGTTGGCTCGTAGATTCTCCTTGTCCACAGCGGAGCCAAGCCACCACCATCGGCTGCCTGCCTTGGTGGTGGGAGTCTGTTCGGGCCATTGCTGCGTCTGTGCCGTGCCTGTTAGGTGACACGACATAAAGGCAGCTACAGCCGATAGGTATAACAGTCTTTTTTTCATTGCTTGTTTTGTTATTGCTTCGTTATATTGAATTTTTAATTTCTCTTCTAATATTATTTGTTCCCTAATTTTAATATTTAGTTGATACCTAATTATTTTACAGTCAACTTTCCACTGTATGTCTGTCCGTTATATCTTGCTCTTACGGCATACATGCCGCTACGTAATGTTGAGGTGTCGAATATGAAACTGTTGCCTGTTACATTTGTTTGTATCACTTTGTTACCCCCAATGACATCATATATTTCCAGTGTCCATTCATTGGGGTTCTCTGTTGCCATTATTGTCTTTCCTGTTTTTTTCAGAGAAGTGCTTTCGACATCATTGATACTAATTATATATCTATTGTCACCGTGTGGGTTTATCGACAGAGCACCATACAGGCTACTGCCTGATGAGGCAAACCTGAACTGATAGGAACTTGACAGACCTCCACCCGATACGGTGAAAGTCATTATTTGTCCTTTGTTTAGGTTAGGCATCTCAAATCTTATCATACCGTTGCTCACATAACAGTATCCACTTCCTTGTGGTGAAGTGTATGATACATTTCTGCCAACAAAGTTATTGGACCATACAAACACATCCGAAGCTGGTGAGGCGTAGTTCTCGCATTCTTCATCCTCGTATCCTGGTTCTACAACCGCCAGCGGTGTTTTGAAGTCTTTTGTGCCGTCAAGTTTTACTTCCTGATAAATTCCGTTTAACGGTCCGTCACCAGTTATGGGCATTTGTATTGTATATGGTTTGAACAGGTTGCTGTAGGAGTGTATTGTGGCTTGCAGAATAACAGAGAACGGCTTTTTATTGTAGTTGTTAACTGTCACGGCATTGACCTGCGGCTGGTTGGCTGTCAGACTTGGTCTGTAATCAGCCTCCGTATAGCTGTTGCCGATTTGGCTCCATGTCACGTATGTATCATTTGTCAGGCCGTTAACAGTGTAGGTTGCTTTGGTTGAAACGATACTTGGACCTATTATATGGAATTTGTAATATAAAGCTTTTGTTACTGCCTGTTTTGCGTCCACAAGTCCATATCCATATATTTCATCCCACCCTGTTGCTCCTAAATCTTGTGCAGTTTGTTGTAGTATGGCAGTTACTAAAGATGAAGGCAAAGATGGGTTAGTTGACAATATTAAAGCTGCGACACCTGCAACCTGCGAACATGCTATTGTGGAACCGCTTACATGACAATAATTATCAGATGTATACCCCAAATTACCCATTCTATCTGTCGTTAAAATATTATCTGCAGGTGCAACTAAATCCATTGATTTTCCATGTTGACATGATGCAACAATAACACCATAATCATCAACATTCGCCACTGTTATTACCCCGTCCATATTGCCAGGGAAAGAAATGTCACTAAAGACATTACTATAATCTCCAGATGCGGCAATAACAATGTTACCTTTACCGTTGCGCCCATTTTTCAGAGCATATTTTATTGCGTTTGATATTTCTGCAGATTTGTTGCTCCATCCCCAAGAACAACACAATATGTCAGCCCGAGAAGATGCCCATTTTATAGCCTCTGCAATTTGATGTCCTGTGCCGTGTCCCAACAAAGAATCTCCTGTTACAGCATAGGGTTGTACATTGATTGGTAGAATTTTTACACCACTTGCAATTCCTGTTATACCAATCGAATTGTTCAATGCTGCAATAATGCCGGCGCAAGCTGTACCATGTCCTTTACAACATGAATAGTCAGGATTTAATGGAGACCCCTTGCCATAAGCATGTCCAACAGTATAGCCGTCCAATATGCATCCTACTAAATCCTCATGGTTAAAATCAACGCCGTCATCAATTACAGCAACAACTATTGTAGTGTCAATTTCGCAAATTTTCAATGCTGTTTCTGTATTAATACTGACTTTTGTGCTGCTTGGGGACACCTTATTATATATATCATCGTTAATTGAATTCTTATAATTTTTATGTGCGTAAGATAATATGCAGCATATAAATAAAAGAAAGATAAGAAAAAATCTTTTCATGTATTTTATTGTTTTTGACTTTTATTTATTACTCTAAGACATCTACTACCGCTTCAAATGCAAGCTTGATTTCATATCCTGGATTATATAGTACGCTTTTAATAAATCTGAATTTCTTCATTTTAAAGTGTATTATGTCATTTGAAGTGTATTTTTGGGCTAATTGCTTGTCTTTAATATACATTGTAAGTAGTGAGTGATTTGGACCACCAATGTCAAAGTTGCAAAATTCAGGCTGCTCTTTCAATGTGAATATAACAGAATCGCTAACAGATATATAAACTTGTCCACTAAAATAATTTTCAGATGCTGTGTAGGTAAACCATCCATTTTTAGGTCCCTCACACCATCCTTCTTGATTTGGAAGCCAACCAACATATTCCTCATCTTCACTTTCGCAACCCTCCATTGCCATCACCGATATAACTATGGTTATCGCAGTGACATATTTTCTGATTTTTCTAATCAATACTGCTTGTTTCATTGTTTCTTAACGTTTAAAAGTTCAACTTCTGAGATATGTATTACTGGAAGATTAGTTGTCCAAAAATCAGGGTATTTATATCTAAGGATTTTTATTTTGACTTTGTCTCCAGTGTCGCAATCTTGTTTTGTTATATTTATACAATATAATCTATAATAATTAACCGGACTTTCAGTATCTATAACGACTTGAGCGTCATCAGTGAACACAACTTCCCCATCATATATACTGTACTTGTCTTTGTATGTGTACCAGCCATCCTTGTCTGGACCGGTGACTATCTCCTCTTGTTGCTCTTCTTCATCGTCGCTTCCGCATGCAGTGACAATATTTGTGCATAAAACTGCAAAAATCACAAAGAGTAGTACTTTGAGTTTAGGTAGAATTTCTTGCTTCATTGTTTTATTTTTTAAGATGAACCTTTTTGATGTGATGGGTTATATTCGAGTAAGAGTATCCGCTTTAAGGCGTGAAAGCCTTAAAGCAGAAAATAATTTGGATTTGCGTTATTTTTTCAACATCTTGTAATACTCTGCACCTCCAAGCAGGAAGCAGCCTGTGCCGTAGTCCTCAAAGTCGGGCATCTTGTCGTATGACAGCGGCTGTCCTGCCGACGGGTCCTTGCCAGTGCCCTGCACCCAGCCCAGGAATCCGTTGTCGTGAACGCACTCCTTGACCATAGCTGCCCAAATCTTATCGCAGATAGGCTTGTAGGTCTTCTCGCTCAGATAGCCCTGGTTTATTCCCCAGCTCATGCCGTAGAGGAACAGGGCTGTGCCTGTAAGCTCAATGCCTGGATAGGTGGTCTTCGATGTGAGGCTCACGTTCCAGAAGCCGTCCTCGCGCTGGCACTTCACGAGAGCCTTGGTCATCATGAGGAAGTCGTTCTTCAGCGGCTTGTAGTACTTGTCCTTCTTGTCAAGCTGGTTGAGCACCCTCACGTATGTGGCATACACCCAACCGTTGCCGCGGCTCCAGTAGCAGTTGGCGCCGTCGCTCTCCTTGTAGGGCGGCACATAGTCCTTGTCTCTCCACCACAGTCCCTCTTTCTTGTTGAACAGTCCGCCGGCAAGCGTGTCGCGGCTCCATGTGTACATTTTCATTGCGTGATTCATATACTTGCGCTCACCGGTAATCTTTGCCATCTGGGCATATACGGGCATTGCCATCTGTATGGCGTCAATCCATGTCCACCATCCTATCTTGGTCTTCATCTGCAAGTCAAGATTCTCCCTCACCTTGACAATCTTCTCGTCGCCGCCGCTCTGAGTATAGCGCTCCAGGTAAATCTGACCGCAGCACTGGTCGTCGGCATCGCAGGTGGTCACGCCGTGTCTTGGCGTCCACTGGTGGAAATTGCCCCAACGGTCGGTATAGTCGATGTATCTCTGGTCGCGGTCAAGCTCATACAGTGCCATCAGTCCCTCGTAGTACACGGCGCGGGTCCAAAGGCTGCTCGGGCGCTCTCTTTTAACGAATGTTGCCTTGGTGGGGTCGGAGTAGTTCTCCATAAAGCGGTTGTTTACTTTCTGCATCACCTGCATCACACTTTTTGCCTCTGTGCCTTGGGCGTAGCCCGAAACCGACATCGTAAAAGTCATGACGGCAAGAAAAAATCGTCTCATTGTCATACGTAATTTGTTTTTAAGAAATAATTTGTTTTTGGTTTTCATGTGCAAAGATAGCGATTAATATTTAATAATGTGTATTATTGTATCTAAAACATTATCTTAATGTACGATTTTACCTGTTTTTGAATTATTTTTTTGCATATATGTGATAAATATTGCGTAACTTTGCAGCGTAAAACTACAAATTATTAAACTTAGGATTATGAGACTAAAACAAATCACAATTCTTTTTATGATTGCGGCGGCAGTTGTAGGCAGCCATGCCCGCGACACCTACAATTTTAACAGCCGCTGGAGGATTGGCAGCTGCAAGAAAACCGTCACTCTGCCTCATGCCTGGAACGAGAACGAGGCATTCAAGGTGGGGATAAAGGAAATGAGCGACACGGTGGTGTGCTACACCAAGGAATTTACTTTGCCCAAGGGCAGTGAGGGCAAGCGGGTGTTTATTGAGTTCGAGGGGGCGCGCCAGAGTGCCCGTGTGATTCTCAACGGTCATGAGGTGGGGTATCACGACAACGGTGTGATGGCTTTCGGCTTCGACCTTACACCTTATATCGTAAAAGGTAAGAACACAATTAAGGTGGAGACCGACAACGACTGGAACTATAAGGAGCCTTCCACGGGCAGCCATTATCAGTGGAACAACAATAATTTCAACGCCAACTATGGAGGACTGCCCAAAAACGTTTGGCTGCACATCACCGGTAATGTGTATCAGACACTTCCACTTTACAGCAATCTGAAGACCACAGGCGTGTATGTCTATGCCAAGGATTTTGACATCGCGGGGCATCAGGCAACGGTGTGCGTGGAGAGCGAGGTGCGCAACGATACCGACAGTCCTGTGAGGAGACGGCTGAGAGTGGATGTAAACGATACCAACGGAAAGGGACTGGTATGCAGCATGAGCAGCGACGAGGTTACAATTTTGCCCCATTCCACCGTTGTCCTGAAAGCCGAGTCGCGGGCATACAACCTGCATTTCTGGAGCTGGGGCTACGGTTATCTGTATGACGTGAGGACCACTGTGGGCGATGATGTGGTAAGTACCCGCACGGGATTCCGCAAGACGGAGTTCCGCAACGGCATGTTCTATCTCAACGACCGTGTGATGATGGTTCACGGCTATGCGCAGCGCACAAGCAACGAGTGGCCTGGAGTGGGCATGAGTGTTCCGCCGTGGCTGAGCGACTACAGCAACGATCTTATGGTGAAAAGCGGCGGCAACGTGGTGCGCTGGATGCACGTGGCTCCGTGGAAGCAGGATGTGGAGTCGTGCGACCGCGTGGGACTGATACAGGCAATGCCTGCCGGCGATGCTGAGGCCGATGTGGAGGGCAGGCGCTGGGAACACCGTGAGATGCTTATGCGCGATGCCATAATATATAACAGGAATAACCCCTCGGTGATATTCTATGAATGTGGCAACAGGCGCATATCCCGTGAACACATGCTTAGCATGAAGGCAATACGCGACATGTATGACCCCAACGGCGGACGTGCCATCGGCAGCCGTGAGATGCTCGACGTGGCAGAGGCGGAATATGGCGGTGAGATGCTGTATGTGAACAAGAGCGACACAAAGCCGATGTGGATGATGGAGTATTGCCGCGACGAGGGGCTGCGCTGGTACTGGAACTCATGGAGCTACCCTTATCACAAGGAGGGTGACGGACCGCTCTACCGTAATGCCCCTGCCGACAGCTACAATCACAACAGCGACGAGTTTGTGCGTGAGCTGGTGGCACGCTGGTACGAATATTATCTTGAGCGTCCGGGCAGTGGCACGAAGGTCAACTCGGGAGGAGTGAAGATTATATTCAGCGACACCCAGACCCACGGACGCTCTGCCGACAACTACCGCGTGAGCGGAGTGGTGGACCCCATGCGTGTGCCGAAGGATGCTTTCTTCGCACATCAGGTGATGTGGGACGGATGGGTGGACGACCTGAAACCGCGCACCTACATCTGCGGGCACTGGAACTACGACCGCGGATTCACCGTGCCCGTGGTTTATGTGGTGAGCACAAGCGACAGTGTGGTGCTTGAGCAGGGCGGCAGACGCATTGCACCCACTGAGCACAAGTACCGTTTCCTGCACATATTTAATAATGTGAAGTGTGAGGCGGATAAAATCACTGCCATTGCTATGACTGCCGACGGCAAGGAGGAAAGCTGCTACAGTATAGAGACTGCCGGAGAGCCTCACCGCCTGAAGCTCACGAAGATGGAGAATCCCGCGGGATGGCGCGCCGATGGCGCCGATGTGGCACTTGTGCAGGTGGAAGTGGTTGACGAATTGGGACGCCGCTGCCCGCTGGACAACCGTCTTGTGAAGTTCTCGCTTTCCGGTCCTGCCGAGTGGCGCGGCGGTGTGGCTAAGGGTAAGGACAATCATGTGCTGTGCGACACTCTGCCTGTGGAGAGCGGAGTGAACCGCGTGATGCTGCGCTCCACAACAAAAGCAGGAAAGATAACGCTTACGGCAAAGGCTGAGGGACTGCCCGACGCACAGATGACGTTCAACACTGTGGCTGTGGACGTGGAGGGAGGACTGAGCCGGATGATGCCTTCCGACGGTCTTGTGAGCCGTCTCGACCGTGGAGAGACTCCTGCCGCCCCTTCTTTCCGCCAGTGGCGCAGGGAGGTGGCAATAGAAAGTGCCGAGGCAGGCAGTGGCAACGATGTGCGCCTGAGCTACGACGGTATTGAGAACACTTCATGGGAAAGCCATAACGACCTTGATTCGGCGTGGGTGACATACACCCTGGCAGAGGAAACTGTTATCGATGACATCTGTCTGAAGATGAAGAGTTTCCGCATGACCACCTATCCCATCGCCATTTATGCCGACAGCGTGAAAGTATGGGAGGGATGGACTCCCAAAGCCTTGTCGTTCATACATATTCCGCTGAAAAACGCTCCCAAAGCACGGCACTACACCATCAGGATGGTTGGGTCGAGCACCACAAAAGATGCCTTCGGCAACATGAAGGAGCTTGACAGCCGCAACGACGAGAAGAAGGCAAAAGGCAACTACGGACTGAAAATCATTGAGGCGGAGTTTCTTCACTCTTCATTTCCCATACTTGCTCGGTGATATTCCAAAGTAGGACTTGAAGCACTTGTTGAAGTACGAGGCGTCTTCAAGTCCTACTTTGTAGCTCACTATTGCCACCGTATACTCGCCTGTAGCGAGCAGTTCGGCAGCCTTTTTCATGCGCTCGTTCATTATATATTTATTTGGCGTCACGCCAGTCAGTTCCTTCACCTTTCCGTAGAGCTTGGTGCGTCCCATGTGCATCATTGTGGCAAGGGTGTCGATGGTAAAGTCCGAATCGCCGAGGTGACTGGCAACAAGCTGCTGGAACGACTCCAGGAAGTTCTTGTCCACCAGATTGCCCATCACCATCTTTTGAGGCAGTTTGTCTTCGCTGTTGTTGTCCGATGCGCTGCCGCTGTGTTCAGCCCAGTTTATCAGCTGTATCATTCGCGCTATCAGCACCTTGAAGTTGCAGGGCTTTGTCATATAGTCGTCAACTCCTGCCTGATAGGCCTTTATCTGTGTCTGCTCGTCGTCGAGAGCAGTGAGCATGATAAACGGTATGTTCTTTGTAGCGGCATTGTTTCCCAGTTTCTTGGCAATGTCGAAACCGTTCATGTCGGGCAGCATCAGGTCGCACACCACGAGAGCCGGCTTCTCCTGCATCACTCCCTCGTAGCCCTGCTTGCCGTTGCTGTATGCCACCACCTTGAAGTATTCTCCCAGTTCGCGTTTTATCATGTCTTGCATGTCGGGGTCATCCTCTATTATTGCCACGAGATGGTCGTTGAGGGCGTTTGGCAGCATCTCCTTTACCGGTTCTCCGTCTGCGGTGTTCAGTGCTGAGTGTTCAGTGTTGAGTGATGGGTTGGGAGTTGGGCGTTGAACATTGAGCGCAGAATTCTGAACACTATAATAGTCTTCGGGAGAGTATGCGCTGTCGCTTTGCGGTATGGTGAAGGTAAACGAAGCCCCGCCCAACGTCTGCGACTGTGCGTAGGTTAGCTCACCCTTGTGTATCTTTGCCATCTTGTGTGCCGCATACAGTCCGATGCCCATGCCGCCCTGCGACACACGGCCGTGCATGAACATCTCAAACATGCTGTCCTGCTGTACATTGTCAATGCCGTTTCCGCTGTCGTCAACGCTTATGGCAATGCTGTCGTTCACCTTTTGTATCCTAAGCTCATAGCTGCCGCCGTTGGGAGTGTATTTCACTGCATTCGACAGGAGGTTGTACACCACTGTCTCCACTATTCGCTTGTCGAACACCATGTTGTGCTGCTTGGCAAATGGCACAAAGGATGTCAGTATGTCCTTTTGTCGGGCGCTGTGCCAGAAATCCTGATAGATGTTGCGCACATATTCTATAATGTCGCCATGCTCCACCTGCAGCTGTATGTTGTCGGTGCTTATCCGCCTGAACTCTATCAGCTGGTTTACCAGCCGGAGCAGACGGCTGATGCCTCGCTGCATTGTCTGTATGGTTGACCTCGATTCGGGGATGTTGGCATCGGCAAGCTTGTTTGCAGCACCGTGGATTATTGCCAACGGTGTGCGGAACTCATGGGTCACCTGCGTGAAGAAGTTCACCCTGAAGTCTATCAGCTGCTGCTCCATCTTCATTTTCTGGTTCATGTTGAACTTCTCTTTCCAGTTTCTGTAAAGATAGTATGCCACAGACGCTATGATGGCTATATACACCATCCATGCCCACCATGTGTTGTACCATGGTTCGGCAATGTGTATTGTGAGAGTCTTTTCCGGAGTCCATTCGTTGTTGCTGCCTATTGTCCTGACATGGAACGTGTATGTGCCCGGCGGCAGGATGGAATATTGCACCTTGTTCTCGTTGGTGATGTTGTGCCATGTCCTGTCCACTCCCTCCAGATAGTACTGGTATGCTGTGGCTTCAGAATTTTGGTAGTCAAAGTGCGAGAACTGTATTGTTATGGTGTTCTCGTTGTGGCTCAGCTCTATTCTCTTTGCGCTGTATGGCGCCATGCTTCCATTCTCTTTGTGGAAGATAGATATATCGTTTATTTTCAGGTCGGTTATCTGCAGTTCATAGTTGTCGGGGCACAATGTCTGTTCCACCTGTGTGGGGTCAATGACTGCCACTCCGTAGTTGCAGCCGAACAGCAGTCTGCCGTCGGGCAGTTTTAATGAGCTGTTCTCATGGTAGTAGTTGCTTTTTATGTTGTTTCTCGGTCGATAGTTGTACAGCCGTCCGCTTTTTGAGTCAATGCGTGCCAGACCTCCCTCGGTGGCTGCCCAGATATATCCTGAGGCGTCTTCCTCCAGTGAGTTCACATTGTTGCTGCCCAGTCCGTTGTCAACGGTTATCTGCTGATAGCTCAGTGTATTGCTGCTTTCGTTGTATATACATTTCACCACGCCCAGTCCGGTCCCTCCTGCCCATATAGAGCCGTCGCCGGCACATTTCACCGTTATCAGCTGCCTGAACGGAAACATGCCGTTGGTGGTGTTGAATGTACGTATGTCGCTGGCTTTTATCTGTTTTTTGTTGGTGTCCACGCAAAAGAGTCCGTCGTTGCTTGCTCCCCACAGCCTGCCATTGGCATCCATGTCCAGGTCGTGTACGTCCATGGATGTCAGCGTGTGGCGTGTCACTTTCAGCCTGCCGCCGGCGCGCTCATATTCCGCCACTAACAGTCCGCCCTCTGTTCCCGACTGCAGCGATGCCATCCACATTCTGCCGTATTTGTCCTCTATGATGTCGAATATGTCGTTGATGGCAAGATTGCACAGCGCCGATTTGTTCATATATTGGCTTGCGCCTATGTAGAGCCCGTTGCCGCGTGTGCCGGTCCACAGATTGCCGTGCCTGTCGCGGGTCATTGAGTAGAACGGATATTCCGTGGTACATTCGTAGGCAAAGGAATCAACGGCAGTGTCATACTTGTATATCACGTTGTTCTTCGACACCATCATCACTTTGCCCCTGCCGTCGGTGAGTATGTGGCGTATGGCATTGGCATACTCGTTCTGGCTGTAGGGACTGGGCAGGATATACCTGAAAAAGTCGTTTTGGTCGTTGTAAACCTTTGTTATTCCAACCTCCTCCTGGCTTATCCATATTGTTCCGCAGCGGTCTATAATGATGTCGTTGAGCAGGTTGGTGTCTATCAGCGGATTGTCGTCTGTCTGCGACAGATGTTGCTCCACCCCGTTGTTGATGTCGTATATAAATGCTCCGTTGCCGTATGTGGCAATGGCATATTTGCTGCCCTTTATGTGCCTTATCTTGTATTTGTCGCCGCGGTTGCGCTGTATCTCGCTGTTTTGCAGCAGATTCTCGGTCTTTATCCGTCCGTCGGTGCAAAACACTTTCAGCAGTCCTTCGTCCGACGACACGAAGAAGTTGCCGCCAATCTTCTGCGGATACTTTATGTTGGTTGCCACAAAAGCTTCTGGCATAAATGCGGTTTTCAGTGTGCTGATATCTATTGCTACGGCAGTATGGGCAAAAAACATTATCAGCTTGTTGCGCCACACAATCCTGCCCTTCACGCTGCCATGACTGCCCAGCGGCATTGCCTTTATCCTTGCTACGGGAGTCATGGTCTTGCTATAGGCATACACATTGCCTCGGGTGTCAGCAACTACGGTCTTTCCTTTTGTCGAACCGCCTCCAATGAACTTCCCGGCAAGTATCTTGCGCAATTTGCCGTTTGGTGTTACGGCATACAGGCCCTTGTCGGTGAGAATCCACACATTTCTGCCCTCGTCAATCACCACATCCCTTATGTCGCATGTCGGCAACAGTCCGTTTGCGGCGTTGTAGTCATGGCATACAATGTTCTGTTTGCTGTCAAACGTTACTATTCTTACACCGTTCTCATTGCCGAACATCACCCTCACATCGTTTTCTATCAGCAGCTGGCGGTATTGCTTGTCCCACTTCCCGCCGTTGGTGTAGTCTATAAACTCTCCTTTGTCTATGTCGTAGCAGACATGGTAGTGGTCGCGCGATTTTGCCCATAGCAGTTGCCGCTGCTCATCGTAGTACATCTCGCGGATGTATGCCGGTATCTGCCCTATCTTCTTGTTTCCCAGCATGTCATAGTTCAGCAGCGAGTAGCCGTCGTAGCGGCTCAGGCTGTTGGCGGTGCCCAGCCAGATGAAGCCGCGTTTGTCCTGCAGCATGCCGTAAACCTTGTTCGACGGCAAGCCGTTCATTGTCGATATGCGTTTGCTTGTCAGGGTTCCGTTATGTGCCGCTTGTGCCGATATACACAAAATGATAATATTTGCAAGTATCAGTAGCCGTTGTTTTAGTCTCATTTCTTGGTCTTGTTGCTGTTTAGTAAGTTCTATTTTGCAAAATTACATAAAAAAAATGAGAAAACGCCCATTTCCGAGTTTTTTTTATTGCTTTATCTTGTGCAATAAGATTTTTTTGTGTACTTTTGCAGCAGATTGAACATTTTTGTTCAGAGGATTGAACATTTTTGTTCAGTAGATTGAACATTTTGCTCAGAGCATGGTGCATTCAGACACTAAAACATTATTAGAAAGAGGATTAGGTATGGAATATAAAAGAAGTCAGTTTGATGAAATTTTAGACCGGATTAATGAGCCTCGCGGCAGAATGCAGGTTATTGTAGGACCGCGTCAGGTTGGGAAGTCGACACTTGTGAATCAGGTGTTGGAGGTATGCGATGTGCCTTTCGACAGCTATTCCGCCGATGATGTTTTGGGTGTGGGTGCTGATTGGCTTTCCCAGATTTGGGAAACTCAGCGCATGAAGATGTCCATGAATGCTGAGCCGAAACGGCTGCTGGTGATTGATGAGGTGCAGAAGATTGTCAACTGGAGTGAGACGGTGAAGGCGGAGTGGGACCGTGACACACGTGAGAAGCGCGAAATAGTGGTTGTGCTTTTGGGTTCTTCACGTATGCTCATTGAGCAGGGACTTACCGAATCGCTTGCCGGACGCTTTGAACTGATACGCCTTTCCCATTGGACATACACTGAGATGAAAGATTGTTTTGGCTGGACTTTGCCGCAATATGTATATTATGGCGGTTATCCGGGTGCGGCACAATATATCAATAATGAGAACCGTTGGCGCGGATATGTCAGGGACTCGCTTGTAGAACCGTCGATTTCAAAGGATGTGCTTATGAGCACCAAGGTGCTGAAGCCGCATTTGCTGCGCCAGTTGTTCGAGATAGGAAGTGCCTACAGCGGCGAGCTGTTATCGCTCACCAAGGTGGCGGCACAGTTGCAGGATGCCGGCAACGTCACCACTCTTGCGCTCTACCTGCATCTTCTTGATGAATGCGGTCTTCTTTGCGGTCTTCAGAAATATGCAGAGGATACCGCCCGCAAATACAATTCCATACCTAAGTTTCAAGTGCATAACAGTGCTCTGCGCAATGTGTATGCCAATGAGTCGTTGGAGGAGGTAATTACCAATCCGAAACTATGGGGCAGGTATATGGAGTCGGCACTGGGCGCTTACCTCGTCAGCCAGTCGCAAATATGTGATTACAAGGTTTATTATTGGCGTGACAGCAAGGACGAAGTGGATTTTGTTCTTGTCAGACGACAACAGAAAGTGGCAATCGAGGTAAAGAGCGGCAGGCGTACTGTCAATGCCGGACTTCCCAAGTTTACAAAAACGTTTCATCCTCATAGGGCGCTGGTAGTAGGTAGCGGAGGATTGTCGTTCGAGGAGTTTCTGTCAATGGATTTAAATCTGCTGTTCAGGTGAAAAAGTTTTTTCGCAAAAATCTGTCATCTATCACCGCTTTTGTTATAACTTGTTTATTATCAGTAATATAATATCTTTATGATGGTCTGAAATTACATCTATCTATCACCAACCTATCACCAATCTATCACCTTTTTGCCCTTATATACGGCAGAAACGTATCAAAACATCCAAAAAACAGGCAAAAAATGACTTGAAAATAGCAGAAAGGCACACTCTATACAAGCATAACAGAAGTGTCCATAGTGTTCGGACATTGTGTCCAAACACTATGGACACTGTGTCCCAAGCGCTTGGAACAATCCGGAGACGCTGTAAATAGCTGATTTACTTGCAGTTTACTATGTTTCTGCAATCCGAGAGTGATAGATAAAATCTATCACCCTATCTATCATGCCGTTTACGCGGGATTAACGTGTTGACAACCAGCTGCTTATCCTTGTAAGGGTGATAGATGATAGATTTTTTCGTGAAAAATTTTTTTTCTAAAGTTTTACCCCGTTGACGAACAGTCTCGCCAGCGGGGTAAATTCTTCACAGTTATGGTTTATGTATTAATAGTTTGGGTTCTGCCAAGCCTTCTTTTCGGCATCAGAGAGGTTGGTACCATCCTCATGCTGCAGACCGTCGATGAAAGTCTGTGGTATCGGGCGTAGCTCATGTTTGCCGGATGTTATTCCCTGTGCCTCAGGGTTGAAAGCCTTTGCACGGCGTATGAGCAGGTTTGTACGGCTCAGTTCGTCCCAACGGTTCCACTCGCCAAGCAATTCGCGGGTGCGCTCATTCATGATGAAGTTGATGAGACGATCCTTGTCGCCAGAGCAGCCAATTTTTGCGAGTATAGCCTCGTCCTCGGCAGGAAGCTGTGTGTAGCTCTTTATCTGAAGGTCGGAAGCAGCGGTTGTGCGCTCTATGCCGGTTGACAGATAGTAGCTGTTCTTCCAAGGATGTGAGTATCTCCAAGCCTCAATGTTGGTGAGGTTGGTTTTGCCGTCCGGTCCCTTGCACTTCTTGAGAGTTCCGTTTGCAGTGCTGTTGTTCTCAAAGGCGATACTGCCGTCGATATAAGCCTCACGGTCCTCACCCTCCTTCCATTGGGCACGGGCACGGAGTATATTAACAGTATTGATGGCATCCTGATAGTTGCCAAGGCGTACCTGACACTCAGCCTTTACAAGATAAGTCTCTCCAGAGCGTGCCATTGTTACGTCACGGTAGCCATCCCCCTTCTCTGCTGTACGTGTACCGTCCTCAACCTTGTTGATACCGCAGAAGAAGTTTGATGCCGCAGGATTACCGTTGGCATTGTAATCGGTCAGCACATACTTGCCGCCGAGATACAGAGGGGCAACATTGGGCACCCACTTGCCAGTCTCGGGATTAACGAAGTTGTGAGCCTGCTTTCCGTTACCGAAAGTACCGTATGTAGCTTCTGTCTGGAAACGCGGGTCATCCTTTTTGTTGAGAATGAACACGATTCCGTAATCTCCAAGTGCCGGTACCTGACTTTCATCCTTCAGTCCATTGTCTGCCACAACCTTAGCCTTGTCTGCAACGGCTGTGCTGTTCAGACCGTACACAGTTTTGAAGGTTTTCCACATACGTGCGTCGTTCACATTGTCGAATGCTGAATATGTGTATTCTGTAGGACGGCAACGCTGGAAGTCCATACCGCCAATATACTGTCCGCGCTGTACCCAACCGCCAGAGAAGTTGGAGAACTGCGGGTTGAAGTAGTTGTAGGTACGATTGCCGTATCTGCCTTTGGTTGACGAGTCGGCATTGTGCTCGGCAGCCATGAGAATCTCAGATGACCCCTCTATTGCACAGTCCACTCCGGTCCAGTTGGCATACAGATTGTTATAGTCCTTCTCCAGCGGGCAGGCTGCGATAACCTCGTCGCACAATGCAATAGCTTTGTTCAGGTCGGTTTTTGCGTCATACTTGCTGTTCCAGCTTGAGCAACGCTCTGACTGACGGTAAAGTAATGCCTTTGCCAAGAAGTGTGCGGCGGTGTATTTTGTCCAAGTACCGTTACCGCGCCATTTTGTAGTTGGCAGCATATTATATGCCTGTTCAAAGTCAGAAATGATGGCGGCAAGAGTCTCATCTTCTGTTGCACGCTCATAATAGCGCTTTACTCCCTCTACAGGCTCAAGCTGCAATACAACAGCACCGTATTGGCAGAACAGACGATAGTAGTTGTAGCCACGGAGGAAGTATGCCTCGCCCATAGCCTTGTTGCGGCTGTCCTCATCGGCAACCAGATTGGCTTTCGACAATACAAGGTTGGCGGTGGATATACCGTAATACATCTGGTTCCAAAGCCCTGACACTGGGGGACAGTTGTTGTTGGCGGCACCATTAGCCTTTGTGCAGTCAAGTGGCTGCAAACGGTTGTCGTAAGTATTCCATGGCTCTGAGGTGAGGTCAGAGCCGTTGGTAAACTCGTCACATCCGTAGAGTGTGATACCGTATGCCCACTCATATCCGAAGTGCCAGCGGATGTTGGCGTAAAGGCTTGCCGACATTGCAAGTGCGCCTTCTGGTGTCTCAAGCAAAGCGTCACTCACCTTGTGACCTGCGTCCTCTTTCAAAAAGTCGTCACCACATGAGGTTGTGGCTGTCAGCATTGAGCATGCTGCAAGACCAATGAATAATTTATTCTTTATATTTTTCATTTTAATTTGATTTCTTTTAGTTGTTGTTTAGAATCCTACTTGCAGTCCGATAGTGAAGCCTCTGTTATAATAAGAGGTGCCGAGGTCGAGGTCAAGTTCGTCCACTGACGAGTAGATATCACCAAGGTTCTTTGCCTGGAAGTACAGCTTCACGTTCTCAAGTCCAGCTTTCTTGCAGAGCGCCTTGTCGAGGTTGTAGCCAAGTGATATGTTGCGCAGCTTGATGAAGTTGGCATCCTTGAAGCCCAACAGGCTTGAGTAAGCATCGCCGCCTGCGGTAGAGTAGATAGGCTTCTGGTATTCTGCACCTGGGTTCTGTGGCGTCCAGTAGTCGATGTCAATCTGGTTGTACATACCAAACTGTCCCTGACCGCCGGTGTCAACCATATACTTGAAGCGTCCGTAAAGCTCAACTGAGAGCTCAAGTCCTTTCCATGTGAAGGTGTTGGTCCACCCCATGGTGTAACGTGGGCTTTTGGTGCCGAGAATCACACGGTCCTCGTTGTCAATCTTGTAGTCGCCGTTTTGGTCAACTGGCTTCACCATACCTGCCTGGAATTTATGACCGTTCTCGTTGAACTTTGCCATCTCGTCAGCATCAGACTCCTGCCACAGACCGTTGTTGTCGGTACCATAGTAAACACCGATGGATTCGCCTATGAACCATGAGTTGTTGACATCATCTTCCTTACCGTTCGACAACTCCACAATCTCGTCCTTCTGATATGCGAAGTTAAGGCTTGAATTCCAAATGAAGTTCTTTGTCTCAACAGGAATGGCATTGATGGTGAGATCATAACCCCAGTTCTTGGTCTTACCCACATTTGCCATCATTGACGGATAGCCCGAGAGTGAAGGTATGCTCATCTGCATAAGCAGGTCGTTGGTGCGCGATGTGTATACATCAAGAGTACCACCGATGCGTCCGCGAAGGAAGCTGAAGTCAACACCGAAGTTCCATTGTGTTGTTTTTTCCCAGCTGAGATCCTTGTTTGGCATCTTGTTTGAACCAGAAGTGTAGTAAGGCTCGTTGGTTACAAGGATGTTGTAGTTGCCTGTAGAGAATGGCATCCAGTAAGATGAAATCACACCGAGAGTGCCATAAGGGTCAACTGACGAGTTACCAGTAACACCTACACCGAGGCGGAGCTTCAACTGGTCAATCCATTTCACGTCCTTCATAAAGTCTTCCTGCTCCATGCGCCATCCGAGGGCTGCTGATGGGAAGAACGACCACTTGTTGCCTTCTGCCAATACAGATGAACCGTCGTAACGCCCTGATACTGTAAGCAGATAACGGTCGTTGAAGCTATAGTTTATACGTGCCATATATGAAGCGAGCTGGTTCTCGGTAAGTCCGGTTCCCATGCTTGCCTTGAATTTCGACTGCGTGATATCGATATATCCCATATTGTTCCAGAGCATTGACGGCAAAGGAATACCTTCCTCGTGCATTGACGAGTTTTCCTTGTTGTATTTTGAAGCCGACTGGAGCAGGGTTACACCCACATTGTGCTTGCCGAATATGCGGTTGTAGATAATCATGTTGTCGAGAGTCCATGAGAAATGGCGCTCCTCAGCACGAGTTACATAGTTGGTTGAGCCTAAACGTACTGCCGATGATGCATCGATGAATATACCCTGACGGTACTGGCGGAAGTCAGGACCGAAGGCTATCTTGTACATAAGTCCGTTTAGTGGCTCCCAGATTTTTCCAAAATCAATCTGTGCATAGAGACTTCCGAGTGCGCGGAATGTCTTGCGCTCATCATTAGACTTATTCCATTCGTCAACTACGGTATATACATTAGTTGTAGAACCTGCTGGCTGGAGTACAATATCGCCATTCTCATCGTATGGCATTGCAAAGCGTGGTATAGCGCGTGCAGCCTCATAAATATCTTTAGGACCTGTACCTGAACCTTGGGCAGTGCGGGAGAAACCGTAGTTTTGTGTACCATAAGAAGCATTTACGCTACCTCCCATTTTGAACCATGGCTTTGCCTGAATGTCAACTGATGTAGAGAAATTGAAACGCTCATACTCCTGTCCCTTCTGGGTACCCTTGTTGTCGAGGTAGCCGAAAGAGAAAGAGCCTTGCAGTTTTTCTGTACCGCCACTTCCACTGAGAGTATGCTCATGAGTGATGCCAGTGCGTGTAACAAGGTCGCCCCAATTGGTATCAATCACCTTCGACGGATCCCAGTTCCCGCTTGCCCATCCTGCCATTACGTTGTTGTAGGCTGTGTTGTCACCGGAAGCATTGAAGAAAATTTCATCCTGCTCTCTTGTAGGCTGGTCGCCGGGAGTATATTTGTCCGGATTTGAGTTATAGTAAGCCCAGCGGCGCCATGTTATGTAGTCGCTTGCTTTCATTGCCTCGGTCTTGTCGTGAAGAGTCTCGAAGGTCACAGAGCCTGAGTAGTTGAGACTCATTGCACCCTGCTTACCGCGCTTTGTGGTAATGAGCACAACACCGTTAGCACCGCGGCTACCGTAGATGGCGGTAGAAGAAGCATCTTTAAGAATGTCGATAGCCTCGATATCGCGTGGGTTCAGTGTTTCGATACCGCCCGAGCTCAAAGGCACACCGTCAACAACATACAAAGGTGCGTTGCTGGCATTGAGCGAACGGTTACCGCGGATGCGGATGTCTCCGACGGTACCCGGGCGCTGCGATGATGTGATGTCCACACCGGCAGCCTTACCCTGCAAAGCCTCGAAGGCGTTGTTTACTGGCTTTGAGTTGAGCTCTTTTTCGCCTACACGAAGCATGGCTCCCGTTACATCGGTCTTTTTCTGCACGCCGTAACCCACAACCACCAGCTCGTCGAGCAGCTGCTTGTCTTCCTGCAGCACAACCTTCACATTGTTTTTTGCCTGTACTGTCTGAGTGGCATAACCTACATAGGATATTACAAGCTGGGCGCCGCTCTTTACATTGGCTATGGTGAAGTTACCGTCAAGGTCGGTCACCCCCCCACTTGTAGTACCTTTTACCATGACGCTGGCACCGATTACCGGTTCGCCCATTTCGTCAACAACTGTTCCCGTTATCTTACTTTGTGCCATCGCGATGGTTGAGCACAATGTAACAGCCAACAAGAACATCAGTCGCTGCATACGTTGCAGCACACTGCAGAATTTGTTTTTTCTGTTCATTTTTGTAGTTTTTAATTAATTTGTTACATATTTTATTATATTTTATTCATCAGCTTTTTTATGTGTGTTTGCCTACCTCGCACACCGAGGTGTTAACTGTTTACACGTTATTCATCGCTGCAAAAGTATAAAAAATCTAATAAACACACAAATAAAATTATAAAAAAAGTGTCTTTCTGTACTTTTCCCCGTATTTTCGAACAAAAATCACAGACATAACCGTAATTTACCTATCCAGAATGTATTATTTTACGGAAAAATTATAAAATCTTAATAACTTTTTATGTTTTATATATCTTTTCTGCCTACCTCGGTGTGCGAGGTGTACAGAAAAGATAATTAAAGGTTTTGATAAGACTAAAAACAAATAAATCAAAAAGCAACAAAACAAAGATGAACAAACAAAAGAAACTATCTTTCAATCTAACACACGTGATGTGGCGATTGATGTTCCTTTTCTTTGGTGTGATGTGTACGGCATCATTGTCTGCACAGAGCCAGCAGATAAAGGGAACTGTTGTTGACGAGGCTGGTGAGCCGGTCATTGGAGCGAGCGTGCTCATACAGGGAGCAGCAGCCACTCAGGGAACGGTTACCGATTTCGACGGTAACTTTACACTGTCGGTGAAGCCCAACGCCAAACTCTCCATCTCGTACATCGGTTACAAACCGCAGGTGGTTACTGCCAAGAACGGCATGAAGGTAACACTTAAGGAAGACAACGCCATGCTTCAGGCGGTAGAGGTCGTGGCTTACGGAACTCAGAAGAAGGTGACGGTGACAGGTGCTCTTTCATCTATAAAGAGCGAGGACTTGGTTCGCACGCCTGTATCTTCTGTAAATAATGTGCTTGCTGGACAGCTTTCGGGTGTGTCTACAGTACAGTTCTCAGGTGAGCCAGGTAGCGATGCCGCTGAGATTTTCGTTCGTGGTAAGGCTACATGGGTTGACGCTAAACCTCTTATTCAGGTGGATGGTGTTGAGCGCGAGATGTGGGATATCGATCCTAACGAAATTGAGAGCGTAACAGTGCTTAAAGATGCTTCTGCAACAGCCGTATTCGGTGTGCGCGGTGCCAACGGCGTTGTGCTCATTACCACAAAGCGTGGTCAGGAAGGCAAGGCCCGTGTGTCTGTCAATGCATCTTTTTCAGCACTTACTCCGACCAAGATGGTTGAGCAGGCATCTTCGCTGGGCTATGCCACATTCTATAATCAGATGTTGACTAATGACGGTCAGGCACCTCTTTTCTCTGAAACGGTGCTTGAGAAGTTCAGAACTAACAGCGACCCAATTCGTTTTCCAAGTATGGATTGGGTTGACTATCTTATGAAAGATGTTACTCTCCAGCAACAGCACAACGTGAACATTAGCGGTGGCAACAAGCAGGTTAAGTACTTCATTAGTGCCGGTATGTTTACTCAGGGTGGTCTGTTTAAAGAGTTTGACCGTCCATATGACTACGGATATCAGTATCAGCGTTTCAACTATCGTGCAAATCTTGATATTGATGTTACCAAAACTACAAAGATTAGCCTTAATCTCTCAGGTAAGATTGACGATTCCAATAAGCCACGTACGGGGCAAGGGTCTGGTGGTATGATTAAGGCTATTTATTATGCTACACCATTCGTTAGCCCTGGTATTGTTGACGGACGCTATATTATGAATTCTATTCTTGCAACCGACAATTTGAGCAAAGATAAGGAGAACCGTCTGCCAATCCTTGGTAGTTCGCCAATGACATATTATGCATATCAGCCTGGTGCATATCAATACAATAATAATAAATTGTCCATGGATATTGCTCTTGAGCAGAAACTTGATTTTATTACTAAGGGACTGTTGCTGAAGGTGAAAGGATCTTATAATAGCTCTTACCAGCAAACACGTACTGTAACAGCAGAGGTCGCAACCTACATTCCTGTACTTCAGGAGGATGGTAAGTCGATACTCTACCGAAAGGATAAAAATGATGTTGCCCCTACATACAGCACAGCAGCCAGCGGAAAGGGGCGTAACTGGTATGCTGAAGGCTCGCTCAACTACAATCGCTCGTTTGGTGATCATACTGTTACAGCCCTTGCACTCTACAACCAGAGTAAGGAATATTATTTGAAGGGTGCGTATATAGACATACCACGTACTTACGTAGGATTTGTGGGACGTGCCACTTATGACTGGAAAAACCGCTACATGGCAGAGTTCAACATCGGTTATAACGGTTCAGAGAACTTTGCTCCAGGTAAACGTTTCGGTACTTTCCCGGCAGGCTCTGTGGGATGGGTCATCAGCGATGAGGCATTCTTCAAACCAATCAGCAAGGTGGTCTCGTTTATGAAACTTCGTGCATCATGGGGTCTTGTCGGCAACGATAAGATAGGTGAAGACCGCTTTATGTATATTGCCGACCCTTATTATGTAAACCAAAGTGCACTCTATGAGCGTCAGGGTAAGGATGACGGTGCATACGCCTATAATTTCGGTGTGGAGAATGGTACTGCAACCAAGGGTGCCATCGAGGCAGCCAAGAACAACCCTGATGTGACATGGGAGAAGGCATTTAAGCAAGACTATGGTGTTGATGTAAACTTCCTCAACGACCAGCTCCGCGCCACATTCGACTATTATAAGGAGCACCGTAAGGATATCTTGCTGAGCAATGGAACACTGCCTGCTATACTTGGTTTCACTCCTCCTAAGTCTAACCTTGGTGAAGTTGATAGCTGGGGATGGGAACTTTCGCTCAACTGGAATAGCAAGATAGGAAAGGATTTCCGTTATTGGGCTAAGCTGAATCTTTCTTACAATCAGAACGAAATCGTTGCGAATTTCCAGGAGCCACAGCAGAATGAGTATATGTACACCCGTGGTCACCGTATCGGTAAACGTTCTATGTACAAATTCTGGAAGTTCTACTACGATGGTGCCGAGGCAGATTATGAGAAAGAGTTCGGTCAGCCGTTCCCGCAGCAGATTATAGAAAATAAGTACCTTAAACCGGGTGATGCTGTATATGTTGATATGGATGGCAACGGTAAGATTGATCCTAATGATATGTATCGTACAGGTTTCACCGATGACCCAGAGTATATTGCCGGTCTTTCATTCGGATTTGCATATAAGAAGCTTACCTTCAACGCGCAGCTCACTGGAGCATGGAATGTCAGCCGTGTAATTAGCGATGTGTTCCGTCGTCCGTTCCTAAGCTCTAACACAACTACTGACGGTGGCTTGCTTCAGTATCACATTGACAATACATGGACTGTTGACAATCCGTCGCAGAGTGCAGAGTATCCACGCGCTACATGGGCAAATGCCGACCAGAACTATGCTGAGTGTACTCTTTATGAAAAGGATGCCAAGTATCTCCGTCTGAAGACAATCCAGGTGTCATACGACTTTGACTTCCCATTTATGAAGAAACTTGGAATGAACCAATTGCAGCTCTCTTTGAGCGGTTACAATCTGTTTACATTCAGCCCATATCTGTGGGGTGACCCTGAGACACGCGCCAGCAATTCACCATCTTATCCTTTGCAGCGCACATATACAGCAAGTCTTAAAATAGGATTCTAAAAAACGATAACAACAATGAAAATTCACAATAAAATAATAAAAGGTGTAGCAGCCATTATGGCTTCGGCGACTGTTGTTGTGGGATGTACTGACGACATTGCTTTGGGAAATAGCTTTATTGAAAAGGCACCGGGTGGAACCGTGACTATCGACACTGTGTTCAACAGTGCAGAATACACACGACAGTTCCTCACTGCAATTTATGCGTTGCAGTATTACGGTCTTCCATATTCGAGCAATCGCACACCAAACTCGCAGTTCATGTATGCAGGAAAGGTTGATGCACTTACCGACTGCTACCAGATACACTGGAATGGTACAGATATCTATAATTCGTATTATTCAGGAACACTTACCGCCAATGGTAACCCGCTGTTTACATATAATAAAGATAATGTATGGGAGGCAGTGCGGCAGGCATACATCTTGATTGAGAACATAGAGCGTGTGCCTGATATGGATGAGACGGAGAAAAAGAGCCTTGCGGCTCAGGCTCGCTGTCTCATCGCAGCCCGCTATTTTGATTTATTCGTCCACTATGGTGGTCTTCCATTGGTGGAAGGCGCATTTACGGGGCAGGAAGCTACTATAGAAGCTCCCCGTGCCACGTTTGAGAATACAGTCGACTTTATGGTGGGTCTGCTTGATCAGGCTATTTCTGACCTCCGTTGGGCTTGGGACGGTAATACTACGAGTACTGATGCCTACAATAATACAGGCCGTTGGACCAAAGCTGGAGCGATGGCTCTCAAGGCTAAGATTCTGCTTATTGCCGCATCGCCTTTGTATAATGCGGATAAACCGTATTATGATGGTACTACTCAGGCTGAGACCGACAAACTTGTATGGTATGGCAATTATGATGCCGCACGCTGGCAGCGTGCTCTCAATGCCTGCAATGAGTTTTTTGCAGAAAATGGTGAGTCTGATCCTACTTCTGCCACACTTGGTCAGAACGGAAAGTTCTATCAGCTTAACTGGCCTACAGGCAATACCCCAGAGGCACGTCGTCAGGCTTACCGTATGGGATACATCTATGAAGGAAGTAAGGAAGTTATACATTCCACACGTGTGGCTACAGTCTATGGTACACAGGCATCATACGGATGGTGGAACTGGGTAGGCATAGGTCGTAATTCATATAACCCGACAGAGGAGTATGTTGAGATGTTCCCATGGAGTAGCGGAGAACCTTTCGACTGGGACAAGGATATGAAAAAAGGCAATATTGACGGTGAAAAGGGTAAGCTGTTCTATCAGTATACAGCCATTCGTGGCGGTTTTAGAAAGACTGCCTCCCGTGACCCACGTTTGTATGAAAATGCTATCGTAAATGGTCAGCCGTCAACTCTTGACTGGAGTTCAGGCATTGCCTCGGGTAACATTTATGAACTTTGGGTTGGAGGTGCCGATGCTGGATATTCAGTGATGAGCGTTGACAATAATGGGAAAACGTCTGTTGTGGAGCAGCTCACCACACGCTATGCAGACGGTTATGGCGTGATAAAGTATTACCTTGGCGAGGAATATCACCGTAAGTTTATGCATTGGGTGTATCTTAGCTATGATGAGATGATGCTCATGTGGGCAGAGTGCCTGGCACAGACAGGTAATCTTAATGCCGCCCTCAACTGTGTGAACCGTGTCCGTGCCCGTGTTGGTCTTGGCAAGATGGAAACCTACAATAGTGCATTGAGAACCGATAAGGATCAGCTTATTGAAGAAATTCTCCGTGAGCGTGCATGTGAGCTCGGTATGAGTAACAACCGCTACTACGATATGTGCCGTTATAAGCGTGGCGACTGGATGACCAAGCAGCTTCACGGTCTGGCAATATACCGTATGCAGCAGAATGCTCAGGGTCAGTGGGTGCGTAAATATGGCCAATGGATTGGTAATGACAAAGATTCAGGGCAAAGGGAGCCTAATCGCTTTGAGTATGAAATCTTCCCGTTACAAAACCGTGAGCGTGTGCAGTGGGGCAAGGACCCTGAGTCTACGGAGATAAAGAAGTGGTTCTTGTGGCCATTCCCGATAGGTGAGATAAACAAGAACTATGGCTTGGTTCAGAATCCCGGATGGTAATATATAATTTAATGTATATAACAATTATTAAATTGGCAAATATGAAAAATAAATATATATGTGTGTCATTGCTGCTTGCAGGTATCAGCCTGCCGGCTGCAGCACAGACAGACTCAACAGCCATCACTGGCAACGATTTTGTTGACCAGGTGATAGAGGTGGGCGCAGAGAAGGACTTCACCCGCGCCCAGTCTACGGCATCTGTTTCTGTCATTACAAACAAAAGCACCGATAAACGTTCTGCCAAAAACATCGGTAACTCGATTATCGGTCAGGGTAATGGCTTGATTTCGTTGCAGAATGGCGGTACTTACTTCAGCTCTAATCCCACTTTCTATGTGCGTGGCTTGCAGAGCCTGAGCAACAGCAATCCTCTGGTGTTGGTGGACGGTATTGAACGTAATCTCAGCATAGTAAGTCCTGAGGAGGTGGAGAGCGTTACAATCTTGAAAGATGCAGCTGCTGTTGCCCTTTATGGATATAAGGGTGCCAACGGTGCTATACAGATCACTACTAAGCGCGGTAAGTATAACAGCAAGTCGATTCGTGTGAACTATGACCATTTGATAAACTATCAAACCAATCGACCGAAGTTTGTCAATGGTGCCACATACGCCAGTGCTATGAACGAGGCTTTGACTAATGAAGGTCTGTCGCCACGTTATGATGCCAATGCCATGGCGGCATTCCAAAACGGCAGCTTGCCATACCAGTATCCAAGTGTTAACTGGGTTGATGAGACTTTCCGTCACCATGGTGTTACAAACAAGTATGCTGTGGAGTTTAGCGGCGGCGGTCAGAAGTTCCGTTATTTCACTATGATAAATCTCCTTTCCGATAAGGGTTTTGTGAAAAACTTCAACGACAATGATGGCTATAGTACTCAGGATAAGTATGTACGTGGAAACTTGCGTACCAATCTTGACATCGACCTCACACCGACAACACTTCTGAAGGTAAACCTTCTTGGTGTACTCAGTGAGATGTCGCGTCCCGGCAATCAGGCCAATTTGTGGAACATGGTTTATAGCGTGCCGTCGGCAGCATTCCCGATAAAGAGCGAGACTGGTGATTGGGGCGGTAATGCAACATGGGCCGGTACTCTCAATCCTGTGGCGCAGTCATCAGGCGCAGCCTACTATAAGATTCATGAGCGTGCCCTCTTTGCCGACATGACCTTAAAGCAGGACCTTTCGTCGTTCACCAAAGGGCTTGGATTTTTTGCCCGTCTGGGTTATGACACATATTCAACTCTGTATGAGAACCATAGCAAGGGGTTCACATACGGAAGCTATGCAGTGAGCAGTTGGGAAAACGGACAGCCTGTACTTAGTGACTATTTCACCGGTGGTGAGCGTACTGAGATGAGTCAGGCTGCAGAAACTGATTCATACGCACGCCGCCTGCATTTTGCAGCCGGACTTAACTACGACCGCACTTTTGGCAAGCATGGTGTGTACAGCCAGCTGAAGTGGGATTATGAGTATGAGAATGTAAACGGAACAAATACTTCAATCTACCGTCAGAATGCATCGTGGTGGACACATTACGGTTATGCCAACAAGTATTTGCTTGACCTCGCACTTGTATATTCTGGTTCAAGCCGTCTTGCCCCTGGTACCAAATGGGCATTCTCGCCAACAGTATCAGCAGCCTGGGTGGCAAGCAACGAGTCGTTCCTGAAGGATGTCAAGTGGCTCGATTTCCTGAAGCTCCGCGCATCATTCGGTATCATCAATGCTGATTATCTGCCGGGTGACAACATCTGGACATATTATACCCAAAGCTATACATATAGCGGCGCCTCTGCCTACTACTTTGTAGACGCTACTGCCGCTCAGGACCTTCAGGGTACCACTACTCTCGGCATGATGGCAACCATCAACCCGACAAATGAGAAAGCACGCAAGATCAATGTAGGTTTTGACGCTTCGCTCTTCAAAGGACTTGACATTGAGTTTGACTATTTCCACAATCACCGTTATGACATTTTCGTGTCGGGTGCAGGAGCTTATTCTTCACTCATCGGTTTCGCCGCTCCATATATCAATGGCGGTATCGTGAACCAGCACGGTTTTGATGTTTCTGCAAACTATACACGTAAAGTTGGTGATTTCACATTCAATATCGGTGCCAACATGACTCTTGCCAAGAACTCTATCGAGGAGCAGGCAGAAGAGCCACGCAAATACGAGAATCTGGTTGAGACAGGCAATCCTCTCAGTTCCACTTACGGTCTTATTGCCGAGGGACTCTTCACCAGCGAACAGGAGATAGCAAGCAGCCCGGTGCAGAACTTCTCAACTGTGCGTGTGGGTGACATCAAATATAAGGATGTGAACGGTGACAATGTGGTTGATGCCAATGATAGGGTGAGGATTGGTTACAGCACCGCTTGCCCTGAACTATATTACTCATTCCATCTTGGAGCAGAGTATAAGGGACTTGGATTCGATGCAATGTTCCAGGGAGTGGGACGCTATTCTGCTGTTCTCAACACAAGCGGCTACTACTGGGGACTTATCAACAACACAAGTCTTGCACAGGATGTTTACGACAAGCGCTGGAGTCCGGAGAACAACAATGCAAATGCTGAGTACCCGCGTTTGAGCAGCAGCTCTAATGCCAACAACTATCAGACCAGCACATTCTGGCTCCGTGACCGCAGTTATCTGAAGCTCCGCAATGTAGAGCTGTACTATCATCTGCCAAAGTCTCTGTTGCAGAAGACAGGAGTTGTGAATGCCGCCAAGGTTTACCTGCGTGGTGTCGACCTTTTCTGCTTCGACCATCTTGATGGTGTTGATGCAGAGTCTTACGGTGCGACAAGTCCTCTCACCCGCAGTGTTGTGCTTGGCTTGTCTGTAACATTCTAAACAAACAATTAAAGAAATTATTGCAGTATGAAATTCAACAAAATAATATATACAGTTCTTGTTGCCGCGGCAATGACATCGTGTGACGACAAGATGAACTATAATGAGTATAGTGTATATGACGAGGATTTTATAAAAGAGACCTTTGCGCGTGCAGGCGGTGTGCTTACTTCAGCATACAATGATCTCGATTATGATTTCGGCAATTATAGCGGAGCTATGTTAAGCTCTGCTACAGATGAGTCCGTTTACTCGCATTCAGGCAATGCTGTTGAGGGTTTTTATAACGGTGCATGGAGTTCGTCTAACAATTTGGATGCCTCACTTTGGACAAAGTGCTGGCGTGGTATAAGCTATGCCAACCTGTATCTCGATGAGTTTACAGGTTTGACTTTCGATGACTACAAAGTGGATGTTGACTATCTGCAGAAGATGCATCAGTATAACAACTTCCAGTTTGAGGCACGTTTCCTCCGTGCATATTATTATTTTCTTCTTGTGCGCTCATTTGGCGGTGTGCCATTGAAACTTAACAATATGACTGCCGATGAGGCAAACAACTTGCCCCGTGCCACAGTGGACGAGGTGTTTGACTTCATCGACAAGGAGTGTGTTGAAATCAAGGACACTATTGTGGCAGACTACAGCAACCTTGGAACCGATGCTCTTAGCGCCAATGAAACAGGTCGTGCCAACAAACTTGCCGTACTTGCTCTTAGAGCGCGTGCAGCTCTATATCATGCTTCACCTTTGTTCTCTCAGAGCAAGAGTGAAACTGAAAAGAAGGCTCTTTGGAAAGCTGCCGCAGAGGCTAACTGGGCTGTAATCGCCGAATGCCGTAACCGTGGTATGAGACTGAATCCCACATATTCAAATCTTTTCAACAAAGACAACTGGAGCGAGTCCAACGAGTGTATCTTTGTGCGTCGTATTCAAAGCTCATCAAATCAGTTTGAAAGATACAATTTCCCTATAGGTATGGAAAATGCCGGTGGAGGTAACTGTCCTACACAAAATCTTGTTGACGCATACGAGATGACCAATGGAAAGGCTATTGATGAAAATGGTAGTGATTATGACCCAATGAATCCATACGCAAATCGTGATATTCGTCTTGCTGCCACTGTGGCTGTCAATGGAGAGTCGTGGCCTAATGACAATCCTACTCCTCTGGAAACTTTCGAGGGTGGTGTGAATGGAATGCCTATACCATACGCTACAACTACAGGATATTATCTTAAGAAGTATGTCAATGCTTCGCTGAAGATAGGCGGCACCAATACCACAACAGAGCGCCACCACTGGGTGATATTCCGTTTGGGCGAATTCTATCTCAATTATGCTGAGGCTATGCTCAATTACACTGGCAGCGGTTATGAGACAGCAACAGGTCTCACCACTTCGGCTTCGGCTGCCATAAATACAGTGCGTACCCGTGCTAAGCAACCCAATATGGCAGAGGGACTTTCGTTTGCAGATTTTAAGAAAAAGTATGAGAACGAGCGTTTTGTAGAGCTGGCTTTTGAGGGACATCGTTTCTACGATGTACGTCGTTGGATGGAGGCTCCTGCATACTTCACTTCCATTAAAGGAATGAAGATTACCAAGGGGGCAGACGACCAACTCACATTTACTCCACAGGTGATAAGCACCCGCACATGGGATGACAAGATGTATCTGTTCCCGATAGCACAGAGTGAGGTGCTCAAGTCGGGTGCCCTTACACAGAATCCCGGATGGTGACAGACAAGGAAATGGGAATCCTTGCGGATTGAGGTGTGACTCTCATCCGCAGGGAATACCATAAATTTTATAGAATATTTTTATTTAATAACAATTTAAAATTACGTAATTATGAAAAAGTTTTATCTTCTTTTTTCAGTGCTGTTCGCGTTGTGCTGCACACTGAGCGTTAATGCGGCGAAGGTTCTTGTTTTTACAGAGAACTACGAGAGTGGTGGTGTTTCTGACACAAAATGGGGGTCGCAAAATCTTGCTGCCGGTCTCTCTATCTCGGGTGACGAATTTGGCAAATACCTTCAGTTTGCTGTTGGTGGCAATAATGCCCGTTCAGCACAATGCGAATGGGGACATGATATCTTCTCACAAATTGTCGGTGACGAGTATGATGTGACTTTCGATGTGTCCTTTGCTGCTAAAGGCAACAATCAGGAGAACGGTGAAGTGGCTATATTCTCAGATGCAACTCATGCACAGAACAACGGCAACTACAGGGACAAAAGTTCAAACTGGCTTTTTGACCTGTCACAGGTGGGTGCCGGTAACGCTTCAGATGCGGCAATTGCTCCAGTTTATTTTATTAATGGTGACGAAGCTGACACTTGGACACCTGATTTGGGAGCATGGTATACCATTAACATTCATGTGAATAAAGCAACACGTCAGGTTGACTATTCTATCTCTCCATTAATGGAAAGTCCTATCAAACAAGGATCTTACACTGCTCCTGAGGGCACAATCATGGATGCTGCTGGCATTTATCTTAATGGTGCAAGATACCAGAGTATTACTCAGTTTGATAATGTCAGTGTAAGCTATGAGGCTCAAGGTGATTTTGCAAACGACCCGGTTGTGGCACTTACTGGTGTGATGAATCAGGAGCGTACCTACACAATTTCTTTCCTTGAGGGTGAGCAGCTGCATGTAACAGGTACAGATGGTACAGAAGTACATGTTGAGTATTTGGATTGTCTTGGTTCCTACACTTATACTACGAGCACAAGCGGAACTCTGACAGCTTATACAACATGTGGAAGCGCAGAGTCTAAAAAAGTGTCTGTAGAAGTCAATGCTTCTATTATCACTCTTCCTGCTGCTACAGCCACTATATCAAATGTGCAGCCTGGCTTTGGCAAGTCATACACTCTGACTGCTGACAATAGTCTTGTAGAATTGAAACCAACAATTTTCTTTGCATACGAGTTTAAGGGTGAGGATGGTACAAACTTGACTGGTTCTGAACTGACAAATGGCGCAGTAGTAGATCTTCCTGGTAAGGGAACTTTGACTATCACAACTTCTGCTTACGGTTATGGAAGCAACACAACAACCATTGTTAACAATATTGAATATGCGCTTGCTACAGACTATGATTTCGCACACATGGATGATGCTGCTATCACTGGTCTCGGTTTCGCTGCTGACGGTGAGGTGACCGGTAACTATGCAACTTATGGTCGTCTCTATGGTTGGGATGCTGCTTCATACGACCCAGAGGCTGAGACCAATAATAAGATTGTCTATAGCACTATTCCTCAGTTTACCAAGATGTCTTCTGCATGGACAGAGGCAGAGGAATATCCTCTTTGGGGAGACTTGCAACTCACAGCAATGCCACCAGTCAATCTGCACATCTATAAAGGTGTTGGTCTTGTGACAGAAGGTAAAAAGGGTGATGATTTGAGCGGTTCATGGATTACTAACACAACATTGAAGGTTAAGGGCTTGGCTGATACAGACTTTATTGTGGTTTATAGTATGAACAATTATGGTTCGAACTCTCTCCACCCGGTTGTGGCAGACCTTGACGCTTATCTTAAGGAGTATAACGCTCCTGCTACTGGTGTATACAAAGGTACAGAGGAGTTCCTGCTCTATCGCATTTCTGACCTTATCGCACGTGTGGTTGTTTACAAACCGGCTAATGGTGGAACTGGCATCAATGAGATTATCAATAGTGTTGAGAATGCTGATGCTCCTGTTTACGACCTCCGCGGTATGCGTGTTAACAAGGCTTCTTTGAAGAAGGGTGTTTATATCCAGAATGGTAAGAAGTTTGTTGTAAAATAAGCATTGCTTATAAAATCCAATAAATAAAAATGGTCCTCTCTTCCTGTCTTATGGGAGGAGAGGATTTATTATAATAAATACATATAACTGAATTATGAACAAAAAGCTATTATTGACAACAATATTGGGCATGGCGGTATTCTCGGGAGCCGTGGCACAACGTACCACTGACAAGCTTGACCGCGGATTGGTGGCTGTGCCTGCTGCATCGGGCAATTATTGCAGCTGGCGTATCCTTGCCGATGAATATTATGATGTTACCTATAATATTTATCGTGACGGCGTTAAGCTGAACTCCATGCCGCTCACAACGTCAAACTATACAGATAACAGCGGTTTGGCATCGAGTAGTTATCAGGTAGAGGCTGTTGTGCGTGGCAAGACAGGAGAAAAAAGCAAGTCGGTGACTCCATGGACAAGTAATTACAAGACTATCACCATTAAGCACGACGCTTCGTTGAAGTCAACATACGTACCCAACGATGCCTGCATGGCAGATGTAGACGGCGACGGTGAGCTGGAGATACTTATGAAATTTGACAACTCGGAGGAAAACGCACAGCTATATCCCAAGAACGGACCCACAATAAACGGTGTGGAGACCAAAGAATATTCAATGCTTGCGTGCCTGAAACAAGACGGTACAGTGCTGTGGTGGGTTAACTGTGGCCCAAACATGGGTGACTTCCAGAACAACGAGCAGAACATTGTGGGCTACGACTGGGATGTGGACGGCAAGGCTGAGGTGGTGATGCGTCTTGAGGAAGGCTCTACGGTACACATGGCTGATGGCACGACATATACGATTGGCGCTGACGGTAAGAACGGCACTTCGTGGACCAATTACCGTACTCCAAAGTCAGCAGGCTCCGTGGAGTGGTTTACTCATTATGGCAATGAGTTCCTCTATTATTGTGAAGGTGCCACCGGTAAGCCATACCAGTGTGTGGATTTTCCGCTCAAGCGTTATGAGGCTGGTGAGACAGACTTGAAGGCGGCTTGGGGTGACGGCTACGGTCACCGCTCATCGAAATATTTCTTTGGCGCGCCTTATCTTGATGGTCGTAAGCCAAGCATCTTCTTGGCACGAGGAATATACACCCGTCACAAGATGATTGCACTCGATGTGAACCCATCTACTCATGAGCTGGTGGAGCGCTGGCGCTGGAACTGCAATAATACAGGCAGTCCGTGGTACGGTCAGGGATACCACAACTTTGGAATATCTGATGTGGACTGGGACGGCCGTGACGAGATTGTGTTCGGCTCAATGGTGATAGATGACAACGGCAAGGGACTCTCCACCACAGGACTAGGACACGGTGACTCACAGCATGTGAGTGACTTCGACCCATTCACACATGGACAGGAAATATTTGCATGCAACGAGGATAATCCCAACAATAACTTCCGTGATGCAACGACATCGAAAATCTATTACCGCACAACAAGTGGCAATGATGACGGACGATGCATGATGGGTAATTTCCTAAATGATTATCCTGGCGCGCAGGGAATTTCAAGCCGTGACGGTAACCTGATAAGCTCGGTGACACACGACGGGCTGGCAAATGACAATAAAGGAACTGTAAGTGTGACTCAGAACTTCCGCATCTATTGGGACGGAGATCTGTGCGAGGAGACGTTCGACTATAATGCGGGCAAGAATACTCCGGGTGCCATATATAAGGCACGTGAGGGTAGGATAGCATTGCTTGAAGGCAGTATGACCAACAACGACACAAAAGGTACTCCATGCTATCAGGGCGACATCATGGGTGACTGGCGTGAGGAAGTGGTGATGCGTACCGCTGACAACAATATCAGAATATATACAACTAATATTGAGACTCCATGGCGTAACTACTCATTGTGGTATGACCATCAGTACCGTAATGCCATGGTGTGGCAGATGTGCGGTTACAACCAGACACCTCACACAAGTTATTTCCTTGGCGAGCTGGAAGGCATAACCAAGGCTCCGGCTCCACTGACAATGGCAGGCAGAGAGGAAGTGAAGAATGGCGGGTCAATAGGTTCGGCACATACTGACAAGCATGTTATTTTGTGTGAGACTGGTGATGCAACTGTAAGCGTAAGCAGTGGTGCTACACCTTATATATTTACAGACAACGCCCCAACATGGGTTCAGGGACATGATGACAATGACAACATTACCACAACTACATATACCCACACTGTAACAGGAGGTGCTTTTGGAGGTGAGATGCGTCTTGTGAAGCAGGGTGATGGTGTGCTGACATTGCCCAATGTTGTGCAGACATACAGCGGATCGACCGACATCTGGGCTGGTACATTGAATTTTGACGGCACAATGCAGAACAGCCATGTATGGATGAACCGTTTTGCCGAGTTGAATTCCAATGGAGGTAAGTTCCCACAGGGAATAGAGGCAAACTATGGCGCAATAATCCGCCCCGGAGGAAAGGCAAATGTGGGTACAATGGAAACTGGTGACCTGACACTGAACTTTGGCTCTAAGATAGAGTTTGACGTAAATGCTGACGGTACATCCGACTGCATTACCGTAAAAACATTGAAGATTGAGAAAAAGGACTGGCAGGAAGGTCCTGAATACAATGCTCCGGTATTTGTGTTTAATGTAATCGGCGATGTAAAGGAAGGCTCCTTCAACATCATGACTATGGATAGGGTTGAGGGTGATATTGCTGATATTAAGGTATTAGGACTTGACGGAATGAAGAGCTCACTGAAACTGGACGGCAATACTCTGAAGCTGGAGATTACGAAGCTGAGAGAGGCTGCATCAGTGGTATGGACTGGCAGCGAAAGCGGTGTATGGGACTTTTACAATACATACAACTTTACTAACAGCGCTACATCTGCAAAGGACGGTTTCGTAAGTGGCGACAATGTGGTGTTTGACGACAATGCTGCTGTTACTGCCGTTAATATTGCTGAGGATGTTTATCCAAAGTCAGTGGTGTTCCGCAACAATAGTAAGAATTACACTATCGACGGCAGTGCAATAGCCGGCAGTGGAAGCGTTACTGTTGAGGGTACCGGCACTGTTGAGGTGAAGAATACCAATACATATACTGGAGGTACCAGCATTAACGGCGGTACGTTGCGGCCGGCAATGCTCGGCAATACAGATGGCATGGAATATGGCTCGCTTGGAAATGCCACTGCCAAGATTGCGCTTACGAATAACGGTACACTCAATATTGCATCGTCAATCACATCAACACAACCACTGTCTGTGTCGGGCGAGGGTAAGATCAGTGTGGAAAAAGGTGTGACCTTTATCCAGAATGGCGTAGTCACACAGCCTGTGTCAAATTCAACGCTTTATAAGACTGGTGCCGGATCATTGACACTCGGGGCAACCGTAGGTACTGGAAAGTTGGTAATCAATGAAGGTACGGTTAATGCCATGGAGACCAATAATGTGATTAATCTGCCAAGAACTGTGGTGTTCGACGGTAAGAATGTTGTACTCGATGATGTGAACAACTTGTATTCATACAGTACTAATAATGCCAACGTAGAGGTGACAGAAGGTTCTACAGCCACATGGCGTCTTGACAGCCGTTGCGCATATAAGGGAATGCTGAAGGGTAAGGGAACGATCAGCGTAGTTGCGCGTGGAGTGCGTAATGACCTGAACGGTAACTGGAGTGCATTCGAGGGTACGGTGAATGCACAGCAGAGCGGTTCGAGCGTGGAATATCGCTGGTTCAACACATACGGCCTGCCAAAGGCAACACTTAATATCTCAAGCGGCGTGACTGTAAATTGTGAGAACCGTAATATCAATGTTGGTAACCTCAGGGGCAGCGGTAATCTGCAGAGCGGCGGCACCATTACAATTGGCGGACTTGGTGAAAATATTTCGTTTTCTGGTTCGTTTGTCGCAAATGGAAGTTCGAAACCTGCAATAGTGAAGCAGGGTGCTGGACGTTGGACAGTGTCGAAAGTTATCAATACCGTTAAGTCGGTAAGAGTTGATGACGGTATGCTATATCTCAATAATACGACAAGCAATGTGTTGTTCCCGTCGTTAACCCTAAATGTGGCTGGTTCTGGAGTGCTTGGTGGAAAAGGCTATGTCGAGAATGTGGTGGTGGCAAGCGGTGCCACACTGCAGCCTGGAACAATATCAAGTACTTACCGTGCAGGTGCCATCAAGGCAACAGGTTCTATTATTATGAACGAAGGATCACATCTCGTTTTGTTCCTTAATAGGGCACAGGAGGGTGACAACTATCACGCATGGATAGAGGCACCTTCGTTGACGATTAATGGTGACATTACCCTGGAGCTGTATTCAAACTATAAGCCAGCCATAGGTGATGAGGTGGTATTCTGGAAAGCCAACAGTGTTAGTGGTACTCTTTCGGCTGTGAATCTGCCGGAATTGCCTGAAGGCATGCAGTGGAATACGGATAACCTGATGACCAGTGGAGTTGTTAGAATCGTTGAGGCCACGGGTATAGACAATATCAGTGCCAATGAGGAATTTAAAGGCGCAGTCTACACTCTTAATGGCGTGAAGGTAGCTGATATCACAACCACAAAGGCTACACTCAATAAAGATGTCAAGGCTCTTGGTGTTGGTAGTGGTATCTATGTGGTGCGTACTGCTGCAAGTACAGCGAAAGTTATAATTAAATAATCAAGGAATGAATAAAATATTTAAGAAGTTATCTATGATCGTCAGTGTCGTTTTTGCGGCACTGACGATTTGTGGATGTGATGATTCTGACTCTGTGAGGGGTGAGGATGGAATGGATGTCGTGGATGAACTTTTTCAGAGGATAAAGGCATCGTATACAGGAAAGTATATCTCGGCAGACAATACAGCTAAGCAAATGCGGTTCTCTATTGACGATCAGGCAAATGTAGTGGTGAAGTCATTTCCGCTTGACATGATTCTTGCAAAGGTGTATCCGTATGAATATACCAGCATAACTGAGATAAGGGAACATGGCGATTTCGTTAGTCCCATCACAGGATTTAATGTCAACTCTTCACTGACATTGCTCGACTTTGCAGCCTCAAATAAGGACAAGGGAGTGGTTTCCTTTAAATATGTAAAAGACGGCGAGGAACATTCCGGATGGGCACAGATAACAGTGATAGGGGCATACAACATCTATGGCTCAACGCTTACCGCCCGTTTTACGGTTAACGACCTCGTAATAGACAATAATGATTTGCAGAATCTGACACCAATAGATTATTATGTGGACAGTGCAGAGAAAGTAGAAGAGTAACAATAACATAAAACTGTCGCTTGATTAATCTGCATCTAATCGGGTGTAATGAATGTTCTCTCACCGTCCAGCGGCCGCTGGACGGTGAGAGAAGTTAACTTAAATGGCAAAGTAACTTAGCTTCAATGACCGTCCAGCGTTGGGCGGACGATGAGATATCAGAATTTTGTCATCGGCAACAGATGTATGTTATTCATTTAAACAAATGTATTGAATAAAAATCGCCTTTTTTATTCAATACAATGCATAAAATGAATAAAATCGCTGTTTTTGAACTATGAGTGTGTCATGTTTCTAAAGAGAGTGTCTCATAAGCTTCTTGAGTAGTATGTACATTAAAAAAATATAAATAATAAAGACAAAAGAATGTGATATTCAATAAAATTTATATCTTTGCACACAAAAAGGAGAACAACCTATGAACAATGTGAATGCATTTCCTGTATCCAATAATGTTTTGTCTTTTTGGAATGAAATAAGGAATCTCGGGTATAAAGACAAAGTGGAACTAATAGCCTTGATATCGTCATCGTTAGCTGACGACATCAAGGACATTGTTGAGTCTGACAAAACGAAGAGGATGATAGCATGTTGCGGTGGAGCGTGGAAAGGCAATATGTCAGCAGAGGAAATAATCAAGGAAATAAATAATAAACGCTCATCAAGTATTCCTGTCGATTTATAAAGCCATGAATTATCTATTAGACAGCAATATATGTGTGCATTTCATCAGAGGAAATCAGAGGATTATTTCAATGATTGATAAAGTTGGCATAGAACATTTGTTTATTTCTGAAATGACTGTTGGGGAGTTATATTATGGTGCAGAATGTAGCGAACGTAAAGAAGAGAACCGTAGAGTTGTTGATACATTCTTGAGTTTTATTTCTGTAATTCCTGTTTCGGGTGCTTGGAAGGAGTTTGCTAAACAAAAGGCTTATTTAAGGAACAAAGGTTCTATGATTGAAGATGCCGATATAATTATTGGTGCAACCGCAATTGTCCATAACATGGTGGTTGTGACAGAGAATATCAAACATATTGGGAGGTTGCAGAATATAGAAACAATTAATTGGATGGAACAACAATAGTGATACTTTGAAAAAGGAGGTGTGTCACACCTCCTTATTTTAATTCTTTTCTCCTTGAAAGCTTTCAATATAGTCGGGAAGATAATATCCTAAATGTGGCGGCTGGTTGTAGGCTGTATTCTGCCAGCAGATGCCCATGCGGTAGACATGGTCGTGCATGAGTGTGGGCACACGGTAGGGCGTTGGAATCTGTGTGCTGTAGATATTGAGCGTGCATCCGTCAGTGGCATCCCACATTATTATCTCCTCACGCCAGTCGCCGAAGAGGTCGGCTTGCAGGCATGGATTTGACTTTGTCCAGTTGTTGCTTTGTGGTGAGCCGAGCTGTGAGAATGTGCGCTTGCCTATGCCTAATTCTTTTATCTTTCCGCCGTTCCATTTGAACACGGCAGGGCGGCATGTGCGTTGGCGCTTACTGAAACGACCGTCGAACATTTCCTCAAAGGCATCGCCATCCCAATAGATGCGGTAGTTGAGTCCTGGCATACGGTTGCCTGGCTTTGCTGCCGGGCCGAGAGAGTTGCCCTTGCTGTTGAACATATTACGGCTGGCAAGTGAGATGCACAGTGCGCCACGGTGTTTGGGTGAGAAGTTACCGGCAATGCCACGGCCTGTGTCTTCCTTGTCGGACATTTCCCATAGGATTTCTCCTGTCAGTGCATCGTGCATGTCACAGCCGTAAGGATTGACGTTCTCCTCGTGTACGGTAAACACTTCGTAGCCGGGACGGTCAGGATCGAGGTCACTCACATGTATGGCATCGCCGTGCCCCATGCCGGTGGAGTAGAGCAGTTGACCGTCATTGTTGACGGCACATGCACCATAGAGAATCTCATCGCATCCGTCACCGTCGACATCTGCCACGGAAAGGTTATGGTTGCCGTTGGCAAAGGCGGTGAAGCTGTGCCCTTTGCCGCTGGTGTTGCTGTTATAAGTCTTCGAGGTTTTGTTCCATTGTGAGTCGTATACATCCACGTTGGTGTTGCTTGTTGAGGCGTGCAGCCATTTAGTCTTCAGGTGCTGTCCGTCGAAGTCTACTGCCCACAGATAGGTGCGGGTGTAGTATCCACGGCACATTACAGCGCTTGCGTTCCTGTGCATCCCGTCGAGATGTGCCACACAGGCAAGATAACGCTCGCTGCGGTTGCCGTAGAGGTCGCCCCAGAAATCCTTATCGTCAGGGTAAATGCCGAGGCTGTTTATCTTGCCTTCGCGGTTGGGGTTGTACCAAATGGTGTGTACTGCCTCGCCTGTCATGCCGTTGAACACGGTGAGCAGTTCGGCACCTTTTAATATATGCCCGTTGTCGTTGCGGTGTATTTCGCTGTTGTCAAGGCTCTTTATCTGAGTGTCATTGGCAGCATTCGTAACATAGTTACCCTTGCCGTCCTTGCTGCCTGTGGCAGTTTTGCATATCATCTCGGCGCGTCCGTCACCGTCGAAGTCATACACCATGAATTGGGTGTAGTGTGCCCCGGCGCGGATGTTTGGTCCGAGGTCTATCCGCCATAGCTGTGTGCCGTTGAGCTTGTAACAGTCAATGATTACGTTGCTTGTTATTCCCTGGTGGCTGTTGTCGGCAGAGCGTGCATCCCATTTCACTATTAGCTCATATTGTCCGTCACCGTCCACATCGCCCACGCTGCAGTCGTTGGGAGTGTAGGGCACTTCGTCCTCTGCCACTGCGGGACGGTTGAGCCTTAGCTGCATGTAGCAGTCTTTCCATGGCTGTGATATTGCCGAAGTGTCGGCTGGTGTTCCGTTGTTGAGAGTCACCACCTGCCATTTGTCATATGCTGTTCCCTTCACTTGGCACGATGTGGCTCCGGTTATGTTTTTCCTGTATGGCTTCCCGTTTTTCAGCAGGGTGAATGCTGTGCCTTTGCTGTCGGTGCCGAGAAATCGCCACGAAGCAAAATAAGTGCCTTTTGTTTCGGTGTTCATCACTATCAGACCGCGGTCGAGCCGCTCCATAGCCGATGCAGGGGTATCGGCAGGCGATGGCTTTCTGTTTTCCTGTGCCGTGCAGTATGGTGTGATACTTTGTGTAAGCAGTATTGCGGCGATATAATGTTTTCGTATGTTCATAATGTATTTTAAATTATTTGTTGATTACTTCCTTCAGAAATATTGCATCAAGTGTCCATGTTGCGCAGTCGTTGGTGGACAATATCTTTTTGCTGGTGTCCAGCGGACGGTGGTTAAGCAAGTCATCCCATGCAGTGGCTTTCAGCTGCTCGTTACCCAGCCTCCATCCTGCGTATGCAGTAAGCCTTGGAATCAGAAACTTGCTTTTTGTTATCCGTTTAGCCTCCTGTTTGTATCTCGCGGCGTGATCGAGCCATGTTGCGAAGAACGGCTTGTGGTCGATGGACATTTCAAGTTCGTTTATCAGCTCAAAGCCTCCCATGATGGTTATCAGATGATTAGTGTTCATCACGGTGCTGTCACACTCGTTGGTTATCCTGCCGCTGTTTGGATAGTAGCCCAGCGCCTTTGGTCCTGAGAATATTCCGTGACGCAGTGCGGCAATGCTGCTCATGCCTGTGATAATCTTATTCTTATAGTAATTCCCGCTCTGCTCGTTTGGCTTACCAAAACGTTCCCACTCAGTCATCCAGTTGCTTACGTAGCCCAACCAGTCGGGACCAATGCGCAGACGTGCCGGAGCGCTGCATGGATAAAGGTCGCGTGGTTGTGCCAGCCGCATGGGGTCGAGGGTATAGAGTAATGTGTCTGCGTCTGCCACCTCATGCATTATGTCGCCTAAACGGTCGTCGGCAGTGAGATAGTACATGAATCTGTTCCACCACGCCTCAGATATTCTGCTTTCCTTTGCTCCGCATCCCCAATGGATAACGTTGTGACGGCTGCCCAGTCCTGCATGCGGACCAATGTGATAGCTGTCCACCTCCGAGCAATGGCGGGTCATGGCTGTAGCCATCCGCCACACCGTAGGCGACGCCGTGCGTAGAAACTGATACCACAGCATGGCAGGAGTGCCCAGCTCTGTGTTGTCCCAAGCATAGCCTCCCACATCGTAGCGCCATTGTCCGCGCCATGGGTCGTAGGTGTGCATCACGTCGCCATAGTTGAAATATCCATACCATCCGTTGCGCTCTATCTCGTGGTTGTAGAAGTCCATGATGCTGTCGAGCGTGTTTTCCACCACTATGTCGCGTTGGCTCTCCCTTGTAGGCAGCGACCAAATGCCAAAGGCACGCTTGCGGTGCAGATATTCAGGAGTGGGCAGGAATGTAGCCTCTCCCAATCGGATATCATCGGATATTGACGGGTCGCCGTTCCTGTATATATATAATGTGCTGCTGCGGCCTATGCCCCATGCCGTGCTCATGCCTGGCTGCACATCCTCGTAGGCAGCCTCAAGCGAGTGGGCTATGGTGTCGTAGTGTTCAAACGAATAAGGCTCAGCCTCGGGCGAGTATAGGTAGACGCTCACTGTGGCAGTGTCGCTTCGTGCATTGTCCACCTGCAGGGTGCTGGGATAACTTTCCCAGAAATCTTTCAGCCAAAAGGCAGTTTGCGATGTACTGTCGCCCACAGCCACCCATCCTTTGCTGCGTGTGCCTTCCATTGTGCCAATCCAAGGCGTGCGGCTTGTGGCACGTTTTCTTATGCTGTAGCCATTGGGCGAGAGCTGCGACAGACGGAATCCGTCCCATTTTGCGATATTGTCTAACATCAGCCGTGTGCGGTCGTCCATCTTCTTCATGTTTATCTCGCGCCGTGCCACAAGCGGTTGCACGCTCATCTTGTGGCTGTCAAGATTCACATACCGCTCGTATGCCCTGCCGTGCATCGCGACCTTGAAGTGTATGCCCAGCTCATTCAGTCCCTGGCGGTTGAGAAGGCTGTCAACAATCAGCGTGTGCACCAATTTTATCTTGTTGCTGCCTTTATATGTGTAGGCACGTATCACGAAGTTGTCGCCAGTGTACTTGTGTACGGTTTCTATCTTGCCTTGCCGCTCAATGGTATGAGCTGTAACGGGAGTTACTGTGTGGTTTACGGTGATATAAAATGGGGGAATATCGTTGTCGGCTGTTTTCTCTGTATATATATCCGAGTCGCCTTTATTTGCATCCGTATCTCCTTTATCATCCGCCACACCTTTATATATATATAGTGAGTCGCATCCTCCCGGCACGATGGTGGTGAAAGCCTGCCACTTGATGCTGCCCTCGTTCCACGCTGCCAGCCGCCAGTTGTCGGCGGCAAGTGTTCTGCCGTCGGGAGTTTTTATGTGGAAGTCGTTCTCTGATGTCTCACCTTTGGCAAAAGGCACACCAAAGGTAACGGGTGTTGCACTTTTATGTCCGCTGTGTATGTTGCGGATCACTATAGGCTGTGTGTCGGGATTACTGCATGAGAAGCGGAAGTTGCGCAACCGGGCATGGGCGAAAGTGGTGCGGAATCCAAAATATCCGCTTGTAAGCGGTTGAGGGTCAACATAGTCCACCAGCAGTTCGCCGTCGCTATAGTAGCGCACACGCCCGTCAATCTGTTCCAACCTTATTTTGTACCAGCGGTTGGCTTTCAGCAGATGTGTCTCATCGGTATATTCCTTCAGAATGCGTGGCCTGTATTCTGCATCAGTCACACCACGTGCATCGCCGTTGTATCTGCGAAAACGTGTCGTTGTGTTGTAGTTGCCGCCATATCCCATGTAGTAGAGGCTAAGGGCATAGTTGTCGAGAAAGCGTCCGCCGCATCCGCCGCATTTGTCCGCCATCCAGAAACAGTTGAGGTCGGAGATACGTGGTTGCGGCTTGGGATTAGTGCTTGATGGAATGACCGCACGCAGCCGTTTGTCGGCAACAATCATTGCCTCGTATTCTATCACGGTGTTGCCTTCCATCCTGTGGTTGAACCATAGCGTGAGACCCTTTGGGGCGAAAATGTCGCATGTGCCGTTCTTCCACGTTACTGTGGCTTCGGGCGATTCTGTCTCGACCTTCCATTCCTGCGCTTTTATGTCGTGGCAGAAAATGGTTGTCAGCATAATCGTTATAAAGATTTGTCGCATATTTAAAGTAGTTTGTTTTAATCTTTGACCTTTTAATCGGGTCACATTGTCAATTCAACTGCAAAAGTAGTGATTTTAATTCATTTAGGCAAATAAAAACAACAAATAAGTTATTTTTTACCATACTAAATCACATGTTTTTGCAAATTCCGCATAGAACGGTTGTTATACGATCTGACAATAGACCGGTCAGGATGTTAACGGTTCGTACATCGGCGTGTGGCGGTTCGTACAACGGCGCGTGGCGGTTCGTACATCGGCGTATGACGGTTCGTACATCGGCGTATGACGGTTCGTACATCGGCGCGTGGCGGTTCGTACAACGGCGTATGACGGTTCACACATTGGCGTATGACGGTTCACACAATTTAATAAGAAGTGGTCGGCTTGATTTTTACTTATTTGTCGCTTTTACTCCCATTGCCGTTTCTTCGCTTAGGGAAATCCCTAAACAATCACCTAGGTGTTTCCCTAAAAGTGATATTTTGTATAAAAATAGTAGTTTTTTTATTATTGATAATTAAAAAAATTTTCATAAATTTGCGAGAAAAAATAGAGAAATAGATTAAAAAAGTATTTTAAACATAATAAAAAAATGGCTTATGAAGAAGATTTTACTATTTTGCATGCTGATTTCACTAACAGTGTTTAGTGTAAAGGCTCAGTTCCAACTGATTGACAGCAACGGAAAGGTGCTGGGCAACGGTAGTTTGGCAACATTAGCAGCACCTAATGCTGAACGGCTTGGCGCGAATAGCTCTCAGGGCAAGACAATTAGTATGGACTTTAAGTATTATAGTGATGATGCAAGTGCGATAAAAAATCTTAGGTTTAATACTCAGGCGCAGCAAAATCAGTATTTTGCCATCTTTGTGCCCGGATATTTTGCAGGAAAGCAAATCACGGCAGTGAAGTTCAAGCTTGTCAGCCTATCGGAA